>Ga0114931_10007554_pt1 | contig 13286 bp, 9 predicted proteins | sample 2SBtaG_FD_89579 | JGI IMG/M metagenome (GOLD analysis project Ga0114931, IMG submission 89579) | Deep subsurface microbial communities from Kolumbo volcano to uncover new lineages of life (NeLLi) - 2SBTROV14_V59a metaG | ecosystem: Environmental > Aquatic > Marine > Volcanic | place: Kolumbo... | reverse complement strand
TGAACCTGTTCAGGTTGTACGGATTGCCCCGCTGGGAGACCCTATCGAGGTACGTATCGGAGATGAACATTTGGCACTGCGTAATGAGGATGCCCAAAGAATAGAAGTTGAAGCCATTTCCCAACTGAGACATCGTGAAAGAAAAGGACTTTCATGATACGTATTCCCTTTGTAGGCAATCCCAATACCGGGAAAACGGCATTGATCAATGCCATCGCAAAAAGTGACCTCGAGGTAGGTAACTGGCCCGGGGTCACAGTCGAAAAGAAAGAAGCAAGATTTACCTATGCCAAAGAAAAGATCGTGCTGGTCGATCTCCCCGGAGCCTATACCCTCACCCCCTATTCACTCGAAGAGAAGGTTACCAGAAATATGCTGGCCGAAGGAGAATTTGATGGTATTATTAATGTCATCGATACAACTAATCTCCGTCGTAATCTCTACCTTACATTAGAGCTGATAGATATGCAGCAGCCCATGGTAGTGGCACTCAATATGTTTGATGATTTCACGAAACGGGGATATGAACTTGATACGAATAAGTTACAGGAGATTCTGGGAATACCGACCATTCCTACAATAGCTTCAAGAGGACTGGGTACGCAAAAACTTTTAGATTCTGCTATTGCCGCAGTCAAAGAGCATACTATTGCCCATATCCAGCCTTATCAGGAGCATATTGAAAAGGAGATCGCTTTTTTAATACATGCAATGCCAAAAACAATTCGCTCACCTCGACTTTTTGCCATTCATCTCCTTGAAAATGATCCCTACACTCTTTCATTGGCAGAGAGCATGGATCAAAACGATCTTATAGAAAAAGCTACAAAGGCAAGAGAGCGACTCGAAGCACATATGCAGCTTCCCATTAAAACGATCATCACGCGTTCGAGATATGCAGTCATCGATCGTTTACTGGATACTGTTTTAAAAAAACCAATTGTAGATAAAGTACTGCTCAGCGAAAAGATTGATTCCCTTGTTTTGCACAAATGGCTGGGGATCCCTCTCTTTTTTGTTATTATGCTTATAATGTTCAAGCTGACCTTTGATGGCAGCGGGCCACTGGTGACATGGGTATCAAATTTCTTTCAAAACTATCTGGGCAAATATCTCTCTATAAGTCTTCAAGATACTGCTCCGCCATGGCTTACATCACTGCTCACAGACGGTATTTTAAGCGGTGTCGGGTTGGTGCTTTCCTTTTTACCACTTCTGTTCCTGCTCTATTTTTTCATGGCAATGCTGGAGGAGAGCGGCTATATGGCACGGGTCAGTTTTCTACTCGATCGGCTTCGAAGGAGTTTGGGCATCAAGGGCAATGGCTTTATCTCTATGATTATCGGTTTTGGATGCAATGTTCCTGCTGTCTATGCCACGCGTACACTTACGACTAAAAGAGAGCGTATTATCACTATACTTATGATTCCATTAATGAGTTGCAGTGCACGATTGCCAATCTATGCTCTTTTTACTGCGATCTTTTTTCAGGCACATCAGGTTTTTGTGATCATGTCACTCTATCTGCTCGGCATTACCGTTGCACTGCTTTTGGGATGGATGACAAATCGCATCTTACCGGCTACCAAGAGTAATCCTTTCTTTCTCGAGCTTCCAACTTATCATATGCCGAATATGAAGGCGGTATGGGTATTGATGTGGCCAAAACTTAAAGATTTCATTGTACGGGCAGGAACGGTAATCGTCATAGCTTCGATCGTTTTATGGGGAGTTATCAATCTTCCTGCCGGTACCAAACCTCAAGACTCCTATTTGGCTCAAGCAGCAAAGCAGATTACACCGATATTCAAACCTGCAGGATTTGGAGAGCATTGGGAGCCAATAGCTGCCATGATCCCCGGAACACTTGCCAAAGAAGTAGTCATCAGCTCTTTGGGAACGATCTACGGCGTGGAAACAAAAGATAATTTCACCCAAAGCAGTAACTTCAAAGAAGATACACTCATGCAGGTCAAAGCTTTGAAAAATGCGCTTGCCAATGCCTTTTTACAGATATTTAATATTCATCTAGAGAGTTTAAGCACTGATGTAAAACCGAATATTTTACAGCAAAAGCTCAAAGAGCAGTTTGCATCACCGTTGGCGGTATTTAGCTATCTGGTCTTTATTCTGCTGTATATCCCCTGCGTCTCTACAATGGCAGCCATTAAAGAAGAACTCGGAATGCGCTGGATGCTTTTTGAAACACTTTTTTTACCGCTTGTTGCATATGGAACAAGTTTGTTGGTCTATCAAATAGGTTCGAGGTTTTTCTAAGATGCTATTTAAAACAGGAGTTAACTCAGAAAATATAGGACGATTCACATAAAGTTAATATACGTCAGATATACTTTAGGAGACCTCCAACCATAGATAACAAAGGATTTGTATTATGAAAAAATATTTGTTGTTCTATCTGCTCCTGTCTATTGAACTTTTTGCGCACACACTAACACTCCAAGAGAGCATCCGCAAAACTTTGGTGCATCATCCTGATGTCAAAGCATTCATGCTGCGGATACAGCAGGCGGAACAGGGTCGTAATGTGGCATATGCCGACTACCTTCCACAACTTGCTCTCTCTGCCACCTATAACCCTACGCAAACATTTGCCCTTCCTGTCAATGGCAAGTTTCATACGGTGGATGAAAATGCATGGAATGCAGGAGTGACGGTACATCAGAAGGTGTGGGATTTTACGAAGACCGCTTCTTTGGTCGAAGCATCGAAAATAGATGAAGATATTTCCAAATTATCGCTTGAAGAAGCCAAAGCGCTGCTTGCATACAAAGTGAAATCTTTGTATGCACTGCTTGTCGTACAAAAAGAAGCCATCAGAGTACGGGAAAAAGATCTTGAAACAAAAAAAGCATTTTACAGCGAGTCCAAAGCGCTGGTAAAACAAGGTTTGAAGACCTCTGCCGATGCAAGCAGATTTCTCTCATCAGTCTATGTAGCTGAAAATAATCTTGCCATTGCAAAAGCAGCTTTTGAAAAAACAAAAATGTCCCTTTCTCTCTATATGGGAACCACACTCCCAAAGAGTATTAATCTCCAGTCAAATACACTGAAAAAACATTTTTATTTCAATAAAAATGTAGAACGTGAAGTTTTGAATCATAACTACAGGATAAAGATGGATAGGCGTACTGTAGAGAAGAACAGGCTGCTTCGTCATGCAACTGAAGCTGCCCGCTTTGGCTCTATAGACCTGGTAGCTTCACACAACAGAGTCAGTACACTGAATACTTATAACTCTGACTATGTGGGAGTCAGCTACACTGTTCCTCTGTACAGCGGGGGCAGACTCAGCGCACAGGAACAACAAGCTAAAATAGGATATCAGATCGCCCGGGAACAGAGTGCATCTACCCTTCTCTCATTAAGGGAAGAGTTGCGATCACTGTTGATAGACCTGAAACGTTATGACAAAACGATCAAAGCGAAAAAATCTCAACTCACTTCTGCCAAGAGCACAAGACAAGAACTGGAAGCACGCTATAAAGAGGGACTGGTCACCTATCTAGTGCTACTGGACAGTACCACACAGGTACTCGATGCAAAACTGGGTCTTCTCGAAGCCTATTATTCCAGAAGCCTTGCCATAGACCGTATCGACTATTTAAAAGGAAAGATCTAATGAAATCTGCATATAAAACCATTCTTATTGTGGCACTCTTACTTTTGGCAGGTCTGCTTTTTTATAAGAAAGTCTATATCCCAAAAACCACATTTACCCTACTCTCTCCCCAAGAAGGTGAGCTTAAAGCCTCTGTCAGCGGCATAGGCAATGTCGGAGCTGAAGATATCTATCACATCACTGCACAAAGCGGGGGTAAGATCCTGCATATTTTCACAAATGTGGGGAAATGGGTTAAAAAAGGTGATCTGCTGATAGAGATGGACGGGGTTGATCTTCCAGACCAGCTGCAGATCGCTACTGCGACACTGAAAAAGGCCAAGTTTGAACTGAAGGCTTCTCAAAATGAGTTGAAAAACCAGCTGGCACAAAAAGCACTGCTTCAAAAGACCTATAATCGTTATGCCAAGCTCAACAAACAAGGTTTTGCTGCGCGATCAGAGTATGACAAGGCACTTGCAGATCTACAGAGTATCGATGCTACGATACTGGTTTCCAGATCACACATCGATTCTGCCAAAGCTCAGATTTTGCTCTCTCAAAAAAGTATTGATGCGATCAAAACAAGGATAGCTGACCTCAAGGTTTACGCCCCTGTTGACGGCTATGTCATCTCCAAAGAAGCAGAGGTAGCTCAAAATGTCCTGCCCACGAATACGATTCTAAAGATCGTAGATCCAAATACACTATGGGTTGAGACGAAGATAGACGAACGTATCAGTGGAGCGATCAGACTGGGACAGAAGGCCAAGATCACATTAAGCTCACAACCTCAAAAGGTATATCAGGGGGTAGTAAAAAGAATTCTGCCGGTGAGTGATCCCGTGACACTTGAAAGAGAAGTTGATGTTGCCTTTATTACTATACCCAAGCCATTTTATATCAATGAACAGGCGGAAACCACTATCTATACCGGCAGTTACAGCCATATACTAAAAATACCGTTAAAGGTTGTAGTGCAACAAAACGGCAAAGCCGGGGTATGGATATCAAAAGAGGGGCATGCGCATTTTCAGCCTCTTGAGAAGATTGCACAGGATGAAAAGTATATTGCCGTTTCAAACCTGGACAAAGAAAGCCGGATCATCGTTCCGGACAGTACGAAAAAGTCGCTTAAAGAAGGGATGCGTATCCACCTATGATTTATTTGGCCAAAGAGGATATCAGACATACTGTTGGAAAGTTCATCGTCACAGCGATGGGAGTGGGCATGCTGCTTGGTATTGTATTGATCATGATAGGGGTCTATCGCGGTATGATCTCCGATGCGGAAGTGCTGCTCAATGATCTTGATGTTGATCTTTGGATTGTCCAGGAAGATACTTTGGGGCCTTTTGCCGAAGCTTCACGTGTACATGAAGACTTGAAATTTACAATGAGGTCAATCGACGGTATTTCAAAAAGTGAGGCGATCACATTTCAGAGTATTCAATTGCCCAAAGAGAGCAAAAAAATACGTGTCCTTTTGGTTGGCTATGATAACTACGGATCGATTATCCCGATAAACAAGGATCGTCTGATAGCCGGCCGTACGATCATGAAAGATCATTATGAGATCGTGGTGACGGACAAAACAGGCTTTGAACTTGACGATACAATAAAGATAGGACGCCACTTTTACAAAGTTGTCGGGATCACACACGGTACGGTCTCTTCGGGTGGAGATCCGCTTGTCTATGTCTCTTTAAAAGATGCACAGCAAATACAGTTCTCCTACTCAAACAAAAGAATACAGAGTGACAGAGCCCGGGGAATAGTCGGCAATAAAGAGACGCTTATGGTCAATGCCGTCATTGCTATGGTCAAACCGGGTTACTCCATTGACGATGTCGCTCAAAACATTAAAAAATGGGCACATAAAAGTGTTTACACAAGAGAAGAGGAAAAAACTGTATTAACACACAATGTCATTGAAATGGCATCAAAGCAGATAGGCCTTTTTACAGTGATACTGGTAACTGTGGCAACGATCATCATTGCACTCATTATTTATACGATGACGCTTGAAAAGATCAAAGAGATCTCTATCATGAAACTGATTGGTCTTCCAGACAGGATGATCATAAGTATGATCGTCCAGGAGACACTGTTACTTGGTATTTTGGCCTTTATTTTTGGCAACATCTTTGCCCATCTTATCTATGGAAAGTTTCCCAAACATGTCCTGCTGGAAGCTACAGATGCGTGGATACTTTTTGGCATTGTCGTTATTGCCTCGCTTTTTGCCTCTTTTATAGGTGTTAAAAAAGTAATCAATGCTGACCCTACTGCAGCGATAGGCGGTTAAGATGAGCAATAATCAAGCTATAAAAGCAGAAAATCTCTCTAAACATTTTGGAAAAGGTGACAGTTTAGTAGATGTCATTGATGATGCCTCATTTACAATCAAAAAAGGAGAGCTTGTTGCACTTATCGCCCCAAGTGGTGCCGGAAAAACAACGCTACTTATGATGTTGGGATGTGTAGAGGAGCCAAGCTCAGGCAAGATATGGATTGGTGATGAAAAGGTCTACGATAACAGATGGCTCACAAAAGAGACAAGAAAGTTAAGGCGGGAAAAAATAGGTTTTATCTTTCAGGCGCACTATCTGATACCGTTCTTAAACATCATAGACAACCTAATGCTGCTTCCCCAGAGCAATGGCGTTGATGAAAAAAGTGCAAGAGCAAAGGCAAGAGAACTACTGAAATACTTTGGCATTGCCGAAAAAGAGAAGGCGATGCCTTCACAGCTTTCAGGAGGGCAGAACCAAAGGGTTGCCATTGCAAGAGCCCTAATGAACGATCCTGAGATCATTTTGGCAGATGAGCCTACAGCAGCTTTAGATACGGAGCGCTCGGTAGATGTTGTAAAGTTGCTTAAAAAAATAGCCATTGAGCAGGATGTGGCAATTATAATGGTAACACACGATGAGAGGATGCTTCCCTATTGTGACAGGATTATGAAGATAGAGCATAAGAGTGTCATCTTTGAAAATAGTGATACAAAATAAATGTTTGTAGAGAGATGCAAATTGATACAAAAAATATGATTACGGTGATATAATGGGGTACTAGTTTTCTAAGGAATCCCTTCATGAATATTATTATCGCCGGTGCCGGAAAAGTGGGTTTTAATCTTGCTAAAAGACTCAGTATCGGGCATAGCGTTACGGTAATTGATAAAAATTCACAGGCCTTGGACAGAATACAGGAGAGTCTGGATATTTTGCCGCTTCGGGGAGATGTAGAAGATGTCAATACCTATAAGAGTTTCACCGATCAGGAGATTGATCTCTTTATAGCGGTGACAAATGTTGACAATGTCAATCTCGTATCGGCAATGATGGTAGACGCAACATTACAGGTAAAGAGAAAATTTGTACGAATACAAAAATCTTTTTTTCAAGAACAGATTATTGAGAAGAGACTTGATGTTAATAAAGTTATTTTTCCTTTAAAACTCACTTCCAGAGCAGTTTCCTCCCTTCTTAAATATCCGAAAGCCAACAATGTAAAATTTTTCAAATATACACCCTATAAACTTATTTCGATTATGGTTTCAGGCAAAACTTTTCCGCAAACCATAGATTCTGATTTTTTCAAAATAGTGGGTATTGAGCGTAAGAAAAAGTTTTTTATCCCTGAGGCAGATGCAGATGTTGAGATTCTTCCAAATGATCTTGTCTACTTTTTTGGTGATGAAAATGAGATTAAGCAGATATGCCAAAAACTGGATTTGGATAATAGGCTCGACATTCAAAAGTGTGTTGTTTTTGGTGGTGGTGAACTGGGTGTTGCAATTGCACAAGAGCTTATAAAAGTGGATAGAGAAGTAAAACTGGTGGAAAAAGATTTACAACTTTGTGAAATAGCAAATGAAGAGCTCAAGGGGAAGGCCTCTATTATTAATTATAAATATAGTTCCCATGATATTTTCAAAGATGAAGGTTTGAAGAGTGCAGATATTTTTGTAGCGGCAACGAATAATGATGAGTACAATATCATAAAATGTCTTGAAGCAAAAGAGAGCGGTATTACAAAAGTTGTTGCAATCCACAATGAAATGGGGTATTACAATCTGATGCACTCTTTGGGTATTGTGGTTGTGAGGGGTCCTAAAATGAGTGCATACAATGCTATTATGGAGGAGATCGGCTCTAGTGGCGTTGTGATTCAAAAAAGTTATTGCGGTGCGAAGGGTGTCGTTTTTATGCGGAAGATTTTTCCATCATCCAAACTTATCAACAAAAGTATCAAGCCATTGTCTCTAAAGGATGCAAGCGTGTTTTATATACGAGACAACAGAATGTACAGCTTTCACGAAAAAATCATACTGCAAGAGAATGATTTGATTGTGCTGTTTTGTGCATCCAAGAGCAGTGCAAAAGCGAAAGTATGGATTTATGAACTATAAAAATGTATTGAAAATCCTCTCTCTTATTGGCATGACAATCGGTGCCATTTTTTTGCTTGATGCCCTGATAGCTGTCATATATGCGGAAGCGTATGAAAATTTTTTGCTTTTTGACAGTTTGTTTCTTCTGTTCAATTTTGCCGTATGGCTGTGGCTGAAAAATCATGAGCTTGATCTGAAAATAAAAGAGAGCATATTGGTTATCAATCTACTTTGGTTTCTTCTTGGAGTTGCTGGAGCGATACCGCTGTTTTTGTATACCGACGTATCATTGGCTTCCGCATTTTTTGAAGCTATCAGCGGATTTACGACAACAGGTGCGACAGTTTATACAGACATTGAAGCCTTGCCCCATTTGGTACTTTTTCACAGAAGTTTGATGCACTGGCTTGGTGGACTTGGCGTGATTGTCCTTGGTGTGGGACTTTTGTCTGTCATAAACCCGACAGGAAGTCTTTCTCTTTTTAAAGCCGAGTCAACAGGTGTCGTACTTGAAAAACTGACACCGAAAATAAAAGATACAGCCATGCGCCTGTGGATAGTATACACTTTTTTAACACTTGCCGACATTTTGCTTTTGAAACTTTTTGGTATGAGTTGGTTTGACGCAATCAATCACGCATTTTCAACAGTATCAAGAGGCGGATTTTCCACGAAAAATGACTCTTTGGGCTTTTTTAAAAATGATGGTATTATCTGGACGACAACGATTTTTATGATGCTCTCCGGTATCAATTTTTTGGCACATTTAAAACTTTATTACAGAGAGACAAGCGGCTACAAAACAGAAGAGGTAAGATGGTATTTTCTTAATTTTTTGGTGCTGACTCTTTTGTTGAGTCTTGTACATGCAGATATGAGCGGAGATGCTTTTTACGATGCCCTAAAACACTCCTCTTTTACCATAGCGTCCGTCATGACAACGACAGGCTTTGCAACGATTGATTACGGCTCCTGGTCGCATTTGGCTATAGCCATTATATTTATAGGACTTCTCATGGGTGGTAATGCAGGTTCCACTGCCGGCGGTATCAAAATCATCCGTCACGTTATTATCTTTAAAACACTCTCTAGTGAACTCAAAAGAATCGTGCATCCAAATATGATTATTTCTGTCTTTATCGACGGTGTCAAACAAAAAGAGCGGATTTTATCCTCTACTTTTGGATTTTTTACACTTTTTATGATGACGGTGGCTATTGTTACTATTTATATTTATGCACGTGGATATGACGCTATGACTGCCATTTCGGGTGCCTTTGCTATTGTGGGCAATATCGGTCCCGGATTTTCTCTTGTCGGACCTGCCGATAATTTCTCCTTTTTTTCTGATTTTGATAAAATTTTTCTCTCAGTGGCCATGATTATAGGCAGGTTGGAGTGTTATACTGTTTTTGTATTGTTAAGCAGTTCTTTTTGGAAAAAGTTTTAAACAAATAGATTAAAAGTGCTAAATTACAAATGAAAGTATTGAACCCTCTGATTGACTATAGGGCATCCTCACAATAAGCACTTATACGCTAAAATAAACCCAATATAAATGCTAGGAGTCTGTCGGACTCATCCTTGATTGGCTGCAAAATGCACTCTTTTGTCCTATTTTCAGCTCGTTTTCGTTAAATAGCTACGGCTATTCGCCTCAAATGAGCCAAAAATATACCTAAAAGATTGAATTTTTCGCTTCAATCAGATGAGTCCGACAGACTCCTAAAAGCTAAAAGGTTTGTACGAAATATGAACAAAAAGAGAGATTTTTTACGCAAGATCGTCGAAGAGGATCTGAAATCGGGAAAATACAGTGAGGTTGTCACCCGTTTTCCTCCGGAACCCAATGGTTTTCCCCACATCGGGCATGCCAAATCGATCTCCCTCAACTTCGGTATCGCCAGGGACTACAACGGACGATGCAATCTGCGCATGGACGACACCAATCCTACCACCGAAGAGACCAAATATGCCGAAGCGATCAAAGATGCGGTAACGTGGCTGGGCTTTTCGTGGGATGACGGGGTGAAACATACCTCCGACTACTTTCCCCGACTCTACGAATATGCCATAGAGCTGATCAAGATGGGCAAAGCCTATGTCGACAGCCTCAGCGAAGAGGAGATGCGCGAATACCGCGGCACCGTCACCCAGCCAGGAAGAAGAAGCAAATATGCCGACAGAAGCATCGAAGAGAATCTCGATCTCTTTGCGCGCATGCGAGAGGGTGAATTTCCCGACGGCGCCCATGTGCTGCGCGCCAAAATCGATATGAGCTCTCCCAATATGAAGATGCGTGATCCGCTGCTTTATCGTATCCGCCATGCACACCACTTCAGAGCGGGCGATCAGTGGAAAGTCTATCCGATGTACGATTTTGCCCACTGCCTCTCCGACTATATCGAGGGGGTGACGCACTCTTTCTGTACGCTGGAGTTTGAGAACAATCGCGAAATCTACGACTGGATACTCGACACGCTCAGACTCGGACCGCCAAGACCCTATCAGTACGAATTTGCCAGACTCAACATCAACTACACCGTCATGAGCAAACGAAAATTGCTGGAGCTGGTGGAGTCAAAGGTCGTCAGCGGCTGGGATGATCCGAGGCTGCCTACCATTGCGGGACTCAGACGGCGGGGATACACTCCCGAATCGATCCTCAACTTCTGCGAGCAGATCGGCGTCGCCAAAGCCAACTCCGTCGTCGATGTAGCGCAGCTGGAGTTTGCGATACGCGACGATCTCAATACCAAAGTACCCCGTGTGATGTGTGTAATGCACCCGCTCAAGGTCACGATCGAAAACTACGCAGGCGAAGAGGAGATCGAGGCTCCCTACTATCCACCTGACGTACCCAAAGAGGGGAGCAGAAAACTCCCCTTCTCCAGGGAGATCTACATCGACAGAGAGGATTTTAGCGAGCACCCTCCCAAAGGCTACTTCCGTCTCACACCCGACCAGCCCGTGCGGCTCAAATACGCCTATATCATCGCATGCAAAGAGGTGATCAAAGATAGCAGTGGTAACATCGTCGAAATCAAAGCGGAGTACTACCCCGACTCCAAAAGTGGTCAGGACAGCAGCGGCATCAAGGTCAAAAGCGCGATCCACTGGGTCGAAGCCAAAAACGCGAAGCCCGTGGAGGTGCGCCTCTACGACAGACTCTACAAGACGGAGTTCCCCCAGGGCATGGAGGATCTCAATCCCGACTCTTTGCAGGTTATCAAAGATGCTCTCGTCGAACCCGCCGTCATCACCGAGAAGCCCGATGCGCGGTTTCAGTTTGAGCGGGAAGGCTATTTCTACGCCGATCCCGTTGACTATAGCGACGATGCACCGGTCTTTAACCGTATCGTTCCACTCAAGGACTCATGGGCGAAAAAGGTGAAAAAGCAGCCCCCCAAAAAACCCAAAAAAAGCGAGGAGAAGCCAAAGCAGCAAAAAGAGGGAGAAGTCGCCGCGATGAGCGATGCCGAACTAGAGCGCTTTGAACACTACACCGGTGTGCTGAAACTGGGCAACGAAGTCGCCAATACGCTGGCGCGGGACGAACAGCTCTCCCGATTCTTCAAAGAGGCGCTGCAAATACATGACAGTGCCGTCAATATCGCCAATATCGTCGCCAACGAAGTTGCCAGAGAGTTGAAAAAAGTGGAGTCTGAAGCGCTCGTGTGCACCCCCGCACATGTTGCGCAACTGGTCAAGATGATCGACGAAGAGCTGATCTCTACCAAGATCGCCAAACAGGTTTTCGAGGAGATGGTCTCAAGCGGTAAAGAACCTGCAGAGATCGTCAAAGCAAAAGGACTCATACAGATCAGCGACCCTGCAGAGATTTTGCCCATCATCGACAAAGTGATCGCCGAAAACCCTGACAACCTCGAGAAATACAGAGCCGGAAACAGTAGATTGATGGGATTTTTCGTCGGGCAGGTCCTCAAAGCCACAGGCGGCAAAGCAAACCCGAAAGTGGTCAACCAACTGGTCAAAGAGCGGCTGGGCTAGGAGTGCGCCCCGCTTCCAATCGGAAAACGGTAGCAGAAGCGGCTGCCCTCTCCCGGTTTTGAATCGATATCGAGTTTGATGCCGTGCTCATCGATGATCCTTTTGACGATATTGAGCCCGATACCAAATCCCCCTTTGTTGAGATTTTCACGGTAGTATCGTTCAAAGATCTTCTCCGGCTTTTCGATCCCGATCCCCCGATCGCGTACGCAAAAAAGCACTTCCTCTGCGTGCAGATGCAGGCTCACCGAAACCTCTCCTTTTTCATGGCTGTATTTGATCGCGTTTGAGAGTGTGTTGTCGACGATACGCTGCAGCTGTGTCGGGTTGAAGTAGAGGGTGACATCGGGTTCGATCTTCGTTTCGATTGTTATCTGGCGCAGTGCGGCGATGTCCCGGAAATAGACCACCCGCTCTTCGATGAAGCGACTCATATCGATCGACTCCTTTTCGAAACTGAAACGCTCCTGCTTGATCAGATAATCCATATCGTTGTAGATCGTCGCCAGCGTTTTGGAGGCGGCTTTGATACGCTGCATGTAGCGGTTATCACCGAAACGGTTGCTAAACATATCGACATTGACATTGATAATCGAGAGTGGCGTATTGATCTCATGCATAGAGTCTTTGATGAAACTGTCGAGTCTGGCATTGACCTTTTCAAACGGCAATGCAAAGTTGCGAAAGATATAGTAGGAGAGCCCAAAGAGCAGCAGTACGATCCCCAGCGCAATCAGCAGCGCCATACGGTAGATCTCGTAGTTGTCGATCTCTCCCTCCAAAATCAGATAGTCGGCACCGAAATAGCGCCCTTTGGGGAGCGGGAGGATATAGTAGCGTCTGTTGCCATTTTCGGAGTAACCGGGGGCGAAGGAGAGCGGCGTTCCCTCCAGCAGCGTGAAGACCGGTTGAAAATTGGCATCGTAGAGCCCGCCGCGGTAACGGTTGTAACGGGGAAAGGTGAAAGCCTCTTCGTTGCTGCCGGAGTAGGCCTGCATCTTCGAGAGGATTTCGAAACTCTTCTTCTTCATCTCGATCTCGCTCTTGGTCTCATTGATATGCACCATCAAATCGATATAGACGAAAAACGGAACCAGCAGCACCAGCGCGATGATGACGCTGTAGAGTATGCCGTAGCGGAGTGCATAACCCCCTTTGTCAAGCGTCAATCTTATACCCCAGTCCGCGCACGTTTTTGATAATCTCCTCATCCATCTTTTTACGCAGTTTGTTGATCTGGACACGAATATTGGCCGG
>Ga0114931_10007553_pt1 | contig 13287 bp, 11 predicted proteins | sample 2SBtaG_FD_89579 | JGI IMG/M metagenome (GOLD analysis project Ga0114931, IMG submission 89579) | Deep subsurface microbial communities from Kolumbo volcano to uncover new lineages of life (NeLLi) - 2SBTROV14_V59a metaG | ecosystem: Environmental > Aquatic > Marine > Volcanic | place: Kolumbo... | reverse complement strand
GCCGACAATTTCCTCCACCAGATCCTCGATCGAGACCAGCCCTTCGGTGCCGCCATATTCATCGATCACCAGCGCCAGATGTATCCGCGACGACTGCATCTTCACCAGAAGATCGACCACCGGCATCGTCGGCGGCACAAACAGCACCTCCCGGATGATCGGAAAATCCAGCAGTTGCGCCTTGAGGCTGGCGCGCGGGCGTGACTGCCCGCCGTTCGTGCCGTTCTTTGCGGCGTCGCCGGCCGGGCTGCCATTCGCGGCCCCGCCGCGCTGCCCGGTGACCCATGGCAACAGGTCCTTGATGTGGACCATGCCGATCGGGTCATCGAGGGTCTCGTGAAATGCCGGCACCCGCGAATGTCCGGCCTCTTCAAAAACCTTGAGCAGTTCGCCCATGGTGATGTCATCGCTGACCGCGATGATGTCGGCGCGCGGCACCATCACGTCATCGACCCGCAGCGCACCGAATTCGAGAATATTGAGCAGCATGGCGCGCTCTTCGGGCCCGATGTCGCGATCGTCCGGCTGGTGTTGCTCAATGACGTCCTCAAGGCTTTCGCGCAGCGATCCGTCCTGGTCCGGCGAAAACACTTCGGCGAGCCGCGTCCAGAGGCGCGATGCCAGGGACTTCGGCCCGGTTTCAGGGGGAACGGGGGCGGCGAGGCTGCCGTTGGTACGCGCCTTCGGCTGGTCAGTGTCTGGTGGTCTGTTCATCTCGATAGGTTTGTCGGTTTCGGCACTTCGGCGCTGTAGGGATCAGGAACTCCCAGGGTGGCTAGAATATGGCGCTCCATCTGCTCCATTTCCAGAGCCTCTGTCTCATCCTGGTGATCAAACCCTTGCAGGTGCAACAGGCCATGAACCACGAGATGGCTGACATGGTTCAGGAACGGTCTTTCGGCGGCAGTGGCTTCGCCGCGTATGGTGTCATAGGCGAGCACGATGTCGCCAAGCAGATGCGGCGCCGTTTCGCCCGGCGGCATCGGCTGGTCATCCTGGGCAAATGACAGCACATTGGTCGGGTTGTCGATGCCGCGAAAATCGCGGTTGAGCCGTTCGATATGGCGATCATCCGTCAGAAGGACACTCACTTCACCTGTCGGCAGGCCGCGCTCAGCAAGAAATGCCAGCGTCGCCGCTGCCGCCTCGCGGATGTGGCCGCAAAGTTCGTCCGCATCGCGCCAGCGCGCGTCATCGATGGTAATGTCAATACTTGCCGGCCCGGCCGGCAATGGTGGTCGGGCTGTCATGTGCCGTCGCCGTCCGGCTGTTGCCGCCCGCCGTGGGCCGGTTTCCTGCTGCGCCGCTTCTGCGCATCGCGCTTGTCATAGGCGCGGATGATTTCGGTCACCAGCGATGAGCGCATGACATCCCCGGCTTCGAACGCGACATGGCCGACGTCCTTCAGTTTTGCAAACCTCGACACTGCTTCGTCTAGTCCATTCTCCGCGCCCGGCGGCAGATCAGTCTGGGACGGGTCACCGGTAACGGTCATGAAACTGTTTTCTCCAAGCCGGGTGAGAAACATCCGCATCTGCATGGAGGTGCAGTTCTGTGCTTCGTCGAGAATGATAAAGGCGTTCGACAGCGTGCGCCCGCGCATGAACGCGAGCGGGGCGATCTCGATGCTGCCTTCCTCGAGGCCGCGGGTGACCTGATTGCCCGGCATCAGGTCGTAAAGCGCATCGTAAAACGGACGCAGATAAGGATCGATCTTGTCGCGCAGGTCACCGGGCAGGAAGCCGAGCCGTTCACCGGCTTCCACCGCCGGGCGCGACAGAATGATCCGCTCCACAGTCCCGTCGATCAGCGCCCGGACGGCTGCCGCCACGGCCAGATAGGTTTTTCCGGTGCCGGCCGGACCGGTGCCGAACACCAGGGTCTTCCTGCCCAGCACTTCCATGTAGCGGTGCTGATTGGCCGAGCGTGCGGTGATCAGCCGTTTGCGGGTATCGATGCCGTGCGTCGCCGCGGCTTCGCCCGTGCCCGGCGCGCTCACCGGGCGCATGGCCATGCGGACGATACCGCGCACGTCGCCGATATCGATCGCCTGGCCCTTGCCCAGATTGTCATAAAGTGCACGCAGAGCAGTTTCCGCGATGGCACAGGCATCGCTGGCGCCGGTCAGCACGACATGGTTGCCTTTCGGGCTCGCCTCGACATCGAGCATGTCCTCGATCACCGCCAGATGCCGGTCGTGCTCGCCGAACAGTGCCGGCAGCAGGCGATTGTCCTCAAGGGTGACGGTGCGGGTATGCGCTGGTTTTGCTTGACGGCTGCCGGACGATCGCCCGTTGCGCCGCGAGGTTGTGCTCTTGCTCAAATCCGCACACCAAGTTCGTGTTGAAACAGTGACTTGTGGTGCGTTCCCGCGATCCGCCCCGACAGTGAATTGGCGTGGGCGGCGACAATTTCGACGCGGACGATTTCGCCGAGATGGTGCTCGCAGTCATCGACATGCACCGCCTGCAGATAGGGCGAGCGCCCCAGCAATTGCCCCGGTTTGCGGCCCGGGCGTTCGAGCAGGACTTCAAGGGTGCGGCCAATACAGGCATCGTTGAAACTCAGCTGCTGGACATTGAGCAGGTCCTGCAACGCGGCGAGCCGCGCCGCCTTGACCTCGTCAGGCACCTGATTGTCGCGCCCGGCGGCGGGGGTGCCTGGCCGCGGACTGTATTTGAACGAGTAGGCCTGCGCATAGTTGACATCACGCACCAGCGCCATGGTGGCCTCGAAGTCGGCATCGCTTTCGCCGGGAAAGCCGACAATGAAGTCGCCCGAAAGTGCGATGTCGGGCCGGGCATCGCGAAGTCGTCCGATGATTTCGAGATAGTCGCCGGGATGGTGACCGCGGTTCATTTTCTTGAGAATCCGGTCCGAACCCGACTGGACCGGCAGGTGGAGATAGGGCATCAGCTGATCGAGATCGCCATGGACGGCAATGAGTTCATCGTCCATATCGCGCGGGTGAGAGGTGGTGTAGCGCAGCCGTTCAATGCCCTCAATGCCGGCCAGATCGCGCAGCAACCGGGCAAGCGTCCATTCGCCGTCATCGCCGGTGCCGTGATAGGCGTTGACATTTTGTCCAAGCAACATGATTTCGCGCACGCCGTCGGCCGCCAGCCGTTCGACTTCCGCGCGAATGGCGTCAGCCGGACGCGACGCCTCGACGCCTCGGGTATAGGGCACTACACAGAACGTGCAGAACTTGTCGCAGCCTTCCTGGACCGTGACAAAGGCGCTGGGCCCACGGTCCCTCGTCTGCGCGCGGCCCGGCGGCGCAAGATGATCGAATTTGCTTTCGGGCGGAAACTCGGTATCGACAATAGCACTGCGATCCTGACGGATCTTTTCGATCAGGTCCGGCAGCCGGTGATAGGTCTGCGGCCCGAACACCAGATCGACCGCCGGCGCGCGGCGTACGATTTCAGCCCCTTCCGCCTGCGCCACGCAGCCGGCCACGGCGATTACGATGCGCTCTCCTGTCCGGGCGCGCCTTTCCTTGATCGCCCGCAGCCGGCCGATTTCGGAATAGACCTTTTCGGCGGCCTTCTCGCGAATGTGACAGGTGTTGAGAATGATGACATCGGCATCTTCCGCCGACCCGCTTTCGGTGTAGCCATGACCGGCCAGCGCATCGCTCATGCGCGCCGAATCATAGACATTCATCTGGCAGCCAAAGGTCTTGATAAAAAGCTTTTTCACTCACTCGTTCCAGATCGTCGAAACCGGTTTGCCGGTCCGGGCCGGCGCCAGGGCAGTGTCTTGGCGCCATTTGTGGCAGAATTCAACCGTTTTCACCAGCCGCCGCCGCGAATATGGTCAACCCGTGCCGCCAGGGCGCACAGGGACATCGGCGCGCCGGCCGCTGTTGGCGGCAATCAGCCCGTTGCGGATCACCTCCTCGCAGTGGCGTGTCAGCGCCTTGCGGTCGCCAAGCTGTTCGATGCTGACGGGCGGATGAAATTCAACGGTCACATCGACCGGCCCCGCCTTGAGCGCCTGCCAGATATGGGGCAGAATCTCCATATCGCCGTACCAGGCAAACAACGGCCGGTTGCGGCGTCCCATCGGCAGACCGTTGAGATGGGTATAGGCGATTGAAACCGGCTGCACCGCGACCGGGCGCGGCGCCGCGCCCGGCGCCGGCGAGATATCCATGCTGGCGGCGCCCATCAAGGCGCTGCGAAACGGCAATACCCGGTTGCCATCGCCGCTGGTGCCTTCAGGAAACAGCACCAGGATATCATGTTCCGCCAGTCTTTGCTGCATCGCGGCGCGAAACTGACCGGTCGCGGCGCGGCGGTCGCGGTCGACGAACAGGCAGCGCTGCAAACGCGCCAGCGTCCCGAAAAACGGCCAGCCCGAGACTTCCCGCTTGGCGATGAAGGAAACCGGCAGCACCGCACTGAACACCGGGATGTCGAGCCAGGAAATATGATTGGCGGCGATCAGATGGGGCTCGGTGACAAGCGGCGTGCCGTGAACAGTGATGCGCAGACCGAGAATCCGGCACACCGCGCGGTGATAGCGTCGCGGCAGCCATCTTGCGAGACGCACCGATGTATTCACAAAGAGCGCCTGCAGCGGCATCAGGGGCGCGGTAAAAAGCAGGAATGCGACGCTGATAATGAACGCTCTTGCGGCCATGTCATTTCGATGCGGAAACTCCGGCGGCAGCCTGTGGTAATCGGATCGCGGGCAATCGCTCAACTGCCTTTTTTCAACGGAACTCCATAGAGCTCCAGACGGTGATCGACCAGATCGTACCCCAGTTCGCGGGCAACGATGCGCTGCAGACGCTCGATTTCCGCATTGTTGAACTCGATCACGTCACCGGAGTGGAGGTCGATCAGGTGATCGTGGTGGTCGACTGTCACCTGTTCGTAGCGTGACCGGCCGTCGCGAAAATCGTGCCGTTCGAGAATGCCGGCATCCTCAAACAGGCGCACGGTCCGGTAGACCGTCGCGATCGAGATCTGGGCGTCTTCCGTAGACGCCCGACGATAGACTTCCTCGACATCGGGGTGGTCGTCGGCCTGTGACAGCACCCGTGCAATCACCCGGCGCTGATCGGTCATGCGCATGCCCTTGTCGATACACATCCGCTCAAGCCGGCTGAGGTCCTGTGTTACCGCACAGGGATTTTCAGTTTCCTTGATCATCACCGCCACCATTGATCGTATCTACGGATTAACGGGCGCCGGGCGGCCGATTGCCGGCCCGGTCTGCCACGGCGCATCGCATCACGATAGCATCAATACGCCGCCCAGACGCGCCATAATAGCCCGGCCGGCGGACAATATCCACAAAGCCGCACCGACGATAACAGTTTATCGCCGCAATATTGTCGTCGGCAACCTCAAGAAAGACATGTCGGACACCTTCATCTGTACAGTCATCAAGCGCCTGCTCGATGAGACGGCTCGCAATGCCCGTGCGCCGCAGGCCGGCATTGACCGCAAGCGTCAGGATTTCCGCTTCATCGGCGGCGTGGCGCAACAGGATAAAGCCCAGCGCATCCCCATCGCCAGGCGTACCGGAGCGCGCGGCGCCACTGGCCACGATCACCCGGGTGCCCGGTGTCGCCAGCAGCGCGGCAAATTCGGCTGCCGCCCAGCATTTCTCGAAGCTGGCGCGGTGCAGCGCAGCCAGCAGGTCAGGTGAAGCGACACCGTGCATTGTCACGTTGAACGGTGGTATCGAGATCATGGCTACCCGGTCCGTTTCGGCCACTGGCTCTTATCCGGCAACTTGGCGTCGGGTGGACGCAGATAGAACGGCGCCACGCCATCCGGCGGTGGCTCTCTGCCGGCCGACAGCCGCGCAAACACTGCCGCGTCGGGCGCGTCGAACGATGCCGGCATCCGTGTCGCCCGTTCACCGAGCGCTGCTGCTGCCGCCACGGCGCCGGAACCGGCAACCACGACCGGCCCGCCAGGCACCCGGCCGGTGAAATCGCGCAACGGCAGGACGGCGGCAGACGTCAGTGGCGTCAGATCGGGTGCAAACAGCTGGCAGTAATGTTCGTTACGCCGGGCATCGACGACAACCGCGATGACACCGCCGGGCGGAACCCCACTGCGCCCGGTCACATTTGCGGCAATGGCCTCAAGAGTGGTCACGCCGACAACCGGGCAGCGCATTACCAGCGCCAGGCCGCGCGCGGCGGCAACCCCGATCCGCACGCCGGTAAAGGTGCCGGGGCCGGTGGTAACGGCAATGCGGTCGATTTCGCGGAAACGGCAATCCGCCCCTTGCAGTAGCTTGTCGATCAGCGCAATCAGCACTTCGGCATGACCACGCTCACGGCGCTCGAAGACCTGTGCCAGACAGCGCGTCGTTTCACCGTCGGACTCGACAAGTGCCGCCGAACAGGCCTGGAGCGCGGTATCGAAAGCGAGAATTTTCACTTGATCGCACCACGCGGTTTTCAGGTGCCGCACGCACCCGGCGACCGAAACGCGCCGCAGTGGGTTTCGCCGGAACGCGAAACGTCAGACAGGCCGGACTTCCTGCACTTCCGGCACGAAATGGCGGAGCAGGTTCTCGATGCCCTGCTTGAGGGTTGCGGTTGAACTCGGACAACCGGCACAGGCACCGCGCATGTGCAGATAGACGACACCCTGCTTGAAGCTGTGGAAGGTAATGTCACCGCCATCCTGCGCGACCGCCGGGCGCACGCGGGTTTCCAGCAGGTCCTTGATGGCATCGACGATTTCAGCATCGGCCTCGTCAAAATGCTCTTCCTGAGCGCCGCCGGTCTCGTCGTTGACGACCGGATCACCCGACATATAGTGCTCCATGATGACGCCGAGTATTGCCGGCTTCAACAATTGCCAGTCGTTGTCCGTCTTGGTGACAGAGACGAAATCGGACCCCAGAAAAACACCCTCGACACCGTCGACATCGAACAGACGCGCCGCCAGCGGCGATTCTTCACGCGCCGCGTCGACGTCGCGATAGTCTCGGGTGCCGCTGCGCAGCACCGGCTCACCGGGCAAAAACTTGAGGGTTGCCGGGTTCGGCGTGGTCTCGGTTTGAATAAACATGCCAACATCCTTGGATTGACGCAGTCCTCACCAGGGGACCTTGATTGGCGCTCAAACTAGCTGAAGGTGGTGATATTGTCGAGCGTTCCAGACCGCCTGCCTAGCGGGCGACGAACCCCATGATCTGCTTGGTGGCATCAAGAATCGGTTCGGCGATTGCTCGCGCACGCGCTGCACCGTCACGCAGGATGCCGTCAATATGACCGGGATCGTCCATTAACCGGCGGGTTTCGTCGGCAACCGGTCCGAGCGTTTCGACGACCAGATCACCGAGCGCCGATTTGAAGGCGGAAAACTGGCCGCCGCCGAATTGCCCCAGAACCTCCGCCTTGCCGGTGCCGGCCAGGGCGGCGAATATGCCGACCAGATTGTCTGCCTCCGGCCGTCCGTCGAGCCCGGCAATTTCGCCCGGCAGCGGCTCGGGGTCGGTCTTGGCCTTGCGGATCTTCCTGGCGATGGTATCCGCATCATCGGTCAGATTGATGCGCGACAGGTCTGACGGGTCGGACTTGCTCATTTTCCTTGTGCCGTCGCGCAACGACATGACCCGCGTTGCCGGCCCCTGGATCAGCGGCTCGGTCAACGGGAAAAACTCCGTGCCGTGACCCGTCGCGGCGATGGTCTCAGCAAAATCGGTATTGAATTTCTGGGCGATGTCTCGACACAACTCGAGATGCTGCTTTTGATCATCGCCGACCGGAACGTGGGATGCATGATAGGCGAGAATGTCGGCGGCCATCAGGACCGGATAGTCAAACAGGCCGACCGAAGCGTTCTCGCGGTGCTTGCCGGCTTTTTCCTTGAACTGGGTCATGCGGTTGAGCCAGCCCATGCGGGCGACACAATTGAGCAGCCATGCCAGTTCGGCGTGGACCGAGACCTGACTCTGGTTGAACACGATATGGGCCTCAGGATCGATGCCGCTGGCAATGAATGCCGCCGTCACCTCGCGGGTATTGGCGGCAAGCACTTCCGGGTCCTGCCAGGTCGTCACCGCGTGCAGATCGACCACGCAGTAAATGCATTCGTGGGTTTTCTGAAGGGCGACAAACCGGGTGATTGCGCCGAGGTAATTGCCAAGATGCAGATTGCCGGTCGGCTGGACGCCGGAAAAGACCCGGTTACGTTTGTTGATCATGGTCAGACCGTTTTTTGAATTGGCCGGCTGGTGCCGGCCGGCCGCTTGCCCGCCCGAAACGCCGGGTTACGGTGCGGGTTATGCCGTCTCCGGCGCCGACAGGCAAGGGCCTCGCCGGGTTCCGAGGGTTCATTCGCGCCGCAGTACGGACTTCATCTCGGCAAGGCGGAACGCGCCGGCCAGATGGGCAATCACAAAATAAACCACCGCCCCGGCGCCGACCAGCAGTGCGAGCGCGGCAATCCGGGCGGCAAGACCGGTCCCGGCGCTGAAGGCGCCGGTGAGGACGGTCACCATCGCCCACAGGACAAGCCCCATCAGCGCCGCGCTGAGCACAATGCGGGGCAGATGGCGAAGCAGTCGCTCATCGGGCGCATAGTGGCCGCGCCGATAAAGTGTCAGCCCCAGCGCGGCAGCATTCGCCCAGCCGGAAACGGTGGTGCCGACAGCGATGCCGACATGCGCCAGACTGGGAAACAGGGCAATGCTGACGGCGATGTTGATGGCGACGCTCAGGCCGGCGAAAATCATCGGGGTGCGGGTATCCTCGCGGGCGAAAAAGCCCGGCGAAAAGATCTTGATCATGACAAATGACGGCAGCCCGACGGCAAACACGGCGAGCGCCTGAGAGGTCGCCCTGGTGTCGGCGGCGACGAAGGCGCCGCGCTCGAACAATACCTGGATGATCGCATCCGGCATCACCATCAGTGCGACCGCGGCGGGCAGCGTCAGGAACAGCGAAAAATCGAGCGCCCGGTTCTGGCTGCTGTCGGCACCGGAGAGATCCGCTGCCCTCAGGCGCCGCGACAGATCAGGCAGCAGCACGACCCCGATGGCGATGCCGATGACGCCGAGAGGAAGCTGATAGACCCGGTCGGCATAGTAGAGATAGGACACCGCAGAAGCCTTGAGCGAGGCGATAATGGTGCCGACCAGAATGTTGATCTGGGTGATGCCGCCGGCAATGACGCCGGGAATGCCGAGCGCCACGAAACGGCGAACATCGTCATTGATCTCGGGCTTCTTGAAATGCACCGCGAATCCGGCCTTGCGGGCCGTCCACAGCATCGCGAATTGCAGCAGGCCTGCCAGCGAAACCCCCCAGGTCAATGCGATGCCGGTCACCCGGCGGCCGGTATCATCGCTCAGCGCGGCTGTCCCCAGGACCGCGATGAGCACGATATTGAGGATGATCGGCGCGGCGGCGGCGACCGCAAACCGCCCGGTGCTGTTGAGCACACCGCTCAACAGCGCCACCAGCGACATGAAGCCGAGATAGGGAAACGCAATCCGCGTCAGCAGCACCGCGAGGTCGAACTTTTGCGGATCCTCCTGAAAGCCCGGTGCGATGATATACATCAGCAACGGCATGGTGAGTTCCGCGGCCGCGGTGAAAATCAGCAGGGCGACCAGCAGGACGCTGAGCACATCACCGGCAAACGCCCGTGCCGCGTCAGCGCCGGCGCCTTCCAGCCGCCGCGCAAACAGCGGCACGAAAGCGGCATTGAACGCCCCCTCGCCAAACAACCGGCGAAACAGGTTGGGAAACCGGAACGCCACCACATAGGCATCCGCGACCATGCCAGTGCCAAGCAGCGATGCCAGCAACATGTCGCGGACGAATCCGAGCATGCGGCTGATCAGGGTCATGCCGCTGACCACGGCGGATGATTTCAACAGGTTCATCGGATGCCTTTTTTAGGCGGCTGCCGTGACTGGGCTCACGCCACGGCCTCACGAGACTGAGACGCTTTCTTGTTCGCCTGTTTGCGGTCAGGTTTTGGAATTTCGAGAACTTTGAGCAATTCATGGGTAATCCGTTGCCGGCGGCTCGCGTTCAGCACCTTGGCGCCGGTCAGGTCGGTTACATAGAACACATCGACGACCCGCTCGCCAAAGGTCGCGACATGGGCCGAGCCGATATTGAGGTTGAGCCGGTGCAGCGCGGAGGTAAGCTCATAGAGCAGGCCGAGCCGGTCGCGGCCATTAACCTCAATGACCGAGAATTGATTGGAGAGATCGTTGTCGATCAGCACCTGAGGCTCAACCGTGAAGGCGCGCATCCGGTCCGACTGCCGGGCGCGCCGGGCCAATGCCTCGGGCATCTTCAGCGCCCCTTTGAGGCCGTCGCGAATATTGGCGATGATCCGCTCGCCGCGCCGGCTTTCGTCGCGGTCCTCCGCAAAGCCACGCTGGATCAGCACGGTGTCCAGTGCCATGCCATCGCTGGTCGTGTAAATCTGGGCGCCGGCGATATTCGCGCCGGCCAGCGCGCAGGCACCGGCAATGATCGCCAGAAGGCGCGGGTGGTCGGGCACAAACACCGTCAGTTCGGTGATTTCGGTGAAGGCATCGCTCTTGATCGCGGTGGCGAAGCTTTCGCCGGCGGCTTCGGTATTGTGGATCAGCCTGGCATGTTCAAGCTGCCGTTCGAGCACGACATTCAGCCAGTAGGAGGGATAGTGGCGCTGAACATAAGCGTCACACCAGGAATGGTCGGCATGCTCGCAGTGCTCGGCAAAGCGTCGTTTGGCGGCGGCGATCCGTTCATCGCGGGCAACCGCAGTGTGTCCGCCCGCCAGCACCGGCTCGGTTTCGTAATAGAGCGTGCGCAGCAGTTCGCCTTTCCAGCCGTTCCACACGCCCGGACCCACCGCCTTGATATCAGCCACGGTCAGCAGCAGCAGCAGTTTTAGCCGTTCCGGGCTCTGCACGATGGCGGCAAAGTCGAGAATGGTCTTGAAATCATGGAGGTCGCGCTTTTGGGCGAAATCACTCATCACCAGATGGTTTTCCACCAGCCATGCGGTGACCTCGGTTTCCGCGGCGCTGAGGCCGAGCCGGGGCCCGAGCCGGCGCGCGATCCGGGCGCCGGCGGCCGAATGGCTTTCCGGACGACCCTTGGCGATATCGTGCAGGAACAGCGCCAGATAGAGCGCGCGCCTGTGCTTGATCTTGTGAATGATTTCGTTTGACAGCGGATGGGCGTCGGCGAGTTCACCGCGTTCGATTTCGGCGAGGATGCCGATCGCACGCAGCAGATGTTCGTCAACCGTGTAATGGTGGTACATGTTGAACTGCATCATCGCCACGATCCGGCCGAAGCTGCGCACGAACCTGCCGAGCACGCCGGCCTCGTTCATTTTGCGCAGGACTGATTCCGGGTCCTTGCCGGACGTCAGGATTTCAAGAAACAGCCAGTTGGCTTCGCGGTCTTTCAGCACCTTGCCGTTGATCAGCTTGAGCGAGCGGGTCGCCAGCTGGAGGGCATGGGGGTGAAACGGCCGGCGGTGGATGGCGGCGAGATGAAACAGCCGGATCAGGTTGACCGGATCGCGTTTGAAGACGTCCTCATCGGCGACCGTGATCCGTCCGGCCTCGAGAACAAAATCGCTGCTTGTCGGAAACCGCCGGGTCCGCGCCCGCCGCAGCTGATTGAGCACCCGGCCCAGCCGCGGTGCCGATTTTACCGCCTGGGCTTCCAGCACGGCGCAGAAAATACGTGTCAGGTCGCCGACATCCTTGGCGATCAGAAAATAGTGGCGCATGAACCGCTCGACGTCGCGCATGCCTTTGCGTGAGGCATAGCCGAGGCGGCTGGCAAGTTCAGCCTGAAAGTCGAAAGTCAGTTTTTCCTCTGCCCGGCCCGTCAGATAATGCAGGTGGCAGCGCACCGCCCACAGAAAATCCTCGCACTTGCGGAACTTGCGGTACTCGGCGGTGGTAAACAGGCCGGCCTTGACCAGATCCGAAACCGAGCGGGCGCGATGGAGGTATTTGCCGATCCAGAACAGGGTATGCAGGTCGCGCAGGCCACCCTTGCCGTTCTTGACGTTGGGTTCGACCAGATAGCGCGATTCACCGGCGGCCTTGTGGCGGATGTCCCGCTCGGCAAGCTTGGCTTCGATGAAGTCGCGCACCGGCAGGCTCAGGATTTCCTTTTCGAAGCACTCATCAAGATCTGCAAACAATGCCTCGTCGCCCCAGATGAAGCGGGCTTCAAGGATTGCCGTGCGGATGGTGAAATCAGACTTCGACAGCCGGATCGACTGTTCGACACTGCGCGTCGCGTGGCCGACCTTGAAGCCGAGATCCCACAGCAGATAGAGCATGTATTCAACGACACTCTCGCCCCACGGCGTCTGCTTGTAGGGCAGCAGGAACAAGAGATCGACGTCGGAGCCGGGCGCCAGCGTGCCGCGGCCATAGCCTCCGACGGCGATAATCGCGATGCGCTCGGCCGATGACGGGTTGGTGGCGCGGTAGACGTGGGTGACGGTGAAGTCGTAGATCGCGCGGATCAGTTCGTCCTGAATGAATGACAGCATCCGGGCGCAGCGGGTGCCGCGGCCATCTTCGAAAAAGCGCCGTTTTGCTTCGTCGCGCCCGGTGTTGACGGTGTTTTTCAGAAGCGCCAGGACCTGGCTGCGGATCTCGCTGTCATTGCCGGCGTGGCGGCGGTGAAGCGCACTCAGGTCGCGGCGCAGCGCGAGACCGTCGATCAGGTCCTTGGGGCGGTCGATCCTGTTGGCCATGCCGGGTCCTGCTAACGTGTTTCGGCGCCCGCACCAAACCTTTGCGCAGGGCCGTTGTGCAGGGTTGAATGGTGTCGGCGGAGCCAGTACGCCATACTCATGTTCCCGTTTGCTTATCCTGACGGTTGTTTCGCTTTTAGCCCATCACGGTGGCAGATGTCAGCACCCATGATGATTTCAGGTTTTTCCCAGGGCTTCCTGCTGGGCGCCGGGCTGATACTGGCGATCGGTGCGCAGAATGTCTTTGTGCTGCGCCAGGGCCTTGCCGGGCGCCATGTCTTCGCGGTCGCGTTTTTCTGCAGCATCATCGACGCCGTCCTGATCGCGGCCGGCGTCGGCGGCGTCGGCGCCCTGATCGCCGGCAGCCAGGCGGTGACCCGCGTTGCTGCGTGGGGCGGGGCGCTTTTCCTGCTGGGCTATGCGCTAATGGCGGCGATCAGGGTGGTTTCAAATAACAGCTATGATGCTCTTGAGGACGGCGCCGCCGCCCGTCCGGCACAACGCCTGCGGCGAACTCTTGCAATCGTGGCCGGGGTTTCCCTGCTCAACCCCCACGTCTATC
>Ga0114931_10007552_pt1 | contig 13287 bp, 18 predicted proteins | sample 2SBtaG_FD_89579 | JGI IMG/M metagenome (GOLD analysis project Ga0114931, IMG submission 89579) | Deep subsurface microbial communities from Kolumbo volcano to uncover new lineages of life (NeLLi) - 2SBTROV14_V59a metaG | ecosystem: Environmental > Aquatic > Marine > Volcanic | place: Kolumbo... | reverse complement strand
TCCGCGACGAGTTCGCCAAGATCGACTTCCCGATCCCCGTCCGCGAGGTGCGTCGGGCCGAAGAGGCGCTCAACAGCGTCGCCAAGGGCTGCCTGGTCGCCGCCGCGATCGGCGAGTAACCCCGCCTCCCCAGAGGTTCAAGAGACGCCTGCACGGGTTCGCGCCCGCGCAGGCGTCTTTGCGTACCTGGGCGAAAAGGGACAGTCCCTTTTCGCCCAGCCAACTCGGGGCAAGACGACGCAGGATCTCTATGACAAGATGGGTCGCATGATCCATCGGCGTCTTCCGGGCTCCCAGTCCAGCAACTTCACGCTTGCCTGGTCCTATCTCCACGACGGGGAGGGCAGGCTGATGGAGTGGCGGGACGGCAACGACACGCTGGCCAAGATCCAGAGGGACGGCTACGGCCGCATGACTCTGCGCTACGTGCCCAATGGATCGGCACCGCTCTCGACGATGACGACGTACGAGCGCTTCGTGTATGCGGACACGACGCTCACGACGACCTACAAGACCTTCCAGGGTGGCTGGATGCCGGCGACCCCGACAGCCAACGACCCGGGCACCCTGCTCGACCAGATCGTCGTCCAGCGTGACGGACTGGGTCGCCTGCTGCAGGAGGACTTTGGTTTCAACGACAACGGCAGCCATGCGCCCCTCTACAACAATCCCATTGTCCATGGCTACGCCAAGCCGGGTGGGGGAGAGGACGCTAGCTTCCGACGCAGTCTCCACCTCCAGGGCACGGACTGGAAGTTCCAGTACACGCCCGATGCGGCCGGCAAGCTCGCGCGGATCGACATCGCACCGCCACGCCCGGGCCAGACCGGCAACCATGTCTTCGACGATGCCAGCAGCTACACCTACGAGGGAGGACGTGTGGCCACACGTGCCTACAACCCCTCCACAACGACCCAGGACCACGTCACGACGATGAGCTTCGACGACCTGGGCTACCTTGCGTCGATCGATACGCTCTTTACGGGCTCGGGTGGCACGATGACGGTCTTCAGCTTGGAGCGGGGCCTCGACCTGGCCGGCAACGTGCTCTGGCGCAAGTACGACAAGGTCAACGGCCGTGCCGGCGACTACTACCAACTGGACGGTTTCAACCGCGTGCAGGAAGCCAAGCTGGGTGTCCCAAGCAATGAGATCGGCACCGGCACGACCTACAACGGGGCCCAGACCTATGACGAGAAGCTCAGCTACGTCCTGGACCGGGTCAACAACTGGGACAGCGTCACGAGCACGACCCATGGGACGACCGACTTCGAACAGAACCCCGACAACAACGAGTATCTGAGCTACGGCCCCGTCGGTGCGCCCATCCCCCTGACCTACGACCAGAACGGCAACCTCGTCGCCGATGGCCGTCGCATCTTCGTCTACGACTATCTGGACCGCCTCTGCGAGATCCACGTGGACAGCGGCTCCCAGGCCGCCACGAGCAACAGCAGCTCCAGCAGCAAGACGAGCAGCAAGAAACCAACGAAGCTGACCCTCAAGCAGACCCGCACCTTCCTGGCCCAGGAACGAGCCCAGGACCTCAGCAAGAAAGCCCTGAGCACCGGCATCGGCAGCGCCGGCAGCAAGAAGCCGAGCAGCAGGACCCAGAGCTCGACCTCGTCGGCGACCTCGACCTATATCCTCTGGGCTCTCTACGGCTACGATCCCGGCAACCGCCGCATCTACCGCAGCACCTTCTCCCCCCTGGAGGAGTGGTGGTACAGCTACAATGGCTCGCAGGTCGCCGAGGAGTATTCCCGCGACTGGGTCAGCGGTGTCGTCCTCCCCAAGAAGGTCGACTTCGACGGCGTTGGCATCGACGAGCACGTAGGCTTCGCCCTCCTCGACTGGACCACCCAGACCTGGTCCCGCTACCTCCTCACCCAGGATGCACTGGGGAACATCCACGCCCTCGTCGACCCCGCCACCGGCACCCTGCTGGAGCGCTACGAGTATGGCCCCTACGGCCAACGCACGATCTTCCGCCAGGTCGCAGGCACCTGGGTGCCCACCGGTATCGTGAATGCCGAGACCTCGGACTACGGCTTCACCGGTCGAAGGCATGATGTGGAATCAGGACTCACGTACTACCGCAATCGCTACTACTGGCCGAAGGTCGGAAGGTTCTTATCACTAGACCCCGTTGGCATCTGGGAAGATGAGAGCGGATTCGGCAATGGCTTTACCTACGGCGGTGTTGCACCCTCCACGAAGTCTGACCCGTTGGGCTGGTTGTCTTCTCCTCCCCAGAGTAGTAGCCTGAGGTGTATTGTCGCGTGGAATGCCTATGATGCAGCAGTCGAGAAAAGAGCGAAGGATTTCAAGGCCTGTTCTGACAAGAAATTCAAAGAAGGACTGGCGTGGAATGCTGGAAGATGGATTGTCACGGGCGGAACGTCGACAGGAATATATTGGGTCGCCACGGGCGCCGTTGCGGTAACCCCCGTTCTGAACGTCTGGGCTGCCGTAGCGTTCGCTGGTGGCGTTGGAGCGGGTATGCTTTACGATTATGTCCATATCGGTTACGAGTGTGCTAAACTTTTTCCTGAGATTCCAACGCCAACAGATAGCCTTCGGCCCATCAGGCTGATTCCTATGCGCGGCATTTGCGTGAGGGGCTGCCACGGAGGCGTTATGGACTGGAGGTGGGGGCCCAATTATGGAAAATGAACCAGTGGAGAGCCTTTGCATCACGGGATGCTGGAGGCTACCAGCCCAATGAAACTGGATAAGTCGAAAATTAAAAGAAATTTGCTCATGCTGGCCATTCTCCAATTGACAGTTGGTTTCGGTCTACTTTGTCTACTGGATGTGGTCAGCCCGAGTGATCGAGTCGATTGGCAAAACAACCTGGGCAGGGTTGCTGCAAGTGTTGTTAGCGCTGCAATCATTTTACTATTGTTCCTTCTTTACAGAAGAGTGGCGAAGGTTAGGAAGTGAGAGGTACCTGGGCGAAAAGAGTGGTCGCAGCCGATAGGTCGACGTAGATTCTAGTCCGCTCTCTGAGTCGATAACCAATGCCGTTTCCGCAGACGATCTGGAAATGAACCTGAACTGAGAATTATGAAGTATGACTTGACGATTTCTCCGGCAAGGGCTGCTTGGTATCGGGCCATGATCCATGGACCCGTGTTTGCATGTTTCATGGTGACAATGGTCATCTTTTTTATCCCATGGGATGGTTTGGTGGGTGCTATCGTTTGCATTGGTGCGGCACTCGTTGGGGGCGTGATTGTTTCACTGTTTACCAATTGTATATGGTCATGGTTGGCACTGCGGCGTGGATGGGTCCGCAAGAAGTCGTGAGTCTGAAAAGGAAATGGATCGGTCTTCGAGGACATTGGCGTGTAGACAGCAAGCGATGTGGCATTGGAGTTTCGCATCTGCTATCGCTATCGTGAGTAGACGCGAAGCGGGTCGAGCGTGTACGATTCTAAGGTGGATGAAGATAGAGGGAGGCCGCAGCCCAAGAAGCGAGCATTCCATGACCGTGCTTCAACGCACCAGCGGATTGGTGGATAGCATCGGCCTTGGGATTGAACTTCGAATCGGAGCTCGGACCCAGAAAAGGGTGTGTTGTCTGAAAGACGATGATGGAAACTATTGGAGGTAGACAAGGTGAACATTCCTCAGTCAAATGTATTTGCTCTTTGTGCGATTGCTGTTATTAGTGCGACTGCGTGGGTGAGTCCATCATTTATCCAGAAGTCAGGCAAGCAGATCACTCTTGGATCAGAAGGCCAGGGCTTTGTGAAGATCGAAACGAAAGATGGAGAAGTAGTTTTTCGAATGGAGAGTAAGGACGGATCGTCATTCAAGTTAAAAAACTCGGTCAGGAGTTCTCCCTGGAACTTAGTAAGGCCAATCGGGGCGGAAATGTCAGCATCAACTCCGGCGACGATGGCAGAGTTTTAGTGGATGTAACAGGTGAATCTGCAAAGAGTGGCAAGAGGAAGGTGGAGTTTGGAGTAAATCCAAGGACCGCAGCGGTCATGTTCACAAACAAGCATGGAAATATGGTGTCCTACATTGGAGGAGGGAATTCGGAGACTGGAGCTATGCTGGTTCTCGATGATCAGAATCAGAAAGCTGTGTACGCTGGGGCAGAATCTGGTGGGCGAGGGGGTATGCTTGAAGTCCGTGGAGTTATGGGCAAAGAACTCATTGCGATGAGTGCAAATAAATCCGGATATGGGGGGATTGCCTTGGTTGGTCCATCAGGCAAGAAGGCTGCACACATTCTCTCTGGGAAACACAGTGTGGAGATTGCTCTTTTTGACACGAAAGGGAATTTAGCTGCAAACTTGCGAAAAGTGGATGGGAAAAAGGCTGTGTTGTCGATTATTAAATGAGCTAGAAATGGAAGGATGATGACACGATGAACCCTCGAGCCGAAATGCCCCTCTCGCTCCTATTCATTATATCGTGCTTGGTTTATCTGTCAGCTGCTTGCTCACGGGACAACCAAGAGAGGCGGCGTTTGGCTGATGCTCTGACTCCTCCTGCACGATTGAGTTCTCATGTGTTCGAACGGGTGCGTCAGAAATATCAGAAGGACGGTGTCGAGAGTATTGCGCTCGAGGACTGGAAATCCTTGAGTGCGCAGGTGATCGAGATGGAAACCAGACAAGGCGAGGAGATTGTGCCGATGGCCCTTGAAGCCTTGGCGTCCAAGGTGGCCGCGATCCGGATCCGGGCCGTCTCGATATTGGCAAGAGCGCCTTACGCTTCGCCGGTGTTGCCTCCGTCGCGCTGGAGATCCGTCGTAAAACGGTTGAGCAAGGATTCTTCGGTAGCTGTCCAAGAGCTCGTTCCACAGCTGGTTGTTCACCGGTTGCCCGCAGATCGTAGTTCGAAAGCCTTTCTGATCCATTTGATGCACTCGCCGCATCTTCGCGTCCGGGTCGAAGCCGGCCTGTCCATGGTTGACTATCCAGTGATCTCGGAGGACAGGGATCTCATCCTGCGCTGCCTTCGCTCCAAGGATGTGCAGATCCAAGGTCTTGGCTTGCATCTGTTCAGGGAGTTCTGTGGGTATGAATATTCGGCGGCCCAGGTGCGTCTATTCCTTTCTGAGACACGACAATGGGGAGTGGGGAAACAGGTCGCTGTATACCACGAACTTGTACATGCTGTTGCGATAGGGGAGACTGAGTAAGACTTGCTGAGGAAGGCTATGCACGGCGCCTCCCCCAGGGAACGGACGGCGATCCAGCAGGTCCTGGCAAGGCAGGGTGAACTGGACTCTGAGGGGAAAAGGCGCATGATGTCTTTCTTGTCGGGCAAGTCCGTCGGTACTCGGCCCAAGTCGGTCGTCGTCGAGGGGACGACCTACCTCTGGTTGTTGTACGCGTTGTCTGCGCACGATGCTGTGAGTGCCAAGAAGCTGTTGCGCGCCTTGTTGCCCCAGTTGGATCAATGGCAAAGATGGCACTACCTGAGGGCGGGACTATCGGCGGACAAAAAGACGATCCAACGGCTCGGTCCTGACCTCGAGAAGCTGGCAGAAGAACTGCTAAGCGACCACCTCTGGGGCATGGGTCCGCCCGTCCCATATCGGAACCTGGCCCGCTTGGGGGCGCGTTTGCGCGATGAAGTGAGCCTCTTGGAGGATGTTCTGGATCTAGGGTCAGATGTCGACAAGCACGTGGACGGTTGGGTACGTTTTTCTCGTACGCTCGAAGGCCTGGAATTGCTCCGCAAGTCCGCAAACCGGTAGCTGCGGTTGATCTGGTGGTAGCTGGGCGAAAAGGGACTGTCCCTTTTCGCCCAGCTGGTGGTCATTCATCGCCACTCGCTAGTTGGTCACCTGGCCCCATCCGTTCCGTCGCCCTCGGCTTCGGCAGCCTTGGCCTCGAAGCAGATGGTGCCGGAGATGATGGGCCCTCCGGATAAGCTCTTGAGCTTGAGGCGGAGGGAGAATCAAGGTAGCATTGCCGCGAGAGGTTTTCGAAGAGCTCGACCTTATGAGGCGTAAAGGACACTCAATGAACTTGTCTGGTATTGCGATCGTCGCGCTGCTGAGCGTTGTCGTCTATCAGGGGACACGCCAGAGCGAGAAGTCGGACCGTGTTCTGAGGGCGCGAAGTCTGGAATTGGTGGACGGAGACGGGAGTGTGCTTGCACTGTCCAGATCTTCTGAGGGTGGATTCCGGATTGGCAACAGTGACGGTGAGTTCGAGATTGAACTCTCGAAGCGACGTGTGGGTGTCAGTCTACGTCGGGCCGATGAACACGGAACTTTCGCTGTCAACCTGGAGAAGTCGAAAGTGAATGAACTTTTCTTGGAGGACAAGGGAAGACGAAAATTCTCGGTTGAGTTGAAGCCAGACAAGACTTTAGCATGGATCCGTGGGCCCAAGAGCGGGGGAGTGGCCATGGCTTGTGAGAGGGCCTTTCCTATCTCGCAGGAGTGGGTCATAAGGACGAGCGTATGTTCTACTTGGGAGCCACGCCGGGGCAGATAGGTTCCAAGCTGGCCCTCTATGGGGAGGAAGAGAAGCTGCCATTCCTGGTGGCTCGTGCGGGCGACAAATCTGGCGGAGCGTTCGTCATGAGAGGGAGAGATGGTGGAGGCTTCCAGGTCAATGTGATGCCCGAGGGCACCGTCCTGGGCATGGTCCGCGGTGAGAGTAAGTCAGGCTTTTCCATCAAGAAATTGGGAACTGGAGCTGTTACGCTCAACACGTACGATAAGAACGGGAAACCGGTGGTTTGGTTGAAGTCGCCAGATAGAGAAAGTGGCAAGTGAATGGACCAGTTTCGAAGATCCTGACCTTTTCATGCATAGAGGAGATTCGGTGAACTTATCCGGTATTGCGATCGTCGCGCTGCTGAGCGTTGCCGTTTATCAGGGAACACTCCAGAGCGAGATGTCGGACCGTGTTCTGAGGGCGCGAAGTCTGGAATTGGTGGATGGAGACGGGACTGTGCTTGCGCTGTCCAGATCCTGTGAGGGTGGATTGCGGATTGGCAACAGTTACGGCGAGTTCTAGATCCAACTCTCGAAGCGACGTGTAGGTATCCGTCTACGTCGGGCTGATAAACATGGATCTTTCGTTGTCAACCTGGAGAAATCGAAAGTGAATGAACTCTTTTTGGAGAACAAGGGCAAACGAGGATTTTCAGTCGAGTTGAAGCCAGGCATTACTACCGCATGGGTCCGTGGGCACAAGAGCGGGCGAGTTGTCATGGCTTCTGAAAATGGCAATTCCTTTTTCACCGGGTTGGATCACAAGGACGAGAGTGTGTTCTACTTGGGAAGCAGGCCGAGGCAGATGGGTTCCCAGTTGGCGCTCTTTGGGAAGGAAGTGAAACATCCGTTCTTCCTTGTTCGTGCTGGCGACAAATCCGGGGGAGGGTTGGCTATCAAAGGTAGAGATGGGGGGGGCTTCCAGACACATGTGATGCGCCAAGGGACCTTCTTGCTCATGCTCCGCGGTGATAGTCAGCCAGGCTGCGCCGTCAAGACATTTGGAGCGGGAGGGGTTATGGTCAACTCGTACGATGAGAAGGGCCAATCTGTGGTTTGGTTGAAGTCGCCAGATAGAGAACGTGGCAAGTGAATGGATCGGTTTCGGAGACTCTGACCTGGTCATGCATAGAGGAGATACGGTGAACTTATCAGGTGTTGCGATCGTCGCTCTTCTGAGCGTTGTCGTCTATCAGGGAACACGCCAGAGCGAGAAGTCGGACCGTGTTCTGAGAGCCCACAGTCTGGAATTGCTGGATGGAGATGGGAGTGTGCTTGCCCTGTCCAGACGCTCTGGAGGTAGATTGCGGATTGGCAACAGTTACGGCGAGTTCGAGATCCAACTTTCGAAGCGACGTGTGGGTATGAGTCTACGTCGGGCCGATGAACATACATCTTTCGTTGTCAACCTGAAGAAATCAAAAGTGAATGAATTCTTCTTGGAGAACAATGGAAAGCGAGGCTTCACTGTCGACATGGAGCCAGCCAGGACTTTCGCATGGGTCCGAGGGCCCAAGAGCGGGGCAGTTACCATGGCTTGTGAAAAGGGCAATTCCTATCTCACCGCACTGGGACACAAGGACGAGCGTGTGTTCTATTTGGGAAGTAGACCGGGACAGATGGGTTCCCAGCTGTTTCTCTTTGGGGAGGAAGACAAAGCACCGTTCCTGGTGGCTAGTGCGGGCGACAAATCCGGCGGAATGTTCGGCATCAGAGGGAGAGATGGTGGGCGCTTCCAGGTCGATGTCATGCGCAATGGGACCGTCCTGGGTTTGGGGCTCAGTAAGACAAAGCCGGGCTTCTCCATCGAGACATTGGGAACGGGACCTGTTAAGTTCAACACGTACGATGAGAAGGGGCAACCTGTGGATTGGTTGAAGTCCCCAGGTGGAGATCGTGGCAAGTGAAATGGAAGGATCGAGACATGGTGATACATCGGACTGAAGTGCGCCGTGCGAGTGAGGCTCGATTCCCGAAGTCGGCGAAAGTGCTCGCGATTTCTTGCACCGTGTTCTTGTCTGGATATATCGGATTTGTTGGTCGTTTTGCCGAGGGATCGTTGCTCTATTGCCTTGTTTTTCCAACATTCTTCGTAGTGGGCGGTATTGTCTTGCTTTCGCAGGGTCTAGGGGCAAAGGCGATGTGTTACCTCAGTTGCGCGATCATCATCAGTGTATTCTGTGGCATATGGTTGGCCGCATTTTGGGGCATTCAAATGCCGAGTACGTGATTCTTCAGCTGATTCCCTCCCGTTCTAACTCGGAGAGATGTGCTGCGCTGGCCAAGTGTTGCAACAGCTGATCTCTGCCCTGCCCGTGGACATCGTCTGCGCCGGCGGCACGAGTCTGGTCGGAGACTTCATCGAGGTCTTCCGCGACGAGTTTGCCAAGATCGACTTCCCGATCCCCGTCCGCGAGGTGCGTCGGGCCGAAGAGGCGCTCAACAGCGTCGCCAAGGGCTGCCTGGTCGCCGCCGCGATCGGCGAGTAACCCCTCCGTAAGCGTCGCTTGACGCCCACCTGGAATCTCCCTCGCAGCTCGTCATCCTTGGCAGCATGCCGCAAACGACACATAGAGAGGAGATTTCAGCCCTGCTTGCCCATCGCGACAAGGAAGGGCTGACGTATGCCGAGCTGGCAGAGCTGACGGGGTACTCGAAATCTACGCTGAGCTGGTGGAATTGGCGCCTCCGTCGAGACTCGGTCCGATTTTGCTGAGGTCAGCGTTGTGGATGACGAGAACGAGGAATCGCCACGACGAGGGAGCGAGATCGCGATTCGAGTAGGGACAGTCATCGTAGAGGTCCCGCCAGGCTTTGACGATGACACGCTGTTACGAGTGCTGGCCCTGGTCCGGCAAGCCACATGTTGAGTCTGCCATCCTCTATCCGCATCTTCGTTGCACGGGAAGCGGTCGACTTTCGCAAAGCGCATGATGGCTTGATCTCGATCGTCCGTGATCAATTCGGTGACGATCCCTTCGACGGCAGTCTGTATCTCTTCCTCAATCGGAGGCAAGATCGCGTGAAGGTCCTTCAATGGGACCGCGATGGATTCTGGCTTCACTACAAGAGGCTCGAACACGGCAAGTTTCGAATCGTCCTTAAAGGACTTGGCGCACGCGTAGAGATTCCACGACCTCAACTTGCGATGCTGCTCGAAGGAATCGACATTGAAAAGAAAAAGATTCGCCAACCCTTTGAAGTGCACGCGCGTATGAGGAATCGTGAGCGGAGTTACGACCAGAAACACTGAACTTCCTGATGATGTCGAGGCACTGAAGAGTCTTGTTCTGGCGCATCGTGCCGAGATCGACAAGAAGGACTGCCGCATTGCGCACCTGGAGCACAACGTCGAGGTGTACAAGCGGCTGGCTTTCGGGAAGTCATCCGAGCGCCGCACGAACGCTCCCAAGGCGGATAGCAATGCGAATCAAGGCTACCTCTTCATGCTCGATCTCATCGAGGAGGCGGAGCGCACTGCCAAGGCCAAGGATTGTGCAGGGTCGATCGGAGTAGAGAAGCCTGCAACGACACCCCGCAAGGGCGGAGGCAGGAAGAAGCTCCCGCCGCATCTGCCAGTCGTCAGAACGGTCTACGAGCTGAAGGGCGAGGACCGCAAGTGCTCCTGTGGAGGAGATCTCCATGAGATTGGCGAAGACGTGCGAGAAGAGCTCGAGCGCGTGGAAGTCCTGCTCGTCCACAAGATCGCCTGCAAGAAATACGCATGTCGTCAATGCCAGGATGGAGTACGCACCGCGCCTGGCCCTGACAGAGTCATCGAGAAATGCGTCCTCGGTAAGGGATTCCTGGCTCATGTGCTGACAGATCGCTTCTGCGATCACATGCCTTACTACCGACTCGAGAAGAAGTACGGCCGTGAGGGCCTGGCTATCTCTCGGAGCGTCCTGCAGCGGTCCATGACCAAGCTTGGCGAGCTCTTTGAGCCTCTCCATGAGCAGTTACGCCAGGATGTGATGGAGTCAGAGGTCGTCTTCACCGATGACACGCCGGTGACCATTGCCCAGAGCGAGACCGGTGGCAGCAAGAAGGGCCGGGTATGGATCTACCTCGATCGAGAGGGACGTCACTACTACGACTTCACGGGCAATCGCGAACAGGGAGGTCCCCAGAGGATCTTCGGAGAATACAAGGGCTTCATCCAGGCGGACGCCTACGCGGGATACGACCAGCTGTTTCTTCCAGGCCGTGCCACGGAGGCTGCATGCTGGGCGCATGCGCGTCGCAAGTTTGTGGATGCTGAGACCAGTGATCCCGATCTCGCCAGGAATGCGGTCGATCCCATCCGCGAACTCTATCAGGTCGAGGAGTTTGGCAAGGGCATGAAGGACAAGGCCTTGGCTGAACTACGACGTGCAAAGTCGAAACCTATTCTTGAGGAGCTGAAGGCCTGGCTTGAGCTTCAAAAGGTGGCAGTACTTCCCAAGTCTCCGATCGGGAAGGCGATCGGGTACGCGCTCAACCAATGGGATGCCCTGGTCCGCTATGCGGATCACGGATGTCTGGCCATCGACAACAACGCGGCAGAACAAGCGATGCGGCCATTCGCCGTGGGCCTCAAAAATTGGCTCTTCTTTCAGCGCAACAGTGGTGGTCGAACGGCATCGGTCCTGGCAAGTCTACTCCGAACAGCATTAGCCATTGACCTGGATCCCCACATCTACTTCCGTGACTTGTGTACCCGTATCAGCACCGAGAGTGACGTCACGAAGCTGGTGCCCCATGGCTGGAAGGAACACTACTGGCCTCTGCTGCAGAAAAGCAGGGACGAGATCGTGCAACGACTGCTGGAATCCCGGTAGTCGCTGTCAAGCTTCGATCCGGGTGGGCGTCAAGCAACGCTTACACCCCTCCCTCCCCAGAGGTTCGAAGACGCCTGCACGGGTTCGCGCCCATGCAGGCGTCTTTGCGTAACTGGGCGAAAAGGGACTGTCCCTTTTCGCCCACCTATGGCCACGCTGCGGTCTCCCTGCAAAACTGGACTCCCAAGAGCTCCACTCTCAGCATGGCAGTCTTCTACGGCGGAGCACCGGTGGCTCTGCTCCAGTAGCGCAGCAGCGGCTCCTCTTTGCCAGGTTCGGGTCGGGCGGGTAGGCTCCTGCCGATGGAACAGCCCGAGGTGACCATGCGTGTGACGATCCTCTACTTTGCTTCCTTGCGCGAGATTGCGGGGAGGGAGAGCGAAGAGCTGGAGCTCGAGGTGGGCGCGAGCCTGGGTGAGCTCCGGAGCCTGCTGGTCGGGCGATGGCCGGCGATGGCCAGCGTACCGTTCGTGTTTGCGCGCAATGAGGAGTATGCGGGGCACGAGGAGCTGCTCGCGGAGGGCGACGAGGTGGCGCTGGTGCCTGCCATCAGCGGGGGCAGCGGCGAGGGTGGGGAGCCCGAGCGCATCTCGTTCGGATTCACCCAGGAGCCGATCGACGCCCGGCCTCTGGAGGAGGAAGTGCGTCGGGACGAGGACGGCGCCGTGCTGACTTTCCATGGTGTGACGAGGAACCACCATGAGGGTCAGGGCGTGGCGAGGCTCTCCTACGAGTGCTTCGAGGGCATGGCCCGCAAGCAGATGATGGCTATCCTGCGCGAGGTCCTGGTTGCCAAGGAGCTCGGACGCATCGCCATGCGGCATCGCCTGGGGGAGGTGCCGATCGGCGAGGCCAGCGTCGTGCTGACGATCTCCGCGCCCCATCGCGGCCCCTGCTTCGAGGCCGTGGCCGAGATCATGGATCGCCTCAAGAAGGAGGTCCCGATCTTCAAGAAGGAGTTCCTGGCCGAAGGGGGCGAGCACTGGGTGGGCGATCTGCCCAAGACCCCCTGATCTCGAGGAAGGGCGCCCGGGCCACCTGTGCGTCCACAACTGGAGACTCGCCAGTTCGAGGAGCGCAGCAGGTGGCCTCGTGGGCCTCGGACGCGTGTGCGTGAAATCCGCCATCCGCTGTGGTAGAAACGTCGGCTCGCAATGCCAAGGGCAGGGCCGGAAACCCGGCCTATGACCTCGATTCCCAGGGAGATACAAAAGAGCATGCAGTTCACCAGTTATGAAGGCGCAGCCAACACGATCAAGACCGACCTCCTCGTCCGAATCTTCGCCAAGGGCGAGAAGGTAGAGGTCCCTTCGTCCTTCGAGGATGCCTACAAGGCGGCCAAGGCAGCCGGCGACCTGCCGACCGAGTTCCGCAAGAGCTGCCTGCTCTATCCCGCGGGGCGCAGCACGGCGAAGAGGATGTTGCTGCTTTGCGCGGGCGAGAAGAAGAAGCTCGATCTCGAGCGGCTGCGCAGGCTTTCGGCGATGGCGGCCAAGCGCGCCGAGGCGCTGGGCGCGGTCAACTACGTGCTCGGCGCAAGCAAGTCCGTGCTGGGTGCGGGCGATCCGCGGCTCGTAGGAGTGGCCTTTGGTGAGGGAGCCTATCTGGGGTCCTACAAGTACAAGGTGCCGAGCCACAAGAAGGCCGAGCGCGCCAAGTGTGGCAAGGGCATCCTGATGTCGGATGGCGCCAAGCTGCCCAAGGCGCTGTGTGACGGCGTGAGCGTGGGCGTCCGTCGGGCCAAGTCGGTCTGCTTCGCGCGGGATCTCGGCAACAAGGGCGGCAATCTCCTGACGCCGAGCATGATGGCCAGCGAAGCGCGCAAACTCGCCAACGCCAAGGTCAAGGTCAAGGTGCTGAGCGAGACCGACATGAAGCGGCTCAAGATGGGGGCGCTGCTCGGCGTGAGTCGCGGCTCGGCCGAGCCGGCCAAGCTGATCTGCATGGACTACCACCCGCGGGGCGCCAAGAAGACGGTCTGTGTCGTGG
>Ga0114931_10007551_pt1 | contig 13288 bp, 11 predicted proteins | sample 2SBtaG_FD_89579 | JGI IMG/M metagenome (GOLD analysis project Ga0114931, IMG submission 89579) | Deep subsurface microbial communities from Kolumbo volcano to uncover new lineages of life (NeLLi) - 2SBTROV14_V59a metaG | ecosystem: Environmental > Aquatic > Marine > Volcanic | place: Kolumbo... | reverse complement strand
CCCACACGGGGCTGTGTGGGGCTGAAAGAAAATTGGGCTACGGGCGGGGCGTTGAGCGCTTGGGCGCGAACAGAGACGGGCTGCGAAACGGCGGCTGACTGGCCTTGGTTGTCGACCACGCTCAGCGTGACGTTAAACGTCCCCGCAAAAGCAAAGCTCGTTACGGCGCGCACGCCCTGAGCGTCGACGCTGCCGTTGCCGTCAAAATCCCAGCGGTATTGTACGATTTGGCCGTCGGGATCGGACGAACCCGACGCGTCAAAGGTGACCACTTGGCCGGGCAAGGGCGTGGTGGGAGAGAGGGTGAACGCGGCGTGGGGGCGTTGGTTCGTCGGCTGGGCAGGAACGCCGTTGCCCACCTGAACGGTGATAAACTGCGCGCTCCACTGGCCGCTGCCAAGCTGGGCGCCGGCGCGGCGTTGCAGTTCGTCGCTGAACACTTGGGGGGTGGTGAATCTGCTGTTTTGGAGGCCGTCCAGCGCCAAATTTAACGGACTTAAACTGAGCAACAAGTGCAAACTTTCCGTGCCCAAAGGACCGGTCACCGTGAAACGGTACCCCCCGTCAGGCAGGGTGTGCGCCCCGGGGCCCACCCGGTTGTTGCGCGAGAAGACGTTGGGGAAAACTTGACCCACCTGGCCGTTGGCGTCGACGTTGTAGAGGTAGGCGTAAGCCTGGACGTTGGTCGAGAAGGTGATGCGGAGCGCATCGCCGACCTGATAGCGAGGTTTGTCCGTTTGCACCGAGCCCTGGGGCGCGTTGTTGGCCGGTGGTGGCGGCGCCGGTGGGGTGTTCGCCCCCGTGACTTGGAACTGCGAGGTGTTGTTGCTCTCGTTGGATTCCTGTACCTGGTTGGAGGCGTCTACCGTCACGCTTAGCGTTTCGCTGCTGAGGTTGAGCCTGCGGGAAAAATTTAGGCGTACGCTTGCCCCGGCGCCCAGGCCGGGCACGGTCTGCTGGGTTGAACCCGCTTGGTCCTGGAGGCGGACCACGAACGAACCGGCCGCTGCGCCACCTTGGTTGCGCACCGTGATCTCGTACTGCAACGTGTCACCCACGTTGGGCGTGCGTGGGCTAAACGTCGTGCCCAGGATGGTCAAGTCTGGCCGCTGCGTCACCGTGGGGGTTAAGCGCACGCCTCCCGCTCCCGTGGCCAACGGCGACCCCACGGACGAGGCGCCGGCGCGCAACGCCGAGCGCAACTGTGCGGCGCTCATGTTCGTGTTTTGGGACAACAACAACGCCGCCGCGCCCGCCACGTGGGGGGCGGCGGCCGAGGTCCCCTCAAACGCGCCCAGGCTGAACGTCGAGACGTTGTCCGGGCCGGCGATGTCGGGCTTGGGGCGGCCGTCGTTCGTGGGGCCTTGTGAGCTGTAGGGTGCTTGGGGTCCCGTGCCCCAGTTTTCGCGGCGCACGGCGGCCACGCTCAGCGTGCCGTTGACGTCCGCGGGCGTGACCAGGCTGCTCTGCGCCACGGCGTGTTCGAGGTCCTGGAACAGGCTAAACAGCGTGATCTCTTTGGGTGAGGGCGCGTTAAAGGCCTTGACCTTGACGCGGTACGTGCCCGAGCTGGGCACGAAGTAGCGCAGCGATTCGGTCGGCTGCTGGGACCCGTTTTGGGTTTTGTCGGACACGGCGACTTGGTTGCCACGCGCGTCGAACAGGGCCAGGTCGTAGTCCTGCCCGGTAAGCGGCCAGTCCCTCCAAGTAAGGTAAAGCTGCACGGTGTCGCCCGCCTTGGCCTCTAGGTTGAGCGACTCGTCGCTGCCGCTGAACTCCATCCAGCCGTTGGCGTTGGCGTCCCGAAACGTTCCTTTGTAGTGGCGCTGGGCGTAGTTGCCCGCGGAGTTGACCCACAGGATGCCCGCCGAGAGCGCGGTCTGCACGATGTTGGCGATGGGGCCCGCGCCGTCGTAGTAGCTCGTGTTGAACCAACCCACGCTGTGGTTGATGATGTTGATGCCTTGTGAAATGGCCTCGTTGACCGCATTTTCTAGGTCGACTTCGTCGCCGATTTTCATCAAGTAGAGCTGCGCGTTGGGGGCCACGTCGTGCACGATTTCGGCCACAGCCGTGCCGTGGGCCGTGCCGAACTCCACCCCGCTGCCCGTGAAGTCCCGCGTGATGACGTTGGCGGGCAGTTCCCCGCGCGCTTTGGCCGCGGACAACTTGGAGAAGCCCAGGTCGATGATCGCCACTTTCGTCCCCTGTCCCAGATCGCCAGCGTGCTGTAACGCGTCCGCGCCGATGAGGCCCACGCCCTCCGAAACGGTGAGCGTTTGCGGCACGAGGGACGGGCGGATGTAGGCCACGTTGGGGATCAGTTGGGTCAACTGCTCGATCAGGGGCAACAGCGACACGGGCACGCGCAGCCGCAAGAACGACTTCGACTGGGCCGAAATCACGTTGCGGTTGCCAAACGCCTGGGCCACCGCGCCACTCGACAAAGCGGCGGCGCTTGCGCCAAAAGCGCTGCGGCCGTTGAACACCACGGTCACGGTCACCGTGCTGCCGTCGAAGGGCACGCCCAGCGAGCGCGCGGTGGACAGCGAGCCCCCGTAACCCTTGAGCACGTCTTGGATCACTTGCAAGATGGCACCGTCGATGCGGCTCTTGGACTGTACCTTGACCCCGGACGCAACCTGGGCCGCACCCGTCAGGCCCGCGCACACGACGAACAACAGCAAGGCGATAGACGCTCGTTTTAACATGGTTTAGTTCCTCCCCGCTTGCGGTTGGAGCGAGAGCCGAACGCGGCGCACGGCCGGGTCTTGGGCCAGCGTGATCAACTGTGAGATCAACGCTTGGGCCCGCAGGCTGGCGCTGGCGCGCTGTTCAACCAGCAACCCTAGATCGGGCTCTTGCGCCCCCACCAATTCGAGCACGACGCGTACCCGTAGCCCGCTCAGAAAAAGCCCTTGTTCGTCGGCAAAATCCACCCAATCGGGCGCCTGCGTCAGGCGGTAGAGCCGCTCGTCTAAGCGCACCCCGCGGGCAGGGGCGTTGTCGTTTTGTCGGCAGGCGGCACGCGTTCAAACGTCACGTCGTTCCCCAAACTGACCCCGATGGGGTCCAGAACGTCGCGCAACTGCGCGTTGACCGTGGCCTGTGGGGCGCTCTGTTTCATCACGAGGACGAGTTCTTCGCCGCCGTCGCCGTTGATGTTGGGGCGTAGGTTGAGCCGAAACAGCGCCGTTTCGAGCCGCACCATGAACTGACCTTCGTCGACCACGAGTTGGGGCAAGCTGAAGAATTGCTGCTCCGAGGCTGGCTCACAAGGCTCACAGCGCTCTTGTCCCTGGAAGTACGTTACCTCAAAACCCGTTTGTACGCGCACCCACCAGCCCAACGCTTGGGCGTGCGTTTGGACGGCGCTCAAGGCGGCGCCTGACGACAGTTCGGCGCGGTAGGCCTGGCCGCTTTCGAGCTTGGGGCTTAGCCCGAAACCTTGCAAGTAACCCACGATGATCACCCCTCCCACGAGCGGAAACAACCACAACAAGCCTTTCATCATCATGCTCCTTATACCTTAAAGGTGGGCGTGCGGGAGCGGCCTAGGCCGCTCCCGCACGCCCACCGCGTTAACCGTTGAACCGGAAACAGACCGAAAAGTGGATGCCGGGCTGGTTGACCAAGACCAGACACACTTTCAAACTCGCGTTGAAGGTCAAGTTCCCGCTCGAGAAGTTGAGTACGAAGGGGTCGGACGGTGGGTGGACCAAGCCGTCGCCCAAGAACACGAAGCTCCTGAGTTGTTCCAGCGTGCCGTCTGCGTCGAGGTCGAGCCTTAGGTCGAACTTGACGTTCGAGGCGTTGTTCGACACGCCCACGAAAAACGTCGTTGTGCCGTTGCCCACCGCGCCGCTGAGGTCCAAAACGTCCCGGTTGGGGACGGGAGAGATCCCTTGGGGCGAGGCGAGCCCCGAGCCTTGCTGGCTGAGCGAGGTGAACACCCCGTCCGTTTCGAGCCGAATCCTAAAAGCGTGGTTTTGGAACGCCCACGTGCTCTGGCCCTGCACCCGAATGCGGATGAGGTTGGGGTTGGGGCTGTCCACGAAGAAGCCGGGCGTGCTGGGAGCCGTTTGCCCCACCTGGAGCGTTTGTGCGCTCGTAGCGCTCAACCCGTCGTTGTCGCGCACGCGCAGCGTCACGCGCTGCTGGCCCGCGACAAAAAACGCTTTGCTCACGCGCACGCCGCTGGCGTCCGTCACGCCGTCGCCGTTGAAATCCCAGCTGTAGCTGAGGATAAAACCGTCCGGGTCAAACGAACTGCCGGCGTCGAACACCACGGCCTGGCCCACGCTAGGCGCGGAAGGGGCGAAGTTGAACCCCGCCACCGGGGGTTGGCTGGGACGCCCGACTTGTACGAATTGGGAGCTTGCGGCGGATTGGCCGCCGTTGTCCCGCACGCTGAGCGTCACGCGCTGTTGGCCGGCGACAAAAAACGTGCGACTCACGCGCACGCCGCTGGCGTCCGTCACGCCGTCGCCGTTGAAATCCCAGCTGTAGTTGGTGATAAAGCCGTCGGGGTCGAACGAGGCCGAAGCGTCAAAGGTGACAGCCTGGCCCGCGTTGGGCGAGGAGGGGTTCGCGCTGAAGCTGGCTACGGGCGGCCTGTTGGCCGTGTTGCCGCCCACCTGAAAACTGGCAAACGCCGTGGCCACCTCTCCCGTAGGCACGATGCCCTGGATCGCGGCTTGCGCTTGCTGTTGGAACTGGGAAGGGTCGTTGCCCAAGTTGGGGAAACCCTGAACAAACCCCTGGACACCAAGGTCGATCGGCTGCAGCGAGGCGATGATCTGTACCAACTCCGTGCCCGCCGGCGGGGTGACCACGAAGCTGTAGGCCGGACTGTCGGGCAGGGAGTGGGCACCTGGACTGACGAAGTTGTTCTGCGAAAACCCGTTCGGGAAAATTTGTGTCACGTTGCCCAAAGCGTCGATGTCGACGAGGTAGACGTAAGCCTGGGTGCTGACGTTGTAGTCGATACGGATGCGTTCGCCGGGCTGATAGCTCGGTTTGCTCACCGAGATGTTGACCTGGATTTGGGGCGATGGGGGTACGACAACGATGCCCTGCGGAGCCGGTTGCGCTTCGGCGACGGTGCTTGAGGCCACGCCGAGCAACAAGGCAAGTACCAACGCTATCCTAAGTTTGATCATGATAATCCCCTCCTAGGGATGAAAAATGTTGTGGGTTGAACTGCGGTGTGACTTGCGGTGAGCGGAGGTTAGATCCTGCTTTCGATGTTCGTGGCCACCCGCGCTAAATCCGCTTCGCCGAGCGTGCCCGCCAGCGCGCTGAACACCGTGCTGGGAACCCGCCCGTCCCGTTGGAGCGTGGTCAACGTGGCGTTGAGTAGGGTGCCATCGTTAGGCTTTTTACCCGACCTGATATGGCTTTCGAGCACGGTAGCGCTGTCCGTTATGGCGGCGTCCACGGCCGTTCGAGCGAAGCCTGGCCCGTTGGGTTGCTGTTGAATTGTCACGCCTTTTTGGGCCATCAAGGCCCTGACCTCGATCAAGGTTTGACGGCGCTCGACGATCTCTTTGGCCACGACGTCCAGGGGCAAGCCGCGGGCCAAGCCTTCGTCCACCTTGTTGACCAACATCTCTACAGGCAAGTCTTCGAGCAGCGACTGCGCGATCGCCAACAAGATCGTCTGTCGGTCCTCGATCGCCGCGCCGCTCGTGGCGATGCGTTGCAAGAAACCAAACGCCTCGTCGACCGTAAGCCGTCCGTCGTCGATGCCACGTTGGAAGCCGGCGTTGACCGTGTTGATCACGGACGGGGCCAGTGGCATCGAACCCACGAGGTTGGACACGTCCGCTTTCGAAGCGGCCCACACGCCGAGCGGTAGGCTTACGACGATCGCCAGCGCCAACAGGACTGTTTTGGTGTTCATGAGGTCTCTCCCTTCGTGCCGACGTACTTCACCGAATTCGTAAAACCGTAGCTCTTGACGTATTCGTCCGCCCGCGGGTCGGGCTTCCAGGCCACGCCGTCGATCACGAACGCGTATTCGTAGCGCCCGGGGGACAGGTCCAGTTCGAGCGACCACACGCCGTTGCTCCCCTTTTTCAAGGCCACGGGCTGCCAGTCGTTGAAGTCCCCGGCCACGGCCACGCTGCTCGCTTCGGGCAAAGCCACGACGAAGGTGATCCCGCGGTTACCACCGTTTGTCCAAGGTAAGCCCGCGTTGCCGCCGATCAGCACGCCCACGAGCAACATGGCCAGGGCCGTGCCCGCAAAAGCCAAGCTCAGGCGCAACCGAGGAGCGAACCAGGACCGGGGCGCGCTGGCGGGGCGTTCAAATTTAGTTTTCAACGCCCGACAGACGCGGTCTTCGATGCCCTCTAGGGCGCTGGCTTTGGCGTCGACGTCGTTGTTCAAACTGCCTCGTAGCAAGGCGTCAAGCTGTTTGTCGTTCATGTTCCCGTCCTCCTTCCTGTTCGAGCTGTTGTTTTAAAGCTTGTTTGCCACGGTGCAAGCGCGTCTTGACCGTCCCTTCGGGGATGCCAAGCACCTGGGCGATGTCTTTGTAGTCGAGGTCGGCGTAAAACCGCAACACCAACGGAGCGCGGTAATCGAAGCGTAAACGCTCAAGCGCTCGTCGAACGGTCTGTTGCCGTTCGTCCTGTGCGGCCAACTGCGCTGGGTCGGTGTCGTCTGCAATCCAACGTGCCTGGCGTAAGGGCACGCTAAATTTGGCGCGGCGTAACTTGTTTTTGCAGAGGTTGGCCGCCACGGTGAACAACCACGTAGAGAATTTGCGTTTCAGGTTGTAGGTGTGCAATTTTTCGTAAGCGCGGATAAAAGCTTCTTGCGTGGTGTCCTCTGCGTCGGCTGCGTTGCGCAAGATGCCCAGAGAAATGCCGAAAACTGCGCGTTTGTAATTGATCATAATCTGAGCCCACGCCTCCATGTCGCGGTTGAGCGCGCGTTGGATCAACCGAAGTTCGCTCTCTCCCATAGCTTTCCCTTTCCTTTTCGATCGCCTTTGTACCCATCTACAGCGCAGCAACACAAAAGTTTCACCCACACCACAAGCCGCGATTTGAACGCACTTTTTGCGTTTCCCGAGCCTGCCGGAAGCCAGACGTCTGCTCTGTCCAAATGACGAATGTCAGCCAAAATCCTGATCCCCGTCATGGACGAAAAATCAGGCCCGTGCCACACTTTGGGACGTGGGGCATTGCCTCAACGGATGAACGTAGTCTCCTTGAGGAAAGCTGGGGGCGCTCTTCGCGCTCCCAGCTTTTTTTGTTGTTAGAAGGGGGAACGCGACGGCTACGCTTCGATGACCGTGCCCACCCCTCCTCCCAGCGCGTCAAACGCGTGGTCGAGCGAGGTGATGATCGCGCGTTTGCCGCGTTGGGCAAAGCGAATACAGGCTTCAACTTTGGGCGCCATGCTCCCCGGCGCGAAGTGGCCCTCGGAGAGGTACGTTTGGGCTTGGGACGTTGTAATCGCGCCCAGGGCACGCTCGTTGGGTTGGCCGTAATTCAGCTTGACCTGGAGGACGTCCGTGAGGATGAGCAGGGTGTGTGCCCCCACGCCCTCGGCCAGGATTTCGGCGGAACGGTCTTTGTCGATCACGGCTTCGATGCCCACGAGTTGCTCGCCTTGCGTGGTCACCGGGATGCCGCCACCGCCCGAAGCGATCACGACGTCCCGCGCTGCCAACAGGTGTTGGATGACGTCCTTTTCGAGGATGGCTAAGGGCAAGGGCGAGGGGACGACGCGCCGCCAACCGCGCCCGGCGTCCTCCTTCATCACGTGTCCTTTCTGCTGTTGCAACCGTTGGGCCTCGGCCTCGGAGTAGAACGCCCCTACGGGTTTGTTGGGGTGTTCAAAGGCGGGGTCAGCCGGGTCCACCACGACCCTTGTGATGACCGTGGCCACGGGGATGTTCGTTCGTCCAGCAGCGGCAAATTCGTTGTACAGGGCCTGTTGTACCATGTAGCCGATCAACCCCTGGCTTTGGGCGCCACACACGTCGAGGGGCATGGGGGGGACCGTCGCTTTGGCCAGTTCGTTTTGGAGCATCAGAGCGCCTACCTGCGGACCGTTGCCGTGGGTGATCACGATCTTGTAGTCGCGGCTCAACACCATCTGGGCCAATTGAGCACAGCTGTTTTTGACGTTTTCGTATTGCTGTTCGAACGTTCCTGTTTGACCGGGCTGCAGGATGGCGTTGCCCCCCAGCGCGATCACGACCAGTTGTTTGCTCATGGGCGAGTTACCTCTGAGTGTGGGTGGGATGGTTGGACGCGATCCCGATCATAACAAAGGTCGACGTTCCAAGCTAACAGCTAAAGTTGTAATTGCTCCACCTTTATGTCATTGTTGATGTTATCTTGTAGCATGACGAAAGGAGAACGATGGTTGAACTCAAGGCGTTTGCGCGCATCGTTGTGTTGCTCGTGCCGCTCGTCTGCGCCTCGGTGGCTGCCCACGCGGCCCAAGCGGGCGACGTCGTGGTCAACGAGGTGGCCTGGATGGGCACCTCAGCCAGCGTCAACGACGAGTGGGTCGAACTGTTCAACGCCACCGACCGCGCCATCGACCTCACAGGTTGGACGCTAAGCGCCCAAGACGGCACCCCCGCGGTCGCCTTGAGCGGCGCACTGCTACCTCAAGGGTTCTTCCTGTTGGAGCGCACAGACGACAACACCGTGAGCGACATCAGCGCCGACCAAATCTACACCGGGGCGCTGGCAAACGCGGGCGAAACGCTGTTGTTGAAGGACGCTGCCGGCGCGCTCATCGACACGGTCAACGTGGATGGAGGTAACTGGCCTGCGGGGAACAACACCACCAAGGCCACGATGGAGCGCGTCAACCCTGGTGCCGCCGACAGCGACGCCAATTGGGCCAACAACGCGGGAAGCCTGGTCAACGGCTTGGACGCCAAGGGGAACGCCTTGCGGGGCACGCCTCGGTCGAAAAATTCGGTTTTGATCGCCAACATCCCCCCAGACAACGCCCTCTTCTTTGTGAGCTCGATCGCGGGATCGGACACGAACGACGGGCTCACGGCGGCCACGGCGCTGGCCTCGGTGCAACGGGCGATCGACTTCGTGGGTGGCGGGGGCACGGTGCGCGTGCTCGGCGGGGCGTACGGGGCGCCGTTGGTCATCAACAAAGGCTTGACCCTCGAAGCCTTCCCGGCAGCCACCCTCACGGCGGCGGGAACGGCGGCCGTGACCGTTGCCGCGAGCGCCGTGCGCCTTTCGGGTTGGGTCGTGCAGGGGGCCGTTGAGGGTATCAGGGTGTTGAACGGAGCAGGCCAGGTCAGCCTGCAGCACAACGCGTTCGTCGGCAACGGCGTCGCCGTCAACAACCAAGGGGCAACAAGCGTGGACGCCACGGACAACTGGTGGGGGTGTAACGCCGGCCCTGGTCAGTTGGGTTGTGACGACGTGGCGGGCGCGGTGGACGTGGGGCCGTGGCTCGTGGCCAGCCTTGGCGCTTCACCCAACCCCGCGGCGGTGTCCCGTTCGAGCACGCTCACGCTCGACCTGGCCCACGACAGCGCGGGAGCGATCGTCTCCAATGGGCTCGTTCGTCCCGTTCACGTTGCGGTGAGCGGGGGGTTGTTGGACGCCGAAGCGCCCGTCCCCAACGCGCAGCAAGCCAGTATCGTAGCGCTGTCTTTTGTGTTGGGCGGGTGGGTGTTGTTTGGGTTGAACAGCGCCTTGGCCCCAACGAGACGGTTTTTAGGGTCAAGGACGGCGTTGGCCCTGTTGTTCGTCCTGGCGTTGACCGGGCTGTCGGGGTGTGGCCTGCTAAGCGACGCGACAAAAAAGACGCCACGGGCCTCAGATTTTTCGCTCACCCAGGGGGTGCTTAGCCTGACGCTGAGGTCGCCTCTGCCAACGGCCGTTACCCTTTTTGCCCAAATCGACGGGCAAACGTTGAACACAGAAGTCCGTTTTGTGGTCGAACCGCTCAGGGTACGATGACAGCGTCGATGCCCCCCGTTAGCACGTCCTGACGGTAGGCGAGGGCGTGTCGCGCGGGAAAGGCTACACCGTAGAACGTCGTTCCTTGGCCGTAAAGCACGACTTGCGTCGTGCCGACGTTGACCCCAAACTGTTGCGCTTCGAGCAGTTGGGCGCCGCTTTTTAGCGTGACCCTTTGGGGTGGATCAGGCTGAAGCAACGGGTGCGCTTCGAGCGTTTGTGGGTCGATGGCCGTGGCCTTAAAAGGGTAGATGGGCGCCTGGCGCCCTTCGAGGTAGCGGTAGAGCAACAAGTAGTGGCTCATGACGTTGGGATCGAGCACGAACAGCGGGGGCGAAACGTCGAGTTGGCCTGCCCGAGCCTGGCCTGAGCCCACCACGTTCATGCGCACGCGGTTGGCCTCGATTTCCACCAACGTCGTGGGTTGCTGCGCCGCGTCGCCTTGTAACACGTAGCGCACGGGTTGCAGGGCGTCCGTCAACCTGAAGCGCTGGGTCAAGTTTTGCGTTGGGGCCGGCCCGGCGTAGACGATCGTGGAGTGCAGGTCGACCGTGGGCCCCGCGCTCGACAGCAAGAAGTCCTCGCGCAGCAGCGGCTTGCCGGCCTGCTCCAGCACGAACGTCCCGCTCTCCAGCTGGCCAGCCAACCGGGCCGGTGCGGACGCAGGGCGGGGCGCGCCCCCCACGAGGGCCAGCGCGCTGAACACGGCCGCGGCAACGACAAGTACCCACTTCCAGAGGTCCATCAACGCTCCTTTTGGACTGGCTCATTCGTAAAAACCAACACTTTTCCGACATCGAAACGACGCTCAGCGGTAAAAGGCCAAAGTGCCCCACAGGATGAGCAGCGAAACCAGGGCAAAGCGGGAACCGGCCTTGAAAAAATCCTGTGTGCTCAAGTACCCGCTGCCGTAAACGATCATGGCCGCCGGCGTACTGGCCACCACCATAAAGCCGAAGGCCGAGGCCATCGCGGTGGCAAACCCCGCCGCCAGCAGGTTTTCTCCCGACAACGCCGCAACTTGGAGCGCGATCGGACCCAACACGGCCACGGCTGCTCCCGTGCTCATCGTGTGGGTGGCCGCGACCATGAGCACGCTCAAGGCGATGAGCAACGGCAACCCGTGGCCCATGTGTACCACGGCGAAAAAGGAAAGAACGTGGGAGGCGATCCACTGAGCTGCTCCCGTGTCTTGTAGCTGTACCCCCAACGAAATCGCTGCCGCGTAGAGCAAAACAACACCCCAGTTGACGCCGTCGTTGATGTCGTTCCAGTGTACCAAGCCCAGGCTTAGATACAAAGCCGCACCGGCCAAGGCGACGATGCCCAACCCCAGCGTGCTGCTCAACGTGATCCAGCCCAGCATGATCAACAGGAACAGAAAAATGACCTGTAGGTCCGTGCCAGAAAGCGTGCCTTTGAGCCTCACTTCTCTGCGCAAGCGCACGAGCGCGCGCTGTACGTTGTGAAGTTCGGGAGGGAAAGTCCACAACAGCACGGCGACGAGCGCGGGGACGAGCAACAGGACGAGCGGGTAGGCGTGTACTGTCCAGTCCAGGTAGCCCACGTCGATCTGGGATAAGTTGTGCCAATAGTTGATCATGATGGCGTTACGAGCGCCCCCGGAGGGCGTGCCGATGCCCCCGATGGCCACCCCGTACGTGATCGAAAACAGCAGGAGCGCGGCCAAGTGGTGTACGTTGGCGTGTTCGCGTCTCACGTGACCCAAGATGGCCAAGGCCACGGGCAGCATGATCGCGGCCGTGGTGTGTTCCCCGATGAGCGAGGCCAGCAGGGCCGACACGCCTGCAAAACCCAGAACAATGCGTGGGACCCGTGGGCCGGTCAGCCACAGAATGAGGTAGGCGATGCGCCGGTCCAGCCGTTGCTTGACCAGGGCCACGGACATCATGAGCGAGCCCATAATGAAGAACACCGAGTCGCTCATGAACGAACGTTCAACCGCTTCGAAAGGCCCCAACCCCAGCACGACCTGGAACGACACGATGAGTAGGGCCACAGCGGGTAAGGGCATGGGTTCTGTGATGAAAAAGATCGTGGACACCGCCAAGATAGCCAACGCGCGTTGGCCGGCGACGGTCAACCCCTCGGCTGGGGGCAAAACGACGAGCAGCGTGCCCACGAACAGGCCCAGGATGAGCCAACGTCGCTGTAACAGCTTTCTTACGAAGTACATGGGGTGTGTTCAATCCAACACCTGAAGCTAGCTGATTTGTCGGGGAGGCGTCAAGCACTTTGCTCGGGGAGCGTCAAGGTTTTACGGTCTTCACCCATGCGCGTTTGCCGCTGCCTGACGCTTGGGGCTACACTGAGGGCATTACGTGAACGAAGGATGACACCGTGGGCCCCAAAAAAACCTTTACGTCAACCCAACGACTTCAAGCGGAAGACCCGTTGCTCGATGTCGACCTGGTTGGGCTGTACCTCAAGGAGATCGGGCGTTACCCCCTGCTCTCAGCGGAGCAGGAACGCTCTCTGGCTTGCGTGGCGCACCTTGGCGACCTGCGGGCCAAAGAGCGTCTGATCTTGTCGAATTTACGCTTGGTGGTGTACGCCGCCCGAGAGTACACCTTGCGGGGTAGCCTGTCTTTTCTGGACTTGGTGCAAGAAGGCAATATGGGCTTGATACGCGCTGTTGGCAAATTCGACCCCGAGCGGGGCTTTCGTTTTAGCACGTACGCCCTGTGGTGGATTCACCACGCCATCCGTCGCGTGGTGGCGCAAGAGGGACGCACCGTGCGCCTGCCGCTGAGCGTGATTCAGATGGCACAAAAAATCGAGCGAGCCGAGCGGGCCTTGCTCGACGAGCGAGGCACGCCGCCCGGCGACCACCAAGTGGCGCACGTTCTGGGCATCTCGGTCGAGCGCCTGCTCCAGGTTAAAACGGCGTTGCAGGCGGGGGTTTCGCTCGAGGCTGCTGCCAGCAACGGCGAGCAAACCGACGCCAGCGAGTTGCTCGTCGATCACGAAACGCCCTCGCCCGCCCAAGCAGCTTGGCAGGTGTTGTGGCGGGAGGCGCTCGAAGGGGAGCTGCCCAAGCTGAGTCCCCGTCAGCACCAAGTGTTCCGGCTGCGCTACGGTTTGGTCGACGACACGGCACACACCTTGGCCGAAATCGGAAAGCGGTTAGGCATCAGCCGCGAACGGGCCCGCCAGCTAGAGAAACAAGCCCTCGACAAACTGCGCCGCTCGGACCGGCTCAGGCAGCTGCGTGCGCTCGCCGAACGGGGATGATCTTCTCAGTTGATGGCGAAGTGCCTCTGGTTTCAACCAACCTCTCGAAGGTGGCTGAAGTGTTG
>Ga0114931_10007550_pt1 | contig 13288 bp, 10 predicted proteins | sample 2SBtaG_FD_89579 | JGI IMG/M metagenome (GOLD analysis project Ga0114931, IMG submission 89579) | Deep subsurface microbial communities from Kolumbo volcano to uncover new lineages of life (NeLLi) - 2SBTROV14_V59a metaG | ecosystem: Environmental > Aquatic > Marine > Volcanic | place: Kolumbo... | reverse complement strand
CGAGAGATGGTGACGGAGAACCTGTCTTTGCCGGGCCAGAATAAGACCGTATATGTGGGCCCCGGAAATCGCTCGGCGAAGTCCACGGCAAGGAGCCCTAACTCTCCAGAGCACACCACGCCAATTGGTGTCGTTCTGTATTCGACGTCATCCTCGTCATGAATGTGTCGAAGCTCGTCAAGCTCGGCGTTCGCGACAACACAAACCTCCCATGGTGTCTCCCGAGGTTCCGGCGTTCGCCACTGCAAGTTGACGCCTTTGCCAGCAGCGAATTTTGTAGGCCCCACATCCTCTATGTCCTCTCCCAACTGCTGGCCGCCCCGGTATGGACGCACTAGCATCCCGTCATCGTAGAAATCTAGCCAGTAGACAGGCTTGTCGAACTCTTCCGACAGCTGCCGCGCCCAGTCGTCACCCCCATCAGGGTCGCCAGAGTCCCACAGGCTCACGACAGCGCTGTAGTCTCCAGTGCCCTCAACGACCTGCCAGTCGCCGGCATCGTCTGATCCGTGCTTCCAATAGCGGTCTCCTCGTTGCAGCGCCTTTCTCGCTCTTGTTGGGATTAGAACTGCCCAGTGGAGGCTCTTCTTCGGCTTGTCGCTGATCACTTGGTTTTCGCCTTCTTGCTCGTCGCGTTGGTCTGGTCGATTCCCATTGCCTCGCGCAGCCGGTCGCGGACCTTGTTGATCCTCGCCTCGCTAATTGTGATGATCTCGGTGCCAGGCACCTTCTTCTCGACGAGAGCCTTCAACTTCTTGAATGTTCCAGCATCAATCGCATCCGAGACTACCAAAATTGGCGGACTGCCGAGCCTCTGCGCGTCTTCCAGCTGTTCCACCATGTGCTTGATGTCTTCCACATCAAGCGGGTTCTTCGCGTTGAGCTGCCGTTTCCAGCATGTACGTCGTACTGTCAGCGTTGATCGGAGGCCCCGTCGTGTACGCGATCTCGCGGTCGTCGATACCGATGCCCACCTTGACTGCGTACTTGCGGATCTTGAACGTCAGGTCGAGCATCGAACCGGTGCTCCAGCCGCCGCCGAGGTAGTTGTAGTGGAGGTAGACATGGAGTCCGAGCCCGTAAAGCCAACCGGGAACGATGTCGATCATTCCGCCGATGCTCATGTCTGACACGTAGTTCTCCACGTCGGGCGTCGAGGCTCGCGGGTCGCTCGGCTTCATCCGCACCTTGCCACCAGCGAAGCGAAAGTAGCCGCGCAGGTACAGGCCGCTCAGCGCCTGCCAGCCGGGCGGAACGATGTCGAGCGCGACCTCGGTGAGGCTGGTCGTGCCCGGCGTCTCGGTCGAGACTTTGCCGCTCCCCTGCGCGGCGTTGTACTTCAACGTGCCGTCGCCGCCGCCGAATCGTACCCATACCGAGCACAGGCCGTTGCTGAACTCGTCAGCCGTGTGGACACGGTATTCGTAGCTATAGGTGTCTTTGCGCTCATCGAGCGCCTTGGCGATCGCGGTCCGTCTCGCGTTGGCCGCTTCGGTACTGGTCGACAATCGCGCACAAAGCCCTCCGCCTTGATCGGTGGCTGTGATCTTGTGCGTCGTCGTCCCCTTCATCTGCCACGCCTCGTTCGGTCCTTCGAATGAGCCGTCATCGATGTCGCCGATCGTGGCCGCGCGCTCGTCTACGTGGCGCCGTCGCCGAAGTCCCAGCGAAACTCCACCGGCACGAACGCCTTGTCGCTGCCCGGGCTGTTGACCACCGCGTACATCTCGACGTGCCCCGGCGCGTTGACCACGCTGCGAAACCGCACTTTCAGGCGATGTGGCGCCACGCAGTCGGCAACTTCGAACGGCGGAATCAACGCCGTGGCCGACAGCTTGCCGCGACCCACGACGGTCACGCGATCGTGCTCATCCGCACCGCCTCGCATGCGGAGCACGGGCACCTAGAAGCCGAGCACGCCGTTGACGGCGACCTGCAAGAAGCTGTTGTCGCCGTCCGGCGAATGAGCGCGCACCGTCACCAGGTTTTCTTCGCCCACGCACACGCGCTGCTTTTCCACGCTCACGTCGTCGATGATCGGCGCCGCGGGCGCGCTCAGCGCCGGGCGATGCCTGACCGTGGCAAACGTGCGCGCTCATGCTCGAACGTGTGCGTGAGCGAGTGGTCGCCGGCCGCCTCGGCGCGCGCCGGGTCGGGCCACATGGCGTGCCGGGCGAGCAACCACAGGGTGGGGCCGAGCGCCACGACGGCGCCGAATGCGATACTGCGTTGGTCCACGTCATGATGTCCCCCTCAGTAGCCGAGTGACCAGCAACCGTACGTCGACCCGGCGGCCGACCATTGCACCGGGCTGACCGTCATCCACACCGCCCACGGGCCGTAGTCGTGCCCGGCGTAGTACGAGTCCCATTCGTGGGGGTGGTGGGTTCGCCGCCGGTGTCGTCACCACGGAATCGCGCGCAGGCGCGCTCGCCGTGCATGCGAGCACCGCGCCCAATGCCACCACCGCCACACTGCGTGCCATCGTCATCAATGCTATCAGACGACCCGTCGCAGCGTGTATTCACCTACTCATGACACGACCGTTCGAGCACCGATATCCCAGGGCCCGAGCGGGTCAGGCCTTGCGCGCGGCTAGCAAGTCAGTCCATACCCGTTGAGTTTCTCCTCGGGAGGCTTGGCCTAGGGGGTGCCACCTCACTGGAAACCACGGCCACTTTGCGCCGCGCAAACATGCTGCTCACAGACGACGTGGTGAACGCGCTTTCCGCGCTATACAGCGCCACGCGATCAGCAAGCGAGTCGCGACATGAACAAGCAAGCACGAGAGGAGATCCTCAAACGTCTCGACAAGGCATTCCCAGCCCTTCCCATCTCTATGGACTTCGATGTTCATCCGCTCGATGGTTGGACAACGTACGAGGACCGAGACGCGTTCGCCCGCAACGTAGCACACAAGACGTGGTCGGAGTTGCCGGATGATTTGGTTAAGGCGCATCCAGATGTGCTGTTCCACTTGCCCGGCGCGACCTTTCGCGCCGTGCTTCCTGCATATCTGCGCTTCATTGCCTCGGACGACGTGTACAACGAAGTCCCGTTCTCCGTGGCGAACATGCTTACCCGAACCGACGACGGCATCTTTGAGCAGCGTGTGTCGCCATTGGCGCCTGCTCAGCTTCGCATCGTCGCCAGAATCGTCGAGTTGTCTCTGACACGGGAACCGATGGAAGACGTGATGCAGCAGGCCTATGACAGCTATTGGCGTGACTATCTCGACAACCACGAAGACAAGAAATGAGCATCATGGGAACCATGATCAAATACGCTGTCGCCGCTGCAACCCGTCAAAGAAACTTGGACCAAAGTCGGCTCTGAACGAAGAGACACTGCGGCAGGTACTGTCCTCCGAGGAGTGTCTGACGTGCCGAGAAAAAACAGGCCATCTGCTGAAGCGACCGTGCGAGCGATACGCCGCAAGACGCGTCGCAAGTTTGCGCCCGAGGAGAAGGCGCGCATCGTCCTCGAAGCCTGCGCGGTGAGGTGAGCATCGCAGATGCTGTGCCGTCGCGAAGGCATCGCGGCAAACCTGTACTACAAGTGAAGCAAGGACTTCCTGGAAGCCGGCAAGAAGCGCCTGGCCGCGGCTGCTTAGGCCGCTTGCCGAACCCGTCTCTTCGAATCGCCGTCGACCTGTCCCGTTTTCTTTGACGACATACAACCACGGCACTGACGGTGACCAAGAAAGGACCGTCACTACCCGGTGTTTCTGGTCACGGCGACCGGGCCGAGCTGAGCGCGCTCAGCGCCGCGGCCGGAACTTGCGCACCCACTTGTCCTTGCCGCCGAGCTTCCCGACGTAGGCCTGGGCGGTGGTGGGGGCGTAGTAGTAGGCGGCGAACAGCACGGGCTCGGCGTCGCCGTGCAGCGGCTTGCCGACCGAAAGCGTCAATCCCTTACTGGCATACACGTGGTCGCGCACGTCGTAGTCGTCGGTCTGGATCTGGCTGCGGCTCTCGAACTGGTCCTCGGGTTTGCCCAGCTGGGTGAGCAGCGCCGACAGCTTGCCCTAGACGCTCGGCTTGGTGACGACGAGCATGAGCAAATGATCATCGTCGTCGAACCAGGCGCGCGTGTGCTTGGCCTCGTAGTCGAGCCATTTGCGCTCGGTGTTCGACAACCGGCCCGCGCCTGCGCTGCCGTCGCTGCCCAGCACCGCGACGACGTCCGCGCGGGTGCAGCCGCTGGTCACCGGTTGGTCGAGGTGTCCAGCCATCAGTCGCCTGATCGTGTCAGTGCAAGTGCTCATGGTCTTTGCCTTGGGTTTGTGCGAGCTCGTCGTCTCGGTCTTTGGTGCAGTCTTCTTGGTGCCGTTGCCTTCGTTGCTAGAACAGGCGAGCACACACACGGCGCATAGCGCGAGCACACGCGTCATGTGCTCACCGGGATCAGGACCTTCTCGCCTTCGCGCAGACTGGCCCAGGTCGCGAGTGGGTTGGCCTTGTCGAGCGCGGCCTCGGTGATGGCGTATTGCTTGGAGATGTCTGCCTTGGTGTCGCCCGTGATGCACGAGTGCCACCTGATGCCCGGCACCTTGACGCGCGTGCCCTTGGGCACTTCATCGCCGACCTTGTAGCCGTTGTCCTTGGCCACGGTCGCTTCGTCCGCGTTGCTGCGCTCGGCAATCCACTTGAGCGGGAACTTGTCGATGGGGGCCTCGTAGATGCCTTCGTCCAGCGACATCCCGGACTTCCATCGGCCCAGACCGATCATCTCGGTGTGGCCCAGGAAGTAGGCTGCGTCGAAGTTCGCCGCTCCGCCGCTGCCGAGCTTGCCGATGATCTTCTTGACGTCTTCTTTTTCGTCGTAGTAGCTCGGCGCCGGGATGACGTCGGGGTTGAACGGGTACTTCTTGCCTTCCACCTTTTCGCGCAGCGCGGCGTCGGCCGGGATCTTCTTGGCGGCTTCGTTCCACACGATCTCGGTGTAGTAGTCACAACCGCCCTCGATGAGGATCTGATGGGTCAAGCCGGCGCCGGAGTTGGCGGCGTCTTGCAGATTGCCGTGGGCGCACGAATGCAGGTACTCGTGGATCAACGTCTGGAACGTACCCCAGTAGCCCTTGCGCAGGTTGGCATCCTGGAACTTGACGTCGCCGGCTTTCTCCTCGGCCGCGAGCTTCTTGTCGGTGAACTGGCGCAGTTGGATGTAGACGGTGCCGTCCCACGGGTGCTCTTCGCCGGGCCAGTTGCGCTGGATTTCGACCAGCTGCTTGTAGATGGCTTTGTTCGTCATCAGCGACTTGCGCACGTCCAGGTAGGCGCGCTTGTCGGCGGTGCGACTGGCGTCGTAGTGCGACTTGACGATGACATCCTTGCCGCCGTCTTCCTGGCTCGCCGCGTAGTCGATCAACCCGCGTACGATCGCGTCGACGTCGGCTTTGTCCGCGAGCAGGTCGACGCTCTCTTGCTGAGTGTGAAGCACCGCCTTGGAACCGACGTCGTAGCCCGGCTTGCGCGCGGAGGTCCCGCTGTTGAGCGTGGCGTTCTGAACCAGGGCACCGTACCTGGCGGTGACGACCTCTTGCGCGGCTTGACCGGTCTTGCGCACCTGGGGCATCTGCAGGTCGAAGCCGTCCTTGCCGAGCAGCTTCTTGTTCGACGCGGTGTTGTTGTGGATCCAACCCAGCAGGGACTTTTTGAACTCGCGGCGGAAGTAGGTCTCTTTGAACTTCTTGCTGGCCGTCGTCGAGCCCGCGCCACCCGGGTCGAGGATCTTGTCGATGTCCTTCTTCTCGAGGTCCGTGGGCGCGTGCGTATCCTTCATGAAGTCAGTGCCGCCGGTGGACGACTTGGTCTTGGTCTTGGTCTTCGCCGGCGCCGGGCCACTGCCTCCCCCCGTCGGGCAGCGCTGCAGCTGGAAGCCGCTGGTCAGCGCGGGGCCCACGCGGCCCAACACGCTGCGTGCGGCCGACTTGGCGCCGCCGTAGATTCGCGCCAGCGCGCCCGCCGCCGCCTGATCGGCGTCGGCTTCGTGGGAGGCGCTTTGTTGATCGGGCAGGGCCAGCTCGGTGTCGCCGTCTTCGCCGCGTTTCTTCTTGAGCTGCACGGCGGGAGCGCCGCTTTGTTGAACCACGTGCGCCAGCTCGTGCGCCAACAGGGCGTCGCCTTCGACCGTGCCCGGGTTGTAGGCGCCTTTGGCGAACGCGATGTCGCTGCCCACCGTGACTGCGTGGGCGGCGTGCTGGTCGGCGAAGCGCGCCGCTTTTTCGTCGGTGTGAACGCGCCCCTGGCCGCAGCTCTCGCCGTATGCGTTGCCAATGGCCGAGGCGGCGGATGCGTCGAGCTCGCGGCCTTCGCCCAGCGTTTCGGCGAGCGGGCGACTGGTCGTCGTCGTGTCGGGCTTGGCCTGGGCGGTGTCGCCCGCGCCGCTGTCGTGGACGTCGGCCGCCACGCCGGGCAAGCCGGGAGGCGCGATGTCGGCGGCCGTGCCGGTGAGCTGCCCGGTCGCGACCCACGTGCGCGTGGCCTCACGCACCTTGGCACATACGATTGGAATACACGCTGCGGCCGAGGTCGCAGCCGCGGCGCCGGGCGCGTACTTTTTGAGCACGGCGTCGACGTGCGTTGCGGACTTGCCTGGTACTCGGCAAAGTACTTTTCGATGTAAGGGCAGCCGACCGCGCTCCACACCGGACCGAGCTCGCCGTTCGCGGTCGTGATGACCGCCGGCTTGAGCTGCGACAGGAACTCACTCTTGCGCATCTGGCCCGGCGCGATCTCGGTCGCGCCGTCTTCGACGATGAGGTTGGGCGGGCGAGCTCCGGAGGTGATCGCGGCGGCCGCGGCATCGGCTTCGACTTCGGCCGGGCTGTTGGCGGCACCGACGGTGACCTGGCGCTGCGGCGTGTTGACACCGGCCGCGCCTTGCTGCACGACGTGGGTGAGCTCGTGCGCCATCAACCCGAGGTCGCGCGGGCTCTCGCCGCAGGCCAGGAACACATCGGCGCCGTGCGCGAACGCGCGCGCGCACATTGCTCGGGTGGCTTCGCCGCTGAGCGGATCGCGGTGCACGCGCACGTTGCCGAAGTCGGCGCCGAGATGGCTACCGACGCGTGACGCTACGCCGCGGTCGAGTGCCTCGCCACCGCCTTTGTTGTCGACGGCAGCGCTCGCGGCGTCGTGAATCGTCGCTGGCGTGTCAGCGGCATTCGCGCGCTTTGCCAGCGCCTGATGCAACGGCGAGTGGTGCTTGGTCGCCGCGCTGCGTTTGCCCGGCGCCGCCGATCGCTTCGCTTGCTCGGGCTTGTCGGCGCTCTGGGGGCGGCTCGCCGCCGGTCGCTTACCACCATCACTCACCGCTGAATGATAGGGGCAATTTCGCCGCCTGTCTTCCCCCAAAACACGTAACTAATTCGGTACGTTGCTCCGGTAATAGCGCGCACATCTTGCATGGTTGCGCGCCGGGGTTGGCCTCGAGGTTCGGTTGGGGGCGACGCTCGTGCTGTCAACGGAGCTGACCGGCGGCCCGAGAATCTCACGGAAACCCAAGAGGTCGAGCAGGTGAACGGCGGACAGCACGCCGCACTTGGCCTTGTACGCCAGGACCTTTAGCTATGGCTGGCCCTTTCCACGTCCGGAGAAGACAAAAAAGTTGCGCCGGGATCTCTTCGGGACGAGCATGGCTGCATGCGTACCCGATCGCGGTTGACCGTGCGTCGGACGACGGCGGCACGTCGTGCCCGTCGACCGACCGGTGTGCCTTCGCCTATCGTCAAGTGGGCTGGGGGCAAAACAAAATTGCTTGGCGATCTCACGTCGCACATGCCCGCGACCTACCGGCGGTATTTCGAGCCGTTCATGGGGGGAGGAGCGTTCTTCTTCCACCTGACGCCCGATAGCGCGGTGCTCAACGACCGCAACCCGGACCTGATCAACGTGTATCGGTGCGTGGCGTGGAACGTCGAGGGCGTGATCAAGCGGCTCGTCGAACATCGCGAAGCCCACTGCGAGAGCTACTTTTACGCCATGCGCAATCGTTGGAACGATCGCAAGGCCAAACGCTCCGAGGTGGAGCGCGCGGCGGCGTTCATCTACTTGAACAAGACCTGCTACAACGGCCTTTGGCGCGTGAACAGCAAGGGTATGTTCAACGTGCCCGTGGGCCGCTACGAATCCCCGAAGGTGTTCGACCCGAAGGTGCTGCGTTCGGCGGCCGCCACGCTGCGACAGGCGGACCTGCTGACCGGTCACTTCGCCGAAGCGTGCGAAGCGGCAGGTGCGGGTGACTTCGTGTACTTCGATCCGCCGTACCACCCCGTGTCATCGACGGCGAAGTTCACCAGCTACACCCAGGGCAGCTTCGACGAGGACGATCAGCGCGAGCTGGCCGCCCTGGCCCGCTCCCTGGACAAACGCAACTGTTCGGTGATGCTGTCCAACTCGGACACCCCGTTCATCCGCAAGCTGTACAAAGGCTTCCGCCTGCGCACGGTGGACGTCGCCCGCGCTATCAACAGCAACGCCAGCAAGCGCGGCACCGTTCCCGAGCTGATCATCACCAACCAGTAGCGCTACTGCGCCCAGGAGAACAAACCGCGCCACACCTTGGCGTCGGCGATGAAGCCCTGGGTGCCCGTCTTGTGGCGCTCGCGGTTCAGCCGCACCATGCCCTTGCGACCTTCCTCGCGTTGCAGTAGCTCGGCGATGCGTTTGGCGCACTTGGTGCACGGCTTGGCGCTGTTGCGGTAGATCGCGGTGATCGCCATTTCGCGCAGCGCCGGGGTGTACACGTCGAAGTTCTTCAGCAGCTTGTCCAGCTGTGGATTGGCCTGAGGCGCCCGCCGGGCCAGCTCGACGAACGCGCGCTCCGCCGCCACGATGGCGGCCTGGCTGAGCTGCTTGTCGGTCCAGTAAACCGGCTCGTAGTTCTTGCCCAGGTGAAAGCACGGGTCGGCGGGGAGCTCGAACGAGGCCAGCTCGGCTTTGCTCCACTGTTTCATTTCGTACACCGTGCACGCCAGGCGCTGGATGACCACCGGCTCTTTGCTCTCGGCGCGGGCCAGGCCTTTGGCCATGAGCAGCGCCAGGACTCTGGGTTTGAGCTGACCGACCGCCGACAGGGTCGCGTAGCACGCCAGGTCATCGCCACAGCGCATGCCGATGGTCGCCTGGATCAACGCGTATTCGGACTCGCGCTGCAGCTCCAGCGCCTGTGACGCCAGGGCGTCGGCCGCCTGGGATTGGTGGCGTTTGCCCGCGGCGCGGAACTTGTCGGCCTGGGTCAGCGCCGTGGCGCGGCGCTTGCGGTAGCGATTGATCATCGTGTCGAACGGCTCGAGCGGCGTGCCTTTTTTGGCGAGCAAGCCGTACGCAATGGCGGCCGCCGGCGCGGCGATGCGATCCTTGGCGCCGACGTAGAGGCCCGCCAGTTGCGCCAGGTGTTTGGTGCTGGTGGCGAGGGATGCGTAGACCCGGATGGCCACGCCTTGCAGCGCCGGATATTTGTTGGTGCGCCAGTAAGCGGCCAGTCGCTCGGCGACGCTCTTGCCTTCGACCTTGCCATTGCCGATCTTGGCAATGGCGCCGAGCACGGCGTGGTGCTGGGTGAGCGGCGTGGACGGCTGGGACGGATCGTACAGCGCCGGCCGCGGCTCGTCGGCCAGCGTATCGATGAGGAACGGCAAGGCGCTGACCGCGCGCGCGTCGCCCAACACTTCGGCCGCGCGGTACTGAATTTCGGCCATGGCGCGACACTGCAGCTCGGGGCCCCAGCCCGTGGGCACACACTTGTAGTTGAAGTTGTGCTTGGTGGCCCACTCGAGCAGCTCGTCGCTCTCCTGCTTGAACACCTGAATGAGCGCGCGGATGGCCACCGGACCGATGGCCACCAACGCGGCGCGCACCGCCTGGAACGCCGGCGGCACCTTGTACATGGTCTTGATCAACGGCTTGATCGCGCTGATCAGCTTGGCGCGGCCCTTGTCGCTCAGCGCGATGCGACTCATCGCGTCCGCCGCGGCGGAGAACATTTTGACGTCGTGCGTTTTGGGCGACAGCGCGAGCACGCCGACCAGGGTGCGCACGGCTTCGGGCGTGGCGTACGAGCCCAGCCCCAAAATCGCCGCCTCACGGGCCGCCTGGGCCCGGTGCGACCGATCCAGATCTTCGGTTTTCGTCACCACATCGATCAGCGGAAACACCGCGTCCGGCAGCCGCGCCTCGCCCAGCGCATGAAGCGCGAGCACCGCTACGTCGAGCCGATCGTCATCGTCGAGCTTGGCCAGCAGCCGCTGCACCGCGACCTTTAGCGACGGCAGCGCGCGGTCCCAATAGGGTTTCTTGCCGGGCCCCTGGCGCGCGATCGAAATGATCGTCGCGAGCATCTGCTTGGTGTAGCCATACTTGGCCCAGTCGCCCACCATCGGCTTGATCGCGGCCGGATCATTGAGCTCGCGCAATTTCTCGAGCGCCTCCTGAGCGTGCATGTTGTCTGCGAGCTTGGCGATCCACTCATGGGTCCTGGACACGGGCTTGCCGCTGGGCTCGTCCGCCTTGGACTCCGACTTCTTGTTGCCGCAGGCCAACATGGATACGGCGACGGCCACACACACGACCGCAACAGTGAAGCGTTTCATGCGTCGAGAGTATCGTAGGCGGAGAAACGCATCGAGAAGTTCGCGCGCCCCTGGGTGAGCGAACGCACCTGGGTCGAGTAACCGAACAGCTGGCGCAGTGGCACCTTGGCCTGGACCACGCTCTTGGCCTTGCGCGCGGCCACATCCTGAACGTGACCGCGGCGCTGGTTGATGTCGCCGATGACCGCGCCCAGGTATTCGTCGGGCACGATGACCTCGACGTCCATGATGGGCTCGAGGCGAATCGGCGAAGCACCGATCACGGCCCTGCGAAACGCCTCGGCCGCCGCCGCGCGCACCGATACGACCGGCTGGGCGTCGTCGCGCCATTGCAGATCCGTGAGCTCCACGCCCACGTCCTCGAGCGGGTACCCGTCCGGGCCGGCGCCGGCGGCGTCGCGCAGCCCCTGCAGGGCCGCATCGACGATGGCCTCGGGCACCGGCGGCTCTGCGGGCAGCACGGACTTGATGTCGATGCCTTCGCCGCGACCGCGCGGCGACACGCGACACGCGGCGACACCGAACAGCGTCTCTTCTTTCAGCTCGCGCTCGAACGTGGCGCGGGCCTCGCCCTGGCCCTTGATGGTCTCGCGGTAGACAACCTGGGGCTTGCCCACGTTGGCTTTGACTTTGTACTCGCGCACGAGGCGGTCGACGACGACCTCCAGGTGCAGCTCGCCCATCCCGCTGATCAGCGTCTGGCCGGTCTCCTCGTCCTCGCGCACGTGGAAGGTCGGATCCTCTTCGACCATCTTGTTGAGAGCGAAGTCCAGGCGATCCTTTTCCGCGTTGGTCTCCGCTTCGATGGCGCGCGAGATCACCGGCTCATAGGTGTCGATACGCTCGAGCAGGATCTGATTGGACTGGTCGCACAGGGTGTCGCCGGTGGTGGCCAGCTTGAGCCCGGTGGCCGCCACGATGCTGCCCGCGCCCGCCTTGTCGATGCGCTTGCGCCGATTGGCGTGCATGGCGAACAAGCGCGCGACCTTCTCCTTTTTGCCCTCGCGTACGTTGAACACCTCGCCGCCGGCGGTGATGGTTCCAGAGAATACGCGGATGAACACCATCTTGCGGCCTTCGTCCATGGCCACCTTGAACACCAGCGCTGCCAGCGGCTCTTTGTCCTTGGGCTCTCGGGTGAGCTGCTTGTCCGTGTCGTTGGGATCCACGCCGTGGACCGGAGGCACGTCCACCGGCGACGGCATGTAGTCGACCACGGCGTCGAGCAAGGGTTCGACGCCCTTGTTGCGCAGGGCGCTGCCGCACATCACCGGAATCATCTTGAGCCCGATGGTGGCGCGGCGGATGGCCGCGACCAGCTCATCGATCTCGATGGTCTCGCCCTCGAGGAACTTCATCGCGATCTCGTCGTCCACGTCGGAGACCGCCTCGAGCAGGGATTCGCGGGCGGCCGCAGCGCGCTCGGCCTGATCGGCCCGGATGTCCTCGACCCGGGGCTCGTCGTGGATGTCGCCGGAAAAGTAGAGGGCGCGCATGCGCACCAGGTCGATAGTGCCCTCGAACTTGTCCTCGGCGCCGATGGGCAGGGCGATGGGCACGGCCGGGGCACCCAGGCGCTGCCTCATCTCGTCGACCACCCCCTCGAACGAGGCGCCGACCCGGTCCATCTTGTTGATGAACGCGATGCGCGGCACGTGAAATTTGTCCGCCTGGTGCCACACGGTTTCGGACTGGGGCTCGACGCCGCCAACGGCGCAAAACACCACCACGGCGCTATCGAGCACGCGCAGGCTGCGCTCCACCTCGATGGTGAAGTCGACATGCCCCGGCGTGTCCAACAGGTGGATTTCGTGCTTGTTCCACTCGAACATGGTGGACGCCGCGGTGATGGTGATGCCGCGCTCGCGCTCCTGATCCATCCAGTCCATCTGGGCCTCGCCATTGTGGACTTCACCGTGCCGGTGGATTTTTCCGGAGCGGAACAAGAACCGTTCGGTGACGGTGGTCTTGCCGGCATCGATGTGAGCGACGATGCCGATATTGCGAACGCGGTCGATCTTGGCCATAGCGCGGCGCACTATAGCGTGTTGCACAGCGGAAGCGAATCGCAGCAGTTGCAGACAATTAGCCGGCGTTCGCGGCCCTTGTTGGCGTCACACGGCTGGGCTAGACTGGCGGCCATGCGCGTGCATAACCTAGCCAAGTTATCGATCAGTCTGGCGATTTTGGGGGTCGTCCTACTGGTCTTCAGCGTCCCCAGTGCCAGAGCACAAGGCAAAGGCGGCCCCAGCGCCCGGGAAAAGGCGAAGGCCAAGGCGCATTACATCTCCGCCGAGAAGGCGATGAAGACCAAAGAGTACGCGCTGGCCGCGCGCGAGTACGCCGAGGCCTACGCGATCATGAAGGACCCGGTGCTGTTCTATAAGATCGGTATCGCCAACGAGATGAACGGCAATTGTGATGTCGCCATCGTGTACTTCGGGCGGTATCTCAAGGAGGGCAAGCCGTCGTCGCGGTTCGTGAAGCTGACCAAGCAGCGGATGGCGGCTTGCGCGAAGAAGACGGGTACGCAGACGGGTACGGGTACGCAGACGGGTACGGGTACGCAGACGGGTACGGGTACGGGTACGCAGACGGGTACGGGTACGGGTACGCAGACGGGTACGGGTACGGGTACGCAGACGGGTGCGGGTACGGGTACGGGTACGGGTGCGGGTACGGGTACGGGTACGG
>Ga0114931_10007549_pt1 | contig 13289 bp, 15 predicted proteins | sample 2SBtaG_FD_89579 | JGI IMG/M metagenome (GOLD analysis project Ga0114931, IMG submission 89579) | Deep subsurface microbial communities from Kolumbo volcano to uncover new lineages of life (NeLLi) - 2SBTROV14_V59a metaG | ecosystem: Environmental > Aquatic > Marine > Volcanic | place: Kolumbo... | reverse complement strand
GGGGAGGCTCGTATAATATATCGTGAAAGTTATTTTATCTGTAAAGGCTATGTTTCAGCTCGTGTTGAGCAGAAAGGACATACACAGACTATCTCTTCTCCCTCCTCTCACCCCCCCTCTCTTATAGGTTATTGGTAATACAACCGTAATTATTCTTATTATATATTTTCGCTTCATTGATGATTCAGGTAGAATGCTGGAATAATTTTGCTCCAAGCAGATAATTTTGCTTGGAATTAATGTAGAAGTAGGCTTTCTACAACGGTTTGCTAGCCCATCTATTCTGAGTACGCATATGAGCAATCATTGCATGACTCTTACCTTTTTATTATTAATTTTTTAGGAGCTTTCTATGTCTAGTCAACATCCAGTCGTTGTTGTAACAGGTTCTTCTGGTGCAGGTACTACCTTTGTTAAACGTGCCTTTGAAAATATCTTCCGCCGCGAAGGTATTACACCAGCGATTATTGAAGGTGATAGCTTTCACAGCCTGTCTCGTGCTGAATTTAGTGCTGCGGTTAAAGCCGCTGATGCAGAAGGCAACAACTCCTTCAGCCACTTTGGTCCAGAAGCAAATGATTTTGCAGCTTTAGAAGCTCTATTCAAAACCTATGGCGAAACAGGACTAGGTAAAAAACGTTATTACCTACACAATGATGAAGAAGCAGCACACCACAACGCACGCTTAGGTTGCAACCAAGGTTCTGGTGAATTTACGCCTTGGGAAGATGTAGAGTCAGGCACAGACATTCTTTTCTATGAAGGGTTACACGGCATGATTCAAGGCGATGGCTATGATGTTGCTAGCCATGTTGATTTAGGTGTTGGTGTTGTACCAAGTGTAAACTTAGAGTGGATTCAAAAGATTCACCGTGATAATGCTGAGCGTGGTTATGACCCTGAAGTCATTGTTGATACGATTATGCGTCGTATGCCTGATTATGTTAAACACATTACGCCTCAATTCTCGCAAACTGACATCAATTTCCAGCGTGTACCTACAGTTGATACTTCAAATCCTTTTATTGCTCGTGATATACCTACGGCTGATGAGAGTTTAATTGTTATTCGTTTTAATGATCCTGAGAAGTCTGGAATTGACTTCCCCTATTTACTCAACATGATTGGTAATTCATTCATGTCTCGTCGTAACACAATCGTTGTTCCAGGCGGAAAAATGGGCTTGGCAATGGAACTAATTCTTACGCCAATGATTCATGACATGATTGCAAAGAAAAAATAAGCTACACCCTAGAAATAGGGGCTTTGTTTAATAGCCCCTATTTTATTGCTAACTTTTGTAAATTTACCAATATTTCATTGCTATCAGCAAAGCGTTGATCTGGACACTTTGCCAACAACTTCTCCAAAAATGCTTGGTACTGAGTCAAATCTTCTGGCAACACAGGCACCGGAGCGAGTACATGCATTTTCATCAAATCAAGCAAAGAGCTTGAGTCAAACGGCTTCTCTCCCGTTAACAACTCATAAAAAATAACGCCCAGACTATAAATATCCGAAGCCACTGTACAACAATTCCCCGTCACACGCTCTGGGCTAACATAATAAGGCGTGCAATAGATTTCATCCTCATCAAGACAGCCAATATCAATTAATAAGCTCTTTTCAACACCATAATCTGTCAATGCCAATGTGCCGTCTTCTTTCAACAAAATATTGGATATTTTCAAGTCTCGATGTAATAAGCCAGCATGATGAATCGCTCCAACGGCTTGTGTAATTTCAACAAACCAAATCAAAGCTTGTGATAACGGTGGCGTACCATGCGTATCTAGAATATTTTTTAAATCGCCACCAGCCACATATTCCATTACCAAATAGAAACTATCATCGCTAATTCCTGAGGTAATAACATTAACCAAACCAGAATGCTTTAGAGTAACCGATGCTTGCAAATCTGCTTTTAATCGCTGGATTAAAGCAGGCTCAAATTCAGATAATTTATATTTAAAACGCTTAACTGCAACCGTAGTATTTTTTTGGTAGGTTGCACAATAAATGATGGCATTATCTGCTTCGTGAATGACCTCATGCACATGATAATCAGGAGCATTAAAGGGGTAGTTTTTTAGTGTTTGTTTAAGCTCTAGTAGATTTTCAACTTTATACGCCAAGTCCGACAGCGAGTTATCATGTAGATATACATTATCTGCACCCGCTTGCAGCGTCTTATCTGCAACGGTTTGCTTCTGTGTCAGCACTAAAACCATTGGAGCATGATCTAAATTTTTAATTGCAGTCAACTTTTCAAAACCTTCATCCAGTTCATAGGGGCAGTTAACTAACACTAAATCATAAGTAGCCCAAGGAATCGCATCATAATTTTCTCGGCATTCTTCAATGGAGTAATTCACTATCTCTAAATGATGGAAACGCTCCTCCAAAAGTGCCTGAACATCCTCACGAACTCGATTACGCCCTTCAATTAGTAGAAATTTACGCTGCATAGATTGTTATGTGCCCAAATAAGAGATAATAAAAACTCTCTATTAGTTTAGGATACTTTTCAAAATCTTGGACGGTTAATGGTAGAATTTATACATTGAATAAAAAGAAGTAAGCAAAATGACGAATCAACAAGCCTTTCCCACACGCCACAAAACAGTCTCTGTAAAAGTGGGCGATATTATGGTGGGTTCTGAACACCCTATAGTTGTGCAATCTATGACTAACACGGATACTGCCGACATTATTCGTACCGTTGCTCAAATATCCGAGTTACATAAAGCAGGCTCAGAGCTAGTGCGAATTACGGTAAACAATATCGAATCAGCACAAGCTGTACCTGAAATTCGTGAGCGTTTAGACAAAATGAATTGCAACGTCCCCATAGTGGGTGACTTTCATTTCAACGGGCACAAACTACTCAGTGAAGTGCCAGAATGTGCCCAAGCCTTGGCAAAATATCGCATTAACCCAGGGAATGTTGGCAAAGGGAAAAAGGGCGATGAGAAGTTTGAGCAAATGATTCACTTCGCCTGCAAATACGACAAAGCTGTGCGTATTGGTGTCAATTGGGGTTCATTGGATCAAAGCTTACTTGCCAAGCGTTTAGATGAAAACAAGCAGCTTAGCCAGCCAGCCCCCATTGAATCTGTCATGCACGATGCACTTATCGAATCCGCCTTATCCAGTGCCAAAAAGGCCGAAGAATATGGCTTGCGACATGACCAGATCACCATCTCATGCAAACTCAGCGGTGTACAGGATTTAATTAGAACATATCGGGATTTAGCATCACTGTGTGACTACCCGCTACATTTAGGTTTAACTGAAGCGGGCATGGGTAGCAAAGGTATAGTCTCATCCACCGCCGCTTTATCCGTCTTATTACAAGAAGGTATTGGCGATACAATACGCATCTCTCTCACTCCTGAACCGGGCGCACCACGCGAAAAAGAGGTTATCGTCGGACAAGAAATACTACAAGCACTCGGCTTACGCTCCTTTACCCCACAAGTGATTGCCTGCCCAGGTTGTGGTCGCACCACGAGCGATTACTTCCAGCACCTTGCCGAAGATATTCAAAGCTATCTACGCAATCAAATGCCTGTTTGGAAAACACAGTACAGCGGCGTCGAAGAGATGTCAGTTGCTGTCATGGGCTGCGTAGTCAATGGCCCCGGTGAAAGCAAACAAGCTAATATCGGCATTAGTCTGCCCGGCTCTGGCGAAAAACCTGTCGCCCCCGTTTATGAAGATGGCAAGAAAACAGTCACACTAAAAGGTGATAAAATCGCTGAAGAATTTCAAACCGTGCTAAATGCCTACGTTGAACGTAGTTATGGCTCAGTAGCCTAAAAGGAGGCTACCCGAGAACTTACAATGACGTGCGATAAGAGCAAAGCAAATTGAAACGAATTATAGGCATAGACCCAGGTTCTCGCTTAATGGGCATTGGCATTATTGATAGCGATGGTCGTTATAATAAACATGTATATAGCGAGACTTTGCGATTAGATAGCAAAGCATCAATACCTGAACGCTTAGGCGTAATATTTACCGAAGTTAAGCAAACCATCCAAACTTATTCACCCGATGAATTTGCTATTGAAAATGTCTTTATGTCTAAAAATGCAGCCTCCGCATTAAAACTCGGACAAGCCCGTGGAGCAGCAATTTGTGCAGCTGTCACTTCAGAGCTAGAAGCATTTGAATACAGCCCAAAAGAAATCAAACAGTCTGTCGTTGGCAAAGGTGCGGCGGATAAGTTACAGGTACAGCACATGGTAAAAGTCTTGCTAAACTTGCAAGGTAAATTACAAGCAGATGCAGCTGATGCTTTAGCTGTTGCACTATGCCATGCACATGTTGGTGCATTAAATGCTCGGCTAAAAAACCTATAGGACAGCCCTACAAAAACTGTCACCACAGAGAGACAAATAAAACAATGATCGGATTACTTCGCGGCAAGCTCATCCATAAACAAGCTCCTGATTTGATGTTAGATGTCAATGGCGTAGGCTATGAGCTGCAAGCCTCTATGCAAACATTTTTAGAACTTCCTGAATTACATCAGGAAACCACCTTGTTTACACATTTTGTCGTGCGTGAAGATGCTCAGATTTTATATGCCTTCAGCTCACCCACTGAGCGTCAATTATTCCGCACACTATTACGCGTCAACGGTGTGGGACCTAAAATGGCACTGGCAATCGTATCAAGCATGACGGTTGATGCTTTCTCTGCCTATGTACATGCAGATGACGCTATTGCACTGACTAAAATACCGGGGGTTGGCAAAAAAACTGCCGAACGATTAATTATCGAAATGCGAGATCGCTTGCCCAAAAGCGAAACATCCGCAGAAACTAGTGGTGATACGAGTAAACCTACTATTGTTCATCAACGTGACAAAGAAGAGGAAGCAAGCAATGCTTTATTGGCTTTGGGCTATAAACCTGCTCAAGCAAGTAAAATGATTTCTGGTGTAGCGAATCAAGCAGAAAGCGTAGAAGACATCATTCGCTTAGCTTTACAATCGAGTCTAAAATAAAATGACCGAAGAACGCATTATATCTGGACAAAGCAATAACGAAGAAAACCGTTTAGAAGAACAAATTCGTCCGCGTCAGTTGCAAGATTATATCGGACAACCTGCTGTACGTGAGCAAATGGATATTTTTATCTCTGCTGCTCGTGGTCGCAACGAAGCACTGGATCACACCTTAATTTTTGGCCCCCCAGGATTGGGCAAAACGACCCTCTCCCATATCATCGCCAATGAAATGCATGCCAACTTACGACAAACATCGGGGCCTGTATTAGAAAAAGCAGGCGACTTAGCGGCACTACTCACTAATCTTGAACCTCACGATGTATTATTTGTAGATGAAATTCACCGCCTCAGCCCTGTCGTTGAAGAGGTGTTATACCCTGCAATGGAAGATTTCCAATTGGATATAATGATTGGCGAAGGCCCTGCCGCACGCTCAATTAAATTAGATTTACCCCCTTTCACATTAATAGGTGCAACGACACGAGCAGGCTTATTAACCTCACCCTTGCGTGATCGTTTTGGCATTGTACAACGCTTGGAATTTTATAATGTTACTGACTTAACCTATATCGTTCAGCGAGCAGCAAAGATCATAGGTGTTACTATCGACGAAGCGGGAGCAATTGAAGTAGCTAAACGCTCACGCGGAACACCGCGCATTGCTAATCGTTTACTCCGCCGTGTACGGGATTTTGCACAAGTGAAAGCCAACGGTACTGTTACTCTAGACATTGCAGACAAAGCATTAAATATGCTAAATGTTGATATGCAAGGCTTCGATAATATGGATCGTCGCTTATTACTTGCAATGATCGAAAAGTTTGATGGGGGGCCTGTCGGTGTAGATAGCTTAGCCGCTGCCATTGGTGAAGAGCGTGGCACAATTGAAGATGTATTAGAGCCGTATCTAATCCAACAGGGTTTTATGATGCGTACACCACGCGGACGCACAGCAACCCGACATGCTTACCAACACTTTGGCTTAAGTACACCAGAAGAAAAAAAGAACTGACAAATAAATTAACTATTTACTACTCAGTGTAAAAAATGAGCTATATTCTTAAACTATGTGTAAGCAAATAACTGATAACGACAACGACTTTTCAATCAAGATTCGAGTCTATTATGAAGATACCGACTCTGGGGGCGTAGTTTATTATGCAAACTACTTAAAGTTTATGGAGCGTTCCCGTACCGAATGGCTACGAAGTCTAGGCTTTGAACAAGATCAACTGATTAATGAATTACAAACGATTTTTGCTGTCCGATCAGCTCAGGCAGAATATTATCGACCTGCGAAATTCAATGACTTACTGCAAGTTACAGCAACAATAAAAGAGATGAAACGCAGTAATATTACGTTTCAGCAACAAGTTACCAGAAAAAAACAAGATGGAAGCACAGAGCTTCTGGTCGAGGGCACGATCAAGATAGTCTCTGTTAATACAATAAATTTTAAACCTAAAAAAATACCAGATCAGCTAATGGAGCATCTCAATGGGCACTGACTTATCAATGCTAAAACTCATCACCGAAGCCAGTCTAGTGGTGCAAATCGTTATTGCAATACTGCTTATTGCTTCATTAATGTCGTGGACTCTAATACTAATCAAAGGCAGCACATTACGACGAGCTCGTCGCTGTACCGAAAAGTTTGATGAGCAATTCTGGAGTGGAATCTCACTAAACTCCCTTTACGATGATCTAAATAGCAAACCCAAACGTCGAGCTTTAGAACGTATTTTTTATGACGGCTTCCACGAGTACAAACGCATACGCTCCGCAGAAGACTCATCAAACTTCCCCACTGTTGATGCTGTTGGACGAACAATGCGAGTTGCGGTCTCTCGTGAAGTAAGCAAACTTGAGCAAAATCTTACCTTCTTGGCGACGGTTGGCTCTACCGCTCCTTATATCGGTTTATTTGGCACAGTTTGGGGCATTATGAATGCATTTATTTCCATTGGGCAAATGCATCAAGCCACACTCAGCGTAGTTGCCCCTGGTATTGCAGAAGCTTTGATTGCAACAGCAATTGGTTTATTTGCGGCTATTCCCGCAGTGGTTGCTTATAACCGCTTTAATGATGCAGTGGATCGCTTAGACTTAAGCTACGAAAATTTTAAAGAGGAATTTTTGTCACTGCTAGAACGTCAAGTCCTCGTTAAAAAGAAGGCATAATCATGCGTAGCCAACGTCGCAGAAAGCCCATGTCCGATATGAATGTTGTACCTTATATTGACGTTATGTTGGTGTTGCTAGTTATTTTTATGGTAACCGCACCCATGATGCAAGCAGGGATTACCGTTGATTTGCCTAATGTTGATGCCAAACCGTTAGAGTCCAACAATCAACAAGAGCCATTGATATTAACTGTCGATGTGGACGGGAACTATCTATTGGATGATGGGTCAGAAATTCAACTTATGGCAGTATCACAATATGTAGCAAGTTACTTGGGTGATATTCCCAATAAGCCTATCTACATCAATGCTGATGATAAATCTTCTAGCGGCTCAGTGGTCAGGTTAATGGCTAAAATACAGAAAGCTGGAGCAACAAGTATTGGCATGATGGCTGATAGCATGTCCACTAGCAATGAACAGAGCGATAAATAAACACAAATGCTAAAAGAATTAGTACAAAATCCAAAAGCATTATTCTGGGCAATCGTAATCCATTTATTGGTTATATTGCTGATGATATTTAGCTTTAATTTTTCAAAAATAGAAGAAGCTGGAGCACCTGCTACACCAGTAACAATTGTTGATGCGGCAACAATAATGAACCAAAAAATACCCACTAGCGAGCCAATGGATACGCCGCAAGCTGATGAAGAGCAACTAAGCGAGAAACCGGTTGAAAAAACCGTAGAGGAACCCATTGATAAGCCTGCCGAAAAAGAACAAGAACAGACCAAAAAAGTCACCGCAACAGAAGCCGTCATGGCAGCACAGCAAGCCGCCCTGCTAGCAGCAGAGAAACAAAAAAAAGAAGAAGATTTACGCAAAAAGATGAAAGAAGAGTCACGTAAACAAAAAGAAGCCGAAAAAGAAGAACAAAGAAAAAAAGAACTCAGAGCAGAAAGAAGAAAGAAAGAAGCTAAAAAAGAGCGAGCAAAAGCAAGAGCCAAACAACGTGAAAAAGACAAACTAAAGGAAAAACAGCAAAAGTTAGCGAAGGCAAAAAAAGAACGTCAAGCAGAAAATAAAAAGAAATTAGCAGAGAAAAAACGCAGAGAAGAGAAAGCAAGCAAAGAAAGAGCCAAAAAAGAACGAGCAGCAGCGGATAAGAAAAAAAGAGAAGCCGAAGAGCGTAAAAAAGCTGATGCAAAAAAAGCCGCTGACGAAGCAGCCGCCAAGAAAAAAGCCGATGCTGAAAGAGAACGTAAGCGTAAAGCCGTAGCCGCTGCACGAAAAGCAGCGGAAGAAAAACGTAAATCAGATAAAGCAGATGCAGAGCGTAAACGTAAGGCAGTTGAATCTGCCCGTAAAGCCAAGGATGCTGGACGCATAAAAAGAGGAAAAAACTTATGGGCAGGTAAAGTTATTGCTCATATGAACCGTTGCTGGGTAAGACCAAGTCAAGTATCAGGTGGCTGGTCAGCTAGAGTTAACTTAAAAATATCAAGATCACTATATATTCGATCTGCAAATATTCGTAGCTGTGATGGCAGTAGAGCATTCTGTGACTCTGTTAATAGAGCCATTGATCGCTGTTACAGTAAGAAGTTACCAAAACCACCCAAACCAGAGTATTTTGACTCTGAAATTAACATGAAATTTAGAAAATAAATTCTGTGTAATAAAAAAGCTTAATTGTAGGTATCATTATGAAAAAACACATTCTACGACTCATTTTTATTGTTACCACCATACTGATAAGCTCTACTGCTTATGCAGTATTAGAAATAGAAGTAACAGGGCATACCAATGAAGGGGATAAAATACTCATTGCTCCCTTCCCAGGCTCTAAAATAATTGAAGCCGATTTACGCAGAAGCGGGCGTTTTATTTTGATTGACCCTGCCAAAGCAAGACAAACCTTAACAATGGGTGGTTCTTTAGACGCACAACCACTACAAGCCTCGGGTGCAGAATATCTGGTTGTTGGTCGCGGTGGTAGCGGCTTAGAATTTGAAATTCTCGATGTTGCAGACGGTCATCGCATGGCAGGTTATCGTATACCCAGCTCTCCTAACTCGCGTCGTACCGCTCATAAAGCAGCGGATTTAATCTTCCAAAAATTAACCAACATTCGTGGTGCATTTGATACTCGCGTCGCCTATGTTACCGCATCTGGCAATGTAAAAAATCCCACTTATCGCTTGATCGTTGCCGACTCCGACGGACACAATCCAAAAACAATTTTGACCTCACGTAAACCGGTGTTATCCCCTACATGGTCTCCAAATGCACAAAGTATTGCCTATGTCTCTTATGAGTCGGGAGCACCTGCAATCTATATCCAGAATTTACGTTCAGGTAGCAAACGCAAGGTATCTGGTCGTCCTGGAATGAACAATGCACCGGCATGGTCACCTGACGGTAGTCGCATCGCCATGAGTTTATCCATTAACGGTAAACCTGATATTTTTGTACAGAACGCGAATGGTGGAGCACTAAGACCTATTACAAAATCACGCTCAATTGATACAGAACCATCTTGGACAAGTGATGGACGCACTATTGTTTTCACCTCAGACAGAAGCGGTAAACCTCAGCTATATAAAGTTTCTGCATAGGGAGGTAAACCAACTCGCGTAAGCTATAGTGGCGGTTACAACTCCGACCCCAGTGTCGTTGGCAATAAAATCGCCTTGGTTCGCCAAAGTGGCTCAGCCTTTAATATTGCGATTAAAGATTTAGGGACAGGTCAAGATCGTGTTATTTCTCACGGTAGCTTGGATGAGTCTCCATCACTTGCACCAAACGGTACAATGGTTATTTATGGTTCACAAGCTAGAGGTAAAGGCGTGTTAGCTGTCGCAAGCGACAACGGTAAAGCACGCGAAATTTTATACTCACAATCAGGTGATGTGCGGGACCCCGCTTGGTCACCTTATTTACGTTAGGATAGGAATAAGAATATGAAAACGATTAAATGGTTAGCTCCACTATTTGCAATTACATTGGCACTCAGTGCTTGTTCATCGCAAACAACACCTGGCGGCACTGGAGGCCAAGGTGGTCAGGGCGGACAAGGTGGCAATGGCGGAAGCGGACAAAGCGGCGGTGGTTATGGAGGCTACGGCAACGGTGGATCTAGCGGTGGTAGCGGTGGTTATTACGATGGCAGTGGCTTTGGTGGCGGTAGCGGCGGTTCTGGCGGAGCCAATGCAGGCTTACTTAGCCAGCGTGTAATATATTTTGACTTTGATAGCTCACGCATCCGCCCAGAAAGTATGAGAATACTAGAAGCCCACGCAAATTATCTCGCAAAAAATACCTCTCGCACAGTGCGTTTAGAAGGTCATGCCGATGAACGAGGCTCACGCGAATATAATGTCGCCCTTTCGCTTGATCGTGCAGTTGCCGTTGAACGCGTTCTAAAAGTAAAAGGTGCACGAGCCAATATGCAAACCATTCCTTACGGAGAGGAAATGCCAGCCGTATTAGGGCATACTCCAGCAGCTTGGGATAAAAATCGCCGAGTAGAGATTGTTTATTAGTACTGGTATATACCCCGTCATTGCGAGGGACAACGACCGTGGCAACCTTTGATATCCAAGCTACAGTCGTAGTCGCTTGTGGGCACGTTCACAAAACTCTCTCACAATGACAAGGTATAAACCGTTTATTAATTGAAAAAATAGGTCATTCAATGAAATCTTGGACAAGTAAACTAACATGGATCTTTATCGCAACTAGCTTAACAGCACCTGCCTACGCATTAAAGCCAGCAGATGAAGCAATCATTGAGTTGTACCAGCGTGTAGAAGATTTACAGCACGATGTAAATTCTTTACGTGGGAAAAATGAGCAATTACGTCATGAGCTAGATTCAGTAAAGAAAAGCCAAAGAGAAAGCTTTAACAGCGTCGATGACCAGATTGAACTCCTTGAAGGGAAGATAAAAGCGGCACCGAGTGATGAAGATGCTGCTACGTCCGACACTAGCTCTAATAATGATACCGAAGAAAAAGCCTCAGATGCAACGGCAGATACAACTACAGAGACTAGTGACAAAAACTCTGAAAATAGTTCATCACGCAAAGTAACAGATACTGTTGCTTACAAACGTGCTTATGATTTATTGAAAGATGACCCCGATGCTGCCGCTGCAGACTTTGCCGACTTTTTAAAAGACTACCCATCTAGCCCGCTCGCAGCTAATGCCCATTATTGGATAGGTGAAACATGGTACTCGAAAGAAGAATTTGCTAAAGCAAAACAAAGCTTCCTAACTGTTCTAAAAGAATACAAAGGCAGCAATAAAGAACCTGATGCAGCATTGAAACTAGGCTATACCTTTATCGCAATGAAGGAATGGAGTTTCGCTAAAAAGACATTGCAAGACGTCATCAAGTTCTTCCCTGGAACGCGTGAGTCTGATTTGGCAGAGAAAAAGCTAGCAAGCATTAAAGACAAGTAATTTCATTATTATATGCAAGCACTACGCATCAACGAGATTTTCTACTCCCTCCAAGGAGAGTCTCGAACTGTTGGTTTGCCGACCATTTTTATTCGGCTAACGGGTTGCCCACTACGTTGCCATTACTGTGATACAGAATATGCTTTCTACGAAGGAGACACATATTCCTTCGAACAAATTCTTGAAGCTATCAAGCCTTATCAAACTGAATATATCACCGTAACAGGTGGTGAACCGCTTGCTCAAGCTGACTGTATTCCTCTATTAAAAACGCTTTGCGATAAAGGCTACGATGTCTCTTTAGAAACCAGCGGAGCTATTGATGTATCCCCTGTAGATTCTCGTGTTAGCAAAGTCATGGATTTAAAAACGCCCGACTCAGGCGAGGCAGATAAAAACCTCTGGGAAAATATCACCCACCTAACAGCAAATGACCAAATCAAATTCGTTATCTGTAGCCGAGACGATTACGACTGGGCAAAAACTATGATGGACATCCACGGCTTAACTGAATGCTGTGACATACTATTCTCCCCCATTCATGGCGAGCTAGAGCCAAGAGAACTTGCTGACTGGATAATAGAAGACCAGCTCAATGTGCGATTCCAGTTACAACTGCATAAATATTTATGGAATGATGAAGCAGGCAGATAGTGCATAACAACAATATTCTACCTCATTGCTGTTTACTGTTTGTATAAATAAGATCCTAACCCGCTGGAAGAAGCACTACTTTGCCATTCTCTACAGACACTTGCTTCTTCCCCGATAATACATCTTGAAAGATTGTATTAAGCAAAGCTCCACGCCAGTCATTGGAGAATTGCTCTCTCCCTTCTTGCAACATGCTTAACACTTGTTTACGGGATGCAATGACAGATGCACTAATATGGTGCTCTTTGGCTTGATAGCGAACAATGGTCATCAATAAATCAAGTAACACATCTTCTTCAATACTGGATTTCTTACGCTCGGGTAATTTGGGCCAAGTATCAGCTTGTCTATTTTCTCCTGCTTGGATTGATTTGATCCAAGCTTGGTGATAGCGTTTTAGGTATTTATCGTCAGCACCTCTAATGTGAGTAATTTGCGATGAATTTTTAGGTTGTCTGCGAGCTAAATCAACTAAAATATCGTCGCTAACAATCCAACGACGTGGTCTATCTTTTTGAATAGCCATCTCTTCTCGCCATGCTGCCAATTCTTGCAATACCGCTAGTTGCTGCCCTTTGAGTCTTTGTCTCCCTTTGACACGATTCCAGCAATCTACCAAATTAATTGCATAAGTTTCGTTTTTAGTTAAATAGCTAAAATCTGCATCTAGCCAATCCAAACGATTTTTCTTCTCTAACTTGTCACGCATTATCGGGTATATTTTTTGTAAGTATCGAACGTCATCAATCGCATAGTCAATTTGCTGTTGGCTTAGTGGACGACGTGACCAATCGGTTCGTGACTGTGATTTTTCAAGGTGTACGCCTAACAATTCCTCAACCAAACGGGCATAACCCATTTGATCGCCTATGCCTAAAACAGAGGCGGCAGGCTGAGTATCAAAAATTGGAGCAGGAACACAATCCATTAAATAATAGAAAATTTCTAAATCTTGATAACTGGCATGAAAGACTTTGATTATTGAAGGATCTTTTAAGATTTTGATAAAGGGTGACAAATC
>Ga0114931_10007548_pt1 | contig 13290 bp, 10 predicted proteins | sample 2SBtaG_FD_89579 | JGI IMG/M metagenome (GOLD analysis project Ga0114931, IMG submission 89579) | Deep subsurface microbial communities from Kolumbo volcano to uncover new lineages of life (NeLLi) - 2SBTROV14_V59a metaG | ecosystem: Environmental > Aquatic > Marine > Volcanic | place: Kolumbo... | reverse complement strand
TGTCAACGAAGCGTGATCATCGGCTATGCCGAATTTTATGTCCCAATAGGCAAAATGGGCAGCGGGATAATCCGGGTATGTGGCGAGTTCCGCTTTTATTTCCGCCAACTGCTTTTCCGGCGAAGCTTTTGCCATTTTTAGAAAATCAATATTGCGAAAGCGCGCTCCCCGCACCGGTTGTCCGCGATCATTGTAGATGTATTGCACATAGGTTTTTTTATCATTGTCATCGGCGGAATCGCCATCGCTGAAATAATAAGAAATGAGTTTGGCATTTGGGGAAATAGCGATCTTTGCTGTCCATTTTTTTCCGGCATGGATCATCGGCTGAATGATTGCCCTGCCGGAATCCGGGTTCGACACATTCTGAAATAATCCTTTCGCCCCCTCTGTAGCGACGTGCCGCGTTCCCCAATAATCAAAAACATAATGCAGTTGAATGGATTGGGAATGCGTCAGAATTCCCTTTTCAGACGGATCGTATTTGATAAGAAACGGTTTCCCGGCGATGGGAAACGGCTGAGAAAATAAAAATGCGCTCATCAAAAGCCAGAAAAACACGATTGATTTCAGCATATATCCTCCTAAAATTGTTCGGATTGTGAGTACTTTGATCATGTCAATTTAAACCCAGGATACCCGCCCCTCCCACAAGCGAACCAGCGTGGCATTGACAGCTTCCCACTGCCGTCGTTCGGCAGCTAGGGCCGTTTTGCCCTGGGGGCGCAGGCGATAGTATTTGCGTTTTCGCCCGTTATCAGCGGTTTGCCAGTAAGATTCGATCAATCCCTGCTTTTCCAGCCGGTGCAGCACCGGGTAAAGCATCCCGTCTTTCCACTGTAATTCGCCGCCGGAAATTTCTTTAACCCGCTGAATAATCGCGTAACCGTAGTTTTCATCTTCCTTCAGAACGGATAAGATCAACGGTTTGGCCGAGGCGGCAACTAAATCTTTGGAGATCATGTTTTCCCTTTCCATTGTATGCCTTTTACCGCTATGTATGTTGGCGAATATACATAGCGGTAAAAGGTATGTCAAGTATAATTTGACAGTCGTTGACTTTTTTTGTAACATTACGCCGCTATTGACATCTAATTCTTCCAGGAAAACATCGTATTTTTTCAATGAAAATAACTTGGAGCAATCAATGATAGATCTCAAAAACCGCGTGTCGGTTTATGCGAAAACCAATTTGCCAACGCTTTACGGAGAATTTAAAGTTTACGTATTTCACAATAAAATGGATCAAAAAGAGCATTTGGCGATTGTCAAAGGCGACGTGTTAAATAGCGAAACCGTGCCGGTGCGGATTCACTCGGAATGTTTGACCAGTGAAGTTTTGGGATCGCTCAAATGCGATTGCCGCGAGCAGTTGCAAACGGCATTGAAGTATATTTCCGAACAGGAACGCGGCATTGTGCTCTACATGCGCCAGGAAGGCCGCGGCATTGGCCTGGGCAATAAAATTCGCGCGTACGCCCTGCAAGAGGCGGGTTACGACACGGTCGAAGCGAATCACATGCTCGGTTTCCCCGATGACCTGCGCAGCTACGACGTTGCTGCCGGGATGCTGCAGGTTTTGGGCGTAAAATCGATTAGCCTGCTTACGAATAATCCCAAAAAGATTGCCGGGGTGGAAGCATTTGGCATCCGGGTAGAGAAACGGATTCCCCTGCAAATCGAGCCGAATTCCTTCAATGAAAAGTACTTGCACACCAAAGCACAGAAGTCCGGCCACCTGCTTAATTTTGAACAAATGGTCAACGAGATTGACCTGGCAAGCTAATCAAACTAAGCTTATTTCATACAAACATGGAACCCCGACCCCGGGAGTTCCATGTTTTTTAGCGAACCATCCCAACCAGGTTTTCACGCTTTCTTCAATCGATGACATATTGTAAAAATCTATATATTTTAGAATTTGAATTGACATTTCTTGTAAAAAACGTTTCGATCAATTATATTGTCGCGTTATGAACTAAAAACACTTGCGACCATTTCCAATTCCGGTTTGAAACTCGAACGTAACATTTTGGGAGATAACGTTACAGATTTCACATTGCACGTGTCATAAAATTGTTAAAAAGGCCGCGATGCTTATCTACAATCCGCTCAAAACAAATCATAAAAATGAAGTGTTAAACAAGCCGCTTTTCTTGTTTTTGATCTCGGTATTTTTATTTCTGATCGGGACAAGCAGTTTCGCGGACACTGAAAAACAGCAACGCGCGGTGGATTCCCTGGCGCAGAAACTGCCAAAACGGTTGATGACAATTGTTGATAAAACACTGGATGATCAGTTTGCTGAAATTGAGCGATCTTTATCGGAACTCCCTGAAATTTCCAGAAAAGAAGTATTCCTGATCACCCTGCCATTAGAAAATTATATTGAAGATATTTATTTTCCCGCCAACCGTCCGGCTGTTATCTATCCCCGAACTATTTTTTTAATTCTTTATGAAGAGATCAACAAAGAAAATTCCAAGAAAAAGATTGCTCAACATCTTGTAGAATTGCAGCAGAGAAACGAATTTGAAAAAATCACCCGGCGAAAAGCAAAGAAAGACGAGTAACTTTTGCGATGATAACGCGATTCAAAAAGATATTATATTTATCAATAGTGGCGGGAATGTTTTGGTATTCCGGCCTCCCGGCGGCTGATATCCGAACCGGTCTGGAGGTAGAATTCCGCACGTTTTATTTCCCGGTAAGCCAGCCACAATTTTCTTTTCAACTGAGAGAAGCAAAGCTCTTTTTCGACACCTTTATTTCTGATCACGCAAGCGCCTTGATCGAATTCCGTTTGCAGGAGGGGCTGAATAAGACTGGTTTGGATCGCGGATATTTTGTCTGGCTAATTCCACGCTATCATTCACAAATAAAATTCGGGCAGATCAGGATTCCCTTTGGATTTTGGCAAACCTATACAATTACCCGCTCTTTAACAAAAGATCTGCCCCTCGGCGAGGATAATTTTTTCCCGGGGTTTAAGCTGCGAAAACTGGATGTTGGTCTGGAAATTCAAAGTAATATAAACAACGTTAATGTAATGGTTGGCGTGGTAAATGGAAATTCTATCGACGCCGCTGTTGACGAAAATGATCAAAAAGATTTTTTTGCAAAAGTGGGTTTTCAAATGCCCTATACATTCTTCCACTTAAGCTCTTACTTTGGAACAGCGTCTCCGCGAAACGACGTTCCCGCATCCGTTGCATCCGGCAATAGAACCATCCGTGCGCTCGGCGGTGATTTTTTATTTTCAAAGGGCAAATTGAGCATCAGCGGCGAAATGGCGGATATTAAATATGGCGACGCTCATTCCATTGGCGGCTACGGACAATTTAGTTACGATTTATTATCCCTCATTTACGGACTGCGGCTGATCGGAAGAGTGGAATACCTGGACCCGGATAAAAACAATTCCGGAGATGAGGTATGGCAAAATGTGCTCGGCATCAAACAAACCCTGGGCCGGGGCACGACGCTTCAAATCGAATATCGTTATCATACCCGTCAATTCACCAAAGCAGAAAATGGCGTATTGTTAGAGATAGAAGTGGAATTGTGATGGATCAATCGTCAAAACCGTTTTTTTTAAAATTCCTGAATCGACAATATGTCCCTCTCCGCTGGAAAATTCTGGCGATTATTCTTCCAATCCTTTTGGTGAGCGTTGTTGTTTTTACCTATATTCAGGCAATTACGATCCGAAATTCCTTGGTAAGTAATACGGAGCACTTTTTAACAGCTCTCAGCAAACAACTCAGTTTAAATGTGGGGCGGAGTTATGAAATTGATAACGCCCGCAGCCTGTATCAGCTTATTTCGGAATATATCGATTACGACGACCGGATTGAGAATATCAGAATTGTTAAAAAAGACGGGGAAATCACCGCGGATATTAACCCTGATATTGTTTTTTCAAGAGATGACGACCCGAATATTCAACGGGTTTTACACAGCGGGAAGTCTGTTACCCGGAAGTATTCCGAGAATGGGAAAACAATTTACGAAAGCATTGTTCCGATTATTCGGTGGGAAACCACCGAAATCAATGGGGCATTATTATTAAAATACGATGCCACGTCAATTTTTCATTTGTTGAGCAATTTACAGAGAACGGCGGTGATCGGCACCTCTTTTCTTCTGTTGATCGTGGCGGCCGGTTTGGCGGGATTTTTAGAGCGATATATCGCCCGCCCGGTAGAACAGCTCAGCGAGTTTGTGAGTAATTATGATTCATCTAAACCGACGGTAAAGCCGCCGGAAATAAAGTCGCGAGATGAAATTCACAGCCTGGCTGTCGCTTTTGTTCAATTGATTGAAAACCTGCACCAGGTTAACAAGGAGCTGTCGAAGCGGTCTAAAGAGATCGAATTGGCTTATCACCAGCTAAAAAGCACCGAAATGCAGCTCATTCAATCCGAGAAAATGGCTTCCCTGGGGCTTTTGACTGCCGGTGTCGCGCATGAAGTGAATAACCCGATGAATTTTGTTTACGGCAATTTGGGTTTAATTGAAGAGCAGTTATCAGATTTTCGCCAGCTTTTAAAAGCGTATGAGTCAGCCAGCCTGGCTCCGGCAGACCGGGAACAAATCGAAGCGATTAAGCGGGAAATGGGTTTTAAGGAAATGCTTGAGGATTTGGAAGTGATGCTTGCCGATTGCAAAACCGGGGCCCGGCGAACGGTTGATATTCTAAAAGATTTAAAATCGTTTTCCCGGATGGATACGGGCGAAGTGCAAACGATTGATATTAATCAAAGCATCGAAGTGATCATGAAATTGTTGCTGCCTGAATATAAGGACCGTATCGTTATCAAAAAAAATTTTCACAATTTGCCGCCGTATAATTGCCATGCGCGGCATATTAACCAGGTGTTTATGAATCTTTTGCTGAATGCCATTCAGGCCGTCGAGGGAAAAGGTAAAATCACCATTGACACCGATTCCCGGGACGGCGTTATTTACATTAAAATTTATGATACGGGCAAAGGCATTCCCAAGGAAATGATTCATAAAATATTTGATCCTTTTTATACCACAAAAGCAACCGGCACAGGGTTGGGGTTGAGCATTAGTTTAAAAATCATCCATGAGCATAGCGGTCACATTTTTTTTAAAGCCAACGAGGGTCAGGGAACCTGCGTGCATTTACAACTTCCGATCGACGGAGTCAAAACATCATGAAAGATGAATTCACAATTTTGTACGTGGACGACGAAGCGGCAAACCTGAATTTGTTTTATAATTCATTCAAAAAACAGTATCGCATCATCCGATCGCGGGAGCCGCTTGACGCATTAAAAATTTGCGACAGCGAACCGGTGGATTTAATTTTATCCGACCAGCGAATGCCGGGAATGAAAGGCACCGAACTGCTGAGCAAATTAGCCCGGGAATATCCGAAAATGGTTCGGATTCTAATGACCGGCTATGCGGATGTGAATGCGGCGATTGACGCCATTAATCGCGGTAAAGTGCATCGATATATCTCGAAACCTTGGGAAAAAGAAGAATTAGCCGAGGTGCTCAAACAGGAATTGCAGCTTTACCGGCTGCACATCGAAAATGAACGATTGTTGATTGAAGTTGAGGAGAATGCCCGGGTTCTGGCGGAAAAAAATCACTTGATGGAGATTGCGAACCAACAGCTTAAAAAAGTGAATCGTGATTTGGAAAAAAAGAGCCAGGAATACAAAAAATTATACCGCGATTTGCAGCAACAACTGGAAGAAAATAAAAACCTGCGCGAGGCCGTTGAAGATCAATATTCATTACGGGGGATTGTCGGCAAAAGCCCCCAAATGCAGCATGTTTTTCAAATGATCAGGGATGTGTCTGCTTCGGATGCAACCGTATTAATTTTAGGGGAAAGCGGCACCGGAAAAGAGTTGGTTGCCAGCGCCATTCACGAAAACAGCCCGCGGAATGAAAACCCATTCATCGCCATCAACTGTGCGGCATTGCCGGAAAGCCTGCTGGAAAGCGAATTGTTTGGTCACGAAAAAGGCGCTTTTACGGGCGCGCATCAATTAAAGCGCGGCAAGTTCGAGCAAGCCCAAAAAGGGACCATTTTTTTGGATGAAATCGGCGATATCAGCCCGGCGGCACAGGTGCGCCTGCTGCGGATTTTGCAGGAGAAAAATTTTCAGCGAGTGGGCGGAGAGAAAATCATTCAGGCGGACGTGCGGATTATTTCGGCGACGAACCGCAATTTGCAGGCCTTGGTCGCGGAAGGCAAGTTTCGCGAAGATCTTTTTTACCGGTTAAACGTGATCTCGATTGAAATCGCGCCGCTGCACGAGCGGGTGGAAGATATTCCGCTGCTGATTTACAGCTTTTTGAATCGATACGCCGCGGTCGCCGGGAAAAAAATCCAGGGATTTACCCCGGAAGCCATGCAAATTTTACTGGATTATCACTGGCCCGGCAATGTGCGGGAATTACAAAATGTCGTGGAAAGAGCCGTGGTGCTGTGCAAGGCAAAAGTGATTACCGCGGAACTGTTCCCGCTTGAACTACAACAGCTTCGGGATTCGTCGAATGCTTCACATAAAACACTATACGAAGCCGAAAAGGAATTGGTTTTGAAAACATTGGAAGTCACGAATTGGAACAAACATAAAGCCGCGGAGATGTTAGACATTACCCGCAGCAGTCTTTACAGCAAAATTCAGAAATACGATTTAAAGCAGCCGGAAGATTGATCCTGCCTAACCTGCCTTTCTAAAGATTTTAACCGCTACCCCCCAAAATTTTTGACGGAAATCCATTGCTTTGTACGCTTTTCGTCGCTTTACATCGCTGCGGGCCGAAATGCGTACGTATTTTCAATTTATTGTTATTAAAGCACTTATCGCTCTTGCGTTGCATGGTTTTGCGGACATGGGGCCGGTTTTTGCACATAAATGAATATTTTCCCGGATGAAACGACAACAATGGGGCTATCAACGCGTTTTTTTGTATTTTTATACCTGCCATAATTCATTTATTCACAACTGCTTAAGTGTATAGGTTTTTGCGCCGATTTATTGTTGGCACCATTTTCGCCATACTGCATACCGACATTAAAAAATGAAATACCGAATAAAATCACCGTCGTCCAAGCGTTTATTTTTTTATTAAAGAAGGAAGGTTATCGTGGTCATTCAAATTCTCCCATTCGTAAAGCCGGCCGTTCGTAAACGCCGCATTGTTCTCTATTCGCACGATACCATGGGGCTGGGTCACATGCGCAGAAATATATCGATTGCCAGGGCGCTGACCGCTGAACCCATCCAGGCAGACGTTTTGTTGATTGCCGGGGCAAAACAGGTGAGCAGTTTTAAATTGCCGCAAGGCGTGGATTGTTTAACGCTTCCGGCGTTTTACAAAGGCACGAACGGGCAATATCAATCCAGGTGTTTAGACCTTTCCCTGGAGGAATTAGTGCAGTTTCGGGGACAGACCATTCGTGCGGCGGTCAAGGCATTTGATCCCGATGTGATGATCGTTGACAAAACGCCGTTGGGTGTTTCCGGAGAGCTGGAACCGATCCTGAAGGAATTGCGGATGTATCATAATACCCGTTGCGTGCTTGGCCTGCGTGATATTTTAGATGATAAACAACAGGTTCAGCGGGAATGGTATCTATCGAATTATGATGAGGTTATCAAAGCTTATTATGACGAGGTATGGATTTACGGTCATCCGGCGATTTATAACATGGTGCGTGAGTATGGATTTTCGGATGAAATCAAAAAGAAAGTGCGCTTCACCGGTTACCTGAACCGCTGTGAAACATCAAATGATTCGGCGAAAGATGATGATCCGTTTATTACTTATGGCTTGCCAAAAGGTCGGCTGGCGCTGTGCATGGTTGGCGGCGGGCAGGACGGGGCGCACATCACCGAAGCGTTTGTAAAGGCAAAATTGCCCGAAGGATTTGTCGGGCTTATCGTGACCGGCCCTTTTATGCCGGAAAAGCATCGTTCCCGTTTGCAGCGGTTGATCAGCAAGCGTCCGGATATGCGCCTCATCGATTTTATTAATGATCCCCAACCATTGCTGAAACATGCCGAACGGGTTGTTTCCATGGGCGGGTACAATACAATTTGCGAAATTTTATCCTTTAATAAAAAAGCGTTAATCATTCCCCGGGTTACCCCTCGCACGGAACAATTGATCCGCGCGGAACGCATGAGCAACGCCGGTTTTTTAGATGTGCTGCATCCCGACAGTGTGACGCCGGGGGCAATCACCACGTGGCTACAGACAGCGGAAAAACCGGAATCGTTTCGCAATCGCATTGATTTAAACGGTCTGATCCGCATTCAAAAATATTTACGCGCGCTTCTCGCCGCGAGAAAACAGCCCCTCGCCAATTTTCATCAAACGGAGGTAATTTCTAATGTCCAATAGCAAATCCCTTAAAGTCGGATATGTGTTGAAGCGTTATCCACGCTACTCGGAAACGTTTATTTTGAATGAAATTCTGGCCCATGAGGCGGAAGGTTTAAATATCGAAATATTCTCGCTTTACGCGCCGAAGGATACTCATTTTCAAAACGCGATTTCATCTGTCAAAGCGCCGGTGAATTACCTGTTTGGTTCCCGGTTTGGCGATTTTTGGACGGAGTTGCAAAACGCGACCCAACGGTTACCGGGAATTTGGACAGCCCTTGAAGCAGCGAGAGGAGAAGAACGGGAGATTGTTTACAAAGCCATTTTATTAGCGCAGCAGGTCAAACAAAAAGGCATCACCCATCTTCACGCACACTTTGGTACCAGCGCGGCAGCCGCGGCGCGATTAGCATCTCTCTTTACCGGCGTGCCCTACACATTTACCGCGCATGCCAAGGATATTTTTCACGAAGATATCGTTCCCGAACTGCTTCAGCGCAAGTTCAGCGATGCAGGCGGCGTGGTGACGGTCAGCGAATACAATGTTGAATATTTAAGCTCCCGTTATGATATGACCCGTGTTCGATTGAAACGAATATACAATGGTCTTGACCTGACACAATTTCCGTATCAATCACCGCAAAGCCGCCCGCTGCGAATTGTGTTTGTGGGACGGCTGGTTGAAAAGAAAGGCGTCGCGCACCTGATCGACGCCTGCTCGGTGCTGGCAACCCGCAAGCTTCCCTTTGAATGCCTGATTATCGGTTCCGGCGAACTTGAGGAGCAACTCCGGGCGCAGGTTGAGCGCCTGGGATTGCAAACAACCGTGAAAATGATCGGGCCGCGTCCACAGCGGGAAATCATAAAACTGGTTCAGGAAGCAGCGGTGTTTGCCGCGCCCTGCGTGGTCGGGGCAGACGGCAATCGCGATGGATTGCCGACGGTATTGCTGGAAGCCATGGCATTGGGAACGCCGTGCGTTTCGACCAGCGTGACCGGCATCCCGGAAGTGATTCAACACGAAAAGACCGGGTTGATCGTGCCGCAGCATGACGCTTTTGCGCTTGCCGCCGCGTTGCAGCGATTACTGGAAAATCCCGCGCTGCGCGTAAAATTAGCCGGGCAGGCCCGAAAAATCATTGAAAACGAGTTTGATATTCATCGAAACGCCGGACGTATCCGTCAATTTTTTGCGGAAATCGCCGACCAAAAAGACGCGATCGACATCCGCCCGCTGCGGGAGGTCGTATAATGCGAATCGCCTATATCAGCGCCGATAACGGCGTGCCGGTTTTTGGCTCAAAAGGATGCTCAATCCATGCGCAGGAAGTGATCCGCGCGATGCTTGGCAGGGGCGCGCAAGTTGATTTATTTACCCCGCGTCCGGGCGGACAGCCGCCCCGGGATTTGGCGTCCGTCCGCATTCATTCGCTGCCGTATTTTCCCTCGGGAAACCCGGCGGCGCGCGAGCAAAAGGCATTAGCGGTGAACCATGATTTGCGGAATGAACTCGAAGCCGCCGGCGAGTTTGACCTGGTTTACGAACGATACTCGCTGTGGAGTTTTGCCGGAATGAAATACGCTCGTTTAAAAGGCATTCCCGGCGTGCTGGAAGTGAATGCGCCGTTAATCGACGAGCAGGCAAAATATCGCGTGTTGATTGATCGCCGGGGCGCGGAGCAAGTCGCCAAAAGAACATTTAACGCCGCGTCAACCCTGGTTGCCGTTTCCAAAGGCGTCGCGAAATATTTGCGGCGATATGCGAACGATTCCCAGCGGATTCATGTTGTGCCGAACGGCGTTAATCCGCGGCGTTTTTCCCAAAACAGCCACTTTGGCGCTCCGGCTTCAACGAGGAGTTTTACCATTGGCTTTGTCGGTTCGTTAAAACCCTGGCACGGGCTCATGCATTTGGTCGAAGCATTCTCGATACTCAATCAGCGTGCCGGAAATTGGCGCTTGCTCATCGTCGGAGACGGACCGGAACGTCAGCATTTGGAAGAAAATCTTGAGGCGCGGGGATTGCGACATTTGGTAACATTCAGCGGCGCGGTGAATCCCGATCAAGTGCCTCGGCTGTTGGCGTCAATGGATGTAGCGGTTGCGCCCTATCCGGATCGGAAAGATTTCTATTTTTCGCCGCTGAAAGTTTATGAATACATGGCTGCCGGATTGCCGGTTGTGGCCAGCGAAGTCGGTCAGTTAAAAGATATTATTCACCACGGCAAAAACGGCCTGCTTTATACGCCGGGCGATCACGAAATGCTTGCCGCGATGATAGACCGGCTTTACCGCGATTCCTTTTTGCGCACACAAATCGGGCGCGCCGGTTATCAAATGGTCATGGCTGATTATACCTGGGATACGCTCCTTCAGCGCATTTTGGGGTTCGCCGGCGTCATGCCCTTATCAAAAGTGGGATAACGTAGGAACGGTCGCGACCGTTCCCTGCCGTCGTAATTAAAGTTTGAAAAAAATGGAGTTTCAGAATGGCTCGACCCTTAGAAATAAAAAATATGTTACCATCTCTCTGGCGGGTATTACGCAAATTTTGGCCGTACATTCGTGAGTATCGCTTGTTGATCACGGGTTCTTTAGCAGCGCTTTTTATTGAAATTGGTTTTCGCGTTCTGGAACCGTGGCCATTAAAATTTGTTTTCGACCGCGTGATTGCCCACCCCCTAAAAAACGGTAAGTCCCGATTCCCGGCATTTGATTCGATTGATTCGTCAACGCTGTTGATTTTGGCAGCCGTTGGCATAGTGGCATTTGCCGGGTTTCGGGCGCTTGCCGCTTATGCGAATAAAATCGGATTTGCACTGGTCGGAAACCGGGTGTTGAGCAAAGTGCGCTCCGAGCTGTATAAACATCTTCAATTTCTGTCTCTTTCTTTCCACAACAAGGCAAAAAGCGGGGATTTAATCGTGCGGGTCATCGGCGATGTGGGATTGCTGAAAGACGTCACCGTTACGGCGATCCTGCCATTGTTGGCCAATACCATGATTCTGTTTGCAATGATGGGCATTATGCTCTGGCTGAATTGGCAGCTCACAATGGTGGTGCTGGCGGTTTTTCCGCTGTTTCTGCTGTTCGGATCGCGCATGAGTTTTAAAATCCGCCAGGTTTCCAAGCTGCAACGCCGGCGGCAAAGCGCGATGGCAACCACAGTGGCGGAGTCGTTCGGGGCAATCAAAATTGTTCAGGCGCTATCGCTTGAGGATGTGTTTGATCAATCATTTTCCAGCCAGAACAACAAAAGCCTGAAAGAAGGCGTGCAGGCAAAAAGACTGTCTGCCAACCTGGAACGCACGGTGGATATTCTCATCGCCCTGGCAACGGCTTTGGTGGTGTATTTCGGTTCGCAGTTGGTCATGCGCAGCGCGCTGACGCCCGGCGATCTGTTGGTTTTTCTGTCGTATCTGAAAAGCGCGTTTAAACCGGTTCGCAATTTTGCCAAATACACGGCACGGCTTGCCAAGGCTTCCGCCGCCGGCGACCGCGTGATGGATATTTTGGAAACCGTGCCGGATATTTGTGATCTGCCGGATGCCGTTCCCGCGCCGTCCCTGCATGGGCATGTCAAATATGAAGACGTCCATTTCGCTTATGAACCCGGTCAAAATGTGCTTTCCGGCATTTCATTCGAGGCGCGTCCCGGGCAGCAAATTGCGTTGGTCGGTCCTTCCGGAACCGGCAAATCAACGCTCGTCAGCCTGGTGATGCGGCTGTATGAACCCTCCGCCGGCCGGGTGCTTATCGATGGGAAAGACATCCGCGGTTTTACGCTGAGTTCTTTACGTTCTCAAATCAGCATGGTGCTTCAAGACCCCATGCTGTTCGGTTCAAGTATTTATAAAAACATTGCTTACGGCGCGCCGGAAGTTACGCGCGCGGAAGTTGAAGCAGCGGCGCGACTGGCCAATGCCCACGAATTTATCACTGCGCTTCCCGAGGGTTATGAAACCGAATTGGGGGAACGCGGCGTCACATTGTCCAACGGCCAGCGGCAGCGGATTGCCATTGCCCGGGCCGCGGTTCGCAAATCACCGATTCTCATTTTGGATGAACCGACCACGGGTCTGGATAAAGAAAATGAACACGAAGTGGTGGAAGCGCTTGAGCGCCTTGCTTATGGACGCACCACGTTTATGATTGTTCACGACCTGAAGCTGGCCGTTATCGCGGATCATATCATATTTCTCGAAAACGGTAAAATTTGCGAACAGGGAAATCATGATGAATTGATGGCGAAAAAAGGGCGTTATGCCGCGATGTGGCGTCTTCAGTCCGCCCACCGCGATAAGCGCATAAACCTGGAGGATACTTATGTTATCTCAGCCTGATCGAAACCTGGTGCAGCGCGACAATGCAATTCCGGGGCTGGAAACGCTTCTTGATTCTAAATTATTTGTTAAACGGCTGCGAATATCGCTTCCAAACGCCGACATCCGTGCCGCGCAACCGCGATATATCCGTTATAAACCCGGGATGAATTGCCTGATTGCTTACCGGTTGAACGCCGGCGGAAAGTGGATTGATGTGTACGCCAAAGCCCACGGCGCCGATGCTGCCGGTAAGCTCCGAAAAGCCGGTACCAAACAAACCACGGGTCCATTCGGCCCGGGGCGCGTCGCTCTGAAAGGCTGCGATGTGGTCGTCTCCTTTTTTCCGAATGACAGCAAACTCAAACGACTGCGGCGGATTGTGGAAAACAATTTCACAACCAAATTGGCACGCAGGCTAACGCTTGATGTCCAAAATACCGGCGAAATGCATTTGACGACCCTTCGTTACAAACCTGAACGGCGGTATGTGGGCAGGCTGGAGACCGGTCATCACCCGGCTGCGCTGCTAAAAATTTATGCGCCGAATGCTTTTAAAAAACCGTATGTGAGCAACACAGCT
>Ga0114931_10007547_pt1 | contig 13291 bp, 11 predicted proteins | sample 2SBtaG_FD_89579 | JGI IMG/M metagenome (GOLD analysis project Ga0114931, IMG submission 89579) | Deep subsurface microbial communities from Kolumbo volcano to uncover new lineages of life (NeLLi) - 2SBTROV14_V59a metaG | ecosystem: Environmental > Aquatic > Marine > Volcanic | place: Kolumbo... | reverse complement strand
TGGCGCACCGCTGATGCACCTGGTGGAAAAGGAAGTCATGTTGAAGCAGCTCGACTTCCACTGGAAAGAACACCTCGCCGCAATGGATTACCTGCGGCAGGGGGTGGGGCTGCGCAGCTATGCGCAAAAAAACCCGAAGCAGGAATACAAGCGCGAGGCTTTCGAAATGTTTGGCGAGATGCTGGAACAGGTAAAACACGACACGATCAGCATCTTGTCACGCGTCCGCATCCAGAGTGAGCAGGATGTGCAACGCATGGAAGAGGAGCGCCGCATGGCCAGGGCGCTGGCCTTCAAGCATGATGAGATGTCTGCGCTCGGTCAAAGCCAGCCTCTCGGGGTCGGAGGTCCCGCAGCGGCCGCTGGGGGCGGAGCGCAGCCAGCACCCGCCGCGCCGCCGGTTGAACCGTTTGTCAGGTCCGGGCGCAAGATCGGGCGAAACGAACCCTGTCCGTGCGGATCTGGCAAGAAATACAAACAGTGCCACGGCAAGCTCGGCTGATCGTGGCCGAGCAGCCGTTGCCACGAGTGCATGTTGCGGCCGGCATCCTGAGGAATAACGACGGCAGCATCCTGATTGCGGAGTGTGCTCAATCGCGGTCGATGCAGGGCTACTGGGAGTTTCCCGGCGGCAAAGTTGAGGCGCGCGAGTCGGCAGAAGCCGCCCTTGGACGTGAACTCGAGGAAGAACTGGGCATTGTCGTGGTCAAGGCGCGGCATCTGCACCACCTCGAATACGATTATCCCGAGCGCAGCGTAGCCATCGATTTCTACCTTGTGAGTGCCTGGCACGGCAGTCCGAGTGGCTGCGAAGGACAGCGGCTGAAGTGGGTCAGCAGGAATGCCCTGCGTTCTCAAAACCTGCTGCCGGCGGACGCCCCCGTTATCGAAGCGCTGGAGTCATCGTGAGCCGACGTCTTTGTGAGGAGCGAAGCGGCGAAGCCGACGCAGTCGCCCCGAGCATAGCGAAGGGGTCCTGGGATTGCTTCGCTTCGCTCGCAAAGTCGGATGACATCGCCTAGGAGTCTGCGCGGTAGAAAGTAGTCCTACTGCAAAAGCACCACAGCGGTCCATTTTTCCGTTCTTTTTTGTTGCGTAGGCCCACTATGCGCCTCAAAAGAACGAAAAACTGGCCTCGCTGTGGCACTTTTTCGCGACGGATATTTCTACCGCGCAGACTCCTAGCAAATGCTGAGTTTGAACTTGATGTCGCGGCCGGTCTGCACGGCGCGCGAATCGATCGTCGACCACTCGAGAAAACGAATCGTAAAGCGGTGCTGGCTGCCGCTGATCTCGGGATAGAGCTGGCTGGACGTTGGCAAGGTGACGCGCAACAGGCGGCAACTGACGTCTTTCTGCATGCGGCGCTGGTACATGCCGTTGATCGCGGTTTTATCGCTGGGCTCCGCGCTCTCGCGAATCAGCCAAAGCATCTCCATGACCGCGTCGCAAAGCGGGCGAATGACGTTTAGCCAGATCGCCACATCCTGCTGTCTTCTGTCAATGGGTTGGCGCAGCCAGTGACTGAACTCCGGCAGGTCGAATTCACAGGTTCCGCCCGGAATCGAACTTCGATGCTTGATAGAGCTCAGGAATTCGCAATCCTTCAGCGGTTGCAGGAATTGCGTGTCGACCGAAGCGATCTCGTCGCGGCTGGCAACAAGGTTTCCAAGGAGAGTACCGAGGCGTCCGGCATCTACCCCGGGTTGGCTCTGGTATTTCCTCAGGTTGTCGATCTGCAGGTCGAGTTCCTTGTGCACTTCGCTTCGGACATCGCCACGGGTCAGAATCGACATGGTCTCGAGCAGGCAGGACACCGTGGCACGGGTTGCCCATGTGGAATCATGCTCGTGGTGGTAGAGAAATTGCTGGTACAGGAATTCGAGGCGCATGAATGTACGCATGCGCTCATTTAGCGGTTGCTCGTAGTCAGGCAGTTCCTGAATTGCCGTTTGTGCCGCAGCATTGGGAGCGGTTACAGCCATGATGGTATTCTGCGCCAGCGGCTGAATTCAGGCAAATTGGCCACCTACTCCTGTTGTCCTGCAAGTTCGAGATAAGTCGAATGCAGGCTCGCGACGCCACGACGGGCGTCGTCCCTGTCGCCGTCATTCGATATGATGTCATCGGCAATGGACAGGCGCTGCTCACGGCTCGCCTGTGTTGCCATAATGCGACATGCCTGTTCCCTGGTCTCGTTGTCGCGCTCGAGCAGCCTTTGTAGCTGCGTTTCCTCGTTGCAGTCGACTACGAGGATCCGATCCATCGCCTCCCGCATGGGGGACTCGTAGAGCAGCGGCACGACGATGATGACGTACGCGGCGTCTGTTTCCGCAGCTCGGCTATACGCCTCCTGACGAATTCGCGGATGCAGGATCGATTCGAGCGCCAGCCTTTGTTTCCGGTCGCGAAACACGAGCTGGCGCATCGCCTGGCGATCGAGCGAACCGTCCCCGGTGATGACCGTATCGCCGAATCGGTCGCGGATTTCGTCGAGCACCGGGCTGCCGGAGGTGACGATTTCACGGGCGATCACGTCGGTGTCTATGATGGGTACGCCGAGTTCGGCAAAAAATCCGGCGATCGTCGATTTACCGCTGGCAATGCCACCTGTTAGTCCGATGACCAGCGGGCATTTCGATTGTCCAGGTTCGGTCACTCTTGTTCAGCCACTGAAATGCGCTCAGGCGAGTGCGAGACAAGGAAAAATGGACGAAAAAGCGGAGTGTATGTGTTGATACATGAGGATTTTGAGTCGATATTAACGCAGTATCGGGCCGCCTGAGCATATTTTAGCCCATGTAGTCGAGGTACCAGTTGATGATGTCCCTACCCCAAAGCATTGCAATCCAGCCGGCGGCGGCGAGATAGGGGCCGAAAGGAATGGGCACGCTTCGTTCGTGGCGCTTCAGGGCGATCAGCACGATTCCCGTTGTGGCGCCGACCACGGCAGACATCAGGATAATCAACGGTAGCATCCGCCAGCCCAGCCACGCGCCGAGGGCGGCAAGCAGCTTGAAGTCGCCGTAACCCATGCCTTCCTTACCGGTCAGCAGCCTGAACAGGTGATAGATGCTCCAGAGACTCAGGTAGCCCGCCAGGGCGCCCACTATCGCCGACTTCGGGTCGACGAAAAGAGAATCTGCGGAAACCATGGGGTTGAAGAGGCTCAATGCAAGGCCTGCCCAAATGAGGGGCATCACCGTATTGTCATAGATGTATTGGTGATCGATGTCGATCATGCCGATGGCGATGAGCGTCCAGGTCATGCCGATCGCGACAAGCGCTTCCCAGCCGAAGCCGAAGCGCCACGCGACGATACCGGTCAGCACCGCCGTCAGCAATTCAATGGCCGGGTAGCGAATGGTAATGCTTGCACCGCAAGCAGCACATTTTCCGCCCAGCAGAATGTAGCTGAGCACGGGTATGTTCTGTGAGGCACTGATCGGGTGACCGCAGTGCGGGCAGCGCGATCGCGGCGCGACCAGATCGAATCGACCGGTTGGCAGGTCGGCTGCCGGAGTTTCGGCAAGTTCGCTACATTGCTCCCGCCAGCTACGCTCCATCATGATCGGCAGGCGATAGATGATGACGTTCAGAAAGCTGCCGACCAAGAGTGCCAACAGGAACGCGGTACCAATAAACAGCAGGGGTGACTCAGCGAATAACGCTTGCATGGATTATTTTCTCCAGATACAAAAGCGGCGCCCGCAGGCGCCGCTCAATTATCGATGTTAAGCGCGCCCCGGACCCGCCTAAACGACCGACCCCATCTTGAAGATCGGCAAGTACATGGCGATAACGAGGCCGCCAACCAGTACGCCGAGAATGGCCATGATCATCGGCTCGAGCAGGCTCGACAGGTTGTCCACGGCGTTGTCGACGTCTTCCTCATAGAAGTCTGCGACTTTTGCCGACATGTCGTCCAGCGAACCCGACTCCTCGCCGACCGCAATCATCTGGATCACCATGTTCGGGAACAAATCGGTATTCTCCATCGCCTGCTGCAGCCGCTGACCTGTGGAGACTTCGTCTCGCATCTGCAATACGCCGACTTCGTAGACAATATTGCCGGTTGCGCCGGCCACCGATTCGAGCGCTTCGACGAGCGGTACGCCAGCCGCGAACATTGTTGACAGGGTACGGGCATAGCGTGCAATCGAGGCCTTTTGCAGGATCGGCCCGATGATCGGCGTTTTCAACGCAGTGCGATCGAGAAAATGCCGCATCGGCCGGGAGCGTTTCTTGAAATAAAGGAACGCATAGATGGCGGCACCGATAACCATCGCGAGCATCCAGCCCTGGTTGCGCACAAACTGCGAAATATCGATGACCAGCCGGGTGAACGCGGGCAGGTCTGCACCGAAGCCCTGGAATAAATCCTCGAACGCCGGAATTACGAAGATCATCAGGATTATCGTCACGACGAATGCGACAACCAGCACCGCCGCGGGATAAGTCAGCGCCTTCTTGATCTTTTTCTTGATCGCTTCGGTCTTTTCCTTGTAGGTCGCAACTTTTTCCAGCAAGGTTTCCAAGGCGCCGGCCTGCTCACCAGCCTCTACCAGGTTGACGAACAGATCGTCGAAATATAACGGGTGCTTGGCGAGCGCTTCAGCGAGCGCGCTGCCGCCCTCGACGTCATCCTTGATCGCCATGATCAGTTTCTGCATCGCCGAATTTTCGTGGCCGATGCCGACGATCTCGAACGCCTGCACCAGCGGGATGCCGGCGGCAAGCATCGTCGCGAGCTGCCGACTGAAGATCGCAATGTCGCCCGTGGTTATCTTGGCGGCTCCTTTGAACAAGCCGGGGCTTTGCTTGCGTATCCTGCTTGGCACGACGCCCTGGCGCCGCAACTCGGCGCGCACCTGTGCCTCATCGCCCGCCATGCTCTTGCCCTTGATCTTGTTGCCCTTGCGATCAGTGCCTTCCCACAGGAATGGTGTGTTACTTACAGTCGCTGTTTGTGCCATCGTAGTTCTCTTCGGTTAGCGTAAGATGCCGAATTACTCAATCGTCACCCGGTTGATTTCCTCAAGGCTGGTCAATCCTTCCTTGACCTTGTTCAGACCAGCATTTCGTAAATCGAGAACCCCCTCCATCGCGGCCTGTTCGGCAATCTGCATCGCGTTGCCGCCTTCCATAATTATTCTGCCCATCGTTTCCGATACTTCCATGACCTGAAACACACCGAGACGACCTTTATAACCGTCGTTACACGACTTGCATCCGACCGGGCCGAAAATCGTCAGCCCGTTTTCGATGTCCTCTGCGTCGAAGCCTTCTTTTTCGAGTGCCTCACGCGGAATGTCCTTCACTTCTTTGCAGTTGTCGCAGAGCCTGCGGGCCAGTCGCTGCGCGATAATCAGGCTTACAGAAGTCGCAATCGCGTAAGTTTTGACGCCCATGTCGACGAGGCGCGTCAGGGTTCGCGGCGCATCGTTGGTATGCAGGGTCGAGAGCACGAGGTGGCCCGTCTGGGCCGCCTTGATAGCGATCTCGGCGGTTTCGAGGTCACGAATCTCACCCACCATGATCACGTCCGGGTCCTGGCGAAGGAATGCCTTGAGTGACGACGCAAACGTCAGCCCGACCTTCGGGTTGACGTTGACCTGGTTGATACCCGGCAGGTTGATTTCCGCCGGGTCCTCGGCCGTTGAAATATTACGGTCCTCGGAATTGAGGATGTTGAGGCCCGTGTATAAGGAAACCGTCTTGCCGGAACCCGTCGGGCCGGTCACCAGGATCATGCCGTACGGTTTGTTGAGGTGCTTCAGGTACAGGTTCTTCTGGAACTCTTCGTAACCCAGCGCGTCGATGCCGAGTTGGGCGCTCGTGGGGTCGAGGATACGCAGCACGATCTTTTCGCCGAACAGCGTCGGGCAGCTGTTGACACGAAAGTCGATCGCCCGGTTCTTGGAAAGCCGCATCTTGATGCGCCCGTCCTGGGGAACGCGGCGTTCCGCGATATCCATGCGCGACATGACCTTGAGCCGTGCGCAGACCTTGTTTGCCAGCGCGACCGGAGGCTGGGCGACCTCCGACAACACGCCGTCCAGGCGGGTGCGAACGCGAAAAATCTTCTCATAGGGTTCGAAGTGGACATCCGATGCCCCACGTTTGATCGCGTCGAGCAGAATCTTGTTGACGAAGCGAACGACTGGCGCGTCCTCGATGTCGTCTTTTGTAACGCCGACGTCTTCTTCTTCGCCACCGGTGACGTCGAGGTTCTCGAGATCGAAGTCGTCATCGTCGAACGACGACATCGTCGTATCGACCGCTTCCAGCGCTTTGGTGATGCGTTCCCGAAGCTTTGCTTCTTCGACGACGACCGGATCGATCCTCAGACTCGTCTGGAATTTGACGTCGTCGATTGCCTGCAGGTTGGTCGGATCCGAAATGCCGAGGAACAGGCGCTGTCCGCGCTTCACCAGCGGCAGTACCCGGTGCTTCGCCAGGAGCTTCTGGTCGACGGCGCGCAGCGTCTCGAGTTCGATGTCGATTGCATCGATATCCAGGAGTGGCACGCCGAATTCGTGGGACGCGGCAACAGCAATGGCCCGCGAATCGGCCATCTCATTTTCAACGAGGTAGGAAACCAGCGGCTCCTTGGCTTTACGCGCGTCCACCGCGGCCTGCTGGATGGCCTCCTCGGTGATAATACCGTCCTGTACCAGGCGCCTCGGCAAGCCGGAGAGAACAGATTGAGATGCCGTTACAGCCATAAACGCAAGAATCCCATAAAACGCGAAAGGGGAACCCCCTGAGCGTCACAGTCTCGCCAATCTGGGTGCCCGGATCAACCGCATTTTGTGCTGCTTGTCACAGTTGCGGAATTTCATTAAGTCAAACAGCGGGCTCGGCCGGGGTTTGAGGAGGCATGCGGGCTAGCGGCAACTGCTGGGCAGGTAACGCGGATCCACGGTCGGCGCAACGTGGCCGGCGCCGCCGTTCAGGAGCACGCCTGCCGGTGGGGCGGCATTGCCGCAGCGCCACGCGATCGTATTGCCGGTGCTTTCGTAAGGAGTCATGGACAATGTCATGCCGACGATATCCTGGTGCGCGAGTGGCCCGCCGAACATAACGTCGATGCGGCCGTTGACGACTTCGACCGAGGTGACGTAGTTGCCACGGGTATCGGTGGCCGCCGGTGACATACCGGCGGCGGCGCGGTTGGCAGGCGCCACGCCCGCATTGATGTAGGCTTCCAGAATTGGCGCTTTCGCACTGGTCGCGAAGTTCAGTCCTTCGACGATCTGGGCGCGCACCGAATAGGTCTGGTAGGCGGATACCGCCAGCGAGGCGAGGATGCCGATGATCGCGATGACAATCATCAGTTCAATGAGGGTGAATCCCCGGCTGCGATGCGACATGAAACTATTCCGCTGCTTGTTCCGATTATGGCCGGGAGTCGCGGCCGTTTCAAAGCAAACCCTACCCGCTTTGCCGGCCGCTTGCCGCCGAATGGTTCTGACGCAAGAGTGTGATCTGCGTCACGCTGGCGCGTCCGGAAATTTGGGATTGACCACAAAAAAGCCCCGGAGAACCGGGGCTTTTCCGTTTCGAGCCGGGGCCCGAAAATCGATTGCTTGCTGTCTTACGGACGGCAGGAAGACGGCAGGTACTTGGCCACGATGGTGCTGGCCAGGCAATCCCATTCGATCGAACCCGGATGTGGCGTCGGTGTCATAACCAGGTTGCCGCTGGCGACAAGCTGTGTGTTTGCGTCGTTGCCATAAGTCACGGTGAGGACGCCGGCGGCGCCAACCTGGACGCTGACCGTGTACTTGCCGGAAATGTCGGTGGCCGGAGAAAGGCCGGCCGTGGTGTTGTCGGTCGGGAATGTGCCGCGGTCCTGGTAGTACTCGCTGATGGCAGCCTTGGCACCGGAAGCGAGGCTCATGCCCTCGGAAACCTGCGCGCGGATCGTGTAGTCCTGGTAAGCCGGAATAGCGATGGCCGCCAGGATGCCGATGATGGCAACCACGATCATCAGTTCGATCAGTGTAAAACCCTGTTGTTTCTTCATCTCAGTAGTCTCCATGAATTTGAGAGTGTGCTAGTCGTGAAAATACGGCGTCTTGCGCCTGTATGAGTTAATAAGCAATCCCCGTGCCAACCTCGATGATAAAATTACAAGCATCTGTTTTTAAAGGGTTAAAAGTCTTTCTGTCGATATCGTTGGTGGCCGCGCGCTGACGGGGCAGGGTCAGTTTATGTCCTGCAATGTCACAAGCTGACAATCATTGTCATATTGCGCTCCGCCGCTACTCGATGCCGAGTTTCTTGATGCGGTAGCGCAGCTGGCGAAACGTCAGGCCTAACAGCCTGGCGGCCGCAGTCTTGTTGTAGCGGGTCTCTTCCAGCGCCTCGACGATCGCCTGGCGCTGCACCTCGTCGATCTGGTTGCCGAGATCCTTGCTGGCACCGCCGGGAATTCGCGCCTTTTTTTCGCTGGTGCGAAAGGCGAGATCGCCGCCGCCGATCGTGCCGCCACCGGAGAGCGTCACGGCACGTTCCAGCATGTTCTCGAGCTCGCGGACGTTGCCCGGAAAACTGTACTGCATCAGGCTGTCGCGCGCACTGTCATCAAGCATCTCGATACTGGAGCCCAGGCGTTCCAGGATAAACGCGGCGAGCTGCAGGACATCTTCGCCACGCTCGCGGAGCGCCGGCACGTTGAGTTCGATGACGTCGATGCGGTAGTAAAGATCCTCGCGAAAATCTCCGTTCTTGACCATGTTCGCCAGGTCCTTGTGGGTTGCAGACAGGATCCGCACGTCGACGCCTTGTTCTCCCGCGGCCCCCACCGGCCTGACAGCCTGCTCCTGGATCACGCGCAGCAGCTTGACCTGCATGGACAGTGGCAGATCGGCGATCTCGTCGAGAAACAGTGTGCCCGAATTGGCCGCCTGCACCAGCCCGGCTTTATCGTTCACCGCGCCCGTAAAAGCGCCCTTGCGATGACCGAAAAATTCACTCTCCATCAGTTCGGCGGGGATGGCGCCGCAGTTGACCGGCACGAATGGGCCGTCTTTCCTGGGTCCGGACTCGTGGATCAGGCGCGCGACGAGTTCTTTGCCGGTGCCGGACTCACCGGAGATGTGAATCGGCGCCTGGCTGCGCGAAACCCGGTCGATCATCTCCCGGAGCTTCTGCATCGGCGGCGATTCGCCGAGCAGCCGTGACGCCTCGTCCGCCTCCTTGCCAGCGAGTTTCAGCGCATTGCCGACGATGTTGCGCAGGTTATTCAGGTCCAGCGGCTTGGAAACAAAATCGAATGCGCCGAGCTTCAGCGCCTGTACCGCCGTCTCGATGTTGCCGTGCGCTGTGATGACGGCGACCGGCACGCCGGAGGCATTTTTCTGCATCCATGCCACGAGATCGAGGCCGTCGCCGTCGGGCAGGCGCATGTCGGTCAGGCAAATGTCGAAACGCCGGCTGCCAAGTTGCTTCTTGGCGCCCGAGACGTCTTCGGCAACGACGGTATCGACAGCCATGCGCCCCAGGGTCAGCGCCAGGAGCTCACGAATGTCGGGTTCGTCATCAATGACCAGGGCCAGCGGTTTGTGCATTATCAGGTTTCGCTCTCTACTGTGTCTGTTGATCAGTCTTCGACTGCTTCCCAGCGCTTCGGATCGGCAAATACGATACGGAAGATGCTGCCACCCGGTTCGCGGCTGCGGAAAGCGAGTGTGGCGCGATTGAGCTCACATAACTCTCGCGAAATATACAGCCCCAGCCCGGTGCCGCCGCTGCGCGCGGTAAAAAACGGTTCGAATATTTTATCTGCGGTCGCATCGTCGATGCCGTGACCCTGGTCCAGAACTTCGAGGTACGGCTGCGCGGTCCGCCCGCTCCTGCCGGTCGTGAGCTCGACCAGGATGCCGCCGGTCTCGCTTGCATACTTGACTGCATTGTCGCAAAGATTCCAGAGTACCTGCCTGAGGTGGCTCGGATCCATGCGAATCTCCAGCCCGGGCAAGGTCTTGGTGATGGCAAGCTCGCCCTCCTGCAGCTCCAGCGTGCGGCTGAACTCCCCTGCGAAATCCCTGAGCCAGGGTTCGAGCTCGAAGCGTTCCGGGCGGCTGGATTCACGGCGCGACAGTTGCAGAACGTTATCGATGATATGGCTGACGCGTTCCGCGTGCGTGCGGATGATCTCGGTCAGGCGCAAATCGTCTTCGGCAAGGCCCGCCGATTCCGCCAGTAATTGTCCCGCATGGCTCATCGCGCCAACGGGGTTTCGAATCTCGTGGGCGATGCTGGCGCTCAAGCGGCCCAGCGAGGCCAGTTTCGATTGCTGCACCCTGGCATTCATCAGGCTCGAGTCCTCGAGGAAGACGAGGATCGGCCCGCTGCGGCTCTCGCTCTTGCCAAGCGGCGCCAGATGCGCCTTGATCTGCGCCCTGTCATCACCCGCCGAGACGCTAAGGTCGGTGTGCGACGTCGCTTCCGTGTCGCCCCGCCAGGCCTGAATATAGTCGGCCAGTTCTGCCGAAACTTCGTGGATATTTATTCCATGGCAGTTCGGGGTCGTTCCCAGCAGATGCGCTGCACTTGCGTTGATCAACCGCACCAGGTCGTCAGCATCGAGGACGACAATGCTCTCCCGCAAGTGCTGCACGATGTATTCGTTCAGCTCGGAAAGATTGGCGAGGTCGACTCCGCGCTGGCGTGCCAGGGCCTCGCTGAACTGGATGCGCCGTGCCAGCGGTCTGGCAGCCAGCGAGATCGCAAATATAATCGCACCGAGAACGCCAGCTGCGGTGAAGTTGCTGGTGTCGCTGACGCCGCCAATCGCCGAAAAGACCTGTTCACCGAGAATCGCGAGCGTTGCCACTGCGGCAAAGAACGCCGGAAAGCGAAACGGCAGCACCAGGCTGCCGGCGCCGACGAATACGACGAGCAGGCTGCCGAGGCCGCTCGTGATACCGCCGCTGGCATGCATCAGGATGACGATTGCGGCAATGTCGACAGGTATCTGGGTGAGAATCTGCGGGCCAGCCGTGACCCAGCGGCCGCGGATCGCCAAGCCGGTTACGATGGCAAAAACGAGATAGCCGGCCGCGGTCGCGGAAAATACCGCCGGGTAGCGCTGGCCGATGAGGCGCGGCTCATCGCCAGCAAAGAATAACGCGATCAGCACCAGTGCGAGGATCAAGCGAAATACGTTGAGCGTGCCGAGGACGCGCCATGTCAGGTCGGACTCGTCGACGGCAAGCTGCAGCGGCGAATCGGTCCTGAACGACCTGGTGTCTGTGAATGCCTGGTTCATATTCTCCGCTTGGGGATCCCGGACCGATTGCGGCTTGCGCAGATTGTAGACGAAGCGCGCCGTTTATTTTGCGTCTTAGGGTGCTTTCCTACAAAATACGCGCGAATTTCAGGTCGCAGGCAAAAAGCAATAATGAATCTTCACGAATACCAGTCCAAAAAACTATTCGCAGAATACGGGATTCCGGTGCCCCAGGGGGTTCCGGCGACGACGCCCGACGAGGCGGTCGCGGCTTGCGAGTCGCTCGCTGGTGAGCTCTGGGTGGTCAAGGCCCAGGTACACGCGGGCGGTCGGGGCAAGGCGGGTGGCGTCAAACTGGCCCGGTCTGCTGACGAGGTTCGCCATTACGCTGAGAAAATGCTCGGGAGCCGCCTGGTCACGCACCAGTCCGGGCCGGAAGGCTTGCCCGTCAACATCGTCTACGTCGAAACCGGGTCGGATATTGATCGCGAACTTTATCTCAGCATGCTGGTCGATCGCGAGGTCAGCCGGATTTCCTTCATTGCCTCGGCTGCCGGTGGTATGGATATCGAAGAGGTCGCCGCCAAAACACCGGAGAAAATCTTTACGGTCGCAATCGCACCCGATGCCGGCTTGCAACCGTACCAGGCGCGGCAGCTGGGATTCGGCCTGGACCTGGACAAATCGCAGCGCCGGCAGTTCGAAGCTCTGGTGCAAAAAATGTATCGCCTCTTCCGCGAATGCGATGCGAGCCTCGTGGAAGTGAATCCGCTAATTGTCACCGCGGGCGGTGACATCGTGGCCCTCGATGCGAAGATCAATATTGAGGACAGCGCGCTCTTTCGGCAGCGGCGGTTGACCGGGATGCGCGACATTTCGCAAGAAGATCCGAAGGAACGCGAGGCTGCCCTGCACGACCTCAACTACGTATCGCTCGACGGCAATATCGCCTGCATGGTCAATGGCGCGGGCCTCGCGATGGCGACCATGGACCTGATCAAGTTGCACGGTGGAGAGCCTGCCAACTTCCTCGACGTTGGCGGCGGTGCCACCAGCGAACGCGTGACAGAAGCTTTCAAACTCATTCTTTCCAACGAAAACGTCTCCGCAATTCTGGTGAACATATTCGGTGGTATCGTGCGCTGCGACCTCATTGCCGAGGGCATCATCGCTGCTGTGCAAGATGTCGACGTCGACGTGCCGGTGGTCGTTAGACTGGAGGGGACAAACGTGGGTAAGGGGCGCAAGCGGCTTGCCGAGAGTGGCTTAGACATCATCACGGCGGACAATCTGACCGATGCGGCGGAAAAGGCAGTCGCCGCGTCCGCCAGCTGAAAGGGATTCCTTCGAATGAGCATACTGGTCAATAAAGACAGCAAGGTCGTTTGCCAGGGCATTACCGGCAAGCAGGGATCATTTCATACTGCACAGTGCATCGACTATGGAACGCGCGTGGTTGCCGGCGTGACGCCCGGGCGTGGCGGGGAGGAGCATCTCGGCGTGCCGGTGTACAACACGATGCGCCAGGCAGTGGCGGAAACCGCCGCGGACGTCAGCATGATTTATGTTCCCGCACCATTCGCGGCTGACGCCATTCTGGAGGCCGCAGACTCTGGCGTCGCGCTGATCGTCTGTATCACGGAAGGCATACCCGTGCTCGATATGGTCAAGGTGAAATCGGCGCTGGCGAGTTACGACTGCCGCCTGATCGGCCCGAATTGCCCCGGCATCATTACGCCGGGCGCATGCAAAATCGGCATCATGCCGGACTTCATCCACAAGAAAGGCAAGATCGGCGTCGTCTCCCGCTCGGGTACCCTGACTTACGAAGCCGTTTACCAGACCACGACCAACGGGCTCGGCCAGAGCACCTGCGTCGGCATCGGCGGCGACCCGGTCCGCGGCATGAATTTCATCGATTGTCTCGAGTTGTTCCAGGCCGATCCGGAGACGGAGGGCGTCGTCATGGTCGGTGAAATCGGTGGCACCGACGAGGAAGCGGCAGCCGCATACATCCAGTCGGAGGTGAGCAAGCCCGTCGTCGCCTAC
>Ga0114931_10007546_pt1 | contig 13291 bp, 20 predicted proteins | sample 2SBtaG_FD_89579 | JGI IMG/M metagenome (GOLD analysis project Ga0114931, IMG submission 89579) | Deep subsurface microbial communities from Kolumbo volcano to uncover new lineages of life (NeLLi) - 2SBTROV14_V59a metaG | ecosystem: Environmental > Aquatic > Marine > Volcanic | place: Kolumbo... | reverse complement strand
TGCTAATTCAATTAGGCAGTGCACTTTGCACCAAGAAACCACAGACCAGGAGCCGCAACACCAGATGCTTCTGTGCTGAAGAGGAATTCGCCATTCTTGAAAGCATGGTCTGAACCCTCGCTGAGCTCACTAAACTGAGGAGCCTTACGCTCAGCCATTACAACTGCGCCGGCCGCTGGATTGCTGGCATCAAGCAGGTACCAGGTACTCGTTGACGTCAACTGTGGAAGCACCACAACCTGAAGACCAAACATTGAAGCAGTATTGCTAACTGCTGCAGCGCCCGTTGAATCCAGGACAAGTGTTGCCTTGATGATTGACATTGCATCGGTATACAGCGCTGATGGCACAACAATGTGCGTTGGCTTGACGCCGAGAGGCTTGCCACGGTCATCTGTGTATGCAGTCATTGAATCAATTGTTGACTTAATGTTTGCTTCAGTCAGACTCGTTGATGTAAACACATTGCTCTGAGCATTGCCTGGATCAAGCGGATGGTTAGCATTGAATAGGAGTTTACCATCAAACCCAAGTGTTAGTGTATCTTCAAGGGCACCAGCAAAGAGCTCATCATGCCACAGGGCCGCAGATTTACCCATACGTGCCGCTTCGTTGCCATAGACACCAAGGTTATCGCTCTCAATATCTGCCCGGGCAACACCGATGGTATCTTCATACTCATTTAGAGAAACACGAAGTGAATAGACCTGGCCGCTATTGACCTTCTTTTCACCCTTCCATTCACGGAGGCCCTGAAGACCACCTCTGAAGTAGAAGACGTGCTGTCTTTGAGATACCTGCTCAATTGGCATTACAGCATCTGAAACCGGGTTAGCCTTGTTAAGAGCTTCCTCCCAACGCTGTGAAACACTTGCGCGGAGGTTATTGATCTTTTGTGAGAAAATCGTAGTCATTTCTTAATATTTACCTTCCTATATTAGGCGCTGCGCTTTCCAGCTGCACCAACGCTGTGAGCATCAATGCGGACAAGCACACTAAACGGTGAGTTTGAGGAATCGAATGCATCAACTGTACCGGCAACGCACTCATGAGTACCACCGGATGCTGAACCAGAGAGAGCAACGTGTTGACCATCAACAACGTAGCAGAGTTTGCCGATGTCTGCGGCTGAGATCTCATAGCCTGAGTTTTCAGGATTACCATTACGCATCCAGGCAGAACCGTCTTTTATCACAAGGCGCGTGGAATTGTCACCATTTGAGGATGCTGCAACACCTTCTGAATCATTGTAATCCGTGACCCAGCCAACCGCCATGTAGGCATTTGACTTAGATCCGGTTGCTTCAAAGAGATAGCTGCCACTCTGGAGCATAAGCTCACCACGGTAGCACTTCTCACCACTTGCAAGACCTGCATGATAGACTGCGGCGCCTTGACGTTCCATATCAAACCTTGCGAGGCTTGCTGATACACTTTGAGTCATTTTTTCTTATCTCCGTTAATTTCCTGTTACTTTTCGGCCTGTGCAGCTAAGCGCACCGCAAGGGCCTTGTGATCCTTGATTCCCATCTTCTTTGCAAGGGCAAGGGCCTCCTGCTCGTATTGGGCAACATTACCCTTTTCAACAGGAGGTTGTTTGATGCTATTGCTTAAAGCAATAACGGGTGCATGCTCAGAGAATTGCTTGAGCTGCTCAAGAGACTGTGACTGTGCCCATTCTCTCTGAGCACTAACGAGCTTACCAAGTCGAATGAGAGAATCGATTTCAGCATCTACATCCCTCTTTTGAAGTTGCATCTTTAGGTCATTGATCTCGCTGGTTAGAGATGCAACAACTTCCCTGTTAAATGGGGAATCTGCGGGAGCATTCACCGTATTTGATGCAGCCGCGACTGCAGCCGCAGGAGCGGGCTTAGCCGGCTCATCTTCAGCAACATCGGCCTGCATTGCAACATCTAGGCTATCGAGTGCATCTGAAAGACCTGAGACTGCATCAGTTAGTGCAGACAACTTATCAGCATCGGACAGAGAATCATCTGCCAGTGCAGCGGATGCCTGGTCTGAAATAGATCTAATAGATGAAACCACATCTGCGACTTGGGTATCCTGAGCATCAGGCTCACCTTCAGGCTGTCCCTGGGGTGCTGCTGCTACATCTTGTGATTGTAAGTTTTCCATGTTATTGCCTAATGTAATCTTTCTTGACAGCATTGCCACCCTTGTTGGCAGCTCTGCTGAGTTTGCAATCAGGGGTGCAATGCCCTTGAGTGCGGGAGCATTTGTGAGCGCCACATTGAAGACACTGATAACGCGAGGTATGTTGTTGCTCTGCTGCCCGTCAATCTTCTCTAAACCAACAACGGGGGAGAAGTAACTGTATGCCCTTGTTAACACAAGGCGCTTGCCCTCAGATGTCCAGTTAATCCTTGCTGCCCACAGGTTACCGTGATCATCAACCTCAAGATCAAATGTACCATAGCTCTTTCCCTGTCCGGGGTATGCAAGCTCTGAGACTGATGAATGATCAAGATCAAAGAATAATCTCACACCGTTTGATCTGAAGTCAGCCATCACGAGATCAGCTGAACGCTTGTCAAACAAAAGCGGTCCCTTGCTTGATCTGTTAACACCGCTTGAGAGCAGCTTGATCCTGCGAGGTAGTGTGGAATTCATTGATATCTTCTCTGTGGCAGATAAACTGCCTCCATAGATAGCTGCACCTGTGAAACACATTCGACATGGACACAGAAAGCACTTCTCATGCTGCATGGTTGGTTACTATAATGCGATGTGAAAAATGCTTTCTGTGCCATCCCGCCGGCGGTCATTTAACTGTGGTGCTACTGCTGCTGCTGGGAAACAATTCCTTCTTGAGCTCACGGATCTCCTTCTTGAGATAATTGATCCGCGTGGTTGTTACACCGGTTGTCTTCCATTCTTCCAAAAGCTCTTCTCTTGCTTTGAGATAATCGAGCTTTACCTGCCAATCGGGTGTCCTGTCTTGTGTTGTTTGATACATGCTTTTTTCCTCTCTCATTCTGTTGTTATTACTACGACCATGCTGATCTGGGGAGATGCTTCGCACCCCAGTGCAACATATCCGCTGCGTTTGGTGATTCTTCTTTGTTTGGTTGCAATCCTATCCACGCAGATGACAGTGCATCAACCAGGTCATCCTGATCCCGGGAGTTGCCACTGAATGCAAGGAGACACTGCACCAACGAGTCTATACCGGCATTTCTGCCTGGAGGAAGGTGAATGTGTTTTGCATTCCAGGCCTTTGCCACACCCATTGCCCTGATCATCTTGCTCTTGTTTGTTGCAATGAAATCAATGTCAATACCATGGTGAAGACGATACGATTCTGCAACGGCACACTCCTGTCCGGAGCCATGCCATAACACCGGAGCGGGACTTGAGGTGACCCAGGACTTGATGATACCTGCAAACTCTTCTGCTGATGAGAGACCCTGCCAGGCTCTGAAAACATAGTACTCATCCTTTGTAGTGTGACGAGCCAATTCAACGATTGCACTCTTGTCACCGCGGCCTGATGAGCCAACGTCAATACCATAGATACGCTGCATTAGCTTACGCTGGTCAATCTGGGGGTGCTTGAATGATATACCCTTGGGCTTGAATGTTGAGATCAGGTCACTTGTTGGCACTCCCATGTAGAGTGTCTGCCAGCGATCGGGATCTGCATCTTTGATCTTTTTGAGGTTTGATGGTGAGAATCGTAGGGGCCAGAGGGGTCTGCCATTCTCCTTGATAGCGGGAAGGTTTGTGACCTGGTATTCACTACCACGGAGTGAGAGACGACCGATCAGGTCTGTCCGGGCCAGTCTCTGGTGTACGACAATGATGCCCGTACGTGTTGGATCAATGCGCGATTCAACGGTTGTTGTGAAGTTGGAGAAGATACGCTTGCTGATGGTTGGTGATACGGCCTCTGTCCAGGACTTGTGTGGATCATCAATGACAATCAGATCGTATGATTCACCAAGGATCGGACCCTCGAGAGATCGAAAGTGTACAAGGCCTCCATTGTCTATCCTGATCTCTTCCTGTGTGTCCTTGACAATCTCAGATCCGGATGCTTTAACGATACGTTTAATGTCATCTGCCAACCTTGAGGCCCGGGTCTGAGAATACGAGGCATAGAGACACCGTGAGCCAACATTGCGGAGCATGTACCAGACAATACCATGGATAAGCAACTGTGTCTTTCCATGCTGCGGAGGTACAGAGAAACATGCTCTGATGGGTTTACCATTCTCAAATTCTGTCAGGGCATCAAGTATGGGTTGCAAGTGCCGCGGAGACTTGACCTCCTGCCTACCGATCTTTGGTGTAACATGAGGCATGAAGTTTGCAAGTGGAAGTGTCTCATATCGCGATCCATGTTGAAGCGCTGCAACTCTTTCAATCTTCTCCTGGAGTGCATGCACGGTGGGTTTTGGAAATCCTGCCACATTGACCACAGTTTTCTCTCTGTTTGTCTTCATTTTTCATCACCCTCTGGATCAAATTCAGCAACCTGTACAACTTCACTTGCTGTGCTAGCAAGGAGAGGCTCCCGTGCGGCAGCGCGGACCTGTTGGATCACTGTCTGTTGATCACGGAGGTAAGCAGCCGATCCAACGAGACTCTTGTTTGCCTCTGCAAGTGTGGGTGCAATTGTGTGCGCAAGCTCTGTCTGCTCCTTTGAGAGTTTTTCTCCCTCTGCCAGGCGTTTGACCAACCGTGCAACAGCTGCATATGCTTCGGCAATATCATTTGATGACGTGATTGCTGATAAGAAATGCCTCTCTGCAAGCTTTTCAGTTGCCTCTACTTCAAGCTTTGAAAGCTCTTCCTGGATCAATGGCTCAAGCTCTGTATCAACAAGGTGCTTCGGACTGATATCCTGTTGTCTGATCCATTCCTTTACTTCCTTGTGGTACTCGGGAGGGACTGACTGACGTGCCAATTCAAATGAGCCAAAAAACCTGTGATATGCAATTGCCCGAGCTCGCAGCATGCGACCCCAGGGACTGCGCATCCTTGCGGGTAGTTTTCTCATTGTTGCCATTCTTTTTCTCTTTATCCTGCACCAAATATTGTCTCAAGCGCGTCCAGACGGTCCTCAATATCACGGTATTTCTGACTGAGGTCTGCAACTGCGGAAAGGAATGGATCCCTAATGTGATCGCTTGGTATTGATACAACCATGAGCAACTGGGCAATATCAATCAGCTTCTTGCGACCCTGTACAACAAGACACTGGGGGTTTGTTTCTGCAATCTGATTTATCATACGGCAACTCGTTGCATGACTCACGTTAAGAAGTTTCTCAATGTCTTGTGATGTTAACAGCTCTTTTTTCATGATCATTCTATCTCTCTCAATTCTAACCGTGCAATCGGTTGTGTACTGCTCTTGTAGATCCTTATTGTCTGTACATGTGAGCATGCAAGAAGTGCAATGTGAAGAAGACTTGGTTTTGTCAACTCTGCAATACTGATCAGATAATAGAGCTCATGTGAAAGAGGCAGTCTGATCAGATCTCCAGGGCAAAGGTCTGATATCCTTACCTGACTGAAGCCGACAGTATCCTGAGGTATTATACTGATGTACTCTTTTTTTGGTGATAGCAGCTCCGCTTGTCTTTCGATAAAGTCATGCATCAGATGTTTCTCTCAATTCTAACCGCTCACACATGTGTGCATTATCCTTGTAAACTTTTACCGTATTGATGCGGCCCTGGGCAAGAAATGTGATCTGAAGACGGTCTATCTCTATCAACTCTATGACTGAGATCATGTAATACATCTTCCGTGAGAGGGGCAGTCTGATCATGTCTCCGGGGCGAATATCATCATCATTGATACTGTAGAAACCCGGAATTGAAGCCCGTGAGGCAACATCAGCGTATTCTTCTGGCGAGAGCCGCTCAGCCATCCACCAATCAAATGAGGAAGCATTATGCACCTGTGTTGCAACCCTTCATTCCGTATGCCTGGCAGAAGCTATCCAGTGCAAGATTCAATCTGTTTGTTGCAGTTTCACGGAGTTGCAGCAGCTTCTTCTTGCCATCACGGGCCCTAAGGAGACGCATGAGTACATTGATTCTCGTTGTATCTGTTGATTCTGCAGCATCACTGATCTCCTGAGATGCTGCTATGATCCCGATCAGATCACCGAGGTGCTTCTTTAGCAGTGCAATTGGTGTCCAGTGCTCATCAATGAATCCCATGTACCGTGAAATGTTTGCAGCCGGACGGTACCGTGGATCAAGCCATGCCCAGATAACAGCCTGATCACGGGGTGAAAGCTGCTGAAGAGCACACCAGACCTTCCGCGACACGCGAGACCAGCGTGATGACACAGAGGGATCATTCCTCAACTCTTCCCTGTTACTAAAGAGTGTCCATGCAACAAGCAAGTGACGTGCGGAGGCACGCGGGCTAAATACATGAGTGCTAGCAGTCATCGCTTCTTTTTTTCTGCATGCTTGCGCTTCAGCCACTGTTAATAGACTGCACGTCCCTGCTGCTGGTCGAGCACAAGGTGCAACTTTGTTGCCCAGAATCTTAACAGGTGAATCTCAGAGGTATCAAGGTCATCATACTCGAGAGGATCAAAGTATTCAATATTCCAGATCTCCTTTGAAAGCTGCTCAAGTCTTCCATATCGTGAGGGCCTGATTGTTGCATTTGAATTATTCCAGAATTTCTGTCTTCCGGCTTCAAAGATTGCAAGGATCTGGTCTCTCTGATCATGGGGATCCAACCTATCACTTCTGATTGCAAGCTGGACCTCTGTCAGAGGATTCTTGATCCTATACTTGACACAGGAACGGCAACCCATGAGTCCTGGGGACTGAGGTATTTCAAAATCGATCCTCGCCCTGGGATCACCGCACAGTGGACATGGTACAAGACGATTTTCTCTCTTGCACGTTGCACAGCGTGTGTCATACTGATCAAACCAGCTGTTGTGACCAAAGCCACAGACGCCGCATGTTACCGCCTTGTAATCGGGAATCAATTTGGTCATGTTAGGATTAAATATTCTCTTCCCACGGTTTTAACCCCATCAAAGTGATATATTTCTCAGGAAGGCAGGCTTGACAGTATCATAATCAATGTATGCTCCGCATGTGGTGTACGTGCCACCGTCTGCGGTCCTGTTTGCCTTGAAAAAAGCCCTGGGGCAGGCAGCAAGATCAGACCTGAGCGGGGCAATGATCTCCTTGAGCTTGACTGCATCATAGAAGCGTATCACCACATGAGCATCATGATCACGGTATCCGAAGGCAATCATGTTGGCCCTGTGATTGGGATCAAGCGCCCAGCCCGGGGCATGAGAGCCCATGTTGCGTGTTAATTCAATCGGTAAACCATTGGGATCCCCTAGGGCAAACTGCCATTTTTCATCAATTGCTGTAAACTTTCCATGTTGATCGCGGAAGATCACGTCAGCCCCTGCGAGCTGGAGCTTGAGGCAGATATCACGCTCATGGTCATCTGTTGCCAGCTGCGGGTCAACCCTGTACTTCAAATGGTCTGTGAAGACAAGCCTATAGGCTGCATCAAAGAGGTGCTCTGATTCCTTTGCTCTGGCAAGATCATGGTTGAAATCATGCGGAGGCTCTGCAATTGTGATGGTCATACCCGTAAATAACGGCTAACCGCAGGTATTTGACCGCTTTTTTAAGGATCATGATCAATTTATGTGTATTTTTTTAAACACACCCTGGGTGCACTTTTGTGTAAATAATTGTGCATGGTTGTATAATTAAAATAAATGTCTAGACAACAAGACTTGTCAACTCCCGGGGAATGCAATCAGAAAAATACATCTGTTGTATGGACATTTTCCCCGGGAGTTGCACCCCTTCTAACTGAGAGTGATTTGCATGAGGTCCTGGGGAGATTACACCAAAGTGCCAGGATAAACGGCAAGGGCCGCAAGAAGAGGTTGGCTAATTCCGATCCGTATGTCTCTGCCAAAATGGCAAGCACACTCATTCCGGGATGGAATACAAACAGGTACGGTAGGACCTCTGCTGAGAAATTTGATACCCTGATCCGCTGCAAGCAGCTAAAGGGTTGTTTCTATAGAGGTCGTGATGGAAGGGTCTACATAGACCCTAAGGGTGTAGCGCGGCGTCGCAAGGAATTGGGAATTCCCAAGAAGTGGGTCTCCGCCTCTGCATGGAAGAAAGCGCAGAAGGCCTTTGATAATTCAAGGAAGATCTATAAGAATTCCATGAGCACAGATATCAATCTCGTGATGGAATATTTCGATGCCGACCATTATGAGCACCGTTACACAACACGGGCGGAGACCTTCGATAACCTCGGACGGATGAAGAAATCAGACCGGCTTCTGATGCAGAGAGCGGCGGCACCTGGCATGTACATTGTTGCATTTGACCAATCAAGTGCTTATTACTCCAACCTTTCGAGCTACATGGGGGACGGCGACATGATTGAAGAGCTAGGCACGTTTGAAAAGACGCCAGAATTCAAAAAGATATTCAATTGCATGGGGTACATGACAGTCAAGCACGGTGAGGAGTACACTTGGAACAACTGGTGGGAAAAGGGTAAGAGCAACCACATCATGTACTTGGCTCGCGCGATGGGTGCCAACGCAAGCAGTGAGGAAATGAGAATGATCCATCGCGCGGGAAAAGTGGTGATGGAATTCACAGAACGCCTGGCGCACGCAGCGAAAGAAACAGGCGTATACAAATGGCGCACCCCATTTGACCTCATGAATCAGATCTATGCAGATGCTGAGCGCAATGTGATGAAAATCATGCAGGAAGAAGTGCGGAAACTGGGTGGCAAATTCCTCTCAAAAGAAGGAGACGGATGCACAATAGCCCTAACAACAGAGCAAGTCAAAAATGGAGCCATAGAAGCAATACAACAGGAAATAAAAAAACATAACATCAACATCAAAAGCGAAATACTACACAACCCAACAACAAAAACCACTATCATAACAAGGACCAACACCACAAACCACAAACCACAGACCACCAACACCGTTTATAGTAAAGATGACAGTGTTAAAGACAGTAGCACCTGTAGTACCCCTCTAGATGGACATAATCTAGAGGGCCAGCGGTCTCTAAATGACTTTGATCAGCTCCAGTCCGATCTATTCCAAGATTACTGTCTTGAGTGGTCTCCCCACCGTAGTACAGGACCACCAAATTGAAACAGCAATGTAAAAATACAGACAGTGATCAAACATCGTTACCAGAGTTGCCTCTTGAGATCGTGAAAGAGGAGACAACAACCCCTGAGGTCGTTCCAATTGATCCAGATCGTCTAAGTGAGTTGCTTGATGATCTCTTCAGTGAATACAACCAGAGACTATCAGATCAGTGGAAGAGAAGCAGGCACAAGAATGGTGCAAACTGACCCCTGTGGATGGTAGGATAACAATATGGCAAGAAAAAAGATTAAGTGGGTTGGAAGTAGTAAGAAGAAGAAGAATAAGAGGAAGCAGGGGAAATGCGGCAGCAGGAAAGCCCTCCAGGCTTGCATTGATGCAGCACATTTCACTGCAGATGGTTTATTGGACCTTGATAAGATCAATATGTCTCACGTAGACTTAAGTGGAATGGATCTCAGTCATTGCTCACTGCGGGATGCCGAGTTATTTCTTGCCAATCTCTACGGAGCAAACCTTTCAGGATCTGATCTCTCATATGCAATCCTGGTTGGGGCAAATCTTAGGGAAGCAGATCTCAGTGGAGCAAATCTCAATAAAGCTGATCTCGTGATGGCTGACTTCAGGTATGTAAATCTCAGTGGGGCAAACCTTGCAGGATCTAATCTCTTCTGTACATGCCTAGCTGGTGCAGACCTAACTGGTGCAGACCTAACTGAAACAAATCTCTGTTGTACTGATCTCAGAGGTGTAGACCTAACTAAAATAGATCTCAGAGGTGTAGACATGAAAGATGTAATCCTAGATGATGCAGATTTCTGGAGAGCAGACCGCAGGTTAAAAAACCTAATTAAAGCAGATCCTAATGGAGCAGATCCCTGCGTGATGGACATAGCTAAAGCCTTTGCAGACGGAAGTGATTTAATAGATGAAATTCTTCAGACGGAAACAGACCCCGCACAGAAGCAGATCGGTTAAACTGATGATGACACTCTCATCCAACATTGACAGATTAGCTGCAGCAATTGATGCTGTACATACAGGAGAAACCATCGGTTATGATCTCTCTGGGATTGCACTCAGGGGTATAAACCTCGATCACTTGGACATGCATGGTGCCTGTTTGAGAGATGCAGACCTCTCTGGATGCTCCCTGCGGGGAGCCTTTCTGAAGGGTGCGGACCTCAATGGAGCAAATCTCAGCAATTGCAACCTCAAGGATGTTGTCCTGGATAGCGCTCAGATGATGCATTGCAACCTCAGGGGATCAAACCTTGCAAATGCAATCCTGTTTGGAGCAGATCTTTCATGGGCAGATCTTTCACATGCTCTGCTCTTTGGTGCCCAGTTAAATGGAGCAAACCTTGCAGGAGCTATCTTCAAGGGTGCAAAGCTTAAGAATGCATGTTTTCAATCAGCAAACCTCTATCATGTCAATCTCAGCGGTTTAAACCTCAGCGGCGTTGACTTCATAGATGCAGATCTCTCAGGGGCAAACATCAGCGGTTGCTACCTGTATCAGAAGAAAAACAAGGGGGACACTTCTCACACCCATGTCAACATGGAGGGTGCAGACCTCAGAGGGACAAACCTGCAGGGATCACAGTTGTTTCATTCAAACATGGCAGGGACAAACCTCTCAGGAGCAAACCTCTATCATTCAAACCTCCTTGCCACAATTCTCTGCTGTGCTGATCTCTCACGGGCAGACCTGTCTCATGCAAAACTCCTTGCAGCAGACCTCAGCGGATCAAACCTCTCAGGTGCAACCCTGACCGGAGCAAACCTCCAGGCAGCTGATATGACAGGGGCAGACCTTGATGGAGTTGACCTCAGCGGGGTTGACATGAAAGATGTAAAAAAATCGGCCTAGATTTTCAGTCGCAGTGATACCTACTATTACCATGAAAAACAATCGATTGAATATCCTAGCTTCACTGTACATCTGGCTGATTCCGCTAGCAATCTTAGCCGCTGCAGTCATCATTACATTCTTCTGATTGGTAATGGAAATAGCAAGAGGGGGCCCACTTGGGCCCCCATTGTGCTTTCTAAGACACTCTGATCACAGGATGGTAGGTTACAGCCTCTTAACCATGTGATGTCTCTGTGTTGAATCTCTTCCTTAAACTGGCTGTTGCAAAGTTAAGTACATGGAAACGTGAAAGGTGCTCTTCATGGTCCCTATCAAGGCTGTTCAGCAGCTTGCGGTCCCTTCTTGAGAGCTGCTGTCCCAGCCGCAACTCTTCTGCCGCCTCTGAGGCAATCTGGGCCTCATGGTATTCACGGTTAGCAAGCTCTTGGAGTGCTGATATCACCGCAGAGAGTGTAATAAGGGTTTCCTCAGCATGATCCCTGATTGATACACCCTTCTCCTCTTCCCATATGGCATCCACAAGATCAGCATCGGCAGCAACGCAGTCAATACAGGCGCAGGTTGGATCATAGGCATGCATGTTTTTTTTGTTTCCCCATCACAGAAAGATATGCAGTGTGGCAGTGATAAGTCCCACAGATCCTGCAAGGATACCGATGAGGATTCCCAATCGTCTCCATCCACGAAATGATTCTTGCTTGATCTTCTCTCTCGTTAGTAAGCTGGCCTTCTGAGCAATGATGTGCTTTTCAATGCGGTTGACGCTCTGGCCAACAGCGTTGAGGCTGTCCTCAATATCTTCAAGCTTGTCATTCACTGCAACAGCCTGCATCTCAAGTGCTGCAATGCGCTCGTACTCTGTGTGGTAATGTTTGTCCATGTCTGTCACCGTAAACTCTTTGTCAGCCTGTACACATGACTTGAGACCATGCCCGCAATGGTACCTGCAATCAGGTTACCTCCCAGTGAAAGTGTTGGAAATGGTGCAAGCACAAGCGCGAGCAGCAATCCTGAGACAAGGGGTATGAGCGGCAGAAGTGTCCTCTTCCATAGCTTTCCAGCGGCAAACTGGGCAGCAAAGCCCGAGATAAGTTTCTTCACTGCCAGCACAAGTGCATAGCTGCCCAGGCTGACAATTGCAAACTGAAGTGTAAATAACTGCGATAGATTTACCATTATCCCACACCATCCATACCGGCAGAAGATGTTAACGTGCCAAATACATCACTGGATACATTGGAGATGTTTGCATAGATTGCATACGCTGCATTCTTCTTTGACGAGCTAACATACAGATCCGTGAATGCAATATCAGTGTATCTCATGTACGGTACCTGGGTATTCAGTGTTAGAAAGTTATTTGTTTTTAGCAGACCCGCTTCTGTGAATGCGACATAGAGATCATTGCTTGTATCAAGGTTATGAATCCCAAGCTCTGTACAGACACCAGGAAACCGGTGATGTACGTAGCCATTTGTTATATTTGGTGTGAAGCTGCTTGTGATCCATGGGACACTAGGCATCATCATTTCATACTAAAATGATCTCTTAATGGTTGGATTTAATGGACTCTTATCGTATGCAGATCCACTGATCCATGGCATGACACTGTTATTAGCCAACGCCCTGGTCACCGTTTGAAGCAGACAATACCGGAGCTTCACTTGAGACAATTCCTGGAAGCTCTGCATAGACATAGTAACTTGAGCCGCTATTTGATGTGGTCACGTAGATCTTCGTCACCGCGATGTTTGCCTCAAATGGAGGATCATACGGGTTAAGCGTAACGTAATTACTGTTTGCAGCCTTCATACCATTCTCTGTGAATCCAACATAGATCGTATCAGATTGATCCGTGTTGCTTATCCTCACGTACCGTGAGACACTTCCAAAGTCAATCTCAAGCGCCTCATTTGCTGCATAAGATACACTGGAGCTGGCCCAGGGTTTTGATGGAAGTACCATCTGGTCGAAGTAACCACCTATATTGCTGACATCGATTTTTGACATTGTTTTTGTTTCCTACTATTGAGATTAAGGGATCTTTTCAACCTCAGTTGAGCCATTAAATGTTAGACCCGTTGAGGATGTTGCATAGAGAGAGCCTGTTATTGATTGGATCACAGCTGAGCCTGAATCAATTGTAAATACCTCGGTGAGTGTGCCAAGCATATTGAGGTTAAACACAAGCATGTTGCCTCTATAACCTGCTCCCCCGAGACTGGGTTGTTGTGTCTTCCAGGTTGCAGTCCCCAGGGTGTACTGGTTGTTTGCAGA
>Ga0114931_10007545_pt1 | contig 13294 bp, 9 predicted proteins | sample 2SBtaG_FD_89579 | JGI IMG/M metagenome (GOLD analysis project Ga0114931, IMG submission 89579) | Deep subsurface microbial communities from Kolumbo volcano to uncover new lineages of life (NeLLi) - 2SBTROV14_V59a metaG | ecosystem: Environmental > Aquatic > Marine > Volcanic | place: Kolumbo... | reverse complement strand
CCGAGCGGGCCGATTCTGGCGCGGTATGCGAATGCGGGTCGGCAGATGTTGCTGCTGACGTTCGCCGTCGAAGAGAGCAACTGGTGGGGGCTGCGCAGCTTCCCGATGTTCATTCAGAACGTGCTGAGCTACTTTGGCGGCGGGGGGGCGGAGAGCGAGCCTCTGGCGGCGCGTCCCGGTGACACGCTGCGCATTCCGGCGGCGCCGGGGACCAGAGAACTCAAGCTGAAGAAACCCGACGCAAGCCAGATCACGCTGAGGGCGGACGACGACGGCGTGGCGCGTTTCGCCGGCACGCAACAGGTCGGCGTGTACCAGGTGAGCCCCGGAGTCGACGGACGCGACCGATTCGCCGTCAATCTCTCAGATGCCGTTGAGAGCGATATCACGCCGCAGACGACGCTGACGGTAGGCGGCGCTTCGGTCGAAGTCGGCAAGGCGATCACGACGGCGACGCCGGAAATCTGGCGCTGGTTCGTCGGGGCGGCGCTCTTGCTCGTGTTGGTTGAATGGATTATTTACAATCGCCGCGTCATGATTTAGGCGACATCGCCGGAGAGCCTATGCCGGAGTTTGACATAAAACCGGGACAGCGGATTCGGATCTGCCAAGCCATCGATCGCCGCGAAGGGGATTGGGAGCAATCCGTCGAGGGCGAAGTGATCGAGGCCGGGCCGCAGCCGACCGGAAGCTGGTTCGCGCACGGGAAAGACGACAAACTCTGGCTCAACCGTGTTCGGCTCAGAAAAGACAACGGCGAGGTCACGACCATCTCGATTGACCGCCACACGCGTTGCGAACTGCTTTCGAGCGGCGAGCAGGCCGCTTCGCAATAGCCGGGGCGGCTTCCGCTTGCAAGCCCGCATCGTTATGTGTCCCCGAGGCCCGACATCTGATTGTCGGCCTTTTTCTTTTGCGCCTGCATTGCCGATACTAAAGGAATGGTGGGTCAGTCTCTCAGGCGACGCTTTTGCGAGGGTGATGTGATGACGAAGGCACTCGCGGCGCAGCAGATGGGGTCCGCGAGTTTTGGATCCGTCGCGCCACCTCCAAGACGCGAGAGCGGTCGCGCCTGTCGTACGCCGTGTCGAGTGCGCTGCCTCGAGTCTCTGCTGAACGCACGGCGGGCGACGTTGGGTGAGACAACCTGGCTTGGTCCGGGCGTGGTGACGTTGAACGCCGCGGAAGGCTTCGACGCAGGATCGAGGGTTGAGATATTTCTGCCACGGATCGGCGGCGACCCGCAATGCGTATACGGCGTCGTTACGCGGACCCGGCACGTCGGCCTGGGAACGTTCGAGATGCGTGTCGCGCTAGCTGCGGAAGCCGGGCCGCGTTTTACGGATTAGCGCGCGGATCGCGCCTGAAGCAGTAACCACTTGTTGTTAAGTGACTTACAGGATTCGGTGCCGCGCCTTAGGGCCGTCGGCAGCACCTCCGGTCATTTTTTTTCCGGAAATTGAGTTGACTTTCTCGGACCTCGCGCCTAAGCTGCGTGGAGATTAGAGAAAGCACATTCTCATCTTCAGGAGGAGAAAGAGGGATGTTCAGCAAATCTGTACGAAGAGTCCGTACTGTCGTCGGCGCGGTGGCGCTGGGTTCCGCCCTGTTTGCCGCTGCCGCTGTGAATGCGGACATTGTCGGTGATGGGTTCCTGATTATCGCGACAGATCAGTCGTCAGGCGAGTCCGCGTCGTACACAGCGAACGTGACGTGGGATGGCCAAGCTTGGTCATGGGCTTCGTCCGACCCGATTGAGCTGCGCGATCCGTCCAACAATGATCTGCTCGGCACGATCAACCCGGTTGGCGACCCCCTCGGGTCGAGCATCCAGTACTACCAGGATCCAGTCGTCGCGATGAACTTCTCGGTCCAGGCCGGCAGTTCGACGACGACGTTCATGGTTGGGTCGGCGCTGCTCTCCTTCCCAACCATCAATGGCGCGGAAGCGGTCGCGAGTGCCGCCTTCTCGGTCACGGACCCGATCGGAGACGGAGCCGTCCTAACTGGAATCGGTGATCCCGCCGGCACGCAGGGCGGATATCTGGCCCAGTACAATGGTTTCGCCGGAACGATCGCCGGAACGACCTTCGCGGAACTTCAGCAGTCGGTGGTCGCCGCCCCGTTTTCGACGAACACAGTCACGCAGAGTTTTCCGGGCGGCTCCGGCATGGCCCCGATCGGCGATCCGGTGAGCGACATGAGCACGCTGGTGAGCTTTACGCTTTCGCCTTTTGATCTAGCCAGCGGAACGACCTCGTTCAGCATCGTTCCCGAGCCGGCCAGTGTGGTACTGTTGGCTTTGGGATTTTGCTTGGTTCGTCGCCGATAATTCGGCTCCGTCATGCGGTTTCGCCGGTGCGACGATCGGAGTTCTGATTCGCACTTTGCGAAAAAAAGCTTGACTTTGGTCGGGTGGTAGGATAAAAACAGCTTTCGACTCGGTTCGAGGAGAAAGGACAGGAGAGAGGCATGATTTCACGTGGTATTCAAAGATTGGCGGGCGTCGCAGTGCTTGGTGCTGTGCTCCTCTCGCAGCCGGCGCTGGCTGATGTGTCCAGCGTGTTTCTGCGGATCGACGCCAGCACCGACACAACCAGCGGGTTCTTCGAGGTGATGACCTCGGACGTGACGTATGATCCGTCCGCGGACTCGTATTCGTGGAGCGGGTCGAACATCAGCATTGATGACGGCGTCTCGCAACTCGCCAGTGTGCAGAACTTCACGATGTTCGTCCGTCAGGATCCGATGATCACGATGCTGTTCGGCATCCAGGCGGCTGCTTCGGACGTTTCGGTCGTGATTACGTCCCCGCTCGTCAGTTTTCCGACGCTGACCAATCCGGATGCGGTCGCGAGCATGGGTCTGACGCTTTCCGATTCCGACGGAAGCGGCAACGCGGCCCTGACCGGGACGGCCGGTACATCCGGCACCCTCGCTTATTCGGCTCAATACAACGGCCTCGCTCCGGGGGGCACGGTGTTTGCTGAGGGCATTTCCGGCCTGCAGGTTAGCACAGTCGCCGGCAGCGACGACGACAACATCAATAGTGGCAGTCAGACGATCGCCGGCGGTGTGAGCGATATGAGCACTCAGCTCAGCTTCGACCTCAGTGCGATGGATTCGGCGAGCGGGACTGGTTTCTTCGTGATCGTTCCTGAGCCGAGCGCGTTCGCGTTGCTGGTACTCGGGTTCGGCCTGATTCGACGCCGCGGTTAGGCGGCGTTGAAGCCACGCGTGATTCAGCGCGTGGCCGGCTTTGGCTCAGGATTTTGCATCCGCTGCGAATTCTCCTCGTGGCGCGGGTTTGCTGCATATCGGATTCGAGGCGATCGAAGAGAGAGGGAGTTCGTCATGCGTAATCGCACGTGTTCGCGTGCTTGCGGGTGGATTTGCACGCACGCGTTGGTTGTCGCAGTTCTTTCGAGCGTCGCAGTTTCGCAGACGCAAGACTTGGACGTCCTGTTCAACGCAAGAAACGATGCCGGTGTCGGCGTCTTTCGCGTGGAGGCCGACGATTGGGACTGGAGCGACGCGACGCAAAGTTTCACTTGGCAGTTGTCCTCACCGCAGCTCATTGCGGATGAGACGAGCGGCGCACCGGTCGCGACCATCTTGAGCGCCCGGGTGGCAATATTTGAGGGCATCGAACGACGCATGGAGATCAACCTCGGCATCGTCGCCGGCGATAGTGCGACGGTGGTTGATATCGACTTTCCGCAGTTGGCGTTCGACCGCATTCCGGAATATCGCGCCGAAGCGCGCGCTTCCGCGTCGTTCACCGTGACGGACGTGGACCTAAACGGCGCGTTCATCCGCGGCGACGGCCCCGAGGGGATCGGTGCGTTCCGTGCTACTTCCGTGGACCGCGGCGTCGAAACGCCGTTCACCGACCTGGTGAATTTCGTCTTCGTCGGCGGCGGCGGAACGGCCAACGGATCACAGAACGATCCGTCGTTCGGGTTTCGTCCGGTCGGATCAAACCTGGATGCGATGAATGTTCAACTCGCGTTTCTGGTGACGGCGAACGATCTCGTGTTCGCCACGAATAGCGTCGGCGTGTCAAACCCTCCGGTGTGTCCCGGTGATGCGAACGGTGACAATCAGACGAACTTGAGCGATTTGGAGTTGCTGCTGTCGTCATTCGGATCGTGCGCTGGGGATTCAATTTACGATCAGCGGGCGGACTTGAATGTGGACGACTGCGTTGGTTTTGATGACTTGGCGGAGATGCTTTCTGCTTTCGGTACGGTTTGCGACTGATCGGATTCGCCGCAACGCGGGGCGCTTCGCTGATGGAAAAGAAGTCAAGCGCGTTTCTGTTGCTCAATTAGAACGATTCGCCGCGAACTTGATGTGCGCGGCGTCGTTCGTGTGTGTACTGACCGGCCATGCGGGTGAGCTCTGCCGGGGTTCGAGTGGAGCTCGATGTCGGACGTTATCTTCCTCATTCTAAGGTGCTCAGAGACTCGAGCGTGGCGATCGCCGCAGGCGTCGCGACGACGGCGCCAAGTTTCTAGTGTGGGTTCGCCCGTGGTTCTCGCGGCGGTGCTGCTGTCGTTGATGTGCGTCCGCGGCATCTACGCTCAGGGCGAACACGGCGACTGCATCGGCGGATGCCCATTTGTCGACAACGATGACGGGCTCAGCGGCGAGGGCCAATCCGGCAGTCGGTCTCCGCGATCGGGTTCGCGTTTCCTCTTTCCAGCGACGCCGATTGTGCATCTGTTGATCGATCTGGATCCACGCTTCGAGATTGCCGAGGTGACGGACGTCGAGGTCGCGGATTTTGACGGAGACGGTCTCAACGACATCGCGGCGGCATGGTACGCCACGGACTTCGACGATCATCCCAGCAGCCTCCGCACACTCACCATTTTCTACGGGCTTGCGGACGGTAACGTCGAACGACAGGACATCAACCTGTTCGTGCCCGACCCCTTCATCGCGCAGCTTTCGATATTTTTCAACGGACCTTCAGACATCGGACTTGGAGATTTTGATGGCGACGGCGACACCGATCTCGCGGTCACGCCGTTCTTCGGCGACGAGGTCTGGTTGATGGAGAATCTGGGGCAGCGCGCGTTTCAACCGCATATCAAGTTTCCGTTCGGGTTCAACAGCACGGGCAATTTCATGACTCCGCCCAAGGCGATTTCGGCTGATTTTGACGGCGACGGCCGCGACGATCTCGTCTACGTCGCCGACCCGTTCGGCCGTATTCAGGACGCGATGGTGCATTTCTGGAAGACGGACGACAATATCGCGAACATGCGCCGCGTACCGTGGGAAGGCATCAGCGGCGGCGTCACGCTCACGCAAACACGCGCGATGGCAGTCGCGGACTTTGATGATGACGGACGTCCTGATGTCTGTATTACCGGCGTGGTTCCGCCGCTTGACGAGCCGGCGCTGGTCATCTGGCATGCATTCGACGGTCCCACCGGGCGGTTCGACGTGCATGTGGAGTATCTCAATTTCCCGGTTGCGGATGCGACGGCGGTTCGTGTTCGACCGACCTGTCGACCTGGTCTGATTCTGGTCGATCAGGATGGCACGCAAATGGAATACTGGCGACCGTGCGGCACGACCTCGGGCGGCGACGTGTACCTGGAGCTCTCCGACGCAGAAAACGGATACGCCGGGCTTGGGCCGGGCATCGGGATGACCGTGGAAGCCGGAGATCTCGACGGTGACGGCGATCCGGACGCGGTGATGAAGCAAAAGAGAGGCGATCCGTCCGACGCCAATCAAGTCGAGCTTACCAGATTGCGTCGGACGTTTCCCGCGCGTTGGCGGCGGATCGGCGCTACGCCGCTCGACAGCACCGGATTCGCCAACGCGTCGTTCAACCAAATCCTCCGCCCGCGAAACCTGGACGTAGCGGACCTGTTCGGCAACACGCTCCCGGAAGTCGTCGTCGGAATCGGGCCGTCGCCCGCGGAGGAAACCACGCAGGGCGGCGGGTTGGGAAGTCTTCAAGTATTGGTCTGGCCGAACAGTTGCCTCGGTGACGTGACGCGTGATGGGCGGACGGATTTCGAGGACTTAGCCGCCGCGCTCGCGAGCATTTCTTGTCGCGGCGAGGCGGGTTACAACGCCGACGCGGATCTGAACAAGGACGGCTGCGTCGACCTGACGGACATCGGCATCATCGTCGGCGATATGGGCTGCGAGTGCTGCTCGGAAAGCTGAGCCGGCACGCGCCGTGCGGCATCGCGGTACCACAACATACAATTCGGGTGATGTCGTTTTGGCCTAGCAGTCCGCCGCAAAAGTGGAAATTGCCGAGCGATGACGTAGCGGCCGGCGCCCTCGCCCGCCGTAGATCGCCGGAAACGTCCTTCTGGACTACGGCCCGCGAGGGCGCGGACCGCTACACGACTTTCGCGGCGGACTGCCAGGTCTCAGCGCGTCAGCACGCCCGTCGCCCATGTGCTCGGGTCCACGTTCCATCCCAGCTCGTCGTTGACCGAGAGGTTTTGCGCGCCGCGCTGCACGTCCTTGATCTTGTGGAAGATGCCGATGCGCGGGTGCTCGGCCGGATTCCACCCCGTCAGACACGAGCCCGGTATGGCGGCTTCGATCGCGTAGCCGCTCCGGTCGCAGCGAACGCCGAGTTTGATCGCGGAGAGGTCGATCTCGGCGGGGCGCTCTTTGGTGCGGCTCAGGCGGTGCATGCCGACGACAGGCTGCTTGCCGTTCGTTCCTCCACCGCGCGGCAGAAAATAGAAGAAGTGACAGAACCGTGTTCCGCGTTTGTTGTCGCGTGTGTCGCGTGTGTCGATGCACAGCCGCACCCCGTCCTGCTTCCACCAGTGCTTGGGATCGCAGCGCGGCAAGCCGCGCCGATTCGGCACGTCAAAGGCGACGATCAGATAGTGCTCGTTCCAGGCCCAGTACACGTCCGCGAACGGCTCGCGATCCTCGAGTTCGACGAGCGCGGGGCACAGGTGCTCGCGGCGCCACTTGCGCATGCTTCCGTCCACCCGCGGCGTCTCGGCGAGATAGGGAATCGGCAGCTCGAATCGAAAAAAGGCCCGCCGATCGAGAATGTCGATCATGTCAATCCTCGTGCCTGCGATGTCGGTCGGATTCCCTTCAGGTACGCGCCGACCGCCTGTTTTACGAATCTGCGAAAAGCGGGCGTATCGATCTCTTGCTTGTCGTGTACATAGACGACGACCGCGTCGAATCCGTCGCGTCGCTGGCGCACGTCCACGCGGGCCCAGTCGCCGTAGGTTTCGAGATCTTCACGGTCGTCGAGTGCGGCGAGGCCGAGCTGCTCGTCGAGCTTTCGCCAGTCGAAGGTCTTGCCCGGTACGCGGAAGTAAAGCTCGAGCAACCATTCGCCGCCGGTCAACGCGTGCAGGAACCAGGTCGGCGCGTCTTCGGCGGCGACTTCGACGCTGGCGCGGTTGGCCCAGTTTGTAGGTTCAAAGCTTCCAGCGCGCTGCACGAGGTCGAGCACGTATTCGAGCGCCCGCGGCTCCCAACGGGCTTTGCCGCCTGCGCGCGTCGTGCGTTGTTCGAGGTGCCATTTTTTCCCGTCGATCTGCCACGGCAGCTTCATGCCCTTGCCAACGCGGCCCAGGCCGGCCTTTTCGGTTTCGAGTTCTCGTGCGGCGTGTTCGACGGGGTCGTAGCGTTCTCGTGTTTGCCGCTTACCGGTGCGCAGCAAGGGAGCGAGCGCGACGCCGGTATGGGACTCGGGGGTTGCCGCGATTGTTTCCGGCGGACCGGAGGCGACGATGCGCCCTCTGGCGCTACCGGCATCGGGCCCGAGATCGATGATCCAGTCGGCGGACTTGAGCACGTCGAGGTTGTGCTCGACGACGATGACGCTGTTGCCGAGGTCGACGAGTCGGTGAATGACCTCGAGCAGCTTGCGCGCGTCTTCGAAGTGCAGCCCCGTCGTCGGCTCATCGAGCAGGTAGAGCGTTCGTCCGGTGTCGGGTTTGGCGAGTTCGGCGGAGAGCTTGACGCGCTGCGCCTCGCCGCCGGAAAGCGTCGGCGCGGGTTGGCCCAACTGAACGTAATCGAGCCCGACGTCGGCGAGGCAGCGCAGAATCCTGCGAACTTTGGGGACATTGTCGAACAAGTCGAGCGCGTCGCCTACGCGCATGTCGAGCACGTCGGAAATGTTGTGACCCTTGAAACGGATTTCGAGCGTTTCAGGGTTGTAACGTTTGCCGTGACAGACTTCGCACTCGATCCACACGTCGGGCATGAAGTGCATTTCGATGCGTTTTTGCCCGTAGCCGTCGCACGCGTCGCAGCGTCCGCCGGGGCGGTTGAAGCTGAAGCGATTCGCCGCGTAGCCGTGCAGTTTGCTCTCGGGCAGGCGGGCGAAGAGTTCGCGGATCCAGTCGAACGCGCCGGTGTACGTCGCGGGATTGCTTGAAGGGGTTGATCCGATCGGAGATTGATCGACGCTGATGATCTTGTCGAGCTGCTCGACGCCGTCGATGCGGTCATGCTCTCCCGGCGTGAGATTCGCGCGCTGAATGCGAGCGGCGAGCGCGGGCCAGAGGATCTCGTTGATGAGCGAGCTTTTCCCGGATCCGGACACGCCGCTGACGCACACGAAGCGGCCGAGCGGAATCGGCGCGTCGATATTGGCGAGGTTGTTCTGTCGAGCGCCGCGAATGACCAACCACTCGCGCTCTGGGTTTTCGACGTTCCGGTACGAAGCATTGTCGAGGGCGCTCGGCGTCCCGCGTTTGCTGCCACGCGCGGGTCGTCCGCTGCGCTTGCCGCGCGGATTCCTCTTGGAGGAGTTGTTTTCGGCGCGAACGTTGCGCCACCCCGCGGGGTCGACCGGCCTGCGGTTTTCGGGAATCGCGATCGTGCGCTCGCCGCGCAAGTAGTCACGTGTCAGCGAATCACCGACGGAGCCGCGGCGATTGGTGCGCGCGGCAAAGCGGGCCGGCGCTCCCTCGGCTACGATTTCACCGCCGAAGCGACCCGCCCGCGGACCGAAGTCCACGAGGTGGTCGGCGGCGGCGATCACGTCGCGGTCATGCTCGACGAGCAGCAGTGTATTGCCCAATTCACGCAACTTGCGAAGTGCGTCGATCAGGCGGCGCGTGTCGCGTGGGTGCAGTCCGATCGTGGGTTCGTCGAGCACGTAGAGCACACCGGACAGTCCGCTGCCGATTTGGCTGGCAAGCCGGATGCGCTGCGCCTCTCCGCCGGAGAGTGTCGGTGCGGCGCGGTGCAGGTGCAGGTATTCAAGCCCGACATGGTTCAGGAAATCCAGTCGATTCCTGATCTCGAGCAGCAGTTCACCCGCGATCTTTTTCTCGCGGCGACTAATGCGCAGCTTGCGGAAGAACTCGGCCGCATCGGCGAGCGGCATTTCGCAAACGGATACAATCGACTTTCCGGACACGCGGACCGCCGCCGCGTCCGAACGCAACCGCCCGCCGCGGCACTGGGCACACGGGATGTCGGTCACGACGTTGTGCAGGCGATGGCGCAGCATCCAACTGTTGCGCGTGGCGGCGTCGATGGCGGGGAAGAAGCCGCGCCAGTGGAAGCGCGCCTTTCGAAATGCGCGGTCGGCGTCGATCCAATCGCCGCTCGTGCCGAACATCAACGTGTTGCGCTGCTCGATGGTCCACTCGCCGAGCGGCGTGTTGATCCCGACGTCGATGCGTTCGCAAAGTGCGGCGAGCAATCGTCCAAGCGGGGTGGTTTGTGAGATGCGCGGCCAGCCGGCGATCGCTCCGCGGAGGATTGAACGGTCCGGGCGCTTGATGATTTCCGCCGCCGGAGCGCCGCGCTGCACGCCAAGCCCCTCACAGGTCTCGCACCATCCCATCTGGCTGTTGAAGCTGAAGTGGTGGGGCGTAAGCTCCTCAAAGCTCGTTCCGCAGTGCGTGCATGCGAGCTTCTGCGAGAACATGAGTTCGCGCTCGCGTGTCTTGCGAACGCGCGTCCTGGGTTTCCCTTCAGCGGCGTCCGCGGGCGGCTCGTCGTGGACGGTCTCAACCGATTCGATGAGCAGTGTCATCACGCCGTTGCCCAGCGCCAGTGCATGCTCGACGCTTTCGGTGATGCGTGCCCGGCCGCGCGGCTTGACGACGGTTCGATCGACGACGACTTCGACGCGATGTTTTTGGCGCGCGTCGAGCGTGGTGGCGTGCTCGGTGCGCTGGACGTCTTTGTCGATGCGGACGCGCAGGTATCCGGAGTTCCTCAATCGGTTGAACACGCCCGCGTAGGTCTCGCCGTCGCCGAGCCGCAGCGGCGCAAGCAGCATGATCGGCGTGCCGGGGTCGAGCGTCAGGACGCGCTCGCAAATCTGATCGACGGTCTGCGCGCCGATCGGGCGGTCGCAGCGATCGCAGTGCGGCGTTCCGATGCGTGCCCAGAGGATGCGCATGTAATCGTAGATTTCGGTGATGGTGCCGACCGTGGAGCGCGGGCTCTTGCCGGCGGCCTTCTGCTCGATGCAGATCGCCGGCGAAAGCCCCTCGATATGATCGACGTCGGGTTTCTCCATGCGGCCGAGGAATTGCCGCGCATAGGCGGAGAGCGATTCGACATAGCGTCGATAGCCCTCGTTGAAGACGGTGTCGATCGCGAAGCTGGTTTTGCCGGAGCCGGAGACGCCGGTGCAAACCGAAATGCGATCGCGCGGGATCGTCACGTTGAAGTTCTTCAGATTGTGCTGGCGCGCTCCGAGCACCGAGATGACATTTTCGGATTTCGCGCGATCGCGGCTCGGCCCGCCGCGCTTGCCTGTCGACTTGTGCGAATTGGTCTTCTGCCGGTGGCGCGTTCCGGCGCGTGTTCGTCCGTTGCCGGGGTTGAGCGCTTCGCGCAGCGCGGCCCCCGTGAACGAGGCCGGTTGCTCGGCGATCTGCTCGGGTGTTCCCTCCGCCACGACCGCGCCGCCCAGCTCTCCACCCTCGGGGCCGAGATCGATGATCCAGTCGGCGGTTTTTATGACGTCGAGATTGTGTTCGATCACGAGGACGCTGTTGCCGGTATCGACAAATCCGTGCAGCACCGCGAGCAGCTTGCGGATGTCCTCGAAGTGCAGGCCGGTGGTTGGTTCGTCCAGCACGTACAGCGTTCGCCCGGTCGGTTTCTTGACCAGCTCGCGCGCCAGCTTGATCCGTTGCGCCTCGCCGCCTGAAAGTGTCGGGCTCGACTGCCCGAGCTTGATGTAGTCGAGTCCGACGTCTTCGAGCGTTTGCAGCATCGAGCGGACGCGCGGGACGCTGTCGAAATGCGCGAGCGCTTCCTGAATGTCCATCTCGAGCACGTCGGCGATCGACTTGTGCTTGTATTGGATCTGGAGCGTCTGCTTCTGGAAACGGCGGCCTTCACAGACCGGGCACGTCACCCACACGTCGGCGAGAAAGTCCATCTCGAGCTTGTTCGCGCCGTTGCCGCGGCACGCTTCGCAACGCCCGCCGCCTTTGCTCCCCGCGGCGACGTTGAAGCTGAATCGTCCGGGCTTGTAGCCGCGCAGTTTGGCGTCGGGGAGTTTGGTGAAGAGCGTGCGGATTTCGTCGAACACCTTGATGTATGTGGCGGGGTTGCTCCTCGGCGTTCGGCCGATCGGCGACTGGTCAATCGCGATGATCTTGTCGAGTTGCTCGACGCCTTCGATGCGATCGTGCCGACCGGGTTCGAGTGTCGAGGCGTCGTTCAATTCGCGCGCGAGCGATTTGTAGATGATGTCGCGCACCAGCGAGCTCTTGCCCGAGCCGGACACGCCGGTGACGCACACGAAGCGTCCGAGCGGGAGAGCGACGTCGATCCGCCGCAGGTTGTTTTGCGCTGCGCCGCGCACGGTGAGCCAGCCAACGTCGCCGTTGCTCGGCGGCGGCGCTGCTGGCGCGAGTGAGCCGCGGATGGCTCGTTTTCGGGTTCTGGTTGCGGGCACGCGCACTCCAACATCGACGCGGCGTCTTGCCGCCGGCGAACCACGCATGATAACCGTTCCCGGCCTCGATGCGCGCAGGCGGAATCCATCCGACGCGGCGACCAGCGATGCCGCGACCGCTCGGGAGTGATCCGGTCGGAGCCGCGACCGTGAGGGAGCGGTAGCCGAGTTGGCGACGTCCTCCGCGAAACCGCTTCCTTACGGGCGCGGCTCTGATCGGAGACCGCTTCCTTACGGGCGCGGCTCTGATCGGAAACCGCTTCCTTACGGGCGCGGCTCTGATCGGAAACCGCTTCCTGACGGGCGCGGCTCTGATCGGAAACGGCCTTCGGGTCGCCGGGGTGCTGGAGGCGCGATACAATCCCATCACCTGTGCGACGTAGCGAATGGCGCGTGCGACGCGGGGAATTAGCGGGAGAAATACGCGATGAACCGTGCAAAGATTACGATCGTTGGTGCAGGACACGTCGGCGCGACTTGCGCACACTGGGCCGCGAGCAAGGAACTCGGCGACATCGTGCTCGTCGACATCATCGATGGACTGCCGCAGGGCAAAGCCCTGGATCTGTACGAGGCCTCGCCGATCGAGGGCTTTGACGCGTGCATTCGCGGCGCGACGAGCTATGACGACGCCGAGGGCAGCGATGTCGTCGTGATCACGTCAGGCGTGGCGCGCAAACCGGGAATGAGCCGCGACGATCTGCTGGCGACCAACGTCAAGATCGTATCGGACGTGACGCGCAACATCGCGCAGCGCTGTCCGGCCGCGGTGCTTGTGATCGTCGCGAATCCGCTCGACGCGATGGTCTATACCGCCGCCAAGGTCTCCGGATTCGCCGGCAACCGCATCGTCGGACAGGCCGGTGTGCTCGATGTGGCCCGTTACAAGGCGTTCATCGCACTCGAGGTCGGGTGCAGCGTCGAAGATGTCTCGGCATTGCTGCTCGGCGGGCACGGCGACGACATGGTCCCGTTGCCGCGCTTCACCAGCGTCGGCGGCGTACCGGTTACGCAACTGATCCCGGCCGGCAAGCTCGACGAGATCGTGACGCGGGCTCGCAACAGCGGCGCGGAGATCGTCGCGTTGCTCAAGACCGGCAGCGCCTACTACGCGCCCTCGGCCGCCACGATCGCGATGGTCGAGTCGATCGTCCGCGACAAGAAGCGCGTCCTGCCGTGCGCGGCGTACTGCGAGAAGGAATACGGCGTGGGCGGATTCTTCGTCGGTGTTCCGTGCATTCTCGGCACCGGCGGCGTCGAGCGTGTGATCGAAGTCGAGCTCGATGCCAAAGAGCGCGATATGCTCAACACCAGCGTCCAGCACGTGAAGGACTTGTGCGGCAAGGTCGATGCGCTCCTGGGCTGACGCGCGTGGCTGTGGCGCCGGTT
>Ga0114931_10007544_pt1 | contig 13294 bp, 11 predicted proteins | sample 2SBtaG_FD_89579 | JGI IMG/M metagenome (GOLD analysis project Ga0114931, IMG submission 89579) | Deep subsurface microbial communities from Kolumbo volcano to uncover new lineages of life (NeLLi) - 2SBTROV14_V59a metaG | ecosystem: Environmental > Aquatic > Marine > Volcanic | place: Kolumbo... | reverse complement strand
TGCAGCCGTTCCACGCGGGGAGGCTACACCATCCCTTTCCCAGGGGATCCATGTATAGTCCCCGCAGAATGAGCCGCAGCTGGGTAATGGGTGTGGTGCTCTGCGTCGCCGTGGCCGGCGCGTGCGGCACCAAGAAGAGCGATCACAAGCAGCAGAACGGCAGCAAGCCGGTTGCCTCCAGCAACGACCGCTACGGCGGCAATCTGCGCACGCACTCGCCCGAGCCGCAGTATCTCAACCCGGTGCTGCAGACGCGCTTCGAACGGGTGACGCCGCTGATCTTCGAGGGGCTGGTCGGCCTCGACGCGCGCCTCGAGCCGGTGCCGCGACTGGCGCAGTCGTGGAAGATCTCCGAGAGCGGCAAGGTCGTCACCTTCAACCTGCGCAAGGGCGTCACCTGGCACGACGGCCAGCCGTTCACCGCGCACGACGTCAAGTTCACCTACGACGCCATCATGGCGACCCGCGCGCCGACCCTGTGGAAGGCGTACATGGAGAACGTCGACTCGGTCGAGATCACCGACGAGAACACCGTGGTCGTGGTCTACAAGAAGCCGTACGCCCTGAACCTGGTCACCTGGACCGTCGGCATCATTCCCGAGCACATGTTCAAGGGCGAGCAGGACATGACCAAGGCGGCAGCCAACACCGCCCCGGTCGGCACCGGCCCGTTCCGCCTGGCCCGCTGGGAGCCGCACAAGCGGATCCTCTTGCAGGTCAACAAGGACTGGTGGGACGGCCGCGCCTACCTCGACACCGTCGAGGTGCTGCTCGACGTGCCCGAGGACGAGATCCTCGACGACCTGCGGTCGGGCAAGCTCGACTTCGTCGAGATCCCCGACATCCGCACCTGGGCCAACGAGGCCCAGCTGCCCGAATTCCAGGAGCGCTTCGAGGTCCGCGACGTGGTCGAGCCGAGCTTCCAGGTGATCGCCTGGAACCTGACCCGCGACCGCTTCGCCGACGTCCGCGTGCGCAAGGCGCTGACCCACGCGCTCAACCGCGGGCGGGTCATCGACGACGTGCTGCTGGGCCAGGCCCGGCCGCTGTCGGCGCCGTTCTTCCCCAACATGTGGGGCGCCGATCCGTCGATCGCACCGATCTCGTTCGACCTGGACAAGGCGGTCAAGTTGCTCGACGACGCCGGCTACCCGTCCAAGAACGGCCACCGCTTCGGCATCGACATGATGGTCTCGGAGTCGTCGCGCGGCTACACCACCGACGCGGTGCTCGCGATCTTCCGCCACGACCTGGCGGCGATCGGCATCGACCTCAAGGTCGACTACGTCAGCCCGACCGAGTTCTCCAACCGGGCGATCCTTCGCGACTTCGACGCCGCCTACTTCGGCTGGCTCCCGGACGTGCCGGACCCGGATCCGTACGCGCTGCTTCACTCCAGCCAGATCAAGGTCGGCTCGATCCACGCCGGCTACGCCAATCCGGAGGTGGACAAGCTGCTCGACGAGGCGCGCGCGACGACCAGCAAGGACGAGCGCAAGCGCCTGTACCAGCGGGTCCACGCCATCGTCCACGAAGAGCTGCCGTACACGCCGCTGTTCGCCGACTACGGCCACTACGCCTACAGCCGCCGCCTGCGCGGAGTGAACCCCAACGATCTGGGCCCGCAACCGCGGTTCCCCGGTGTCGCCCGCTGGTGGATCGCGTCGTCGTCATCGCGGCCAGCGGTGGCCAAGCCGGCCCAGTAGGCCGGTTCCCGGTGCCGATCCCGGCGCCAGGCGCGACCCGGCGCACGGCCTGATGCCCGCGGGCATCAGATCGACGCCTGCGCGCCGCAGTCGCGCGAGACGAGGACAGACGACCGCCCTTTACCGGGGGCGACGAAGTGCTACTTTCTCCCACTCTTACCCGCTGGGGGACCTTCCTATGAGCACCATCCGCACTGCCTCCTTCGCTCTGATTCTCGCCACTTGCCTGATTTCGGCTACGTCGGCCCACGCCGACGACAACGCCTCGATCAGCCCTCCGATCGACAGCGGCCTGCGTGGCGCCATGGTCGACTCCCCCTGCCCCGGCCCGGCCTGCACCGCCGAGCTGCAGCCGGCCCACGCCCAGGGGCTGCGGGTCGTCTACCTCAACTTCGACGGCGTCACCCTGACCCGTTCTTTCTCCAACGACGACGCCCGACAGAATGTCTCGGCCATCGCCAACAGCTCGACCACAGTGATCCCGGCGTTCAACCCCAACGACCTGCTCAGCACCCAGGGACTGTCGCGGGCGCAGATCATCCAGCGGGTCATGGACGACCTGTACACGTTGCACGCGCCGTACAACGTCGAGTTCACCACCACCCGCCCGAGCAGCGGCTACTACAGCATGGTCGTCTTCGGCGGCTCGTGTCAGTCGGTGGCCGGCTCCAGCGGCTGCGCCGGCATCGCCCTGCGCGACTGCGGCGACCAGATGCCGTCCAACATCACCTTCGTCTTCCCGCCGGGGCAGCGGATCGCCGATCTGGCGACCACCGCCGCCCAGGAGGCCGCCCACGCTTTCGGCCTGGGCCACACCGACGACTCCAGCGACGTGATGTACCCGGCCATCCAGTCGCAGATTCCCACCCACTTCGGCGCCGGCAACATCATGGGCGCCAACGGCACCAATGACGGCTCCGGCTGCCCGTCCTCGGCGACCTACCAGGACTCGAATCAGAAGATGCTCGACAACATCGGGCCGCGCGGCCAGGACACCACGCCGCCGACGGTGAACATCACCAGCCCGGCCGACGGCGCCGACATTCCTCCGGGCGCCCACGTCAGCGCCACCGCCACCGACAACCTGGCCGTGGACCACGCCACCCTCGAGCTCGACGGTACCGAGCTCCGCCGCCTGGATGCGCCGCCGTGGGAGTTCGCGCTGTCGGCGGTCACTCCCGAGGGCCCGCACACGCTGACGGTCCGCGCGTGGGACATCAGCGACAACATGAACTTCGACCGGATCAACGTGACGGTCACCCGCGGCAGCGGCGTGGACTGCACGACCAACGGTGATTGCCCGTCCGGCGAAATCTGTCAGGACACGGTCTGCGTGACCGACCCCGGCCCGGCGCCGGGCGACCCGTACTCGCAGTGCACCGGCAACACCGACTGCAAGAGCGGCGTCTGCGCCACCGTCGGCGACCAGTCGCTCTGCTCGGCGACCTGCACCAGCACCAGCGACTGCCCGACCGGCGGCGAGTGTCTGTCCGGCACCGCTTGCTGGCCCACCGAGCCCACCGGCAACATGCCGAGCGGCAAGAGCATCTGGAACTGCCAGGCCGGCGCCAACGGCGCACCGTTGGCGTCCCTGGCCCTGTTCCTCGGGCTCATCGCGATCGTCCGGCGGCGCCACCGCTAGAGCGCTCGCATCTACGCGAGTTCGCGTCGCGCCGCAAGCCGATCGCCGCTCTAGATTCTAGAAGAAGCGCCGATACAGCATCGCCGCTGCGGCGACGACCAGAAGCACGGTCACCGCCGTGCTGAGTATCTTTGCGCGCCGGCTCCGGGCCTTCTGTTGCTCTTCGCCCACACCGGTGACGGAGTGGGCCACGTTCTTGAAGCCCGAACGCATGCCCATCATCAGCCCGCCCTTTTTCTTCGGCGGCGGGCCCCGGCGCCGCTTCTTCTTGTGCGCTTTCCCAGCCTTGCCCATGGGCGAAATATAGATCCGACGGCTTGCCTTTTCAGCACCTGTCCATTACTTCTGTACGTTCCCTACGGGCATGGAGCCCGCGGACCAGGAGGCATATGAGTTGGATACCTACGGTAAGCACCTCCTCGTCGAGTACCACGGGTGTGATCATCGGGTACTGAATCAGGTCGCGCGCGTCGAGACTGCGATGCGTGCCGCGGCCGAGGCTGCCGGCGCCACCGTCGTCACGGCCACCTTTCACCGCTTCAGCCCCCAGGGCGTGAGCGGCGTGGTGGTGGTGGAGGAGAGCCATCTCTCCATCCACACCTGGCCGGAGTGTGGCTACGCGGCGGTGGACTTCTACATCTGCGGCGTCTGCGAGCCGCTGCGCGCGCACGAGCTGCTGCGCGACGCGCTCGGCGCCGAGCGCAGTGAGATCATCTCGGTCAGCCGCGGCATGCCCGGCGGCAGCCCGTCGATGCGCGTGCGCGAGCACTATCGCGAGAGCGAAGAAGTGCCACGCATCGACTACACGCTGGCGCGGCAGCAGCGCTAGGGAAAAGCGAGAAGGCATGGCCGACTGGTACGACGAGGTCTACCAGGATCAGGAGCGGTACGGTCTCCGATTCACCCAGCGCCTGTACGATCAGCAGAGCCCGTACCAGCGAGTCGAGGTGATCGACACCACGTCGATGGGCCGCGTGCTGGTGATCGACGGCGTGTTCATGACCAGCGAGCGCGACGAGCATTTCTATCACGAGCTCACCGTCCATCCGGCCATGGTCACCGCGCCTCGCGCGCGCCGGGTGCTGATCGTCGGCGGCGGCGACGGCGGGACCACGCGACGAGTGCTGCAGCACCCGTCGGTCGAGCAGGTGGTGATGGTCGAGATCGACGCGCTGGTCGTCGAAGCCAGCAAGGCCCACCTGCCCGGCCTGGGCTCGTGGGACGACCCGCGCCTGGAGCTGCGCATCGGCGACGGCATCGCCTACGTGCGCGAGGCCGAGGTCGACCCGTTCGACGTGGTCATCCTCGACGGCACTGATCCGGTCGGTCCGGGCGAAGGACTGTTCGGCCGCGACTTCTACCGCGGCGTCCGCCGCATGCTGGCTGACGACGGCGTGTTCGCCCTGCAGAGCGAGTCGCCGTTCCTTGACCGGCAGCTGTTCCTCGACATCCAGCGGGCGCTGGCCGACGTCTTCCCGCGGGTCCATCCGTACTTCGGCCCGGCGCCGCTGTACTCGGCCGGGGTCTGGTCGTGGACGCTGGCCGGGGCCGAGGTCGACCCGGCGGCGGTCGATGACGCGCGCGCGGCGGCGGTCGAGCCGAGCTGCCGCTACTGGAACCGCGACATCAACCGCGGCATCTTCGCCCTGCCGTCCGACCTGCGCCGCGAGCTGGCGCGCTAGCTGCTAGCCCTAGCGCAGCGCCGCGAGCTGCGCGCGCAGCCGGGCGAGCGCGCCGGCGGTGCGGGTGCCGGGCCAGAACAGATCCTTGCCGTCGCAGAAGATCACGCGGGCGTCGGGCAAGAGACCGCGGAACACCGCCGCCTCGTCGTCGCCGAACGGATGCGGCTCGTCCGGGAGCAGGACCACTGACGGCGCCCGCTCGATCAGCTCCTCGGTGCCGACGCGCGGGTAGCGCGTATCGCGCTCGCCCGGATCGGCAGGCGCGGCGTTGCCCAGGTCGGCGGCCAGCGGGTAGCGGCGGCGGCGGTCGGCGAAGACGTTGACCGCGCCCGCGCGGGCCAACAGGTCGCTGCCATAGGTGTCGGCCGAGATGGTCATCAGCGGATCCATCCAGATCGGTACGAACACCGGCAGCGGCTCGTCCGCCGGGGCGGGCGCCGCCGCCAGGACACCGTAGCCCTCGCGGACCGCGTCGCGCGCCGCCGGCTCGGCCGCCACGCCGAACATCCGCGCCAACCGCGCGACGTGCGCGACGGCGTCGGCGACCCGGCGGGGGAAGCCGATGAACACCGACACCCCGCGCTGGACCAGCGTCTCGAGCGCGGCCCGCGTGTTCTCCTCCTGGTTGGCCAGCACCAGATCCGGCTCGAGCGCGGAGATGGCGTCGACGTCCGGATCCTTGGTGCCGCCGACCTCGGGCACGGCGTCCACGCGGTCGGCCGGCTCGACGCAGTAGCGCGTCCGCCCGACCAGGCGCTCGCCCAGCCCCAGGGCGAACAACGTCTCGGTCTCGCTGGGAACCAGCGACACGACCCGCCGGGGCGGGCGCGGCAGATAGATCTCGCGGGCGCGATCGTCGCGGAGGCGCAGCACTGGCGCAGCTTACCCGGGATCCGGGCCCTCTGTGGTAGCGTCGCCGACGGCTCATGATCAACGGGGTCACGATCAGCTTCTTCCTGTTCCTCCTCGGCTACGTCGCCATCGGCGCCTACTCGGCGACGAAGCGATCGGAGACCGCGGACGACTACCTGCTGGCCAGCCGCAGCGTCCACCCGGTACTGGCCGCGCTGTCGTCGGTGGCGACCGACAACTCCGGGTTCATGTTCATGGGCCTGACCGGCAGCTGCTACATGACCGGCATCTCCGGGGCCTGGCTGATCGTCGGCTGGATCGCCGGCGAGTGGGTGGCGTGGCTGTTCGTCCACCGGCGCCTGCGCGAGGGCTCCGAGCGGGTCGGCGCCAACACCGTGCCCGGCTACCTGGGGCACGGAATCGCCGGCGGCCGCACGGTCACCGCGCTGGCCGGCGCGGTCACGCTGTTCTTCCTCGGCATCTACTCGGCGGCGCAGCTGACCGCCGGCTCCAAAGCGCTGTCGCACTTCCACATGCACCCGACCATGGGCGTGGTGCTGGGAGCAGCCATCGTTCTGGCGTACTGCTTCTCCGGCGGCATCCGCGCGTCGATCTGGACCGACGCGGCGCAGTCGGTGGTGATGCTGATATCGATGCTGATCCTGTTCGCGGTCGCCGCGCACTACGCGGGCGGGCTGGGCGCCATGTGGGACGCGCTGGCCAGCGTCAAGGTCAAGGGCGCCGACGGCGCCGTCACCTCGGCGCACCTGACCAACCCGATGCCGTCGTACCAGTTCGGCTTCGCCGTCTTCATCCTCGGCTGGCTGGCTGCCGGCTTCGGCATGGTCGGGCAGCCGCACATCATGGTGCGGGCGATGGCGATCGACTCTCCCGAGAGCGTCTCCACCGCGCGCCGGATCTACGTGGTCTGGTACATCGTCTTCGCCGCCGCGTGCGTCGGCGTCGGCCTCGCAGCGCGCGCCGTGATCCCGTGGGACCACGACGTCGGCCGGCAAGCCGCGGCGGGCGTGCTGTCGGGCGACGCCGAGCTGGCCTTCCCCACGTTGGCGGGCGCGCTGCTCGGCCCGGTGCTGGTCGGCTTCATGCTCGCCGGGCTGTTCGCCGCCACCATCTCGACCGCCGACTCGCAGGTGCTCTCCTGCTCGGCGGCGCTGAGTCAGGATCTGGCCCCGAGACTGGGCCAGACCTATCGCGGGGTCAAGCTGGCCACGGTGTTGGTCACCGCGGTGGCGCTGATCATTGCGCTGTTCGGCGGCAGTGTCTTTCAGTACGTCACCTTCGCCTGGTCGGGGCTGGCCGCCAGCCTGGGGCCGCTGATGGTGGTCCGGGTCATGGGCTGGCGCATTTCCACGCCGGCGGCGGTGACGATGATGGTCGTCGGGCTGGCGACGGTGCTCCTGTGGATCTTCGCGCTACATTTGAACGGCGCCATCTACGAGGCGCTGCCCGGCATGGTCGCCGGGTTCGTGGTCTACGCCGGCTGGGCCGGCGCCACCGGAGGAATCCGCGAACGTGGCTAAGAAGCAGAAGGACCCGCAGGCCGACGCCGAGGCGCCGATCAGCGGCGAAGAGCTGGCCGAGCGGGCGATCGACGATCCCAAGGACCACGAGCGCATCGAGGAGATGCTGAAGAAGCTCGATCCCGAGGAAGCGCGGATGTTCGCCGAGGCGCTGGCGCTGGTGCTGAAGAAGCGCCGGTGGATGTTGATCGGCTATGTGTGCACCCTGCTGGCGATCGTCGCCGGCACGGTGATCGCGCTGTGGGTCTACGCGGGCCACGAGCCGGGCCAATTCGTCGGCTGGGTATTTCTCTTGCCGCCGGCGGCGGCGGCGGCGATCCTATGGGCGTTCGGCTCCCATGTGCGCCGGATCAAGTAGCGTGGATCCCACGATGCGAATGCTACGATGCACGCCGGGTCTGTTGGTCCTCGCCGCCGCGTGCGGTGGCAACAACAAAGGCACCGGCAACCGTGATGACGCGGCGGTGAATGGCGACGCTGCCCCGTTGGCCGACGCCAACTACCTGCCCGACGCGCTCGAGCAGAGCTGCACTCCGGTCTCCGGCACCGACCTGGCACTCGAGCCGGTGGCCAGCGGCTTGACCAGGCCGGAGCTGGTCACCTCGCCGCCTGGCGACGGGCGCCTGTTCATCCTCGAGCAACCCGGGCGGATCCGCATCGTCGAGGATGGCCAACTGCTGGCCGCGCCGTTCCTCGACCTCACCAGCATCGTCCGCGACACCGGCAACGAACAGGGCCTGCTGGGCCTGGCGTTCCACCCCGACTTCGCGCGCAACGGCCGCTTTTACGTCAATTACACCGCGGCCAACCCGGCCGGCGACACGGTCATCGCCGAGTACCACGTGTCGGCCGGCGACGCCAACGTCGCCGACACCGACCAGCGCCTGCTGCTCACCTTCGACCAGCCGTTCTCCAACCACAACGGCGGCAACATGCAGTTCGGACCCGACGGCTACCTGTACATCGGCCAGGGCGACGGCGGCAGCGGCGGCGATCCGAATGGCAACGGCCAGAACCCGGCCACCTTCCTCGCCACGATGCTGCGGATCGACGTCGACCACGGCAACCCGTACGCCATCCCGCCCGACAATCCCTACGCCAGCAGCGCCAACGGCCCCACCGATCCGCGACCGGAGATCTGGGCCATCGGCCTGCGCAACCCGTGGCGCTGGAGCTTCGATCGGCAGACTGGTGATCTATGGATCGGAGACGTCGGCCAGAAGGAGGTCGAGGAGGTCGACGTCGCGGTCGGCAACCCGGCCGGACTGAACTACGGCTGGAACGTGGCCGAGGGCGACACCTGCTACAACGCCGCCACCTGCGACACCACCGGCTTCCACGCGCCGCTGGCGACCTACAATCACACCGGCGGCCTCTGCTCGGTCACCGGCGGGTTCGTCTACCGCGGTAGCTGCATGCCCGACGTCCAGGGCTGGTACTTCTACGGCGACTACTGCACCAATCGGGTGTGGGTCATCGACTCGCCCACCGGCACGCCCACCGAGGTGTCGACCAACCTCGGCACCAACGTGCTCGACGGCCTGTCCAGCTTCGGACAAGACGCCCTGGGCGAGCTATACGTCACCAGCCTGGCCTCGGGCGAGGTCTTCCGCATCGTCACCCAGTGACCGCAGGCGACACCAGCGCGCGTTCGCGGCGCGTCGAGCTGGCCACCGGCCTGGGCTACCACCTGCTCGAATGGGGCGGCGACGAAGACAGCCGCGACCACACCGTGATCATGCTGCACGGCTTCCTCGATCTGTCGTGGGGCTGGGTGCGCGCGGTCGAGTCCAGCCCGCTGGCCGAGCGGTTCCACGTGGTCGCGCCCGATTTCCGCGGTCACGGTGACTCCGACCGGGTCGGCGCCGGCGGCTATTACTACTTCATGGACTACGTCGCCGACGTGGCGTCGCTGATCGAGCAGATCGGACGCGCGCGGGTGTCGCTGGTCGGCCACTCGATGGGCGGCAGCGTGGCCGCGTACGTCACCGGTACCTATCCCGAGCGGATCCACCGGCTCGCGCTGCTCGAGGGGCTCGGCCCGCCCGAGATGACCGGCGAGCTGCCCGACCGCGCGCGCACCTGGATCGCCGACTGGCGCCGGGCCCGCGCCAAGGAGCCGCGCAGCTATGCCGACCTCGCCCAGGCCGCCGCGCAGCTGCAAAAGAACGATCCGCTGCTCGACGGAGCGCTGGCCCGCTGGCTGGCCACCCACGGAACCGCCGAAGGTCCGGACCGCCGGCTGCGCTACAAGCACGATTCGCTGCACGTGACCCGCGGCCCCTACCCGTTTCGCGTCGAGGTGGCCGAGAGCTTCTGGCGGCGCATCAGCTGCCCGGTGCTGCTGGTCGACGGCGCCGAATCTAACTTCCGCGCGCGGGCCGAAGAATATCAGGGCCGTGCGCGCAACTTCGCCGACGCCAGGCGAGCGACGATCGCCGGCGCCGGTCATATGATGCAGCGACACCAGCCGGCGGCGGTCGGCGCTCTCGTCGCCGAGTTCCTCGCGGCTCACAGCCCCTGACAAGGGGAATTTGCCGGGCTACCGGCCAGTTGTGGCGAGGAAGTGCTATAGGAGAGCCCATGCCCCGCCGCTATCTGATTTCGCTCGCTCTGGCCGCCGCGCTCGCCGCGTGCGGTGGAACCAACAAACCGATCAACTGCCCGGTCTGCGCGCAGACCGCGGGCAACACAGCTGGCAACGGTGCCGCCGACAGCAACGGCGCCACCGACGCCGCGTGGAAGAGCGGACCGCCAAAGAAGGTGACCGCGGTCGAGGGGATCACCGAGTACACGCTGGACAACGGTCTGCGCGTGCTTCTGTTCCCCGACGACTCGCAGGAGAAGGTCACGGTCAACATCACCTACTTCGTCGGCTCGCGCCTGGAAGGCTACGGCGAGACCGGCATGGCCCACCTGCTCGAGCACATGATGTTCAAGGGCACGCCGACCCACGACGACATCTGGAAGTCGCTGCAGGCCCACGGTGCGCAGTTCAACGGCACGACCTCCTACGACCGCACCAACTACTACGAGACCATGCCGTCCACCGACGACAACCTGACGTGGGCGCTGAACATGGAAGCCGACCGCATGGTCAACAGCAAGATCGCCCAGGAGGACCTGTCCAAGGAGTTCTCGGTGGTGCGCAACGAGTTCGAGATGGGCGAGAACAACCCACTCCGCGTGCTCGAGGCGCGGATCATCTCGGCGGCCTATCTCTGGCACAACTACGGCAAGTCGACCATCGGCAGCAAGAGCGACATCGAGCGGGTCCCGGCCAGCCGCCTGAAGGTCTTCTACAAGAAGTACTACCGGCCCGACAACGCCATGCTGGTGGTCGCCGGCAAGTTCGATCCCAAGCGCGCGCTGGATCTGGTCGGCCAGACCTTCGGCACGGTGGCCAAGCCGGCCACGCCGATCGAGGACAGCTACACCGTCGAGCCGGTGCAGGACGGCGAGAAGGAGATCTTCCTGCGCCGCACCGGCGACTCGCAGTACATCGGCGTTCTCTACCACGGGGTCGCCGGCGCCGATGCCGCCTTCGTGCCGATGTCGGCCGCCGCCGACATCCTCACCGTCGCGCCGTCCGGCCGCCTGTACAAGGCGCTGGTCGAGAAGAAGCTGGCCACGCGGGTTTGGAACGAGGCCGACCCGCTGCGCGAGCCGGGCTACGTGCTGTTCTGGGCCGAGGTGCCCAAGGGCAAGCAACTCGCTCCGGTACGCGACAAGATGATCTCGATCATCGAAGGTCTGGGTAAGAGCAAGATCCTACCGGCCGAGGTCAACCGCTTCATCGCCAAGAGCGACAAGCAGATGGAGCTGTTCATGACCAGCAGCCAGCGGGTCGCCATCGCGCTCACTGAGTTTGCTTCCCTCGGCGACTGGCGGATGCTGTTCGTCATGCGCGATCGCGCCGACAAGGTAAGCGCCGATGCGATCGCGACCGCCGCCAGCAACTACTTCAAGCGCTCGAACCGGACGGTCGGCATGTTCACCCCGATCGACGAGAAGAAGATCGACCGTTCCCCGCTGCCCAAGCAGCCGGACGTCGTCGCCCTGACCAAGGACTACAAGGGCCGCGCCGCCACCAGCCAGGGCGAGGTGTTCGACGCCAGCTACGACAACATCGAGAAGCGCACCGAGCGCTACACCCTGAAGAGCGGCATGAAGGTGGCGCTCCTGCCCAAGCGCACCCGCGGCAAGAAGGTCGAGGGTCGCATCGGCATCTACTTCGGCAACGACAAGGTGCTCAAGGGCAAGACCACCGCCGCCGACCTGGTCGCCGACATGCTGATGCGCGGCACCAAGAAGCACAGCTACCAGCAGCTCAAGGACGAGCTCGACCGGCTCAAGGCCAGCGTGTCGATCCAGTCGGCCAAGCCGGGTCTGGCGATGGTCACCATCTCCACCACGCACGAGAACCTGCTGCCGGTTATCGACCTGGTGGCCGAGATGCTCGAGCAGCCGACCTTCCCCAGGGACCAGTTCGACCTGGTCACCCGCGCGCAGCTCACCGATCTCGAGGGCAACCTGCAGAACCCGCAGGCGCTGGCGATCAACCAGCTGCGCCGCACGCTGACGCCGTACCCCAAGGGTGACGTCCGCTACGTGCCGACCATTCCCGAGCAGATCGCGATGATCAAGAAGACCAAGGTCTCGGATCTGAAACGCCTGCACAAGGCCTACTGGGGCGCCACCTACGCCAAGGCCGCCTTCGTCGGCGACTTCGACTCAACCGAGGTCAAGGGCGCGCTGGAGAAGGCGTTCTCGGGCTGGAAGAGCCACAAGAAGTACGCTCGCATCGAGCACAAGTACATCCCCACCAAGGGCTCGGACAACGTTATCCGCACCCCCGACAAGAAGATGGCCTTCATCCTGGCGGCCAAGACCATCAAGCTGCGCGACGACGATCCGGACTACGCGGCCCTGACCATGGTCGGCTACGTCCTCGGCGGCGGCGCCTCGTCGCGCCTGCTCAACCGGCTGCGGCAGAAGGAGGGCTGGTCCTACGGCGCCTTCGGCGCCATCCAGGCCGGCGCCCAGGACACCCTCGGCGCGATCTTTGGCGGCGCCATCCTCGCCCCGCAGAACGCCGACAAGGGCATGACGGCGATGCTCGAGGAGATCAAGCGCCTGTTCGACAAGGGCATCCCCAAGAAGGAGCTCGACGACGCCATCGCCGCGTATCTCAAAAAGAGCAAGAGCCAGCTGGCCAACGACCAGTTCGTCGTCACCCAGCTGGCCCGCGACCTGGAAATCGGTCGGACCATGGCCTTCGATGCCAAGCTGGACGAGCAGATCACCAAGCTCACTCCGGAGGTCGTCCAGATGGCGATCAAGAAGCACCTGAACGCCGACAATCTGTCGCTGATCAAGGCCGGCGACCTGGCTGCCAAGAAGTAGTGCGGTTAACCTAGAGGCCCGATGGGCCACCCGCTCGACCATCTTCTGGGAAGCGCGGGGTTCCTCGACGCCGAGTTCGCTCGCTGGCAGAGGGACCCCGCATCGGTCGACCCCGAATACGCGGCGCTGTTCGAAAACAGCGAGGGCACGGCGCCCGCCTTTCTCACCGAGGAAGGCGGGCTGCCCGAAGGCGTGGAGCACCTGGACCCGGGCCTGCAGATCTACGACCTGGTGCACACGTACCGCGAGTACGGGCACCTGGTCGCCGACCTCGATCCCCTGGGCCGCCGCCCGCGCACCCACCCGTTTCTCGCCCACGGTGCGCTCGGCTTTGCCGAGAGGGACATGGATCGCACGGTCCACTGCGCCGGCTTCCACGGCCTGTCCACCGGCACGGTGCGCCAGTTCCTCGACGTCTTGCGCGAGACCTACTGCGGCCCGGTCGGCGTCGAGTACATGGACATC
>Ga0114931_10007543_pt1 | contig 13294 bp, 11 predicted proteins | sample 2SBtaG_FD_89579 | JGI IMG/M metagenome (GOLD analysis project Ga0114931, IMG submission 89579) | Deep subsurface microbial communities from Kolumbo volcano to uncover new lineages of life (NeLLi) - 2SBTROV14_V59a metaG | ecosystem: Environmental > Aquatic > Marine > Volcanic | place: Kolumbo... | reverse complement strand
ACTTCCGCCCAGATCCCCAGCTACCGCTTGCACAAACCGACCCGCCGCGGCGTCGTCCGCCTCAACGGTCGGGACATCTACCTCGGCGCGCACGGCACGCCCGAGAGCAAGGAGCGGTACCGCTAAGTCATTGCCGAGTGGCTCGCATACAATTGGCAACTCGTCGCCCGCCGAGAACTCGTCGAGTCGCCACAGGCGGTGAGCGTGGTCGAGTTGCTGCTTGCGTACCTGGAATTCGCGGAGGGCTACTACGTCAAGAATGGCGAGCCGACGCGGGAGCAGGACAACATCCGCGAAGCCGTGCGAAGCGTCTCGTTCTTGTACAGCAAGACGCTCGCCGCCGATTTCGGGTGTGTGCTATTCTTAGTTCAAATTTGAGACGAACGGCTCCATGAAGGACGATGATTTTTGGCAAACTCATCCCACAAGGAGCCGTGTCATGAAGAGTGTCGTACGGATCGGAGCGAATCGCAAGGGCAAGGGCAAGGATCTCGATGAGGCCGTCACGGGCGATGGTCCCGCGATCGACGCTCGTGCGGAGCTGATCCAAGCCTTGATTCCCATTGGGCTGGAGGCGGTCCATGAGCTGCTCCAGCAGGAGGTGGTCTCGCTGGTCGGAGCACGCTACAGCCGCGGCGGCGACGGCGACTACGCCCGATGGGGCCGGCAGCAGGGATCGGTTTATCTGGGGAACCAGAAGGTGGCGGTGACGGTCCCCCGGGTGCGCAACCTTCGCCGCGAGCAGGAAGTCCCGCTGGCTTCGTACCAGGCCTTGGGGCGTCCTCGGCGCGCGGAAGAAGCCGCGTTACTCAAGCTGCTCAAGGGCTTGTCCTGTCGAGACTACGAAGCCTGCGTGGAGCCGGCGGCTGCGACGTTCGGGTTGGCGGCGTCCTCGCTGTCGCGTCGTTTCAAACGGGCCAGCGCCAAGAAATTGGCGGAGATGACCGAGCGCGATCTCTCGGGCTACGACCTGGTGGCCCTGTTCCTGGATGGCAAGACGTTCGGCAAGGATCAGATGGTGATCGGCCTGGGCGTGACCCTGGAAGGGGAAAAGGTGATTCTGGGCTTCGTGCAAACCGCGACGGAGAACGAGCGGAGTTGCTCGGCTTTTCTGCGTGGCTTGGTGGAGCGCGGGTTAAAGATCGACGCTGGGCTGTTGTGCGTGATCGACGGCGCCAAGGGATTGCGGAAGGCGGTGGACCGGGTCTTCGGCGACAAGGCCGCCGTGCAGCGCTGCCAATGGCACAAGCGCGAGAACGTGGTGAGCTACCTGCCGGCCAGCAAACAGGCGACGTTCCGGCAGAAGCTTCAGCGGGCGTACGATCAGCCCACGTATGCCAAAGCCAAGTCGGCTCTGTCGCGGATTCGTTCGGAGCTGAGCCTGTTGAACGCTTCGGCGGTGGGCAGTTTGGACGAAGGGTTCGATGAGACCCTGACGCTTCATCGGCTGGGCCTGTTCAAGGAATTGGGCCGATCATTCAAGACGACGAACTGCATCGAGAATCTGAATTCTCTGGTGGCTCAGCAGACCGACAAGGTCGACTACTGGAAGAACGCGGATCAGAAGCACCGCTGGCTGGCCACGGCCCTCTTGGACATCGAGCCGCGGCTACGCAAAGTGTGCGGCTGCAAGCAGCTGGTCCGCCTGCGTACCGCGTTGCAAACGAACCTGAAAGGCTGCCTCGAACAGGTGGCATGAACACATGGAGCCGTTCGCAATTTCAACTAGAAATGGCATTGACCCGTAACTACCTGTCTCGAAGCAGAGTTACGTCTGCCGCAACCTATATTGGACAAACGGGAAATGTTAGGGTGTTATTCGCCCGCACCGCAACATTTGCGCAGCTTTTCGCCCGCGTGCTGACAATGCGTAACGTTCTATCCATCAATGAGTTAGCGTCCGAAAAACCCATTGAACAAAATCGCGTTTTTTCTCCGTGGGATCCAGTCTTCTTGGCTGCCGGCGGGGCAGCGCTCGGGCGGGCGCGGTAGCGGCGGGCCGACCCGTTCGCACCAACTGACAATGCACGCGCACGAACGCATTCACAAAACGCTTAAACTCCATCTTCAACACCACCCGCTTCTCCCGCCGCCGGCGCTCCTGCCGGCGCCCGCGTTCGGGCAACAACAACGCGAACCACGCTTTCAGCGTCCAAGCCGGCGACGCCATCACCGTGTAGGCCCAGTTGCTCACCAGATGGTCCACCGGCATCTGCAGGGCGCGCACGCCGTTCTTGAGTTGCTCGATCAAGTTCTCCTGGTTGCAGCGGTCATTTGCCAGGAATACCACTTCGGAGGCCGCCGTGGTCCGATCGTTCGTGATGTAGAAAAAGTAGCGGATGTCGTCGAACAGCGCCTGTTCGCCCTTCTCGACCGACAGATTCTTGCGAACCACCACCACCCGATAGCTCTTCCCGCAAAGCGTGCCCGTATTGAATTGCCCGCGAGACGCGGCATCCGGCCGGCCTGCGTGGTTGTTCGCCGCCGGTGGCAGCGGATTGGCGGCATGTGGAAATCCGGCCTTTGTTCAAAAAAAGCCTTGCGTTAGTTTTGCTTCTTAATTAAGATTGCAAACCCCGGCATCGTTGAGCGTCTCTTGCGCGCGGCTTCCGGTGGCTCGACCTTCGATTTTGGAGCTTCTCATGACGAATCGAACTTGCGTCGCCTTGGTAATGACCTTACTCACGCCGTATGCTGTGAGCGCGGCGGGGACTGTGACCTTGGACTTGGCCTCACCGAGTGCCGGAACAACCGTAACCGCTGGTAGCACAATCACTTGGTCGGTTTCCGCGTCGGTCAGCGCAAGCGACAACGCAGGACTCGCGCTCGTGCTCGTCGACCTGGTTCAGGCCGCCGGCAACCCTGCGCAACTGGATCTGCCGCAGGCCGGGGCGGCACCGGCGGGGATGGAAGGATTCGAGATGCCTGCCGGAATCAGCAATCCGCTCGGGTACGGCGGAACGCCGTCGGGGCCGGCGGGTGCGATGAATCTGAAACAGATCGGAGGCGCTCAGAACACGTTTGGCGTTCCGGGCGGCAGTTTCGGACTGGATGTGAACGTCGACGGCGGCATCGGGCAGGCAGCGCCACAGATGATCGCGAGTGGTTCGTTCGCGGCTCCTTCGACGCCGGGCATGTATCAATTCCGGATTACCAACGGCGTTGCGAACACGCTCGACAGCGTCAACGCTGCACCTGCCTTCTCGCCCGCATCCGCGGCAACCGTCGTGATGGGCAGTTCGACGATTTCATTCACGGTCGGCGTGGATTGCCCGGGAGACCTCGACGGCGATCTCGACGTTGACTTCGCGGATCTGGCCACGTTGCTTTCGCACTTCGGTCAGGCCACCGGGGCGTCCGGCGCGGACGGGGACATCGATGGTGACGCGGACGTCGATCTAGCGGACCTGGCCCAACTGCTCGCGAACTTCGGCAACGTCTGTTCGTAGTTCGCCGGCAGCGCTTGAACAACTGCACGCAATCAGAGAGTCACGCGGACTCTCTTGGCGGGTCGAACACCTGCACGAGGTTTTCGTCGCGGCGCGTCAACTTTTCATACGGGATTCGCACGACGTGTGGATCCGCGCCGGGCGCAGCGCTCGCGGGCAGATCGATGCCGTTCAGGCAAAAACTTCGCTCCGGCGTCTCACCTGACTGGGTGATGATTCGAACGCGACGCCCGTGCGTCACCGCTGCAAGCTCGAGGCGTTCGAACGGACTCCACGATGCCGGGCCGATTTCGAGCGCGTCGAATCCTGGTCGGAATCCGAATACGCAGCGGATCAAGGTCTTGAGCAGCACATTCGAGCTTCCCGTCTGCCAATCGTTCATGTTTTGGCCCGAAAGATTGAGCGTAGGGTTGTGAACGTATGAGTTCGGCATCACGAAGGGCGAATGGCTAATCCCGTGTTGATGCGGCGCGAAGGGAAGGATCTTCTGGATTTGCTCCCATGCGCGGCGCGGCTCGCCCATCTGGAAGAGCGCCATGATTCCGAACGCGGTGGCATGCACGTACGTCGCCGCGTTTTCCGCCGTACCAATCGGGAGTTTGCGCACACGTCCGACGCCGGGCGCGTCGGGTGCGAAGCCCGGTTCGAAAGTCTTGAGCCCGTAGCGTGAGTCCAGCCGCTTCATCGCCGCCAGGATGTCATCCCTGAGCGTCGCGTCCGCACTGAGCATTCCGGACAACACCCAAAACGCGTTCGACGTGAGGCTGATGCGCGGCTTCCCGTCAGAATCCTGAAAGCTCCCGACGAAGTAGCTCTGCTTGTCTCCCCAGCCGTGAACAATTCTGCGCTGTCCGGCCCGTTCGGCGACGGCATGAAGCAGCAGCGCGTCGCGCAGTTCGTCACGCAGCACGCGATACTCGCGTCTCACATCGAGGTGCAGACCAGGGTAGTAGCGTTCGAGCAGGTCGATCATTTCGTGGCAATTGCGATAGAACTGGAGGCTCGCCATGATGCTCACCCCGCTACCGAATTCTGCCGCCGGATCCGAGGTGGCGCCCAGCCCATCAACCGCGTCGTTCCAGTCGCCGTATAGAACCCGCAGCAGGCCGGTGTCCCGATCGCGGGCGCGGGCCATATAGCCCATGATGCGAATCAGGTGGTCGAACACGGTGTCGGGCGCGCCTTCGGCGGGTTCGATGGCGGACTCGCGTCCGTCACAGAGTTGGTGGTAGCCGAGCGCGTCGGACAGGATCGACGCGTCCCCGGTGACCGCCAGGAAAGTGTGCAGGGTCGAGATCGCCCACGCGCCCTGGTCGATGAACTCGCGCAGATCCGCGCGGCTTGGTTGTCCCGCGCTCATCAGCGAATACTGCCTCGGACAACGTCCGTCGACGAGCACGAACGCCAGCGCTTCGCGGATCTTGTCAGCGGCAAGATCCGGGCGGTCGTAGAGCTGCGCCTCGATCGCCTGAAATATATCGCGGAACCCGATCAGCGAATTGGGCGCAGGCTGCATGAATCCCTCGGTCTGCGCGCACACCGCGACCTGACGGATCAGATAAGGCATGAACGCGTTCAGCGTTTCGGCCGATGCACCCGTCGACGCCGTCCCGGAGACACGCAATTCCAGTTGCCTTGGTTCGTCACGCAGGTCGCTTTGATTCCGAGTGAGCGCGCCATCGACGGTCGCGGGGGATATCGGCGTGCGCGCTTCCTCTTCGAAGGCGTCGTCTTCGTTCATCAGCGACAGGACATAATCGAAACGAATGCTGCCGGCGGACCGTAGCGAGAATCGATGCAAATCCGCTGCGACGGCATCATCGTTGAAGACGGTCAGCGCAGTCTGCCTTTCGAAGCCGCCGCGCGTGAGGCAGGCGGACTGGCCCAACCCGGCGCGGAGCGACCCGACGTAATCGAGCCGCGACGTACAGATTTCACTGTCCAGTCCGCGTCCTGTCGATACACGCCGCAGCAACGCGCGGTTCGTCACTGACACGGATCGGTTCACATCCTCGTTGACGGAGATCAGGAATGGGTCCAGCGCCGTCGCGTCAGATGTGCATCCGGTTGCCGCGCCACGCTCGAGCGCGACACGCTTGAACCAGCGATCTTCGTGGGTCCGCATAAACTGACGACGACAAAAGGGATCGATATACGCGGACACGAAAAGGTCGAGCGTCTCCTGTCCCTCGTTCTGAAGGAGGATCGAAAAGGCGATGTCGGTGTGCCCCTGGTGCGTCTGGTTCACAAGAACGCGTACGACGCCGAACAGGCTCGGAGTCTGGATCGCGAAGTAGGCCGCGTCGTGGCCGAGAACACAATAGCGATCCCGTACGGCCCGCTCGGCATCGACGGTGAAAGGCGTCGGCAGCATGGAGACTGCACGGTACGATCCGTCCGGCTGCCGCCGACCCACAAAGAACGCGATCGACGGATCCTGTCCTATTTGCGGCGGGAGGAACGCGTAGAACGCACCCTGGTTGCCGTACATGCAACCCGACGAATGCACCCAGAAACTAAACCCATCGCGCCCGTAGGGGTAGCGGCTGTCACCTCGATCTCGCTCGCGGCAGAGGACGCGGCCGTCCTCCAAGAAAGCGATGTTTCCCGGCAACATCACCGTTTGGCCGTCATTGATGCCCGCGGCGGCGCGCCGGACAAGTGATCGCAGCGCGGCGACGTCTCGTGGGAAGCGCGATCCGCTCTCCGTCCGGACGGCATCGGAATCAGCGAGGTTTGGCATGTTGCCGTCCTTCCGATTCACCGGATTTGCGGGTCAATCCACTCGCGCGGTATCCAAACTTGGGGTTAGGCGATCCGATCACGCCGATTTCCACGCGGCCCGAGCAGTTGGAATTAATCATAAGCCTTTTTCCAAACATAGGTTGCGGTTCTTCGCCGAAATTAAGGCGACTGACGCCCGGTTTTCGCTTGCGTTAGTTATACTTCTTAACTAAGATCATGTCCATGCCTATTGCGTTCACCGGAAAGCCGCAGCTAAGCCGACGCGTCAATCGCGCGTTGATCCTCAGCAGAATCCGAACCGACGGCGTGACCTCGCGGGCCGACCTCGCGAAGATCACGGCAATCAAACCCCCAACAGTCAGCGCAGTCGTCAAAGATCTGATCGACGAAGGGCTTGTCGTGGAGACCGGGAACGGAAAGACGCGCGGCGGCCGCGCGCCGCGAATGATCGCTCTTTCCCAAGAGCACGGTCAGGCGATCGGATTCGAAATCACGGACACCGCCATTCTCGGCGGGCTGTGTGATCTCGGCGGGAATCTGCTGGCGAAGCGCAGTATAGACTACTCGCCCGACACGCCCGAGCGAACGCTCGAGCGACTCACCGAGATGGGCGATGAACTGTTGCGGCGCCACGGCGCTGCGTCCGGCGGACCCGCACGCGGATGGAGCGATTTGCAGGGCGCTGGAATCGCGGTGCCCGGCCTGATTGATGCGAAGAAAGGCATCGTTCGTTGGAGCCACCCGCTCGCCTGGCGCGACGTGCCGCTTGCGGCGATGTGCAAGGAACGTTGGTCCGCGCGCACAACCATTGTCAATGACTCCGTTGCCGGCAGTATGGCGGCGCACTTCTTCGGCCCGCAGGATGTCCGTAATCTTGTCCACGTCGTCCTGCGATTCCGGGACGCGTCGAACGGCGTGGTCGGAATCGGGACCGCGATCATCGTTCGCGGCGAGCCGTACTCGGGAGAGTTTGGAACCGCGGGCGAGATCACGACTCCCATTCGCCATCCGCTCGAGGACGCGCGCGATGAACAGGGTAGACGGTTTCAGGACGTGCCGTCTTACGTTGCCGCGCTTCGTTCCGCGGCGCCATCCGCATCCCGTGCGTTGGACCGAGTCGCCAGCGAGATTTCGCTGCTGCTGATGCACGCGATCAACCTGTTGGAGCCGGGTCGCTTGATACTCGAGGTGGACGTGCCCGAACTCGGCCAAGCGCTCTGGAAACCCATTCGCGCCAAGCTCGACGAGTACACCCTTCGGCGGGAATCGGCTGGTACTGAGGTACTCCTCTCGAATCTCGGAGATTATGGCGGCGTACGCGGGGCGATCGTTCCCGCACTAATGCGCATCTTTCGGCTGCGGCGCTGGGGTTGATCCGCGGCGCTTTCGCGTGAGCCGGACAGACTTGAAAGGATGGAATCATGAGTAAACTGAGCGTAATCGCGGTGGCGCTCGCGGCGCTGTCCATTTCGGCATCAACGGCGCGCGGGCAAACCCAGTTTCTCCCCGGCGATGTGATCTACGATTTCTTTGACCCCAATGATCCCAACATGACGACCTGCTGGCCGGATGATTGGAACTTCTTCGGAATCTCGCAGACCGACTTCGGCGGCGACGCCGATGCGGAAGACGGATTCGGCGCTTTCCAATCAGCGGACTGGGACTTGTGCGATATCATCTTTGGACCGGGAACGATCGGGTGTCAGTGGGCCGGGTGTGCGATCGGCGTCGGTCCGTTTCCGCCGCGGCCCGGTTGCGAGGCCGGCGGAGTACCCGACGCCAATCTCGATTTAAGCCTCGGCACGGGACTCTCGATCCGCGCGAAGGTGGACACGACCGCCGGTAGCGGTGGGACCGTCGGCGCCAGGATTCAACTCCAACTGGTAGACATCGACGGAACAACCGCAGTTCTTCCGCGCAGCATCGTCGCCAATCCGGCCGTGAATCGACCCCCGCGGCTGAGCGAGACCTGGCAGACATACAACTTCCTCTTCAGCAGCCTCGATTGGGCGTTCGACAATGACGACGCGGTCGCCGGCGGCGTGCCGGGACTCGACCTGACGCACATCACGCAAGTCAAACTGATCTGGCGCCGCGAAGACGCGGGCGGAGTCAACGCATTTGAGTTCGACACGATCACACTCACCGACGCGCCGATCGTGTTGTGGGCCGACGATGACGGCGACGGCGACGTCGATCTGGCCAATTTCGCCACGTTTCAAGCCTGTTTCGGCAGCCCGCCTGTGTTCGAGTGCGGCAAGCTCGACGCGGACTTCGACGGCGACATCGACGCGGACGACTGGTTGGTTTTTATGGATTGTGTGCAGGGGCCCGACGTTACGACCGATTTCTTAGAGTGGTGTTATTGAGGAATGACGCAATCGGCCGCCTGTTTTTGTTGCCTTGTCGGCCTCTTCTTTGGGCCGGCCTGGCCCGCAACCGACCCCGCGCCGCCGCCTTCGCCTGGCGGCGACGGGTATGACGGCGTGGACATGGCCCGCGTTGAAAGCTATGCCGCGGGCGCGTCGTTCGGCGTATTCGGCGGGCGTCCTGATGTTCTTCAGGATCAACTCTTGAAGATCGGCGAACCGCCGGCCGAGGCTTGGCGCGTGGACGTGTTACGCGGCGCGCCCGCGAGGAACATCGGGTTGCGGATCGAATTTCCCCGCGTGGAATCGGCAGGCCCGCGCGCCCGGCGGCGGCTCGAGTTGCGTCTGCTCGGCGCGCCTGCGAAACGCGCGCTGCGTGTGAGCTTCACACCCCATAACCACAAGAACGAGCCACCCAGCGAGCTGGTCGTAACGACGCTGGCTGCGGCGCAATTGAATGCTTCGGGTTGGCGCGATTTCGTTGCCGAGCTTCCAAAGTCGGCGCGGAGTTCCGCCGGCACGCTGCGCATCGCGCTCGAGGGTCATGGCGCGGGTTGGGTGGCGTTGCAGCGCGTCCATCGAGTCGACGCGCCTCGCGCGAACCGACCGCCGGCCGCGCCCGGCGCTGACGCGCCCGGGTCGTTGCGGCGCTGTCTGTGGGTCTGGAGCACGCAGCAAATCCTGAGCGACCCGCCCGCGCGAGAGCGGTTCCTTTCGTTCGTCGCCAGGCGTGGCTTTACGGATCTGTTCTGGCAGGTCGTATATGACTATCAGGACGCTGCGATCACGCTGGGGCTGGTCGACGAGCAGCGCGCGTTCAACGAATCCTGCGCTCGCGCTGCGATCAGTGTTCATGCCCTCGACGGCGGCGCGGAATATGTACGGCGAGTGAATCATCCACGATTGTTCAGGCTGGTCGACGCGCTGGCGCACTTCAACGCCGCGGCGCAGCAAGCTGAGCGGTTCGCCGGCATCCACATGGACAACGAGCCGTACCTCCTGGAAGAATGGCGTTCGCCGAAATCGCGCAACAAGCTGATCGATGAGTATGTCGAGTTGAATCGCGAGCTTGGTCGGCGGACACGGGCGGCGGGCATGGCGTACGGGGTCGATATACCATTCTGGTGGGACCAGCAAGACGAACGAGGGAAACCCGTGTTCACTGCCGCCACCGACGACGGGCGCGTGCCGCTGCTCGAAGCGCTGTTTCCGCACGTCGACAATGTGGGCGTGATGTCGTATCGCGAACGGGCGCTAGGCCCGAACGGGATCGTGGCGTGCTGCGAGACCGAGTTCGCGCTCGGCGCGCGGCGCCGCGTCGCCGTTTTCGCCTCGATCGAGACAGGCGCCGGCCCGAATGTCGAGAACGGGACGACCTTCGCACCGTACTCGGCGACGTATCTTGGAACACAATTGGCGACGTTGAATCGCGTGCTGGCTTTCCGACCGGGCGCAGCGGGCATCGCCATTCACCACTACGACGCGTTCCGAACCAAAGTGGAGGAAAAACGATGACAGTCCGAGCGGTCGGCGGGGCGCGATGCCATGCGCGTGCGGCGTTCACACTTATCGAATTGTTGGTCGTGGTCGCGATCATCGCCCTTCTGATTTCAATCCTGCTTCCAAGCCTGCAACAGGCGCGTGAGCAAGCCAAGCAGACTGTCTGCCTCTCCAACATGCGCAGCATCGGCCTGGCGTTCTCGATGTACGCCGAGCGTTTCGACGGCGTGTGGCCCGCCGCGGTCGATTCGATGGGCGAGCAGAATCGCTGGCCGATTCCGTTCTTCCGCGGCGGCATCATTACGCAGGGGGTAAACGAGTACGACGACGCCGGAAACCAGACAGTGGATGGGGGTGATTCGATTTTCATCTGCCCGACTGAAGAAGCGCAGCGCACAATCGAAAACTGGCGTTTGCCGAACCACTCGGTCGACCGTGTCGAGATCGGCGGCAGCTACGCCTACAGCGGCGAGATACACCGAAACGGCGAACTGGTCGAGCTCGGAACGCGCAACACCCCGCCGTTCCTCAACCGGGTTGACAACTGCCGGCAGCAGGCGGAAGTGTTCGCGCTGTTCGACAACTTCAAGCCGATCGAGGCGGTTACCGACTTCGGCTGGCGATTCTATCGCGACAATTTCTTCTTCGGGTATCGTACGATGTCGGGTGCAGCGGTTCCGCCTAGCGACGCGGCGGATCGATTCAAGATTATGGGTAACCGCCACTCGGGACGGACCAACGCGCTCGCCTACGACACACGCGACGAAACAGTGCGGCCCGAGCGCGTCGAGTATCGCCAGGTCAGTTGGACATTCTGGGACCACTATCCGGCGTTGCCTCCAGGTGGGCAATAGTCCGGGAAGAGGCGACGCTCGCCCGCGGATCCACACGAGAACCGCCGGAACCGGCCCGCGCGCCAGGGAGAATACTACGTGAACAGATCAACGACACGCACCGCAGCGCTCCTCTGGATTCGCGCCGTATGCCTGCTGGCGTTGTGCGGCGGATCGGCGTCGCGCGGCGATTCGATCATCACAAGTTTTGACACTGCGCCTACCGGAAGTTTCAGCCCGCGAGCCGGGTGGCTGGCGTTTGGCGGCGGGACGAATGACGCCGGCGTGATCGCCGATGGATCCGCCGGCAACGGCGCGTTCCACTCCATCAATTGGAACTCGTCGGTGTGGGGCATCGGCAATCTGGCGACCGCGTCAGTCGACCTGTCGGCGTTCAACGCCATCAGCGTCGACGCCCGGATCGTCGCAGTCTTCCAATACACCGGAAGCGCCCCACTTCGCTTCGCGCTCGACCTTCCCGGCGGCACAGAGTGGTCCACGTCCGCGCAGCTCCTGACCGGCGCGTACCAGACGTACGTCTTCGATCTGAATGCGATGACCCGCACGGCCGGAAATGGTCCGCTTGATCTCTCGGCCGGCACGCCGAAGTTCATCATCGACAAGAATGGGCAAACCGGCCTGGCCGAGCTTGATTTCGACCAGATTTGCGGGCGAACGACGGGCGCCGCGCCGTTTGAGATCACGCCGGTCTTGCTCAACGCAGCGCCCGACGGCGATGCGGTGCGGGCGATGTGGTTTTACGCCCCGCCTGGAAACCTGCGGGTCGACGACAGCGCTTCGGCTCAGGCCGTGCTCGACTTCTGCGCGCAGGAAGGCGTGAACCGGCTGTTCTTCAGCGTGCGTCATGTCGTCGCGGCCAGCTCGCAACTGCGCGACAACCTGCGTGTGTTTCTGGCGACCGCCCGCGCGAGTGGTATCCAGGTCGAGGCGCTGATCTGCGGGATCGAACAATATCAGAACCCCGCGTTCATTCGATCCGAGCTGGACACGGTGCTGGCGGTGCAGGCGGCGACGCCCGCGGATACCGCTGATGACTTCGCCGGGGTCCACTTTGATATAGAGTTCTGGGTCAGTAGCGCCTGGCGTGCGGCGAGCAGCGAGGCCGAACGCCGGCCGATCGCGCGCGCGTTCTTCGACAACGTTCTCGTCGAGGCTCGCGCACATCTGGATGCCAACGGCGGCAGCGGATTGCCGATCGGTATCGACCTTAACTCGAACATCGACACGTCCGCCTTCCTGCCTAGCCCGTTCGACTACAACGGCGTCAACCAGCTATTCATCGAGCATGCCCTGGACCTGACCGACACGATTGTTCTGATGAGCTATATAGATTTTCCATCCGGTTTGATGCTCTGGACTCGTGACGAGCTGGACATTGCCGCCGCCCGGGGACGCCGCCTCACGCTCGGGGCCGACATTGCTCCAGTTCCGCCCGAGGCGCCGATCAACAGTTTCGCCGACAACTTCACGCCGACGCCGTTCTCCGCGATGACCACGGCGCTCGAACAGTTCCACACGCTGCTCACGGCGCCGCGGCTTGCAGCGCTCGACGGCTTCGCGGTGTTCCACTACGACTTCTACTCCGCACAAGCACCGCAGCCGCGCAGCGTCGTCGATTTCGACGGCGACGGGAATGCGGACGCGCTCGATTTCCTGCTGTTTGAATCCTACTTCCTTGGCCCCGACCTGCCGGCGCCGCGCGTCGGCAACGATGCCGACCTCGACGGCGACGGATCCATAAGCATGTCCGACTTCGCTCGCTTTCAGACGTGTTTCACCGGCCCGGACTGCGGCTGTCCCGTGCCTGCGGATTGCCGTCGCTGATGGAATGGGCCGATTGGGCAATCGTCGCCGCCTACATCGTGTTCATCACCGTCGTGGGACTGCTGTTCATCCGCCGCGCCGGCGGCAGCGTCGCCGAGTTCTTCGTCGCCGGTCGTAACTTGCCGTGGTGGCTCGCGGGCACGTCGCTGATCGCGACGTCGTTTGCGGCTGACACGCCGCTGGCGATCACCGGGATCGTCGCCGAGCATGGCATCGCGGGCAACTGGTTGTGGTGGAACCAGGTCGTTGCATGGATCCTGGCCGTCGTCATCTTCGCGCGGCTCTGGCGACGATCCGGCCTGCTGACCGATGCCGAGTTCGCGGAGGTTCGCTACGGCGGACGCGGCGGATCATTCCTGCGCGTTTTCAAGGCGTTTTATTATTCGGTGATCGTCAGCACCTACACGCTCGCGTGGGTGATGCTGGCGATGCAGAAGATCGTCGCGGCAACCATGCCCACGCCGGAGTGGACGCTCGCGCTGCAACACGGCATCGAAACCTCATTGGGGATATCGCCGGGGGCGATTGATCTGTGGAAATGGATTGTGCTGGT
>Ga0114931_10007542_pt1 | contig 13295 bp, 11 predicted proteins | sample 2SBtaG_FD_89579 | JGI IMG/M metagenome (GOLD analysis project Ga0114931, IMG submission 89579) | Deep subsurface microbial communities from Kolumbo volcano to uncover new lineages of life (NeLLi) - 2SBTROV14_V59a metaG | ecosystem: Environmental > Aquatic > Marine > Volcanic | place: Kolumbo... | reverse complement strand
GCCTCAAAGCGCGCGAGATCATGGTGGGGCAGGTGCTGCATGTCTCCCCGGAGCTCACGCTCCTGGAGCTGGAGCGGCAACTGGCAGCCAGCCGCATCAGCGGTGCGCCTGTGGTGGAGCATGGGAAGGTGGTGGGGATCGTCTCCCGATCCGACATCGACCGGTTGCTCTCTGACGAGCGAACGCGTGCGGCTGCCGTTGCGACCTACTACTTCGACACGGACGGGCCGGAGGACGCGACACCCATCCGGGATCCCACCACTGCAGCACTGGAGAGCCTCCGCACGCGCGTCGTCCGCGACATCATGACCCGGGAGGTCATCTCCGTCCCTCCCGAGGAGAGTGTGGTGCGCATCGCAGAGCTGATGCGGACGCGGCGCATCCACCGCGTGCTGGTGATCGAGGATCATCAGCTGTGCGGCTTGGTGAGCTCCCTGGACATCGTGTCTGCCGTGGCGGATGCGGGCTGAGTGCTTGTCGGCGGTGCTGCGCCCCTGTCGTACAGCTTCCGCGTGTCTTCCCGGACTGGACCGCCGAGGCTCAGATTCCGAATGAAAGCAGCGCCTCCTTCAAGCGACGTGTCGCGATGCAGTAAGCGGCCTCCCGCAGGCTGCATCTCTCCGCTCCAGCGGAATCAAAGACGGCCTGGGCCGCCACCTCGAGGCGGGCACGCAGCCGGCTCTGCACCTCCTCCAGCTCCCAGGAGAACCGTTGTAGGTTCTGTACCCATTCGAAGTAGCTCACGGTGACCCCACCAGCGTTCACGAGAATGTCTGGGAGGACCGGAATACCGCGTTTGCAGAGGGTCGCATCGGCACCTTCGGAGATGGGTCCGTTTGCTGCCTCGGCGATGGCATGCGCCCGGACCCGGCGCGCATTCTCCCCGGTGATTGCGCCGCCGAGGGCAGCCGGCACCAGCAGGTCGCAGTCCAGCTCGAGCAGCTCCTGGTTCTCGATCGGCCGGCAACCCGGCGCCCCGACCACACTGCCCGTTTCGCGGTGGTGGGCCAGGATCAGTTCCAGATCGAGGCCCTTGCCTTCCTCCGCGAGCACGCCCCCGCGAAGATCGCTCAAGGCAAGGAGCCGCATCCCCCGCGCAGCCAGCGCCTGGGCGGCGTGGCTTCCCACGTTTCCGAAGCCCTGAATCACCGCGCTCTTTCCCACAAGCGAGGCGCCTCGCTGGCGCGCCCAGCACTCCACCACGATTCCCACGCCCTCGCCCGTCGCAGCCTCCCGCCCCTTGGACCCGCCGGTCGCAACCGGCTTGCCCGTGACGACCGCCGGGCTGTGCCCATAGACCTTTGAATACTCGTCCTGGATCCAAGCCATCGCCTGCGCGTCGCTTCCCACGTCTGGCGCCGGAATGTCGAGATTGGGCCCGATGTTCCGGTGCATCTTCTGGATGAACTTGCGCACCAGCTCCTCGAGCTCCCGCTCCTGAAGGGAAGCGGGATCGCAATCGATCCCTCCCTTCGCCCCGCCGAAGGGCAGATCCAGCAGCGCGCACTTCAGCGACATGAGGCAGGCGAGCCCCCGACTCTCTTCCATGTCGATGCTGGGATGGAAGCGCAGCCCTCCCTTGTAGGGACCCCGCGCGTTGTGGTGCTGCACGCGGTAGCCCCGGTACACCACCAAGCTGCCGTCCTGACGGCGCAAGGGAAGCTCCACGGCAATCTCGCGGCTCGCAACCAGCAGTAGCTCGTAGGTGCTTCGGTCGTAGCTCAGGCGCCGGCAGGCGTTCTCCAGGTATGCATCATGGCTCTGCTTGATGGAAGCGGGGGGAGGCATTGTGGATCTCCGGTGGCAACCCCAGGCCGGCGGGAGCTCGACGGGCCCTGTCAGCCCATGGGCGGGAGGACGTCCGTCGGGCACTCGCCGCGGGCGAGCTTGCGGGCGCGCTCGACGAGCTGCTCCTCCATCGTCTCGCGGCCGATCATGATGACGAAGTCCTCGTTGCGGATGCCCTGCACGGCGAAGTGCGCCAGCTCGTCCAGGTCCTGTACCGGTAGTTCGATCCCCGCCTTCTTCATGCCGCCCATGAACTGCTCGAAGGTGATCTCCGTGCCCTCGGGCACCGGCTGCTCGCGAGCGAGGTCCGCGGGTCGGTTGCGGCGCGTGGTCCAGATGCCCGTGTTGAGCAGGCCGCCGGAGGGATAGAAGATGGCGGCCCGCAGCTTCGTCCCCTGCGCCTTCAGCTGGGCGCCCAGGCACTCGGTAAGGATCGAGATGGCCGCCTTGCTCGAGGCGTAGACCGACTGCTCTGCCAAGGGCCCGATGCCTCCATCCCCGGAAGAGGTATTCATCACGAAGCCCTCCTCGCCGGAGGCCAACATGCGCGGCACGAAGGCCTGGATGCCATGCACCACCCCGTGCACGTTCACCCCGTGCACCCAGGTCCAGTCGTTTGGGGTCGTCTCCCACACGTTCAGGTTGGCGACGCTCACGCCCGCGTTGTTGCAGAGCAGATGGCAGGCTCCGTACTCTGCGTAGACGCGGTCGGCAAGGGCTTGCAGGGACTCGGGCCGCGTGACGTCGGTGACCACCCCCAATACCGGGCCTCCGTCGGCGCCGAGCTCCTTCGCGGTCGCTTCCAGCGCGGGCTCTTCCACGTCGGCGATCACCACCTTCATGCCCTCGCCTAGAAACGCCTTGGCCAAGGCTCGTCCGATCCCGCTGGCACCGCCGGTCACCACTGCTACCCGATCCTGGAAGTCCTTCATGGGGTTCTCCGAGCTGGTTTCGTTCCTGTGTGGCCTTCCAGGCTCCTCCATCGACTGGCCCGCGTCAATCGGAGGGTCTGCCCAGAGCGGCTATCCTGAAGACCGAGGGGGCGCCGGGAAGTGAAGATCCCCCGGATCCTGGCGATTGTGCGCGTCGCAGGGGTGGCCCCGATGGCGGAGGCGCAGCGGGGATTGTCCCGCGCTGGGGACCAGCGCCAGAGGCTGCTGTCCGGGGGCCGGCTGGGCTCTCACTTCGAGTAAGATCGAGGACCATACGAGTCTGGGGTTCCGAGGTGACCCGAGAAGAGGAGCGTCCATCATGAGACTGCACGACACGCTGGACTACCGCGCCCGCGAGCACCCCGAGGTGGACTTCGCGGTGCAAGGGGAGCGGCGCTGGAGCTACGCCCTGGCGCAGGAGACGGCCAACCGCTGGGCCAACGCCTTCCTGGGCGAAGGGCTTCAGGTCGGTGACCGGGTGGCCTACCTCGGGAAGAACAGCATTGAGCACGCGCTCTTCTACTACGCCGCTTCCAAGGCAGGCGTGGTGCCCGTTCCGCTGAACTACCGCCTCGCGCCACCGGAGTGGGAGTTCATCGTGAAGGATGCCGGCGCCCGGCTGCTGGTGGCACAGCCGCACCTCGCCAGGGCCCTCGAGCCCATACGCGCGGGCCTTTCCAGCGTCAAGCGCTTTCTCACGGTGGGAGGCGGGACGCCCGAGCAGCCCGATCTCCCCCATCTCTCCGGCTGGGAGTCCTTCGAGGCCTTCGGCGCAGCCGGCACCGCAGCATCGCCAGACCGCGATGTGTCTGCCGAGGCGGACGTCTATCAGATGTACACGAGCGGCACGACGGGGCGACCCAAGGGAGCGGTGCTCCAGCATCGGGCTGTGGCGGCGCAGCTGCACCAGGTCGTGATGGCCTTTGGCGGTGGCCCGGGAGACCGAACGCTGATCGTGGCGCCTCTGTATCACGCGGCTGCTGCGGTCGCGACGTTCTCCACGGTCCAGATGGGAGGCACCCTCTTCATCCAGGAGGAGTTCGTTCCCGCGGAAGTGGTGCGCGCCCTTGCGGGGGAGAAGATCCGCATGGCGCTGCTGGTGCCTGCGATGATCCAGTTCTGCCTGGCCGGCGTGCCCGACGTCGCGGAGAAGTCCTACGACGATCTGGAGCTCATTGTCTACGGTGCATCGCCAATTTCCGAACTGATCCTGCGGAGCGCCCTGGAGGTGTTCGGCTGTGACTTCATCCAGGGCTACGGCATGACCGAGACGACCGCGGCTTCCACCTACCTCTTTCCCGAAGATCACCGTCAGGCGCTGGCGGGCCGACGTGAGCTGCTGCTCTCCGCAGGCAGGCCCCTGCTCGGCACCGAGGTCCGCATCGTGGACGACGAGGACCAGCCGCTTCCCAACGGCCGCATCGGTGAGGTCGCGATCCGCGGGCCGCAGCTCATGCGCGCCTACTGGAACCGCCAGGAGGCGACCGCGGAGGCACTGCGCGGAGGCTGGATGCACACGGGGGATGCCGGGATCCTGGACGACGACGGCTATCTCTACATCCAGGACCGCGTGAAGGACATGATCGTCTCGGGGGGCGAGAACGTCTATCCCCGCGAGATCGAGGAGGTGCTCTTCGCGCACCCGACGGTGGCAGATGCCGCCGTGATCGGCATCCCCGACGAGAAGTGGGGCGAGGCGGTGATGGCCTTCGTCGTGTTGCAGCCAGGGCAGCAGGCTTCTGCAGAAGAGATCCTCGCGCACTGCCGCGGCCAGCTCGCCGGCTTCAAGCGGCCGCGCAGAGTGGCTTTCATTCCCGAGCTGCCGCGCAACCCGAGTGGCAAGGTATTGAAGAAGGAGCTGCGCGAGCCCTACTGGCAGGGGCACAGTCGGCGCGTGGGCTAGGCGGAGGCACCCCCATGAAGTTCGGAATCTTCTACGAGCACCAGCTGCCGCGTCCGTGGGGCGAAGGCCGAGAGCAGCAGCTCTTCCAGGAGGCCCTTGACCAGGTCGAACTCGCTGACCGGCTGGGCATCGAGTACGCGTGGGAGGTGGAGCACCACTTCCTAGAGGAGTACGCCCACTCGTCTGCTCCCGAGGTCTTCCTGGCTGCGTGCTCCCAGCGCACGCAGCAGATCCGCCTGGGACACGGTATCCGCCAGGTGATTCCCGGCTACAACCACCCCGCTCGCACGGCGGAGGTGATCGCAACGCTGGACCTGGTCTCGAACGGTCGCGTGGACTTCGGTACCGGCGAGTCCTCGTCAATCCTCGAGCTCGGTGGCTTCGGGGTCGAGGTTGCGACCAAACGCAAGGCCTTCCTCGAGGCGACGGAGCAGATCTGCAACCTGCTCGCGATGGATCCCTATCCGGGGTTCAAGGGCGAGTTCTTCCAGATGCCCTGCCGCAACCTCGTGCCCAAACCGGTGCAGAAGCCGCATCCACCGCTTTGGGTGGCCTGCTCCAACCGCGAGACCATCAAGCTGGCGGCGCAGCTCGGCATGGGTGCCCTCTGCTTCGCCTTTACCGACCCCGCCGATGCCAGGCACTGGGTGGACGAGTACTACGGCATCATCCGCTCACCGAAATGTGTGCCCATCGGCCACGCGGTGAACGCAAGCATCGCCATGGTGACGAGCTTCTCGCTGCATCCGGACCGGGAGGAGGCGCTTCGCCGTGGCAAACAGGGCTTCGACTTCTTCCGCTTCGCCTTGGCCAACCTCTACGTGTTTGGCGAGCACACGCCCGGACGCACCGATATCTGGCAGGCCTTCCTGAAGGACCAGGCCAACCCCCAGGGCTCGATGCTACCGGTCGGCGGACTGGGTGGGATAGGCACGCCGGAAGACCAGCGCGAGCACCTGCGCGGCTTCGAGGAAGCAGGCGTGGATCAGGTCATCTTCATCCAGCAGGCGGGCCTCAACCGGCACGAGCATATCTGCGCCTCTCTGGATCTCTTTGGCGCCGAGGTGCTGCCTGAGTTCAAGGAGCGCGACCCTGAGGCAGCTCGGCGCAAGGCAGAGGCCCTCGCTCCCTACCTCGAGGCCGCCCTGGCCCGCAAGCAGTGGATGCAGCCGCTAGAGGACGCGAAGATTCCGAGCTTTCCGGCTCTCGGGCGGAACATCGTTGCCTCGGAGGGGGAGTAGCGCTGGCGACAGGGTCCGCTTGGCTTTTCCCGGGCGGCGGTGCATGATGGATGAACCCCCATGAGCCTCCATGCCCGCCTCACTGAGGAGATCCGCAACGGACCTTCGGGTCCCAAGGTCGGGGCCTTCTTCGACTTGGATCAGACTCTGCTGGCCGGCTTCTCGGCCCAGGCGTTCTTCCGAGAGCGCCTGGTCTCAGGCCGCATGGCGCCCCGGGAGATCGGCGAGTCGCTACTCGCCGCGCTCTCTTTTGCGCTGGGACGCACCGGCTTCTCGGGGCTGATGTCCGCGACCACGGCGGCCTACCGCGGCCTTGCGGAGCGGGTCCTCGAGGAGGTCGGCGAGGAAGTCTTCCAGAAGCACCTCGCCACCCAGATCTACCCGGAGTCTCGGGCCCTGGTGAACGCCCACCTGGAGAAGGGCCACACAGTCGCCATCATCTCCTCTGCGACCCGCTATCAGGCGGAGCCCTTGGCGCGGGACATGGGCATCCCGCACGTCCTCTGCACGCGTCTGGCGGTGGAAGACGGTGTCTTCACCGGGGAAGTGGTCCGCCCCACCTGCTGGGGGGAAGGCAAGGTCACGGCCGCGCGCGAGCTGGCGGCCCGTTACGATATCGACCTTGGCGAGAGCACTTTTTATACGGACAGCCATCAGGACCTGCCCCTGCTGGAGGCCGTTGGCCATCCGCGCCCCCTGAACCCGGACCGGCAGCTCGCGCAGATCGCCAAGGAGCGACAGTGGCCCGTGCGCCGTTTCAAGAGCCGCGGCCAGCCGAGCGCGGGGGACCTGCTGCGCACGGGGCTCGTCTACGCGAGCCTCCTCCCGTCCATCGGCGCCGGCCTGGCGGCCGGCCTCATCAACGGCTCCCGGCGCGAGTTCGTCAACGTCTCGGGGTCCTTCTGGGGGGAGCTGGCGACCTCACTGGCGGGGATCGACCTGCGTGTGGAAGGAGAGGAGCACCTCTGGGAAAAGCGCCCGGCCGTCTTCATCTTCAACCACCAGAGCGCTCTCGACGCGATCCTGATGATGAAGCTCCTGCGCCGCGACGTCACCGGCGTGGGCAAGAAGGAAATCCGCCGCCATCCGATCTTCGGGCCGGTCTTCGGAGCCGCCGGTGTCGTCTTCGTGGACCGCGCGGATTCGAAGAAGGCCATCGAGGCGCTGCGGCCGGCGGTGGATGCCCTGCGAGAAGGTCGCTCCCTCGTGATTGCTCCGGAGGGCACCCGCTCCCGGACCCCCCGCCTCGGTCGCTTCAAGAAGGGAGCATTCCACCTGGCGATGCAGGCCGAGGTCCCGATCGTTCCCGTAGTGTTCCGCAACGTGCTGGACGCGCTCCCCCGCGATGCGCTGGTGGTCCGGCCCGCCAGCATCGAAGCGGTCGTACTCCCTCCTGTCGATACTTCAGCGTGGACCCGGGAGAGTCTCGACGACGAGATCCAGGCCATCCGCGCCCGCTACCTCGCGATCCTCGAGCCGGCCTAGCCGGAAAGTGGAAGGGAGCCCCCCATGCGTCTCCAGGTCTCCGTTCTCGGCGCCGGATCCTTCGGCACCACCATCAGCCATCTGGCCACCCAGAACGCGCCCACGGTGTTGTGGTGCCGCCGCGAGGAGACGGCTCGGGAGATCGCGGAGCAGCACAGCAACGAGCGCTATCTGCCGGGCTACAAGCTCTCGCCGCGTTTGCACGCCACCTCGGACCTCGCCGAGTCGGTGCGCGAGGCGGACGTCGTGGTGATGGGCGTGCCCTCCCACGTCATGCGCGAAGTGCTCGAAGAGGTCGCGAGGTACATTCGTCCGTGGGTTCCGGTGGTCAGCCTGGCCAAGGGCCTGGAGCCCGGCTCCCAGCTGCGCATGACGGAGGTGATCCGCGAGGTGCTCCCAGAGCATCGTGCCGGCGTCCTCACCGGCCCGAACCTCGCCAAGGAGATCATGGCGGGCTTTGCGGCGGCCAGCGTGGTGGCCTTCGAGGATCCAGACATCGCGCGTCAGCTGCAGGGCGTCTTCAATTCCGGTCTCTTCCGCGTCTATACGAACCACGACGTGGTGGGATGCGAGCTGGGGGGCGCACTCAAGAACGTCATTGCCATCGCTTCGGGGATGGGCGACGGCCTCGGCGTCGGAGACAACACGCGCTCTGCGGTGCTCACGCGTGGGCTCGCCGAGCTCACGCGCCTTGGGGTTGCCATGGGAGGGGAGCCCGCCACCTTCTCCGGCCTTGCGGGGATGGGCGATCTGATCGCGACCTGTACCAGCCGCCAGAGCCGGAATCGACATGTGGGCGAGGAGCTGGGCCGCGGCCGCAGCATCGACGAGATCATCGCAGAGATGAACCAGGTGGCGGAAGGGGTGAAGACGACACGCGTGGTGATGGAGCTCGACGCCAAGCACGACGTCGAGCTGCCGATCTCTCGCGAGGTCTATGGCGTGCTCTACGAGGGGCGGACCGCCGCGGAGGCCTACCGCGGCCTGACACGACGCCATCCCGGCGCCGAGCACGAGTCCGACTGAGCAGGCGGGCAACGGCCGAGCAGCTGGGCCGCTGGACGGTCGAGGAGAAGGGAATCGGCGGCGATGTTCGACATGGATCCCGGGGACGAGCTGGCTCTCGTCGCAGAGACCGCGCGCCAGCTCGCCGCGGAAGAGCTGACACCTCGCGAGCGCGAGGCCGAGGCCACGCACGAGGTGGGCGGGCGTCTGCGGGCGACCTATCACGAGATCGGCCTGGCGGGCCTGGAGCTGCCGGAGTCCGCTGGAGGTGCGGGCCTGGGGAGCGTGGCGCGCGTGCTGGTGAACGAAGAGCTCGCGGCCGGAGACGTCGGAGCCGCCTTGGCCCTCGATCCCCTGGGCCCGGCGCTCTATCCGTGGCTCGAGATGGGAGGCGATCTCGCGCCTCTCGCAGAGGTTGCGGAGCGGCGGGCGGGCCGGGCGCTGCTGGTGATGGCCTCGGAGGCGCGCGTACAGGTCGATGCAGGTCGGGTGGCGTTGGAGGCCGCCTGGGTCCCCGCGGAGCACGCGGAGGCCGTCGTGGTGCTCGCCGGTGAGCACGCCACGTTGGTGACCGAAGGCATCGCGATCCGTCCCCTGCCTGGCTCGGGGCTGCGCGCGGCCGGTGCTGGGGAGCTGCAGATCGACGCGGCGGCGAGTGTCGTGCTGGAAGACGCGCAAGGAGCAGCCCGTGCCCGCGCCCGGGCGCGACTCTATACGGCTTCGCTGATGCTGGGGGTGATGCGAGCCAGCTGCGAGTTCTCGCAAGCCTATGCCCAGCAGCGCGAGGCCTTCGGCAAGCCCATCGCGCACCACCAGGCGCTCGCGTTCCTGATCACGGACATGCGCATGGCATTGGACGCGGCCCGCCTGCTCGTCCACGAGGCAGCCTGGCGGCTGGATGCCGGCCTTCCAGCGCAGGTGGAGGCGGCCTCTGCCCTGGCCCAGTGCATCGAGGCGGGGCGCAGCATCGGTCCGGATGGCGTCCAGATCCTCGGCGGTCACGGCTTCATGGCCGACTACCCGGTAGAGAAGCAGATGCGCGAGCTGCGCGTCCTGGGCCTGCTCTACGGAGGCTTCGATGCCGCGGTGGAGGAGGCGGGGAGGCGGCTCGGCACCCGCGAAACGCCGTTGGCTCTCGCTCCGGTAGAGGAGCGTTAGGCGTGGAGTTCAGCGTCGATCCGGCTGCCCGCGATCGCCTGGCCGAGCTGCGCGAGTGGGGCGAGAAGGAGGTGCGGCCGGTCGGCCTCGAGGCCGACCGAGCGGGGTGTCCCATCCCGGTGGGCCACCCCTTCTTCGACCGCTGCCTCGCGCGCGGCGACGGACGTACGCGATGGCCGGGCCCTGGGCGCAAGCCGGCCGGACCGCGCATGTCCATCGTCACCCAGCTGCTACTGGCGGAAGAGTTCGCCTACTGGGACCGCGGCGTGATGATCGCCACCCCCGGCCCGGGGCTCCCTGAACAGAGCGTGCTGGGCCTCGGGACCGAGGAGCAGAAGGAGCGCTTTCTGGGCCCCTTTCTCGAGCCGGATCGTCCGCGTTGGGCCTGCTTCGCCATGACCGAGCCCGGCGCCGGCTCGGATGCGGCGGCGATCCAGACCACGGCGCGTCGGGACAGGGACGGCTGGATCCTGAACGGGGCCAAGTGCTTCATCGGTAGTGCCTCACGCTCGGACTGGATCCTCGTGCAGGCCACGTTGGACCCCTCGAAGGGACGCAAGGCCCAGCGGGCCTTCTTCGTGCCGCAGGGCACGCCTGGGCTCGGACCCTTCAAGATCGAGAAGAAGATGGGCCTCAAGGCCTACGAGTCCACCTCCTTTTCGCTGGACGATGTGCGCGTGCCCGGCGCCTATCTGCTGGGTGGCGACGGGCCGCGCGAGCACACGGCGGGCTTCAAAGCCGCGATGCAGACCTTCAATGCAGGGCGTCCGGTCATTGCTGCCAATGCCGTGGGCATCGCGCGTGCCGCCCTGGACGAGGCCCTGCGCTATGCGCGCGCGCACGAGCTGCTCGGGCGCGCGCGCGTGCGGGACCGTATCGAGGCCATGGCGCGCAAGGTCCGCATGGCCCGTCTCGTCTGCCTGCGCGCCGGCCAGCTGGCCGACCAGCAACGCGCCAATATCGTGGAGGCCTCCATGTCCAAGGCGTTGGCGGCACAAGTGGCGCAGGAGGCGACCTCCGAGGGCCTCGAAATCCTCGGGCTGGCCGGCGGCCGTGGCGACGAGCTCATCGAGAAGCTCTACCGCGACGCCAAGGCCATGGACATCGTCGAGGGAACGGGGCAGATCCAGCGCATGATCATCGCCCGCAAGCTGGTCGGGCTGCCGCGTTGAGATGACGGGCCAACACGAGTTCGGACGCTTCGGAGACGTCGCCGTGGGGCTCGGGGGCGACTTCGTCGCGCTGGCGGAGATTCAGCGTCCGCCCAACAATTTCTTCGATCGCACCCTGATTGCATGCCTGGCCGATGCCCTGGAGGCCCTGGACGCTGAACCCGCTTGCCGGGCCATCGTGCTTGCCTCCGAAGGCAAGCACTTCTGTGCCGGGGCAGACTTCCAATCGAAGCGCGCCGTCGCCGAGGACAGCTCGGGTCGCCACCTCTATGACGAGGCCGTGCGGCTCTTTGCAGCGCGCACGCCCTGCGTGGCCGCCGTGCAGGGGGCGGCCATCGGGGGCGGGCTCGGTCTCGCCCTGATGCCAGATTTTCGCGTCGCCGCGCCGGAGGCGCGCTTCAGTGCCAACTTCGCGCGCTTGGGCTTCCACCACGGCTTCGGTCTCACCGTGACGTTGCCAAGGGTGGTGGGCTCCCAGGCGGCCATGGAGCTGCTTTACACCGGCAGAAGGATTGACGGAGAGGCGGCCGCGCGACTGGGGCTGTGCGATCGGCTGGTGCCCCGCGAGCGGGTGCGTGAGGAAGCCCACGCCCTGGCGGCGGAGATCGCGGCCTCCGCGCCCCTGGCTGTGGACTCCATCCGCGAGACCCTGCGCGGCGATCTCGCGCGGGCCATCGCGGAGGCGACCCAGCGGGAGAAGGCCGAGCAGGAGCGCCTCCAAGCCACCCAGGACTTTCGCGAAGGCATCCGCGCCATGGCCGCGCGCCGACCCCCTCGCTTCCGCGGCGAGTGAGGCCGGGCGGGGGCCCCGGGGCAAGTGCAAGGCGTGTATCATTTGGGCAGGGGGGAGGAGACGCCATGTCGTCTGCGGAGCGCCCCGTTCTCGACGCCCATCCCCTGGACCCCGGCCGTCATGCCGAGGTCTTCCCGCGCCCGGGCCTGGGCGTGCTCGTGGGCACACGCAAGGGCGCGTGGATCCTGCGCCCAGACCCGGCGCGCCAGCGCTGGACCACCGAAGGCCCGCTCTTCCTGGGCTGTGTCATCCATCACTTCGTGTTGGATCCCCGCAACGGTCGGACGCTCCTGATCGGAGCCCGAGCGGGGCACCTGGGACCTACTGTGTTTCGCTCCGAGGACGGAGGGCGCTCCTGGGCGGAGGCGGCGCGGCCCCCGGCCTTCCGCAAGGCCGGGCCGGGCGAACGCCTGCGTAGCGTGGAACAGGTGTTCTGGCTCACGCCGGGCCACGCGCAAGAGCCCGGCGTGTGGTATGCGGGTACCGCTCCGGAGGGGCTATTCCGCAGCGAGGATGCTGGCGTGAGCTGGGAGCCGGTCGCCGGTTGGAACGACCACCCGAGCTACGAGCTGTGGACCGAAGATCCAGACGGAGCACAGACCACGCCGGACGGGTCGCCGCTGCACTCCATCCAGATCGATCCGAGGGACCCTGCGCACCTCTATCTCGCGACCTCCGGGGGCGGGGTGTTCGAGAGCCGGGACCAGGGCCGGGACTGGCGGCCGCTGAATCAGGGAGTGGAGGCGAACTTTCTACCCGACCCCTACCCCGAAATCGGCCAGGACACGCATTGCCTGCAGCTACACCCGGCGGCGCCGGACGTGCTGTACCAACAGAGTCACTGTGGCATCTACCGTCTCGACCGCCCCAACGAGCGCTGGGTGCGGATTGGCGACAATATGCCGCGCGACGTGGGCGACATCGGCTTCCCGATCGGCTTGCACCCGCGCGACCCCGCTACCGCCTGGGTATTCCCCATGGACGGCACCGACGTGTGGCCGCGTACCAGCCCCGGCGGGCGCCCGGCGGTGTATCGAACACGGGATGGCGGCAAGAGCTGGCAGCGCCAGGATCGCGGCTTGCCCCAGGAGCAGGCGTGGCTGACGGTCAAGCGCCAATGCATGGCGGTGGATGCGCTCGATCCCGTGGGGGTGTACTTCGGAACCACGAATGGTGGCGTCTGGGCAAGCCCCGACGAAGGGAACTGCTGGCAGTGCATCGCTCCGCACCTGCCTCATGTCTTCTCTTTGGAAGTCGCCGAGTTCGCTGCATGAAGGTCGATATTCCGCAACCCCTGCGGGGCTACACGAAACAAGCGCAGGTGGATGCTGTGGGAAGCAGCGTCGATGGCCTGCTGCGAGACCTGGACAGGCAGTTTCCCGGCCTGCGCTTCCGCATCGTGGACGAGCAAGACCGCCTCCGCCCCCATATTCGCATTTTCGTCAACCGCGTCCGCGTCAAGAGTCTGGCCACCCAACTCGGCGAGAACGACGCGCTTCAGATCCTCCAGGCCCTTTCGGGAGGCTAGGAGCCGGGACGCAGCCCCAAAATTACCCCCTGGGGTCAAGTTTTGGGGCTGCGTCCCGGCTCCGGGCGGTAGGATGGCAGCTTCCCTCTGGGATGGGAGCATCGCGATGGACCTCGGACTGGCGGGCAAGAAAGTGGTGGTGACAGGCGGTACCAAGGGCATCGGGCGGGCGACGGCGTTGGCGTCTGCCGACGAAGGGGCGGCGGTGCCGATCTGCGCGAGGAGCGCGGAGCCTCTCGAAGCGGCGTGCAAGGAGATCGAGGCCCATCGCGTGCGCGTCTTCAGTAGCT
>Ga0114931_10007541_pt1 | contig 13296 bp, 4 predicted proteins | sample 2SBtaG_FD_89579 | JGI IMG/M metagenome (GOLD analysis project Ga0114931, IMG submission 89579) | Deep subsurface microbial communities from Kolumbo volcano to uncover new lineages of life (NeLLi) - 2SBTROV14_V59a metaG | ecosystem: Environmental > Aquatic > Marine > Volcanic | place: Kolumbo... | reverse complement strand
TGACGGATGCCCTGGTCACCCCCCTCCTCCTTGGTGCGAGCGAAGCCGGGCAGATCCGTTCGGAAGGCGTTGGGGACAACGCACTGCTGGCCGACATCGTCGAGCGGCTGCTGGCAGGCACCACATGTACGGTGCCCCGCGTCGAGCTGGGTCCATGCGTGGCATCGGGGGCACTCGGCGAGTCGAAGGCGCTCGCCGAACGGGTCGGGTCGGAAGGCCTTCACCATCTTCCCACCGCGGATGTAGAAGGGGTCGCCCAGCGCGGGGGAGAAGCCGGTCGCGAGGTACTCGGCCTTGTCGATTACGAGCGTCGAGCCGGGCGCGAACTCGTAGATGGCGAGGTCGAGGTCGCGATCGACGCGGCTCCATTCCTGCCTGGTGCTCCGCTTGCGGAGCCGCAGGTACAGGTCGCGAACTCGCGTGGGCATGCCAAACATGGGCAGTTCGCCAAGCTCGGCCAGGTCGTGCGCGATGCTCCCCTGTCGGCCGTCGCTCCTCGCCCTCTCGAGCGCTATGCGGATGTCGTCGCGCGTGGGCGAGCGCTGCAGGGCGGGTCCCCCCTCGACGAGGAGTGCTTCGAGCTCCTCGGCGAATGAGCTCGAGGCATCGACGGCGTCCATCACCCGGTCCCACCAGGTGACGTCGGCCTCGTCCCGCTCGAGGAAGGAGGTGGGCAGGAACTCACCGTGGATGTCGGGCGGGGACTGAAGGTCGGCCGGGTAGATGGCGCCGCCCTGCCGCACCTCGTTCCTGAGAGCGCTGAACGCGTGCCACAACCATCCCTTGAGCAGGAAGCGCATCGCGATGGGGTCCAGCGACCGAGTCAGGAACGGGGGCGGGGGGACGTCCCCGGTGATCTTCTCGGGCTCGCCGAAGTAGTAGATGTCGTGGCTGCGGGTCCGGCAGATGGTCAACGCCATGGAGAAGGCCTGGCCTCGCCGCCCCGCACGCCCGACACGTTGCTGGTAGTTGAACCGCTGCGGCGGCATGTTCGCCTGTAGGATCGACTGCAGCGGTCCGATGTCGATGCCGACCTCCATTGTGGTGGTGACCGTCAACAGGTCGATCTCTTCCCTGCGCCGGTCGAACACCGGCATGTCTTCGAGCAGGATGGGGGTGACGCTGTCCTCCTCTCCGTCGTCTGCGCTTTCGTCGTCTTCGATCAGTCTCGGCAGGAAGATCCCCTTGAACGTCTGCTGGCGGTGCGCGCCGTCCTCGGTCTGACCGGTGAGCTCTTCGCAATGGAGGCGGAACGAGCCCATCGCGTCCCGCTTCGAACGCTCGATGCGCCGCGAAAGGAAGTTGCGGGTCCACAGCTGTCCGACCTGGCCGGTGACGCCCTCGTCCCAGTTCAACGGTCCAGCGCACCGGGTACAGCGCTCCCAACCGCGGTGTAGGTGGACCCTGCCGCACGTGGTGCATCGGACGTAGGGGTCGGAAGCCTTGGCGACTTCGATCCGGAGTGCATCCATCCGCACGATGCCGCCCTGGTGCCCGGCGAGGCCCAGCCTGTCGAGGAGGCCCATGACGCGCGTGCGTGCGTCGACGCCCCAGACCTTCTCGACCAGCTGCTTCACTCGAGTGCTGCTGACCTCGCCCCAGGCCCGCCACTCGGGCTTTTCGTCATCACCGTAGGGGTTGGGGCGATATCGGTAGGCGTCGGTCAGCACCCTCAGGAGCGCATCCAGCTGGTGCCGCTCTTCGGCGGGTCGCCCTTCGACATGGCCGACCGTGGGGTAGCCGAGCCCGGCCTCCTCGAGGGAGAAATAGGTCTTGCTGAAGATGACGTCCGACATGACGGCCTGGACGCGCTCGACCAGGTCGCGACGCGCTTCGTAGACGCGTTGCTGCGTCGCCTCGGTGCCTTCTGCCCAGCGAACGCGCCCGGCGTCGTCCTCGAAGAGGCGTGTCCAGGTGAAGCGCATCACGTTGGGATCCGCTCCGCCTGCCGGCCGCTCCCTGCCGGCCGGATCGTACGGGTGCACACCCAGGGAGACCAGGGTGCGTATGAGAGGCTTGACGGCCAGGTGGGGCGCGGCGAGGAATGCCAGGTCGTTCGGCTCCAGGACCGCTTCGAGGGGGACGCTGGAATCGAGGGCATCCCGCAGATCCTTCCGGAGTTGCTCCAACTTCTCGGTCGCTGTCTCACCCAGGTCTGGATCCCCCTCGAGCGCCTCGAATTTGGCGATCTTGGATCGCAGGGCAGCCGCGTCCGGCTTGGAGTTCACAGCATCCCGGAGGCTCTGCACCAGCGCCTCTCGGCGCAGGTCCTGGTGATGGTTCCTCTCGATGGCCAGTGCCGCCCTGGCCGCATTCTGGCGGCTGTCCGAGAACGACACGAGCTTGGGATCGTCGTCGCTGTGTCGTCCCGCGGTTCGCTGGGCGTCGAATAGTTCGGTGGCCAGGAGCTGGGTGGTCTTGCCGAAGCCGGCGCGGAAGTTCCGGATGGGGGAGAGCCGGTACTCCCTCGTGATCCGGCTGTAGTACGAGGTCCCGCATCGCGGACATCCATACGGCACATTCGTCCCGGCGCTGGTCACCCGGCGGCCATGCTTGTCGTCGCCGTTGCGGCGGCGAAACAGCCATCCTGCGCAGAAGCGCTCGGAGTTGAGCTCCCATCCAGCGACCACGACACCGGTGCGTCGTTCGAGCGACGCCTTCTTCCACTCGTCGTGACAGCCGGTATTGCGGTTCCCCGAGGCGGTCTTCGCATCCGGCACGATCGCTTCCTCGGCGGGGCGCGGCCAGAACAGCCCGTAGTCGCGGCCAGAAAGCTCCTCGAAGCGCTGCGACACCGCCTGGTCCGGAAGGCCTTCCAGGTTCGGCTCGGTGGGCAGGAGCTCGGTCAGAGTGGGCTTCGGCAGCTTGTCCCGACTCGTCATCCCCCCGAGGTAGAGCTCTTTGTAGTATTCGCAGTAGGCAAGCTCGTAGAGCCGGCGCTCCTCGCCAGTTTCCTCGATTCGGATCCGAGGGGCCTTGTCGACGGTCAACACGCCCACTTCGCTGTGCCGGTCCTCGTGGAACTCCTGCCGGGATCCCAGGCCGCGCTCCGCGGGCGCATAGAGTCCCTCGACGCTGCGAAAGAACGTGTGGACACGGAACGAGGACACCTGTGGGGGCATCTTGCCGATGACGGACTCCAGGCCATCACCGAGGCCACGCACCAGGGTGAGGGCGCGCACGAGCCGAAGGGTGTACGTGGGGTCCGAGCCGTCGCCTGGCTGGGGCTCGAAGCAACGCTCGACGAGGTGGGAGGCCGTGGTGGCACGGAACATCTCGCCGTCGTGGCAGCAGTGGAGGAGTCGGAGCGAAACGCGCTCGATGGTCCGCTTCACGACATCGCGGATGCCTTCCCCCGCCTCGACGCCGACTGCCTTCGCGACGTCCCGCCACGCGTCCTCGGCTTCGGTGTTCGACGTTGGATCCAGGGCGAAGATGGTTCCGTCCGATCCATGATGTGAGTGCTCGTGGACCCGAAGCAGCTTCAAGAAGGGCTCGGCAGACCACCGCATGTCCGACGGCTCGTCGGGTGCATACGGCTCACCCGACGAGATGGCGTCTAGCCAGGCTCGCCGCCCCTCCTCCTCCGAGAGGTGCGAGGCCTCTCCCAGGCCGAACCAGCCGAACATGTCCCACAGGTACGACGCGCTCTGTTTGGCCTTGTCGGCGGGCTCCGCCGGCAGCGATGCGCTCGAGGCCAGCACTCGCACCTTGTGGCGGTGTTCTGGCGCGGTGAGGCCGAGTCGGTGGAGCAGCAGCCGAATCAGGTAGGCCACCTCGGTGCCGGCGGATCCGCGCTGCAGGTGGAGCTCGTCGAGGATCAGGTAGAAGTATGCGTCGTCGTTGGTGGTCAGCCATTCCTTGGTCTTGTCGAAGATCGGCGCCTCGACCTCGCGGTTGAGCATGGCCCCGAGCATGCTCACGTTGGTGATCAGGATGTCCGGCGGCGTCGCCTGCATGTCCCACCGGTTGGTCATCTCGCTGCCGTCGGTAGACGGGAAGAGGAAGGGTGCATCCTCCGCTCCGAACGCCGAAGCCGCATGGTTCTCCGGAGCCCGGGATGCAGCGATCTCCTTCAGCTCGTCGTCGATGGTGTCGGCACCCGCGGAACCCAGGACCGTCCGTGCGTGTTCGCGCAGTCGTTCGAGGCGGTGCCACCCAGCGCGCTTTGCGAGGCCGACGAACTCCGCTGGCCGGAGCTCCGTGTCCTCGCTGCGGGCACCCAGGAGCTGGCGCAGCGCCTTGTCTGCGGTGGCGTCGTCGGCGTGGTAGCGCGCCTGGATCTGCCCCCGCTCCATCTCGACCGAGGCATCGAAGAGCTTGGCAAGCTGCCGTTGTCGGCGCTGCAGTTCCGTCCTCCGGAGGTCGTCATAGTCGACGTACCCGGTATCGGGATCCGCGCGCTTATGGTCCGGGAACCAGACCGACCCCTCCTCGCCCGTGGACAGGATGCGCGCGAGCCCGGGATGGAGGTGGTGGCCGGTGACCGGCGTGGCCCCGGTGTAGCGCCCGAAGAAGATCCGGTTCCCGTTGAAATGCTCGTCCATGACGGCCCTGGCCTCGCACGAATCCAGAGCCTTCCGGAGACGGACGAGCTGGTCTTCGACCAGGGCGTTCATCGGGTACAGGACCAGGGCACGGACGGCCGCCGGTCGGCGTTCGCCCTTGCGGTGCTCCTCGAAGGGAGACGTCATCGGATGCTTGGCGGTCGGCCGCTTCGAGGTGGGGATCGCGGTGAAGCGGATCACCTCCCGCTCGTTCTTGTCGGGCTTCGTGTATGGGCGGCCTGTCTGCGGGTCGTGCCACCAGCGCTGCTGGAGGAAGGACGGGTCAGGCTGGTCCCAGGTGCGCGCCTCCTTGGTCAGCTGCGCGAACAGGGGAAGGAGGAAGGACTCGGTCTTTCCGGACCCCGTGCCCGAAGTGACCACGCCTGGCTGTCCGGGTCGAGACCCCCGCCGAAGCATGTGCACCTGGTGCGCGTAGGGAGGGTAGTCGGGCGCTCGGTCGAGTGCGCCATCCCCGCTGGAAGGAAAGAGGCCGGCGAGCACGAGATCGACAAAGGCGTTCCAGTCCTCGGGCTGGAGCGCCTCGCTGGCACCAGCGAGTCCGCCGCGGATGTGCTCGAAGCCGCGCGGTCCACCGTCCTCGCCGAGCTCCGGCTTGTAGCGCAGCACGGGCTCGATCAAGGGCTCCGAGCAGAGCGTCCCCGAGCGCTTCAGCAGGTCCCGACGCTCCGCAGCGACGCCGGGGTCCTCGATCCGGAACGCGGTGTCCAGGTAGCTGATGAAGAAATCGCGGATGCGGCAGAAGCTGCCGATAGGGTCCTGCATCATTCGCTCTCGGTCGAGGTCCAGTGCTTGGGGAGGAGCGGGTCGAGGCTGGCCCACACCGCCGGGCCCAGCGGGTAGTGATACTCGATCCGGCTGGGACGAGCTGCAACAGGTCCGGGACAAGAATCGCCGAGAATCGCGCACATTCGCGCGATGGGTAGCGGCAGGTGAACAGGTGACGCCCCGGTCGATACCAGGGTGCCGCCCTGCACGGCGAACGGTGCTTCCGCGCGGTGACGGGAGGCTTCCAGCAATGCCCAGTTCCGGGAGAGGCTCCAGCCCATCGGGCGTGCCGCCTTGCTCACGACGTAGACCGCGGGCCGAAGCGGGTGCCGGCGGCGCGTGACTTCGATCTCCTCTCCGACGTCGATCCCTCCTCGGGAGAACCGACCCGTCGACCAGGCCCAGGTTGCCTCGGTCTGGTACTCGGGCGGGGCGTCACCGTGGAGTGGCACGGCCTTCGTCGCGTCGAGATTTCCTGGCGTGCCCTCTTGCGGCCAGCTCATCCACATAGGATCGGGCAGGTCGAGCCGCTGCGACAGGGTACGCAGCACCGCGGGGGAGTCGACCCACACGAGCGGGAGCGGCGGAGTCCAGGCTGGAGCCACGCGTGGCCGATGATCGTGCTCGAGGCCGGCGTCCTTGGCGAGCGCGCCGAGCTGTGCATCGAGCACCTTCGGCACGAGGCCCTGGAGCAGCCCCAGGATCCGTGGTCCGTCCCGAACCATGAGGAACCTCGGGCGTCGGGCGACGATGACCAGGTTCCCACGATCCTGTCGGCGCAGGACGTCGATGGCGCCCATCTCTGCCCATGCGCGGCGCACCTCGTTGGCCAGCAGGAAGTCATCCGAGGTGGTGAGATCGAGGATGACCTGCTGAAACTCCTTGCCGGAGAGACCGCGACGCCGCTGGGAGATTGCCGCCACTACTGCGATGGCTTCCCAGAGCTTGCTCGATGGCTCGCGTGCTTGCCCGGACTGATGTTGAAGGTCGCTCCTGGTCTTCAGCCTTGGGTCTTCCTTTACCTCTCGGCGGATCTTGGGCGTGTGGCCACGCTTGATCGAGGCGGCCCTGCTCCTGAACTCGGCTGCAACCTCGGGGTGTGTCTCCAGCGGCTCGTAGCCTTCCATCGTGCGCACCCGGGCGCGCTCCATCGACTTGAAGCTCCGTCGCCAGTGCCTCAGGTCGCCCTTGTTGTTCGAGTATCCATCGTCGTGCGGCGTCGGGAAGTCGGGATCTCCGACGAAGATGACCCAGTCCGGGTTGTTCAGGCCTCCGATGGCCATCCAGTCGAATGACGGGTCGTCCCGGGAAGCGGACAGCTCGCCACACCCTGGTCCAAGGAAACGCGCACTACTGTCGAACTCGAGCAGGTCGGCCGCCTCGGCGGGATCCCGGGTGGTGAGTCCGAGGTCGACTGGGCTGCCACCGGTGACGCTCGCCATCGGAGGAATCACGCCCTCGAGCCAGTAGTGCGTGTCGTGGCTGCCCGGCGGCGGCTTGTACTGCCAGCCAACAACCTGGCGCCACAACCGCGTCGTGGCGACTCCGTGCCTCGTCAGCGTCGTCCCGCCGGGTCCATCGACTTCCCAGCGCGCTCCCACCACCAAGTCGGCGGGGCACTGGGCCTCATCGATCAGGCGTTCGGGTAGGCGCCAGATGCCGTCACCGGACGGCTCGCATGGCGCGGATGCTCCGCAGAACTCGGCTTCGACGTGGGTCGCGCCCACGGCTCGAACCGCCGGCGGGTGACTGCTCGACCACAGGTGGCCTCCCGGTGTCCGGATCCCGCCGGTGAACCGCGGTCGCGGCTGAGCGCTGGAGACGCAGAGCTGGTCGACCTCCTCCAGGCCCGGCGGGGGAGCAAGGCGCGCGACGACCTGCGGCCCAAGCACCGCTCGCCAGGCCGGGTGGCCCGCATGGTCAACGCGTCCACCGAACGCCTCGATGAAGGCACCGAGGCGGTCCTCGCGCACCAGCGCACCAGTGGCCTCCGAGACGTCGCCGTCGAGCAACCGGTATTCCCAGTCATCCACCTCTACGAACAGCAGGACACCCTGCTGGATCGCCGCCCTTGTCGCTGCGTCCAACAACATCGGAGAGGCGAGTTGCTTCGCTGCAATGCCTGCCGCGTCACCATCGACGTCCAAGAGCAGATCGGCCTCGAGGTCCTCCAGGTCCTCGTCGGCTTGGGCCTCCAGACCCCGCGGCGGTGCCACGTTGTTGGGCCAGGCCAGGAGTGGCTGTAGGAGCTCGTCCTCCTCGCGCGCGAACAGCGTCGCCCTCGGCTTCGACTTCTCGGCATCGTGCGACGGGCTGATCGCCTCCTGCTGTACGGCGCGCCAGAATGCGCTCTTGGCGGGATCTTCACCTGCGGCCCAGCTCTTCCTGAACTCCTCGAGGTCGTGCTGGAAGTCGCTGGAGAATTGGCGGCGATTGTCCACGAGCGCCTGCAAGGCGCTGGGCACGGGGAGGTGGCGACCGCTTAGGCCGGCTTCGGCCAGCACCTCGGAGAGCCTAAGGCGGTCGCGGCCATGCGGAAACGCCAGGAAGTAGGAGCGGCCGATCAGGGAGCGGAAGCCGTCGGGCTCCGGCAGTTCGAGCGGTCGGTAGCCAGCGGCGTGACGGAGCCACTCCGCGAGCGCCTTCCATGCATCGTCGAGGTGCTGGTAGTTGGTCCGGCGTCCCAGGATCTCGCGCAACCGCGTGTCGAAGGACCCGTCGTTCTGCCGTGGGTAGCCCCAGCAGATCAGGCAGGTCATCCACAGCAGGCCGAAGAAGTGTGGAATCTCGTCCAGGGGGACGCTGGCCCCCATCCCGAGTTGGCGGTCGAGGGACCGACCATCGGGTACCTCTCGCCGAAAGACCTCCCGCAGTCTCGCGGCGACTGCGTCGGGATCCGCATCCACGTCGCCAACGGCGCGCCTAAGCTCTTCGGGATTGGCCGCGATTCGGGTGACGGGATCAGATTTCTCGTCCGCGGCGAACACATAGTCGAGGAGTCGCTCGTTCCAGGCGAGGTAGCTGGCACCCTCCCATTGGAGGGAGCCCAGGCGAGTCGCGACGCTGGCGCCGGCAACGGCCGCGCGGCTGGGTATGGGCGGGGGCGCCAGCGCCGGGCGGGTGTGTTGCGACTCGACCACAGAGAAGCGGTGACCGTCGTGGAGGGCGAACAGCACCCGCGCGTCCCCATCGTCGGCACGCGCTGCCTGGGCGACTGCCCGCTCGATCGCGTCCTCCAGGTCTCGTGGCGCCACGACGAGCAGCAGTGGTGGGCGTTGACCAAGCGCTTCCGCGACCAGGTTGTGTGCCTGCTTGCCCGAGCTCACCTGCTTCTGGTGGCAGAGGGCGCGCAACCGTGGCGGGAGCTCGCCCGCGATGGAGTCGATCACGCTGATCGGCTGGTCCTCCAACGCCACGAGCAGTTCGATCGCTTCTTCCACGTCCTCGGCGGGTGCATCATCCGTCGTCGCGGTGTGTTCGAGCAGCCGCCGTTCGATGTCCGCAGGAAAGGGATCGAACAGGCGCTCGTCGCCGCAAACCACTTCGAGACAGCGCCACCCCTCCTGCTCACGCTCGACCACCAAGGTCGGCGGTCTGGTGAGGGCCCTGGATCCGTAGTCTCGGGCCAGAGCATCGCGATCGACGACGTCGGCAGCCACCAGGATCAGGGCGGCCGGCGCAACCCTCGTCGCCTCCGAGATGCGGTTCCCGTAGTTGTTGCGGTCCGTGATGGTCTTGATCGCCAGGTCCCTGGCAGACAGCCCGAGCTGTCGCGCGAGGATTGCCTTGGCGTCGCCGAACTTGTGGGCGCTCCGCGAGCGCAGGTCGACGGGATCGAGAGCGAGCTTCAGCGCATGCCCGAGTCCACTCGGCAAGGGCTCGGTGCACCAGTCCAGCCAGCGGCGGAGTGTGCTGGCGCGACGCGTCGCCGTGGTGGACGCGAGCTTCGTCTCCGCCTCGAGGAAGTTGACTGCCGTATCGGGATCGAGGTCCGACAGGTCACCAGCGCCTGCCCACTCCAGCCATCGAGAGAAGACGAGGGACGCCCGCAACCCCTGTCTGAAAGCGGTCTGACCAGCTACGGCGTCGATCGCGCCCATCTCCTCGAGCCGAGGCGTAGCCTCGCCGCCGCACGTCAACGCCCCGACCACCTCGAGCGCGTGCCGGTAGTAGCTCCGATCCCTCTGATCCTTGAAGCTGTCGGGCCACGTCCCGACGCCGTGGGCATGCCAGTGCCGGCAAAGGGCGACCACACGGCTCGGGTCGTTCGCCTGGGGAACGGTATCGCCTTCGAGCTGGGTCACCGGGCGCCTCCAGCGCCTTGCTGCCCGCCAACCCTGCAGGGCGCGTAGTGGTGAAGGTGTGCGGGGGTGAGGAGCTTGAGCATCGGGGTCTCGAGTCGAGGCAAGTGAGCCGAGGAGCATGATGCTACCCGAGATGCCGCGCGTGGCTGGCGACTCGGCGGTCATCGATCCTCGAGTCGTGTCCACGCGCTGGTGAACGCGACGTGGAGCAACTATACGACGGGGACGAGGGAGTTCGATGTCCGGGATGAGTCGCTCGGAGCAGATGGCCCGCATCCACGGGAAGGCCACCAAGCCAGAGTTGGTACTCCGGCGCGCGCTGTGGCAACGCGGCCTTCGCTACCGGCTGCGGACGCGCAGTCGAGGTGTCCGCCCCGACCTGGTCTTCGTCGGGCCGAGGGTGTGTGTCTTCATCGACGGGTGCTTCTGGCACGGCTGCCCCCACCACTATGTCCGGCCCAGGACTCGGCACGACTTCTGGCGGGGGAAGCTCCGCGCCAACAACGACCGCGACCGGCGCCAGACGCTCGACCTGGAGGCGCATGGCTGGACCGTGATCCGGGTGTGGGAACACGAGATCGAGGATGAGCTCGACCACGCGGTCGAGCTCATCGAGGCCGCTGTCGACGGTCGGCGGGTGGAGTCCCGCCAGTGGCGGGTGGTCAGCGTCGAGCCGCTGGAGGAGCACGACAGGGAGCGTCGGCACTTCGAGCTGCTCCGACAGCCGTCGACGACGCTTACCTACGAGGGTCCCCGCAACTCGAGGAGCGGCCGTCTACTTTGCCCGGGCCTGGGATCCGATCGCAGCCACCTGGCGTAGCGGCACCCGTTGCTCCTCCTCCGGTTCCTGCTCTTCGAGCTTGCGAAGGACGAGCGCTTCGATCACGGGCAGACCGACGACCATGGAGAGCTTCGGCGGGACCGCGTTGCCGATCAGCTTCGACCACGTCGTGCGCTCGGCCGTGGTCTTGACGTCGAACTTGAAGAAGTCGGGGAACCCCTGGAGCCGTGCTGCCTCGTGAGGCGTCAGCGTCCTTGGCTTCGCCGGGTGGACGTAGCGACCCTGCCCCATGGACGTGAACCCGGTCGTGATGGTCTGGGCGGGCGCGTCCCAGCGCAGACGCCCGTAGACGGAGTTGTAGCTGTGCTCCTTGTCACGGTGACAGGGGGGGCGCCGCGGGTTCGGGAGGTCGTAGCGGTTCTCCGGATCCTCGAAGAACCACGCCATTCGTTCCTTGTTGGTGTCGCTGACGCGAGACGGCGTGTCGAAGCCGCTGCGTCCCTGCTCGGGTAGGTCGACTAGATCGCGAATCGCCCAGTCCACGGTCCGAGCGGAGTGGGGGTTGGCGATGGCCCCTTCGAGAACGTCCACGGCCGTCACGTCAATGCTGTCGTCGATCGCGAGCACGATGTGGCGCTTCCTCGTCTGGGGTACGCCGAGCTGCGACACGTCCACCACGGCGTGGCCGACGCGGTACCCCAGGCCCTGGAGGTGCTCCACGACCGTCGCCACGACGCCCTGGGCTGCGTGCTGAACGGCGGGGACGTTCTCGATCATTACCATGCTCGGCCTTAGCACCTCGGCCGCGCGCGCCATCCGGACATACAGCTCGTTTCGCTTGTCCTTGCGCCTGGAGGTGTTGTTGAGGTCGGAGTGGCCTTGGCAGGGCGGCCCACCGACGAGGATGTCGATGCCGTCCGCTGCCACCTCGTCGGCCAGGGCCTGCTCGGTGCTGGTGACGGCAGCCCCGAGCTCGCCGTCGAACAGGGTCTCGACGCCGACAGTCCGGACCGTCGTACCCGAGAAGTTGTTCTGGTAGACCCCGGTGGCCATCTCGTCGAAGTCCACTGCGAGCGCAACGCGAACGGCTGCGCCGCTTCGCTTGGCGGCCTCCGCGATGCCGAGGGACATCCCGCCACAGCCGCAGAACAGGTCCACCAACCGGAGCGTCGGGGAGCCGTCGGAGTAGTCGGGCCTCTCGGTGCTACGGAGGAAGGCTTGGTCCACCGAACACAGCTTGCAGCATTGGGACTCGTCAGGCAGGGCGGCCCTCTCTCACGTTGGGAGTCTCTGCGGGTAGCTTCTCATGACGGGGGATCGCAGGCCAGGCCATATAGGAGGGCCCGGATCTCGACGCCAGCGTCGACGACGACCTGGCGATGTTCGGGATGTGTCTCCGGCGCGCAGAGAGAGCTCTACGACCTCGATGGCCGATCGCCCCATCGCGCCCGGCAGCCTCGGCGGTGTGGTCTGGCACGACATGGTGAAGGCCCGCCATCACAGGCTCCCAGCGACGTACCCGCCGCCCACCGGAGCGTGCAGGAGCTGGCGGCGGTTGGCTCGGGTGGTCGTCAGGCTCACGTGCACGTGCCCCCCACGCTCCGGCGCGTACCAAATCAGCTGGTCGAACGGGATCCTGGCCCGAACGATGACCGCCGCGAGCTCCTCGGCGCCAAGCCCATCGACCATCAGGTCCACCGCCTCGCCCTTCATGTGCTGCGACGTCGCCGACCCATCGACGGCCTCGTTCACCGCCGGCGACCGGTACCCGCTCGTCACCCGCAACCTCGCCCCGAGCGACGCCCGCAGCGGATCGAGCACGTACGCCGTGAGCACCGCCAGCGCCTGCTGCGCCTCCGGCGTCGGCGTGTTGTCCAGCCCGAGCCTCCGCGCCGTCGAGCTCACCGTCAGCTCCGCCCAGGTGAAGAACCGCCCCACCTGACCCGCCGCCCGCCGCGCGACCGTCCGCCCCTGCGGCGTCGCCGCCACTCCGAGGACCACCACCCCGAGCACCGCGGCCCCGCCCGCGAGCATCAGCGCGCCGCGATTCACTTCGCCGCCACCGGCTGCGCCGCGGACAGCAGGTCCCGCGGGATCTTCCGGTCCCACCAGTACTCGCCGATCTGCGCCAGCTCACCGAACTTCAGCCCGCTCCCCGGCGCGTAGTCGAGGAAGTGCCGCCACCCGGCCAGGGTCGGCTCGAGCACTACGCCCGACCGTAGCGTGGCCCCAGCCCCGACCCGCAGCACGCCGTCGACCACCAGCGGCACGCGCTGCTGCTGCGCGTACCACGAGCTCGCCGCGGCCAGCTGCTCCACCACCGTCGGCCCGTGCCGCATCCACGTCACGTGCAGCCACGCGTCCGATGCCAGATGCCACCCGAGCGACGGCCAGGAGCCCGAGTACCGTAGCTGACTCGCGATCCGCGCGGTGACCGCCGTGTCCGTCCGCGCCTGGTCGTCCTCGGGCCAGTCGGGGTCGAGGTGCTCCGGCCGCAGCTCGAGCTTCGCGAGCTCCTCCACGTCCCGTGCGACCCACTGCGCCGAGCCGGCCTCGCGCACGCCGATGCTCGTCCCGCGGATCCGCCCGAACTCCGCGTAGTCGGTGGCCTCGGGGTTCCACGCGTTCGGCACGCCGACCCGCAGCCCCTCGTACAGCGGCGCCTGCCCGTCACCGGCGACCAGGATCGGCCGGCCGCGCACCACGTGAATCCACCGCACCCCGGGCCAGGCCTCCGGGTCCACCGCGGCCAGGTCCTTCAGCCGCTCCTCGGCCTCGAGGCGCAGCCGCGCGGAGTCCGCCGGGTCCGTCGCGCGCTCCGCCTTCCTGAACCGCGCGTCCACCGATCGCAGCAGCCTCGAGGCGTCCTCGGCGACCT
>Ga0114931_10007540_pt1 | contig 13298 bp, 9 predicted proteins | sample 2SBtaG_FD_89579 | JGI IMG/M metagenome (GOLD analysis project Ga0114931, IMG submission 89579) | Deep subsurface microbial communities from Kolumbo volcano to uncover new lineages of life (NeLLi) - 2SBTROV14_V59a metaG | ecosystem: Environmental > Aquatic > Marine > Volcanic | place: Kolumbo... | reverse complement strand
CCGCCACCCCACAGTGCCGCACAATTATGGCTGGCACAAAATGTATTTCAAAAGAGGGATCCAATGTCCGTGGCCCAATTTTACGTCAAAGCTTTAGTCAGAGGAGAGTTCCTGCAAATACCCCCTATTTCAACAATGGGTGTTATAGATGTTTCTCGAATACACGGCGGCATTGCGATTGTTAAACAGAGCGAAATTGACGGTTCCGATTCGGTTAAGATTATTCCGATAAACGGGATGTAAACCAATATATGAATATAGATCACCCGCCAGCCAATTTTTTCCGGTCTATCGGTAATCACCACGCGAATTCACCGGAACAAAAGCGTTCCGTGGACGTAGATAGTAAATCGACCGAAGCACGGATAAAACCCTGCCTGGATCGCATTGACGTGAAACTTCCAGATCGACAGATCACCCCGTTCGAAAAATTCAGGGTTATCGTACGAGCCGAAGGATCTCAATTACCGAGTGATGGCGGTTGGTTTCAAATCGCCATACCCGGTCAGCGGTTACCCGAAATAAGAGTGATTACCAAACCCAAGGGCGACGTATTAAGTGAAGGAAAGAGTGGCGAATGGCATATCGAGTTACAAGCACCGGTTCAAACTGGGATCCACTGGATTAATGTTACCACACGGTTAATGGAATCAGAACAGCGTGTTATCAACGTAGCCTTCACTGTAAAAGCTATTGCCCAAGGTGGGTTAATCAAGCTAATTGTTTGGTCGCTCTGTATGAGTACTGTACTCGGCGTCGCCTGGCTTATATTCGCCGGCGATCTTGAAAAAGTCGATAGAGCCATGATTTGGAATTTCGATAACCCCAAGACAGAAACTTCGCCAAACCTAAACAAGCAAACAACATCAACCACTCAAATTCCCAAGCAGAAAGCACCGACAGCGGCAAAAATACATCAGCAAGAAAATTCATATCCAATCGCATCTATTAACGCGTTACTTGAACAAAGTCTTTATGCGCAAAACGTAGACGTTCGCCAGCAAGCATGGCGGGAACTTTCTCGGTTTATCGATTTACAAAGCGATGAAGACAACCCGCAGATCCAACAAATCATACTGAAAAGATCGCATTATAAGCAGCAAACGGAATCATGGTTGAAGTCGAAGGAAAATCCCCAGGAATCCATTAAACGCCTGCAAGTACTCGCCTATGTCGATGATGATCCGAGCGCTCAGCGTTGGTTAGGAACATTGTATGCTTCCGGAAGAATCGTGATGCAGCACTGGGGTAAAGCCTGGCAATGGTATCAACGAGCGGCTAACCAAGGTGACACCAATGCGCAACAGTTGTTGGACGAACTTGAGACGCGCGCTGACCAACTTTTATATTCTCCAAAGCTTGAAGAACATTTGCATGCCTACGAATTAGCCGAAGCCGCAGCGTCCGCCGGTGGGCTCAATGCACAATTATGGTTGGGTTACCGCTATGAAACAGGCGACGGCGTTAGGCCTGACTATGCTATGGCTGCCTATTGGTACCGACGAGCGGCCGCGCAAGGAAACACTCAGATCAACGAAAAGCTTGCGAGAATATCGAGATTAATCGACAGGCAGAATGAATCAAAATAAGATACTGCCTAGTAAGCTGAAAGTCTTTAAAAATTCAGGAAAATATAAGTCGACCACACTCAACCATCCCTGCGATCGGAACCATCGGCTTTTAATAAAAAAATGCTCGCCGAAAAGGTGACCAGCCTGTCTTGATTCAACCCAATAAACTGCAAAATCACGTTGGGTTAATAAAGACTCCTCAGTGACGGTCTTGCCCTCGATATTGATTGCATCAAGCAGTTGAGCGCATCGAGCAGATGAATACCAGTTTTGATTTCCTTAGATTGCTTTTCCTCGTTACAGCCTTTTTTCGATGTAACATTGCTTGATTTGATGGCTAATGACACTCATGATATGCGTCTGTCTGTCGGTCATCCTCAATAGCATTACACATGGTTTCGCCCTCAATAGTTCAACTTTCATTAAGAATTGTTACTCTGATTATCACCGTGTTGGCAACAAGCGCTGCACAGGCAGAATTCCGCGCCACGCTTCGCGGCACAACGAACTATACGTGGCGCGGGTTTACCAAAAGCGCTGACAAACCGGCTGTGCAGGCCAGTATCGACTATGAACACTCCTCCGGGGTTTATTTGGGTTCCTTGGCCTCAACCGTAAATTTTAAGGATCGTGGTTTTGACGATCGTTCGAATGTAGAAGTCGTACCCTATCTGGGTTGGAGTTTTCCGGTTAAAGATGATTGGCGTGCGGATTTACAAGTTCAGCGCTATATCTATGATGGCAAGGTCTTCAATAATGAATCGGATTACAACGAGATTTATGGTTTTTTACATTTCCAGGACACATTTAGTGCACGCGTTTCGTTTTCGCCTGATTATTACGATAGAGAACACGCAGCAGCAGATTTAGCTTTCATTGGCCGCTACACATTAACTGAAACTCTGAATGTGTCGTCGGGTATCGGTTATAGTCTTACGCGGGATGTATTGGAATATGACTATTTGTATTGGAACATCGGAATGTCATGGTATCACCGCTATGTTGCATTGGATCTGCGCTATGTACAGTCGGCGTTCTTCAACGAAATGGAAGACGTCGATAAAGATCCTTGGAGGTTCGAACCGGAACGGATAAGCGCGACCGTTGTGTTTACCGTTACCTTCGGGTTTTAATGGAAAGATTGCCGGTGCCCGCTCATGAAGGGTGTTTTATTGCGGCGTTTTACTCAAAACCGGATGCAGTCGTGTAACCGGCCTAATCTGGCCGTTTCCTATAATATTTTTATATTGATTTGAACCTTTTTGAATCTTTGCAGGATATACGGGTATTCAAGCTGAAAATGTGGATTTGCAACTTAACGTTCCGAAGACTGACTCGACCAATGAAGATTATAGCGAAAGGGTTTATCCGAAAGACTAAACCGGGCGCTGACGATAAAGAAAAAGAGTTGATCGCACGTATTATTTTAAAACACGATGATGCGCTGGAGGCTCTCTACCGGCTGTATTTTGACCGATTGTTCAGATTTGCGTTACGTATCACCGGCCGTATGGATTGCATCGAAGAGGTTATTAACGATGTGATGCTGGTAGTTTGGAATAAAGCGGACAGTTATAACCAGACCTGCCGTCCGTCGACCTGGATTTTCGGTATCGCGTACAATAAAGCACGCAAATATCGAACCGGTCCGAATAATGGTGTCGAAGAAGTTGAATTCGATGATCAGGGGAACGAAGAACACAGCCGCTGCAATCCGAATTGGGTTGAGCAGGTTGAAATGCAGGATCAAATGACTAAGGCGCTTGAAATATTGTCTCCGGAGCACCGGTTGGTCATAGAATTAACCTATTATCACGGTATGCATTATTCCGAGATCGCGCAAATAGCCGAGTGCCCCGAAAATACCGTGAAAACCCGCATGTTTCATGCGCGCAAAAAATTGGCGCAGGTGCTCCGAAATTGATTAAAGACTGCTCAAACCGGCCTGAGAGGGTAATTATGAACCATTCTAACCACTCAAATTATACATCACATAACGACGTTTGGTTGTTATTGCCATGGCATGTCAATGGAAGCCTTGACGAAAACGAACGCCCCTTGGTCGAAGGACACTTAAAAGTTTGCGTGTCATGCAGAATTGAGGTAGAGAATTTGACCAAGCTGGCAGCTGAAATGGCGTACTCCGGCACCGTGGAATTGGCGGCCAGCTCGTCATTTTCTCATTTAAAGAAGCAGATTCAGGCGAACGCGGAGCCGGCGCATCTAGGCGAAATGAATAACTCATTAAGCTGGATCGTGGGATGGTTAACCAATCGCCCGCTTTTAGTCGCCACGCCCTTAACATTCCTTGTCATCGTTACTGCGATGACGTTTTTTTGGCAATACAAAACAATTCCTGTGGGACCTGATGCAGAGTATTACACCTTGTCGAATGGGGCGGCGTTCAAATCGGAGCATAAAGCGATTCAAGTCGAGTTTACAGAAACCGTGACGCAGGATCGGATAGACCAGATAATAGCCTCGATTGACGGAGTTATCTTAGATGAAGACGACCAAAATCACATCTACCACGTTCAAGTAAATAGCAATAAGCCAAGCGATTTCAAGCAACTGGTCGCGCTGGTTATTCAGTTACAAGAACAATCGGATGTCGTTTCCGCATTCCCCATTGTTGTGTCACCCCCCCAAAATCGGTCAAATAGGAGCGCGCCATGAAGCAACTATCCGGTAGTATTTTTATCCTCTTTGCGGGATATTTGGGGATCGTTCTAGCCTCTGCGGAATCCTTTGATAAACAGATCAAAATATTTGATAACCCTGAATTAGAACGATTGGTGCTGATTGGATTCGAGGATTCGAGCATCAACCGCTTTGCTCGCGCGACGGCGATTGATCCCTACCGTAGACGCGGTGAATATAAAGGGTCAACTTGGAGCAAGCGGGTCATCTCTCAGATTTCCCAAGATTACTCGCTTGAGATGCTGTCAGAATGGCCGATGACTGAGATCGGTATCCATTGCGTGGTCTTTAAAATTCCAGCATCAGGCTCGGTTGAGCAAGTGCTCAATGCGCTGCACAAGGATAAACGAATTCGTGTTGCGCAAAAAATGCATGCGTTCAAGGTACAAGCTTCTCACTACAAAGACCCCTACTTTAGCTGGCAGACAAATTTGCGCGACATGCGTATTGCCGAGGTGCATGCCAGAACAACAGGCAGGAATATTTTTATTGCATTAATTGATACCGGGGTAGATACCGCCCATCCGGACTTGCAGGGGCAAGTCGTATCAACCGAAAACTTCGCCGAAGCGGTTTCTGACAGTTTTTCCACTGATGCACATGGTACGGCTGTCGCCGGAGTCATATCTGCCCGGCCCAATAACACCGGCATTGTCGGGATTGCGCCCGGTGCTCGCTTGGTAGCCCTGAAAGCTTGCTGGCCGGTACGTGTCGGCGAAATGGAGGCTGTTTGTAACAGTTTTACGCTGGCCTTAGCGGTTAATGCTGCAATCAGGGCAAAGGTAGATATTTTAAACATGAGTTTAACTGGTCCGATAGATCCTATCTTGACGATGCTATTGGATAAAGCAGCTGAAAACGGAATTATTATTATAGCTGCGGATGCCGGTAGCAATTCTGACAAGATAAGTTTTCCGGCATCATTAGATAGCGTGATCGCTGTTCGAAACACTGATGCGAAGAATGCAATACAAGCAACGCGGCTGCGGTCGATCGCTGCGCCAGGTTCCGATATTCTGACAACGTTACCACACGGAAAGTACGATTATGTATCAGGCAGTTCACTTGCGGCGGCGCAGGTTTCGGGTATTGTGGCACTTATGCTGCAGCTCGATCCTGAGATCTCGAAACAGAATATTCTTGCAAACTTGCAGGCCAATCCATCTTTGGATCTATGTAAAATGTTGTTATGCGGCAAGCAGACTGCTATTGCAGAGACAGAAACGCTACCGCTGTAAGCGGTTTCATAGCAGAAAACCAACAGTGGATATGCCGCATTAGTATCTCATCGATACGTTTCGCACCGTGCGCCATTCTCTCTGAGAAAAGCGTTTGACCCGAATTCCCCCTTAGGCAAACTCTGAATCGATCCATTCCGGATTTAGCCACGGCCCGCTCCAATCTATTGTCTTACACCCACCTGTCGCCCCTTCCCTATGCTACGGGAAACACTCAATAAACCAGTGCCTTACTGAGCGAAGGACCGCTTCGTTTTTTGTCATAAAATTGCAAAATTTTTTGAACCATTTGCACGGATGCATGGATAAATAGATAGAAAATAGGTATTTCTCGTAAAAAGCGGAACTCGAGGATATTGTTACTCGCCGGCCTAAACACGACAAAACAACACCAGGCGGACCGCTTTGAACTATTTAAATCATTGAGAAACAGAACACGGAATTTTTAAATCAATGGAATTGTTTGGACGAAATACAGTGTTGGCTTCCGAACATTGAATGAATTCACTTAGGACTTTGACTGAAAAGGAATCGAAACGCTAATGAATATGAAAAAATTGGTCGTGTATTCTCATGATACGTTTGGGCTGGGGAACATCAAGCGCATGCTGGCGATAACCCAGCAGCTTCTCGATACGATTCCGGACTTATCCGTACTGCTGATCTCTGGTTCTCCGGTAATCCATCATTTTAGCCTACCCGAAAAACGCTTCGACTATCTAAAATTGCCTTGCTTAGGAAGGACGGTAAAAGGTGAGTACACAGTCAAAAGGTTGGGTACACAGTTTGACGAATTGGTCGCAGTAAGAACCCAGATCATTCAAGCTACGGTAGCCAATTTTGACCCGGATATTATTCTGGTGGACAAAAAGCCTCGTGGGATCGCGGATGAACTGCTACCAACGCTTGAACTGGTTCGAGGGAAGAGCAAGCAAACTCAAGTCGTGTTGCTGCTGAGAGATATACTAGACGACCCAGAAACGACGAGCAGAATATGGTTAAATAACGATTATTTCAGAAGTATCGAACGTTATTACAATTCGATTTTGGTCATGGGGGAGCCGAAAGTATTCGATGTTGGCAAAGAATACCGTTTCCCTGAAAGTGCCGTCAAAAAGCTAGAATATTGCGGCTATACGCGTCGCCCTCGATCAGACATAGGTCTCGAATTAACCAAATTATTTCCTCAAGGAGAAAGACCCCGTGTTCTGGTTACGGCAGGAGGTGGGGAAGACGGTTTCGAATTGCTAAAAACATATTTGACGGGTATCTCGATCAATAATGATTCCGGGGGGGTTACCAGCATAATCGTAACCGGCCCTGAAATGTCTATGCAGAACAGAAATGAGATCTACCAGACGTCTGCTCGATTGGAACACGTGCAGACTATAGAGTTTACGCCGAATCTGATGGAGTACATGCGTAACGCTGATTTGATTATTTCGATGGCAGGTTACAACACTATCGTGGAAATTCTTTCTATGAACAAGCGTGCCGTGGTGGTGCCGCGCGTAAAACCCGTTCATGAACAATTGATTCGCGCAAAGCGACTAGAGCAATTGGGCTTGTTAACCTGTGTTTCCCCCACCGAGTTGACGCCGCAGCGATTATTGAGTGCGGTATCCGATCAATTATCGATGCGCGCCGCGCCCATCGATTCGGTGCGTTCGATTAATTTCAACGGGCTCCCTAATTTAACCGGACAATTCAAGAGACTATTCGACGATTGCAGCAGCAAGACTGAACCTATAAATTCTCATGCTATAAAGCCAGTGATTCCTTACTACCTTCCGGGTGCGAGCGCATGCTTGGCTTCTTAGTCAAAACTTATCCAAAAGTTTCCGAGACCTTTGTACTCCAGGAAATATTAGCCTTGCAGGGCGAACCTTTGGGACTGCAGATTTTTGCGATGCAAAAACCGACAGATAATGAATTTCATAGCGCATATGAACAGGTTTACGCGGATGTAGACTATTTAACATCCGGCCAGTGGCGTGATTGGAGTTCATGGAGGAAGCATCTAGATTTTATGCGCATCAGACCGTTGCGCTATTTGAAGACCCTATGGTTCAGTTTAACGCGATCGGAGGGCGGTACATTCAGCCAATTTGGTCAAGCAGTCTGCTTTGCGGTGCTAGCCGAAGCAAAAGGAATTCGCCATATTCACGCTCATTTTGCCAGTGAACCGGCCGGATTGGCAGAATTGCTAAAGTGCCTTAGTGGAATCAGCTACAGTATTTCCGCTCACGCGAAAGATATTTATGTGAGCGACGACACTTGTCTGGCTAGAAAAATAGCCAGCGCCCGCTTTGTCGTGACGTGCACCGAGTACAACCGGCGATATCTCCAATCAATCAACGCGGCAGAAACGCCTATTTATAGGGTTTACCATGGTATCGACGCGGCCAGGATCATGGCTGAAAATCAACACGATGTCCAGGGCGTTGGAGTGATACGCATCCTAAGCGTCGGAAGGCTCAGAGAAAAGAAAGGCTTCAGGTTCTTGATCGGTGCCTGCCAACGACTTGTCCAAATCGGTTACCGATTCCAATGCGATATCGTGGGATACGGGCCTGACCGGGATGAGTTGACAGCACTCATCGAAAGTTACGGATTGAATGGAATTGTTCGTTTACTAGGGAAAATGACGCATGACGAACTGGTTATGATTTATCGACAAACCAGTATTTTTGCATTGCCATCCCTGATCGCAGCTGACGGCGATCGGGATCGTATCCCGAATGTTTTGATGGAAGCCATGACTTTTTCAATTCCCGTGGTCTCCACACAAGTATCCGGGATACCCGAACTTGTCGAGACAGGAAAGTGCGGCCTGTTGGTTGAGCCTGGAGATACGGAAGCTTTGTTCGATGCCTTGAAGCTATTGTTAGACCGACCGGAGCTCAGAAGCCGATTAGGCGAGGCGGGCTATAGACGGGTAGCGGAAAGTTTTGCTGCCAGTCAGCATATTGGTCGATTAAAAAAACTTCTTACAGATACCCTACAGTCAAATAGATCAGTAAGTCCGCATAACATCACGGCAGAAACACACCATGGATAAACAAATCGCCTATATCGTAAAAGGATTTCCGCGTCTGTCCGAAACCTTTATCAGCAATGAGATCTTGTTGTTGGAAAAAATGGCTACGCCCCTCAAACTGTTTTCGATTAAACGCCCGGCGGAAGATCTGGCGCACGACTCGGTTTCCCGAATCCGCTCGGACTTGGAGTATTTACCGCCAGTGACGTCGCTTTCTAATACGTGGCTACTGTTGTGGCTGAAGCAAAATCTTCCGGCCTATTGGCGTAGTCATATCCGATTAGCCGCGCAACATCCGCTTCGATATATGCGAACACTCTTGGGTACCTTATGGATGAGTCTACGTTACCGAAATGGATTTTTCAGCAAGCCCAAGAAAGTTTTTATCAAAGAATTTATCCAGGCCGGATACATCGCGCAGCGAATCGAAGCGTCTGGCCAGATCAGGCATTGTCATGCGCATTTTTGTCACGGAGCAACCACCATCGCTTTTTTTGTCAGTCGCCTGACCGGGCTTCCCTTCAGTTTTACCGCCCACGCCAAGGACATTTACCAGCTCAACCAGAACCCTGGCAAGCTTCTGATTCAGAAAATCAAAGCGTCTTCTTTCGTTGCCACGTGCACGGATGCAAATAGACTATACCTAGAGTGCTTAGGCAGCGAGACCAATATACATAAAATCTATCACGGGATTGATATAAACTTCTTTAGGCCCGCGGAAATGCTACCTCAAGCGACAAAGCCGGTCATTCTTTCTATTGGCCGCTTTGTTGAGAAAAAAGGCTTCGATTATTTACTGAATGCCTGTTCGATGCTGGTGAGCAAAGGCTTCCAATTCAGGTGTCGGATCATCGGAGAACGCGGCGATCGCTACGAAGCACTTATAGATCAGATCAAAAGTCTGGGTTTGGAAGGTTATGTGATACTGGAAGGGCCCAAAGCGCACTATGAGTTATTGCCGATTTATCGGCAAAGCTCGATGTTCGTGTTGCCGTGCCGAATTGTCGAGGACGGTGATCGAGATGGTATTCCGAATGTACTTGTCGAAGCGATGGCGTGTGGGCTGCCGGTCGTATCAACCGAAGTATCCGGAATCCCTGAATTAATAAAAAACGAGCAAAATGGATTGTTGGTAAAACCGCAAGATAGCAAGTTACTCGCCATTGCAATGGAGCACTTATTGACCAATAAAACGTTGTCAAACCGGCTCTCCCGCAACGCTCGAATGACCGTTTGTGAGCATTTTGATTCGGCCAAGACAACGTTGCAACTACAGGATTTGTTCAACCGGCCGGTAAATTTTAGCGTGACCGAGTCAGCCGCTAGTGAGGTGATTCGTGCTCATTCATAATTGCCTGAACCATGGCGCAGAAGCTTCGATCGATGTGAGTATAGTGTTTCGGGCACCGTTTGACGACTATTCCGGTGAGCAAATCCTAAAGCATTACAAAACTCGCCAATCGATCCGTTTGTTTCCGGTTTTCGAACCTGATCAGGTAAAGCCCGCATTTGTTGATGATGTGCTGAAAAATTGTTTCACGTTCAATGGGGAAATGTATCACTTGGGTTGCAACATCGACTGGAAAAATAATCCCAGCAGCGATATTGAATGGCTAATTTTGTTGCACAAGGGTTATTACTTGGTGGGCTTGGGGATGCTGTTCCGAGCATCCGGTGGCACAAAGTATCTCAACAAATGGGTCAGGCTGGTTGATTCATGGATCGACCAAACTGCGCCAGATTTTATCGCCAGCGATGTTACCGGCAGAAGAATTCAGAACTGGATTTATGCGCTCTATTATTTTATAAATGGCAATCCTCACGGCGATCCGTCCCCAAAGTTTGTTGTGCGGCTATTGGCTTCTTTACGGGAACAAGTCGAGTATTTGATCAGCAATCTAACGCCGGCTCGCAATCATCGTACTTTAGAGTTGTACGCTATTTTTCTGGCAGCAGTTTGGCTTCCGGAATTGCGAGGTGCGGACCGTTGGTTGGACTTCGCGGTGAATGAACTGGCAGACAATGCCGCATCTGATATCCTGCCGGATGGCGTGCATTGTGAACTTTCAACATTCTACCACCATATAGTGTTAAAGAATTTTCTTGCCGCCAAACGCCTCGCTGAAGCCAATAGCATCCAATTGCCAACACGTTTTGATGAGGCCGTTAAACGCGCGCTAAATTTTTCTTTGTATATTCACAAACCCGATGGCCGAATACCCTCGTTAAGCGATGGGGATACTGGGAGCTTTTGTGATTTGTTAGATCTCGGTGCGGCGTATTATGACAACGAAAGCCTTCAATTTGTGAGTTCCAGTGGCGCATTGGGTTCGCCTCCATCGCAGCGATCCCGAAGTTTTACCCACAGTGGCTATTCGGTGCTGAGAAGTTCGTGGAAGTCCGATAAGGAATCGTTCAAGGATGCGCGTTATCTTGTTTTTGATTGCGGCCCGCTAGGTGCAGGCAATCATGGTCATTTTGATCTGCTGAATATAGAAATGGCGGCTTACGGCCGCAGTCTGATCGTCGACCCCGGGCGCTTCACCTACGATGAATCCGGCACAACCAACTGGCGGGCATTGTTTCGCTCGACACGTTATCACAATACTGTTTCGGTAGACGGTAAGGACCAGGTCGGTTATCGCTACAATTCCCGACGCGGAAAATACAAGATATACGGTGATCTCCCTAAAGCTAAGTTGCTGAACTTTGTGACTCAAGACAGTTTCGATTTCGTGCGTGGGATCGCGAGAAGTCCGCAATATACGGCAACGCACGAACGCTTGATTTTGTTCGTGCAAGGTGAATATTGGCTGGTATCCGATGTGCTGCGCGACAGCAAATCGCATGATTATTGTCTGCATTACCATTTGGCACCGCAACCTTCCGGTCAACCGCAGGTACGGCAGGAATCGCAATCGATTCGAGTAGAGGCATCGAAACTGGCGCTGATTCTACCGTCAAAGCCCGAGGCAGAAACTCATATTGGAGTGGGAATCGGATTCATATCCCCAATTTATGGTGTGAAATGTAATGCACCGATTGTCGATATCGGTTGCATTGCCGACAATACGACTTTTAACACTGTTCTGTATCCCTACAAAAGCGCGCTGCCGAATTTCACGGTTGATATTCTGGACGCCGAGCTATCCGCACCACAAAGTTTGCCGTGGGAGGCTTCGGCATTTTCGCTCCGTATCGAGAACGGCGAAGACTGGGTAACCGACTTTTTTTTCATCTCCCACAATGGTATCAGGCGGGAATGGCGGTTTCGCAACTTTCATTGTTCCGGTACCTTCTGTTTTTTGCGACTGAACGCCGGCGGGTATCTTATGTCTTCATTTACGGATTCAGGAACTATCGTTGTAGTGGATGAGCCAGCCGCTTTTGAAACCGGGCGGATATCATGAATGCCTATCGTTGCGGAATGATTCCCAATGACCATAGATTACGCCATCTAGAAACCCTCATCGACTCCAAACGGATGCGGGAAGTATTGGAACGTTATTTGTATGGCGGCACAACACGAACAATTTCAGCATGCCACATCGAGCGTATTAAGTACAAACCCGCGAAAAATTGTCGAGTCTGTTATCGGCTGATCGTTAACGACACTGCAGATAACAGCTGCTCTGAGCGTTTGGTTTATGCGAGATGTTTCGAAGACGGCGGCGCAAAATCACGCTACCAAAAGGTGTGTCAAGGTGCCGCGGATAATTTGAGAGCCGATAAATCTGTGGTCTATATATCGGAGCTGGAAACGGTGGCCTGGATTTTCCCGAACGACCGCAAACTGCAACATTTGGAGAAAATTACCAACCGGCATTTTCTTGCGCAAGCTGTCTTGCCCAGTTTGCTAGCCGGCCGATTTGGTCCGGGTTGGTCCATCGGCGAAGTACAGTCGGAAATGATTCGCTACATACCGGAGCAGTCATGTATGGTGCGCGCGAAATTTCAGATGGCCCATCAAACTACCGGATCACAGTATAACTTGTTGGTGTACGGTAAAACATACTACAACGACGATGGCGACCAAACTTACCAGCTGATGCGCCAGTTGTGGGACAGCCAGGTGTGCCGTGACCAAAAGTTAAGAATTCCTGAACCGTTGGCGTATCAACCACAAACCCGGATGCTATGGCAGCGCAGCGTACCCGGGGTACTATTATCCGAACTGGCCAGCGACGGGCCGGTTTTTCTGCAGGGAGTCGCGCAGGCCGCCAACCAAGTTGCACTGTTACACCAGCAGCGATTAGACGGCTGCGCAGAATACGATTGCGCAGCGTTAAGCCGGCAATTGGCAAAGGTCAGGCGCTTGTTGGCGGTGTTCGACCCACCGTGCCGGGAAAGTGCCAACCACGTCATCGAAGAACTGCTTACTTTGTTGCCGGCCGTTGAATCCGAACAACGGGTTGTTTTGCATGGGGACCTTCACCTTAAAAACATTCTTTGTGACAACGGACAGGCTGTTTTGATCGATTTAGACAACTTGATTTTGGGTGACCCGTTGCAGGAAATCGGCAGCTTTGTCGCCGCAATACTTAATCTGAGCTTAGTAAAACATCTGCCGGTTGATTTAGCCGATCAAGCGATTAGGACCTTTCTAGTTGCATATAGCAATCGTGTGCCATGGCCGGTTACCGAATCGGGTTTACGCTGGCATGTGGCTGCAGCACTGGTTCGCGAGCGGCTGTTTCGAGGGTTTACGCGCTTAAAAGCGGGCCGCATGGAAATTCTCGATGAGCTTGT
>Ga0114931_10007539_pt1 | contig 13298 bp, 16 predicted proteins | sample 2SBtaG_FD_89579 | JGI IMG/M metagenome (GOLD analysis project Ga0114931, IMG submission 89579) | Deep subsurface microbial communities from Kolumbo volcano to uncover new lineages of life (NeLLi) - 2SBTROV14_V59a metaG | ecosystem: Environmental > Aquatic > Marine > Volcanic | place: Kolumbo... | reverse complement strand
GAAAGCCTACACTCCGGACGAGATGTGCCGCGAGGTGCGCCGCGCCGGGTTTGTGGTGCAGCAAGTCGAAACAGTTTACGCCGGCGCCGGCTGCCTGGTTGCCGGCAAAAAATCAGCTTGAGCGGCTTTTCCTGTATGCCGTCACGAGATTGTGCGCCAGCCGGGTGGGTTCCGGAATGCGGTATCGGGTGGTGCATTGCAGGGTCCACTCGATAGCCTGGGACAAGCCGACCTTATGGCCGACCGAAACGAAAATCGGTTTGCATCCCCGGCGCGAGCGCAGCACCGCGCCCAGCACCCGGTTGTGGCCATCCAGCAGACCGGTGAAGGCGCCTTTCGAGTCTTTCGGTTCGTTATAAACGCCGACCAGTTTGCTTTTGGCGCAGCCAATGGTGGACCGGTTGAGAAACAGCCCCAGGTGGGAAGCCAGACCCAGCCTGCGCGGATGCGCCAGGCCGTGGCCGTCGAAAAATATGAGGTCCGGCGCCGGGTCGATCTTGCCGAACAACTGCAAAAGAATCGGCGCTTCACGAAAGGAAAGCAGCCCGGGGACATAAGGAAATTCGATCTCGCCTTCATGGACGAATTCACCGATGACCCGCAGCGAGGGAAAGGCCAGCAGAACCACTCCGGCAAACGCTGCGGACGAATCCCGGGCAAACCCGATATCCGCACCGGCGACGATTTTCGGGGGCCGGCGCCGCGGCGCGAGGCTGACTTTCCCGGCGAAACGGCTTTGCAGTTGCACCGCCTGCCGGGGCGAAATCCGCCAGGAATGCAGAGGTTTGATCTTCATGGCACCGAATGGTTTTCATGATCGCGTCGTTTTGCCGGAAAGATGAACCCGCCGGCCAAACCGCCGCAGGAGCTTTTCAGGAAGAAGCCGCGCAACAATCCTTATTAAGGTTTCGGCTCCAGACTTTTTTATGATAAAATTTTTTATCCGCTGTCGCGGGCAAACCATTTCCCCGCATAGGATAAGAGGAAATAGCCTTGGACATAAACATGAAAATTCTGGTGGTGGACGATCTTCCCACAACACGCCTGTTTATAAAAAGGCTTTTAAAGAAAATCGGCTTCGAACATATTATCCTGGCAGAGGATGGCGAGTCCGCCTTGAACGAATTGAAAAACACGACATTTGATCTGATTTTATCGGACTGGCAAATGCCGCACATGAATGGACTGGAGTTGCTGAACTCCGTCAGAAAGAATGCGTCTCACAGAAATGTCCCTTTCATCATGATCACGACGGAAACCGAAAAAGAAAAAGTTATCGAAGCGATGAAAGCGGGTGTCGACCAATACATGATCAAGCCCCTCAACATGGACGTCCTCCGGGAAAAAATCGAAGAAGTGGCGTAATAAAAATTTCATTCACGTGACTCTTCCGCCGCCGCCTGTCCGCTCCGGCGGCCCGCGCCGGATTTTCACAAACCGGCGTCTTTGCGTAACGCTTTGACCTTGTCCGTTTTCTCCCACGTGAACCCCGGTTCGTTTCTGCCAAAATGCCCATAGGCGGCGGTGCGGGTGTACTTGGGTTTTCTCAGGTCCAGCGATTTGATGATGTCGGCGGGTTTCAGGTTAAAGTGGCGCCTCACCAAAGCCTCGAGAATATCCGGATCGACATGGGACGTGCCGAAAGTATCCACGCAAACCGATACGGGGTCGGCCACACCGATCGCGTAGGCTAATTGGACTTCACAGCGGTCGGCAATCTTTGCGGCAACCAGGTTTTTGGCGATGTAGCGGGCCATGTAGCTGGCGGAGCGGTCCACCTTTGTCGGGTCCTTGCCGGAGAATGCCCCGCCGCCATGGCGGCCAAACCCCCCGTAGGTGTCAACGATGATTTTGCGCCCCGTCAATCCGCAATCGCCTTGAGGCCCGCCGATGACGAATTTGCCCGTGGGATTGATGTGAATCTTCATCTTTTTATGCTGAAAGCGTTTGGGAATGGTGGCGTGAATCACCTGTTCGGTAATCTCAGCGCAAAGTTTTTTATAAGAAACCCGGGGATCGTGCTGGCTGGAGACCACCACGGTTTCGATGCAAACCGGTTTGCCGTTTTCATAACGGACGGAAACCTGTGACTTGCCGTCCGGCCTCAGGTAAGGCAGGGCGCCTTTTTTCCGCACCTCGGCCAATCGCCGCACAAGCTTGTGGGCAAACATGATCGGCATGGGCATCAGTTCTTTGGTTTCGTTGCTGGCGTAGCCGAACATCATGCCCTGGTCGCCCGCTCCCTGCTCCTTTTTGTCGTCATCCACGCCGCAGGCGATATCCTTGGATTGCTTATCAAACGCCACGAGAACTCCGCAGGTTTCAAAATCAAATCCCATATCGGAATGCGAGTAGCCGATATTTTTGATGGTGTTCCGGACCACGTCGGGAATTTCTACGTAACACTTTGTGGTGATTTCTCCCGCGACGACGACAAACCCTGTTTTAACCAGGGTCTCGCAGGCTACCCTTGCATTGCGATCCTTTGCCAGAATCGCATCGAGAATCGCATCGGAGACCTGGTCGGCGATTTTATCGGGATGTCCTTCGGAAACCGATTCAGACGTAAACAAGAAATTGCCAATGCTCATGGAGGTTTTCCTATCCGTTGGAATGTTAGTAAAGCGCTTCGTTTGCGACAGACTATCTACCCGGTTTAACGGTCAACTGACGTTTTCTTCAAAACTCAAATCCCTGCCGAAATCGGAAGGGAATTTTTTTCTCATTTCATGAGTGATGTAGCGGTTGATCTCCTCGGTGGAAGACAGGCTCAGAACATGGTCCGCCATTTTTTTTGCGTCGCCCAGGTTGATGCTGCGAACGATTTTTTTTACTTTCGGGATCGAATGCGGAACCATGCTCAACTCGTCCACCTTGCCAAGTCCGAGAATAAGCTGGGTGGCCAGGGGGTCGCCCCCCAATTCCCCACAGACACTGACTTTTTTTCCGGCCTTCTCCGCGGCGGCAAAAATTTGCTTCAGAAATTTGATCACCGAAGGGTGAAACGGCTGGTACAAGTGAGCCACATTTTCGTTGATGCGGTCCACCGCAAGAACGTATTGGATCAGATCGTTGGTGCCGATGCTAATAAAATCGACATGTTGCAGAATATGGTCCACACAAACCGCAGAGGCGGGGGTTTCGATCATCGCGCCGACCTCGATTTCGTCATCGAACGGGATTTGCCCGGCACGCAGTTCGCTTTTCGCCTGTTCCAGGAGTTTGTCGGCTTCGATGATTTCATCGACATAGGAAACCATCGGGTACAGAATTTTGACTTTCCCAAAAAGGCTTGCCCTTAAAATGGCCTTGATCTGGTTCATGAAAATTTCCGGATACGTGAGCGACAAGCGGATTCCCCGCAAGCCCAAAGCCGGGTTGTTCTCCTCTCCCAGGTCCATGGTGTGCATGATTTTGTCGCCGCCGATATCCAGGGTGCGAATGATGACCGGATGCGGGTCCACCCCCTGAACCACTTTTTTGAAATTCTCATACAGTTCGTTTTCGCTGGGGAAGGAGCTTCGCCCCAGGTACAAAAATTCCGTGCGGTACAACCCCACCCCCTCCGCGCCAAATTTTTGCAGCGACTTGATTTCATGGGTCGATTCGATATTGGCCATCAGCTTGATCTTGCGCCCATCCGGAGTCTCCGCCGCCAGGTTGATATCTTCCAGAAGCTTTTGTTCGTAGAACCGGAAATTCTCCTGTTTTTTCAGGTAATGTTTATTATCCTCCGCGTTGGGACCGACGATCACGCGGCCGTCAATGCCGTCGATAATAATATTTTCCCCGGAATGAATTTTTCCGGTAATGCCTTTGATGCCGACGACGGCCGGTATCCCCAGCGCCGAGGCCAGAATGCCGACATGCGAGGTTTTCCCGCCCGCCTCGGTCGCAATGCCCTTGATGAGGCTTTTGTTCATGGTCAACATATCGGTAGGCCGCAGTTCGTGGGCAACCACCACAACCGGCTCGTCAATTTCGTCCAGGCTTTCCTCCTGGTGTCCCACCAGGTTTCGAATGATCCGCTGAACGACGAGTTCGAGGTCGTCCTTTTTACCTTGCAGGTACTCGTCGTTGATGTTGTCGAACAATTTCATGAATTTGTCTAACGTCAGCGTCAGGGCGTACTCGGCGTTCAGGCATTCCGCGCGGATGTTCGCCACGGTGTCATTGACCAGGATTTCATCTTCCAGCAACAGCGAGTACGTATCGAGGATGACGGAATATTTATCGCCCACCTTGCCGGCGCGTTTTTTTATTTCCCGAAGTTGGGTTTTGGAATGTTCGATGGCTTCCTGAAACCGCTTGATTTCCTTCTCGACCTGTTTTGCGGGGATTTGCCGCTTGACGATGCAGACTTGCGACCGGTCGATCAAATAGGCTTTGCCGAAGGAAATTCCCTTGGATACCGCAATTCCTCTTAACACGGCTGTCTCCTTACAGTGACCGCTTTCGCGCAAAGATTCGCGCCGGGCGGGACGATCCCTCCCCGAACAAGCTAAATAAAACGGGAGTCCTCTTCCAAAAGAATCGAATAAATCTCATCGACGCCGTTGGCGTTCAGAATATTTTGGCGCAGCTCTTGATTTTTTAACAGCCGGGACATGCGGGCCAGCGCTTTCAGGTGAAGACCGGTGGAATTGGAGGGCGCGATGAGCAGGCAGATAAAATGAACCGGTTTTGTATCCAGCGCCGCAAACTCAATGCCCTCGGTTGACCGGGCGAACAAAATAATGATGCGGTCGATTTCGGCGGATTTGGCGTGCGGCACGGCCACGGTTTCCCCGATTCCCGTGCTCCCCAGGACTTCACGGTCCATCAGGGTATGATAGAGAGTTTCCTGGTCCCGGATGACTCCCTTGGCCTCAAGGTAATCCACCAGTTCCCGCAAAACGCCCGGTTTGTCCTTTGCCGACAAGTCGGCAATAACAAAATCCTTTTTCAGAATCTCGCTGATTTTCATCAAAACAATCGATTGGAGGGGTGCAGCTCAATCCCCATGCGGCGGATATCGATCTCCCGGGCGCATTGTTTATTTTCAAAGTTTATCGAGCTTGTTCTTTTCTACCTTGCGGCTTTTTCTTTTCAAGCTAAGCACCCGGTCCTTGCGTTTTCTCAGTTGTTTTTCCATCTTTTCCAACGCATGGTCCATGGCGACGTACAAGTCATCGGTTTCGTCTTTACTGTTGAGGGAAAGCCCTTTTATCGTGACCGTGATTTCCGCCAAATGCCGGTGTTTTTCGGCGGCTAAAATCACATGAACATCCGCACGCTCTTCCAGCCCGTCAATGGTTTTGCCCATTTTGCGGGTCAAATGAGTTTTGATGCCTTCCGTAACCTCTATGTTTTTCCCCGTAATCGTCAAATTCATAACACAACTCCTGGTGAAAATTCGCTTTGGTAAGTGCGAGGTTATAGTGTTCAGCGTTTGAATTCAAGCCTTGACAAGACGATTTAGAACAACTTTTTTCTCTTGCTGGCAGGAGGAATATTAAGCTCTTTCCGGTACTTGGTTATCGTTCTGCGGGCGATTTTGGCGTTTTTCCTGCCCAAAATTTCCACCATTTTATCGTCGGTATGCGGCTTTTCGGCATCTTCATTCTGCACCAGCTCCTTGATCATGTTTTTAACGCGGACGGAGGACAGCGTGTCCCCCATATAGGATTTGATGCCGCTGTGAAAGAAAAACTTGAGTTCATAAATCCCCTGCGGGGTATCGATGTATTTGTTGGTGGTGATACGGCTCACCGTCGATTCGTGCATACCGATATCCTCCGCCACATCGCGCAGCACCATGGGTTGGAGATAAGACAGCCCCTGATCCATAAACGCCTGTTGCAGCTTTGTGATACTCTTGCCGACTTTATAAATCGTCTGCCGCCTCTGGTCGATGCTTTTAATCAGCCACAGGGCCGAACGGTATTTGTTCTCCAAGTATTCCCGGGTCTTGTCCTCCTTGGTGCTTTTCAAAAGGCTTTGGTAATAAGGGTTGATTCGCAGCCGCGGAACCTCGCCGTCGCTCAGCGTCACATCGTATCCCTTGTCGGTCTTGATGACGATGATGTCCGGGGCAATGTAGTCCGTTCCCTCGGAAGCATATTCGTAGCCGGGTTTGGGGCAAAATTCCTGAATTTGGCCGATCGCCTTGGCGATGCTTTGCACATCGGTGTTCAGTTCCGTAGCGATCTTTTGTACATGCCGCCGGTCCAGCCTTTCGAGGTAAGACTCGATCAGCCGCTCGACCAGGGGATTTCGTGTCGGCAGAGCCAGAGCCTGGATCAACAAACATTCCTTGAGAGACCGGGCGCCCACGCCGGCAGGCTCAAACGACTGAATGATTTTGAGCACCCGCAGGATATCCTCTTCGCCTGCCCGGCAAAGAGTTTCGAGGTCCTCCATGTTGATGTTGAGATAGCCGTCATTTTGTATGTTGCCGATGATGCAGTAGCCGATAAATTTATCCTCATCCGAATCCACGGTCATATTGAGCTGCCAGGAGAGGTGGTCGGCGAGGGTAGGCTCTTTTTTGAAGGTCGCCTCAATGGAAGGACGCTCCACGCTGTTGCTGGTGGCATAGCTTTCCATCGGTGCGCCCTGGTCGATATGATTTTGAATATAGCTTTCCCAGTCGATTTCCGGGTCGGAGTTGTTGTCTTCGGCGGCCGGTTCCGGGCTGGCCTCGGCGGAATTTTCACCGTTCGCATTTTCGTCGGCCTTGATGAACTCATCCTCGACGTCTTCCTCGAGGACGGGGTTTTCGATGATTTCCTGGTGGACCAGTTGAGCCAGTTCCAGACGGGCGAGGGGCAGCAGTTTGATCGCCTGCTGAAGCATGGGCGTCATCACCAGCTTCTGGCTCAGCTTCAAATTCAACCGCATTTCCATGCCCATGGCCGTCAACCTCTCCGGTTATAAGGAAAACTGCTCGCCCAGATAAATTTCCTTGACCTTTTCATCCTCGGCCACCCGCTCCGGCGACCCGGAAGCAATGATCTGGCCCTCATGAATAATATAAGCCCTGTCGGTGATGCTCAAGGTTTCCCTGACATTATGATCCGTAATCAGCACGCCGATGCCCTTGCTTTTAAGGTGAGAAATAATTTCCTGAATATCCGCCACGGCGATCGGGTCGATGCCGGCAAAAGGTTCGTCGAGCAATATGAAAACCGGCGAGGTCGCCAGGGCGCGGCTGATCTCCACCCGCCGGCGTTCGCCCCCGGACAGGGAAAACGCCTTGGCGTTTTTTATTTGCAGAATATTCAATTCCCGCAACAGCGCGCGGGCGCGTTTTTTCCTGTCGAAAGCCGAGCCGTTGCGGCTTTCCAGTACCGCTAAAATGTTCTCCTCGACCGTCAGCTTCCTGAACACCGAAGGCTCCTGCGGAAGGTAGCTGATTCCCTTGCGTGCCCGCAGATACATCGGATATTTGGTGATGTTCTCGTCGTCCAGCAGAACCCGGCCCTGGTCGGGACGGGTCAAGCCAACGACCATGTAAAAAGTCGTGGTTTTGCCGGCGCCGTTAGGCCCCAAAAGCCCGACAATCTCGCCCCGGCGCACCTCAATGCTGACCTGGTTAACCACCTTGCGTTTCCTGTATGATTTAACCAGGTCTTCCGTTCGTAACCTGTCCACGCCGAATTTTCTTGTGTGGTTTCACTTTTTAGATGCCGATCCGCCGCCTGAGGTGGAAACCATGCCGCTATCGGCAACGCGCCGGGGTCGGTTTTTTCTATTTTTTACTCGACTTTTCCTTCTTGGGGTAGATTTTCATGCGCACCCGGTCGTTAACCACAAAACGGTCGGCGTCCAGCAGGAAGATCATCTCCTTTCCCTCAACCACATTTTTGCCTTCCCACGCGGTAGCCTTGGGACTGCCCGTCAATACAATCTTTTGCGCCTTTTCCAGGTAAACCGCTTTATCCCCACGCGCCTTTTTGAGTCCGCGGGTAATGACCACATGGCCGATCGCCACAATCTGGTCGGCTTTACTGTCACCGTTCGGATTGTAAACCTCCAACACGTCCGAAACGATAATCAGGTCTCCCCATTTGCCTTCCACGTTTCCGGAGAAAACGATTTTTTGACCGCTGCCGTCAGACCGCATCCGGTCCGACGTAATTTCAATGGGCTTGTCCTTCGATGATTTAGCTTGCCTGGACAGCAAATCGTCGGGATAGCCGGAGGACGGCGGCAGCCCCGCCAGAAAAACCAACAGCCCCAGAATCAGGATCCCGGTTTTGCTCACGACACCCCAAACGCTCCGGTTAATTTTTAGCAGTTTGACCCACTTGCCGTGCACGGTTTTTCCCCAAAACAAGGTCCTGTTCCGCAATCAACCGGACATTGCCTTCCAATTCAAAGTCTTTCGTATTATTTTTCAGCACCCCCGTATCGGCCGAAACCCAGAACTGCTGGTCATTCTTCATAAAAAACTCAACTTCCACATGCCTCATATGAGTGACGTTTTGCTGGTGGTTGATTTCGGCATAATCGGCTTTCAACTCCCAATCCTTGCGGCCCAAATTTTCATGCACCACCTTGAATTTTTTAATCTCCACATCGGCCTGTGAGTTGGCGGAGCGAATTTTTTCCGGCAACTTTGCCGGAGTGAAATTTCCGTAAAGGTAATATCCGGAAATGGCAATCAGACTCAAGGCCATGAAAAGCAATAATCTGCGAACCCAGGTGAACACCGGATGGCCTCCATGCAAATGCCATACCTAAATTTCGATAATGACATAAGGCCTAATCATTGTAAAGCAAAAATCAGGGAGGTCCCCCCCTACCGGTTCACACATCGAATAGCGAAAGAGCGGCGCTCGTCCCCGGCCACGGAAATGTCGATTTCCACCCGCGATTCGATCCCAAAACCAATTGATTTTTCAGGATTTCCACCGGCAAAAAGTTTCTCCGCCCATTCCACGGCAACAACACCTTCGCCAAAAAAATACTCTTCCAAACCCAGATTTTGCGCCTCGGCCAAGGTTTCGATCCGAAAAAGGTCCATATGGTAAATGGGGCAGCGGCCTTGGTACTCATTGACGATCGTGAAGGTCGGACTGCGAATGTATTCCCCCTTTTTGAGACCCAATCCCTCGCAGATGCCCTGAGTCAAAGTTGTCTTCCCCGCCCCCAGGTCTCCGAACAACAACACGATGTCGCCGGGCTTTAACTCTTTCCCGATCTTTTCACCAAGACACAGCGTTTCCTCGCGGCTTTTGCAGACAATTTCCATGTTCAAGGCAGGATGCGTTTCATGGATTCAGGCAGACACCTCAGCAGGTCGCCGGCGATCAGGGTCGTTTGGCTGTTTGCCGCGGCAAACAGATCGCCGGCCAGGCCGTGCAGATAAACCGCCGAAATACAGGCGGATTCCGGCTTCAGTCCCTGGGCCGCAAAACCCGCGGCCAGGCCCGCGAGCACGTCTCCGGAACCCGCCGTCGCCATGCCGGGGTTGCCGGTCGGATTGATGAAAACCGTTCCGTCGGGCGCGGCGGTGAGCGTCCGCGCACCTTTCAGCACAACACAAAGCGAATATTGCGTCGCCAGGTCACGGGCGGTTTCGATGCGTTGCCGGAGAATTTCCCCGGTATCCTTGCCGCAAATCCGGGCCATCTCCTTGGGGTGGGGGGTCAAGACCGTATGCGCCGGCAGCCGGGAAATCAATCCCTTTGACAAAGCAATGCCGTTTAATCCGTCGGCATCGACCACCAGAGGGCACTCAATGCGGGGCAGAACCTCCTCCAGCAATTGCACCGTTTGCCGGCTGGTGGAAATTCCCGGGCCGACCACCACGGCGGTTTTCCCCCGGCAGTGTTCGAGGATGATATCCCTGGCGGAACAGTCGATGGCGCCCGCGGCGGTTTCCGGCAGAGGGATCGACATGACCTCGAGAGGATTAAATTCCAGCGCCTGGCAGCAACCCTCGGGCAGGGCAAGGCTGACCAATCCGGCGCCCGCCCGCAAAGCCGCGACGGCGGCAAGCCCGGCGGCCCCCCCCTTGCCCCGCGACCCGGCAATGACCAGCACATGGCCATAATGGCCCTTGTGCGAGTCCGCCGGCCTTTTATCGAAACAGCGGCGAACGTCCGCCTCTTCCACCAGGTTGACGCCGATGGGCCGGCACGCCACCGCCCGGGCCGGCAGGCCGATGTCCGCCACCCGCACCTCGCCCATGGCCTCGGCGGCGGGAAACAGCAAGTGACTGCGCTTCATCAAACCCAGGGCAACCGTCAGGTCGGCGGCGACGTGCGGACCGATGATCCTGCCGCCATCGGACTCAATACCGGACGGCATGTCGATGGACACCACGTATTTGCCGGCGGAGTTGATTTTTTCGATAACCTTTTCATATAGCCCACCCGCCGCGGACTTAAGTCCCGTCCCGAAAATCGCGTCGATCACAACCCGGCAGTGCCGCAGGGCATGGCCGCAGGATTCGAGGTTTTCTGCGCCGACCTCCCGGATCGGCACGCCGATGCGAAACGCACTGTCGGCATTGGTTTGCGCGTCCCGTTTCAGTTGCGTCCGCCGGCCCAGCAGGAACACCTGAACGTCAACGCCGCGGTTGAACAGGTGGCGGGCGACGACGAACCCGTCGCCGCCGTTATTCCCCTTGCCCGCAAACACCAGAACCTTGCCGAGCCGGGCCGCCCCACCCTGTCCGCTCGCACCGCAATCCCCTTGCCCCGCAAACCTGGCCCAGACGATATCGGCAATCCGGGCGCCCGCATTTTCCATAAGCAGCAAGCCGGGAATGCCGCAATCCTCAATGGCAAACCGGTCGATGGCCTGCATTTCCCCGGCGGTGACAATCTTCTGCATTGCGGACTCCTTTTTAACGATAGATGCACTGCAACCCCATGCCATTCTAGCATCCATCGCAACCCGTTGGCAGGACGGAAAACATGAAGACGGCAGGCTGTCGTTCTGAGCTTACGCTAAACGGTCACTCTGGCTTACGGCAGGCTGTCATTCCGGGCTTACGACAGGCTGTCGTTCTGAGCTTACGCTGAGCGGTCACTCTGGCTTGCGGCAGGCTGTCATTTTGTGCGGTAAACCGTCATTCTGAGCTTGTCGAAGAATCCCCAGGCTCCACACGGTAGTCAAACGTACAGCGTGTACGGATAATCCCACGACTTTTGCAACTCCATTTCCTCGCGCGTCGGCGCCAGGCCGTTGATCACCGCAAACTGGCAGGGGCAGGTGAACCCGCGGCGGCGTTTCTCCTCCGCCGTCAGGGAATTGTAGATATCCTTGTCCAACAAAAAAACGGTGTTGAAAAAATAATCCTTGACGAACAGGTCGAACGGCAGTAATGCTCCCTTGAGGCTGGGAAGAACCTTGCGCCGTTCCGTCAGGCAGTCGCGGTTGTAATTGTAGGCGCACCGGTACAACACATCGTACAACACACAGAAATGGTACGTGTTCATGTGGTACCAGTCCGCCTCGCAGGCCAGTCCCCGGCGCAAAATATGCAGCAGGGTGGCGATCGCGTCCAGGCCGCCGATCCTGTGGGCGTTGGGGAAAAAGCGGCGCGTCTCCTCCAGGTGGAAACCGGCGGGTTGCCTGTGCAGCGTTTCGATCAGGCTTTCCTCATCCAGAAGCGCCGCCTCAATAAACTGGCGCGCATCGAACGACAAATGATACTCGGGAATCACATGAACCGCATCCCCTTGCAGGTGGGCGGCCGCATCGTTTTTTTCGTAAATATTTTTTTGGAATATCAACATGGGTCAAAAACCGGACTCATGAAGCAAACCCCGAAGCGGGTAAAAGGGAACGACTCTATTAAACCACGGATACGCACCGCCCGCAAAGAAAACTCAATCCGCAGCCAGCCATGAAAACCATCTATTCGATTCCGCTCCGCACCCTCCGGGGGGAAGCCACGGACTTGTCCCGCTACCGCGGCAAAGTCCTGCTGATCGTCAATGTCGCCTCGCGTTGCGGGTTTACGCCCCAGTACCGCGGACTGCAAACGCTGTATGAAAAGTATCGCGGCGCGGGGCTGGAAATCCTGGCGTTTCCCTGCAACGATTTTGGCGGCCAGGAACCGGACAGCGAAGCGGCAATCGAGGATTTTTGCGCCAGCCGTTTCGGCGTCGGGTTCCCCCTGTTCGGCAAGGTAAAAATCCTGGGCGAAGACAGCCATCCCCTGTACCGCTTTCTCCAGGACGCCGACCTGCCCCTCACCACACCCGGCGGCATCAAGTCGGTCCTGTTCGACCGGCTCAAACCGGTGATCTATTTGCTGAAGGGGATGCGGCGGCCCGCGGCCAAAAACGCCGTGCAATGGAATTTCCACAAATTCCTGATCGCCCGCGACGGCCGCCCCGCCGCCCACTTCGCCGCCCAAATACAACCCCTCGACCCACATTTGATCCGGCAAATCGAAAAAGCGCTCGCCCCCTGACCGCTCACGCGCCCCAAGAAACGCTTGATGTCAAAGCAGATTGCCGATACTATCCAGATAGATCCAATTCTACCCCGAACAAACATGACAGGAACGGATCATGCCACAAACGTACACCATCATCATAGAAAAAGACGAGGCCGGGTGGTATGTTTCCGAAGCGGTCGGATTACCGGGTTGCCATACACAGGCCAAATCGGTGGATGAACTGATGGAGCGCACCAGGGAGGCCATTAAAGCGTACCTGGAAACCGGGACGGAACCTGAAATTTCCGGAACGTTCATCGGCATTCGGCATGTCGAGGTATAAGCCTTGGGGAAACTGCCGAGGCTGACGGGAAAAGAAACCGCCAAGGTTGTCGGGAAGTTTGGTTTTGTTTACGATCACACGACCGGGAGTCACATGGTGTATAAACATCCCGATGGCAGAAAGACGGTTATTCCCCATCACGCCGGCGAAGAGATCGGCCCCGGATTGCTCAGCAAAATCATCAAAAAGGACCTCGGCATAACCCGGGAAGAATTTCTTAAAAAGCTATAGACCACCCCTCTCACCGCATATTTTCAAGAAAAACTGCTATGGGAAAAAGCGGTTAAACGTTCCACCGGCTTTTTCGGCGTTCATTTTTAAGAAAAGTTTTTACAGGCCGCCGAGCCACTCCACCCCGCAAATCCACGCCATCCATAACACCTTGTTTTACATGGCAATTTTGATACAATAAAAGTGCCGATAAAGACGGCGGCGCGGTTTGCGCGCCGATGCGCCCTCCGGCAATTTTAATCCGCTCCCGAAAAAAACCATGGCCCAGGAAAGCAAACAAAAACCCTCCGGCAAAAAGCTCCGCACGTCGCAATTGACGTTCACCCTCCCCAAGGAGCT
>Ga0114931_10007538_pt1 | contig 13299 bp, 13 predicted proteins | sample 2SBtaG_FD_89579 | JGI IMG/M metagenome (GOLD analysis project Ga0114931, IMG submission 89579) | Deep subsurface microbial communities from Kolumbo volcano to uncover new lineages of life (NeLLi) - 2SBTROV14_V59a metaG | ecosystem: Environmental > Aquatic > Marine > Volcanic | place: Kolumbo... | reverse complement strand
GGGAAGGGCTTCGCTTTTCGGAGGGCTGTTCGGGCTCGGGAAGGGGGTGGGCGTCCGGTCTCTTTTGTGGGGTGACGCTCAGGGCCAGCATGCCCCAACCGATGAGCAGCAAGAAACCTCCGATGGGCGCTATGGCTCCCAACCAGGATTGCCCGGTCACTGCCAGCAGGTAGAGGCTGCTGGAGAAGAGCAGGGTGCCCGTCAGCAGGGGCAATGCGGCCCGCAATGCCCTTTCACCCAGGTTGGCGATGAGCAGAAGCCCCAGTCCATGGTACATCTGGTAGCGCGCCGCCGTCGTGAAGGTGGCGAGCCGCTCGGTAGGCACGTGACCCGAAAGACCGTGGGTGGCGAACGCTCCCAACGCCACCGCCAGTCCCGCCAGCAGAGCTCCGATCTGTGCAGTGCGGGCAGCGGACATCAGTAGATTCCCCCCGTCGGTCGCGGGTGATCGTCGGCATCTATGGGGGGGGGTGCTTTCCGGTAGCGATGGGAAGAGATGGATCGGTGAGTGGAAGGATGCTCGAAAGCTGATGGTGTCGACATGCGCCGAGCATATCGCGGCGACCGCAGCCTCGGTGTTGCGTTGGGAAGCCGCTCTTAACGGCCGCCCGAGCTTCCCCCCCCACCCCCGCCCCCGCCCCCGCTGCTCGAGCCGCCGGAGGAGGCCGAGGCGGAGGCGGCCGACAGGGCACTGGAGAGAGAGGCGATGGACTGGGAGAGCGTTCTCATGTCGCTAACCCCCGAAGCTCCCAGCCACGCCCCCTGCCTGGCCAGCGACGCCTCTTCGACGCCCGCCAGGGGGGCGGCGCGACGTAGGTTCTTGAGGAAACGCTGGGCAACCCCCATGGCGGCCGCGTAGCAGAAGTAGCGGTCCCAGAGCTTGAAGAAGTCGTTGGGAGCATCCTTCATGCGAGTGTAATCGCTGAGGGTGCGTTTGAAACCTTGCCAGCCATAGATCTCGGCGGCCACCTCGCGTCGCCAGGAGGGGAGGGCGCCGTTGGCGATGAACAGCATAATCAGGCACAGGCTGCCGGCGATGATGAACTCTATCCGCGCCGGCCCGCGGGTCAGCCAGACGCCGAGGCCGCAGACCGCGGTCGCCAGCAGCGAGAAGCCGCTCCAGCGGCGGGCGGCCCTGCGGCTCTCTTGTGAAGTGAGGGGACCGCCGAGGCGGAGCTCGAGCCATTCGCGAGCTTCTTTGCCCCACCACTCCAGAAAACGGCTGGCGTGTTTCTGGGAGTAGCGGCGCAATTCCCGGAACTCCAGATGGGCGGGATCCCCGCGGCGATTCGAGGCCGCTGCCTTCTTGAGGTATTGGAACACCTCGCGCTCGAAAGGCTCGAGCGATTTCTCTTCCCTGTCGAGGTCCAGCTGCATTTCGAAGCGGCGATTTCGGCTGCTGAAGGCGCCGTAGCCCCTCCGCGCCAGGTCCATGATAGTGGCGTGAAAGGCTGGCCCCATGCTGCTAGCCTGGAACTGCTGGCTGGCCATGGCGGTAACGGCGGCGGGCGGGATGTCGCTCGGCGGCTCGAAGGGGTACTTCATCTGTGGAAGGTCGGGTTCCCGACCATAGCGGCGATAGTCTCGCCATACACCGGCGGTTAACCAGAAGAGGAGGATCAGGCCGAGCAATCCCCAGGCCTGGTTGCTGCGAAGCGCCTGGGCCCGCCGTTTGTTCTGGAGTATCCCGGCGATCCTGGCCTCGTCCTCCAGCAGCTGCTGGAGACCTGCCTGCGTTCCGCTCACGGTGAAGAGCGCGGGGTCCATCAGGTAGCGGATCTCCACCCCGTCACCCTGGGGGATCCGGTCGAAGGTGACATCCAGGGTGGTGCGGTCCGCGGAAAGGGTCACCGTTGGTTTCTCGGGATTGGCGAAGCGGTGGACGAAGGCGTCGTAGGGGGTCGTCATGGCTCCCGGCGCTCGGACGGTGAGGTGGTAGCCCCGTACCGGCGGATGATCCTGCTCCAGGATGATCCAGTACCACTGGACTACGTCGCTGAAAGGCTCCAGGCTGCCGCGCAGGCGGTAGTGGTAACGGACCCGGCGTTGAGTTAGTCGCTGGGCGTTGCGCACCACCATCTCCGTTCCTCCCAGGCAGGGTTGGGTGAAGGCGGTGACTGGCGGTCCGGGATCGAGGGCGCCGGAGTCATTTAGCAGCTCGAGCGATTGGCCGGGCTCTAGCTCGATGCAAATGAAGGCTTCACCAAAGTCGCCGTCGGTCCACAGGGTCCGCTCATCGTTGACCGTGACGACGCCGTCCGCGGAAATGTCTACCTGCTGCCGAACATCTTGCCATTCGAACCTCTGGGCGAATGTTGACGAAGAGATCAGCAGTAGGAACAGGAGGAGCCGGGTTCTCATGATCCCATGGTACGCCTGGGGGCCAGCTGGAGATGCGGAATTCTCGATCTTCGAGGGCCTATGAGGGGTAACGCTAGGTGGTGGAGATCACGGCATGCCGATATATATCACATATGTTTCATACATCACATAAGCTATAGGGGGTTATAGGCGTTCTTCAAAACAATGCCCGCCACTTCGGACCAAGCGCACGACTCTCGGGGAGCCGTCCATACCCGCTATGAGCGGAGTGGTGACCCACCGAGGACCAGCGACTACTGAGCTTCGTATAGTCTGACGACTGCTCCTCGGATTAGTGGTGACCCACCGAGGGCCAGCGACTACTCGAAGATCGGCGCTTACTCGCTGAAAGGTCGCCCGACCACCGCCCCGCGCGAGCCGAGTGCTCCCAGATCCTTGCCGCCCACCGACACCTGCACTCCGGCACCGTTGCCTACGTGAACGTAGACCGGTAACTTGAATTGGTAGTGTTCGCCCGGATTGGCCGTGGTGTAGACCAGGCGTTTCCCCTGGTTCCTGGCGGTGCTCTGGTAGACCTCGAGCCAGGTGGTCTCGGTGATGGTAAGGGAGATAGTACCTGGTGCGGAGGTAGCGAGGACGGCTTCTTGACTTTCACCGATTGAGTCCGAAGCCGGAGTCATGGTGAAGTCGAGCTTCTGATCGGACATCAGGTTGACCGTTTGTTCTATGTCCTGGTAGCCGTCTAGCGTGACGCGGACGACACGCGCTTCCCGAGCGGTGACCAGGGCGTTTGAGATGGGTGTGGTTCCGGGCAATGGGAAGGCATCGATACTTACCTCGGCGCCCGGCGGATCCGTGGTCACCGATAGGCGGACCGTTTCCGCCACCGCACTTCCCGGAGTGGTGCCGGGGACTTCCGCGGCGATGGGGTTGCCGCTACTGGGCTCCGACCGCTGACCGCCGTTACTTTGAGAGGTGTTGGTGGTCTGCGCGACGATGGTGCCGTTCGAATTGGTGCGTCCCGGGATGGAGAGGAGGGAGTTGAAACCCCAAACGGCCAGGCCTGTGATCACCACCACCAACACCAGGGTCGGCAGCAAAGGACCACCCCTGAGCAGCCGCCGTTTCTTCTCGGGAGCTTGGGGTTGGGGGGTGGGATGTCTTTGCTCGGGGTTTGGTGCTTCCGGCGGGGCGGTGAGGAGCAGGGACCGCTGGCGCTCCCGGCGGTAGAGTTCGAGGACCTCGTGCCCATCGAGACCTACCGCCTGAGCGTAGAGCTTGAGGAAATTACGGGTGTAGACGTCCTCGGGAAGGTCGGGGTAGCGCCCCTCTTCGAGGGCGCGTAGGTATTCCTTGCGTACGTGCGTGACCTCGGCGATATCGCTGAGTTCCAGATCATTATGGGCGCGGGCGCTTCGTAGCAGGTCGCCGAGGCGCAGAGGCTGTGCGGTGTCGCTGGGGGTCAGGGGCTGTTCACTCATGGGAAACTCCAATGAGGTGATCAGATCGAGGTGCTTTGGTGCCTTCTAAAACGGTGTTTTCTGGATCGGCGTCTTCTAGAGAAGCCGCGATGCGAGCAGCCAGTGAGGCGTTCTCTCGTAGGAGTCGTAGGTTGACCGCTATCGAGTCTCCTCCGGAACGATCGGCGAGTTGCCGGAGGAGGAAAGGAGTGAGGTCCTTGCCGTGAACTCCCGCATCTTGGGCCGCGGCCCAAGATGCGCTCAGGTAGGATGAGAGCTCGGTATCATCGAGACCTTCGGAAACGGGATTGCTCACCAGTAGAGCCGATCGGAAGCCCAGTGAGCGGTGCACCCTGTAAACGGCAGCGATCTCTCGAGGGTGATCGCAGCGCGTTGGGGTCGGGAAGTTGGTTTCTCTCAGGTGGAAGCCGGCCAGGTAATCGGATTGGTAGGAGATGACGGGGATGCCTAGGCTTTCCAGGCGCTCCAGGGTAGCGGCGACGTCGAGGATGCTCTTGGGGCCGGCGCTGACCGTGATGACAGGTATATGGGCCAGGGCTCGCAGGTCAGCCGACTCGTCGAAGTCCTGATGGTGGACGCCCCCGATACCGCCGGTGGCGAACACGCGAATTCCGGCCATGCCGGCGGCGTGCAGGGTCACGGCAACGGTGGTGCCAGCAGCTTCGTCCTGGGCGATGATGGCGGCGAGGTTCCAGAGGGAAGCCTTCTGTGCCGCTATATCAGCCAAGCGCTCGAGGGCGTGATCATCCAGCCCAACGTGCAGTTTGCCATCGAGGACGGCCACCGTTGCTGGCGTTGCCCCCTCTTGGCGCACCCTTGCTTCCAACTCACGAGCGAGCTCGAGGTTGAGCGGTCGTGGTAAACCGTGGGTGATAACCGCCGATTCCAGGGCGACTACCGGCTTACTGTGCTCGAGCGCCTCACGGACTTCCGGGGTAATACTAACCGTCACGCGATCATGATACCGTACCTTGATGATGGTTAGTGAGGACTCGCTGGTCTGTCAGAAGATCATCGGCCCGCTACCCCCTCGGTATGTGCCTTCAGAGCGCTCTGGGAGGGCGCTGGGAATACATGCGGGGCTTTCGTAGTGAATGCCCCTGATATCATCTCCGTCGCTCCCTACCTGGAGCAGCTGAGCTTCGGGGCGGTGGCCGGTTTCGCGGCTGGCTATGCCCTCAAGAAACTCGGGAAGCTGGTTGCCGTGACCCTGGGCCTTATCTTCGTGATTTTGCAGGTGCTGGCCTATGTGGGTTTCGTGAACATCAACTGGGGGGAGATAGAGAGGCAGGTAGACCCCCTGCTCGAGGCGTCGTCACTCAGGGCAACCTGGAGTTGGTTGTTGCGGGTGTTGACTTTCAACCTGACCTTTGCGGCGGCCTTCGTTCCCGGGTTCCTGGTGGGATTGCGTCGTGGATGAGGGTGCGCTCCCTACCTTACATGTTAGGGTCGTGAGGTTGCGGGGCGCCGGACCGATCCCCATCTTGCCGATAGATCCACCCGTGAAGAACCGACCGATATGAGTCTTCTGGACTCAGGCTACTTGACAGAGCGAACCCGGTGACCTACCATAGGAGAGGTTAGCACTCCCGGAAGGTGAGTGCTAAAAATCTGTGGATGCCAAGCATGGAGGAAGACATGCCCAAAACGGAAGAACGTATGCAACTCAAGCCCCTCGGCGACAAGGTAATCGTCGAAATCATCGATGAGCCCCAGACGACTGCCAGTGGCATCGTGCTTCCCGACACGGCTAAGGAAAAGAGCCAGCGCGGGAAGGTGCTTGCCGTGGGGAGCGGTAAGCTCCTCGACAGCGGAGAACGGGTGCCGCTCGAGGTCCATGAAGGCGACACGGTCGTTTTCGCGAAGTACGGCGGGACGGAAGTCACCCTCGAAGGTAAGGAACTCATGATCCTGAGCGAGCGTGACATCCACGCGATCGTTCAGTAGGGAAGGTATAGAACTCCTATGGCAAAAGAGCTCATCTTCAAAGAAGAAGCCCGCCGCAGTTTGGAGCGGGGCGTCAACGCGGTCGCCAACGCCGTCAAGGTTACCCTCGGACCGAAGGGCCGCAATGTAGTTCTCGAGAAGAAGTTCGGCAGCCCCACCATCACCAAGGATGGCGTGACCGTCGCCAAAGACATCGAGCTTACCGATCACCTGGAGAATGTCGGCGCCAAGCTGCTGATCGAGATCGCCAGCAAGACCAACGACATCACCGGAGACGGCACCACCACCGCCACCGTTCTTGGGCAGGCAATCGTCAGGGAAGGCCTCCGTAACGTCGCAGCGGGCGCCAACCCCCTTGCCCTCAAGAGGGGGATCGACAAGGCGGTCGAAGCCTCTGTCAAGGGCATCCACGACATGTCCCAGGCGGTGGAGGACAGCAAGAGCGTCTCCGAGGTTGCTGCCATCTCCGCCAATGAGAAGGCCGTCGGCGATCTCATCGCCGCCGCCATGGACAAGGTCGGCCGCGATGGCGTTATCACCGTCGAGGAGAGCAAGGGTCTGGAGACCGAACTCGATGTCGTCGAGGGCATGCAGTTCGACAAGGGTTACCTGAGCCCCTACTTCATCACCGACAGCGACGCCATGGAGGCGGTGCTGGAAGAGCCCCACATCCTCATTCACGAGAAGAAGATCAGCGCCCTCAAGGATCTGTTGCCGGTGCTCGAGCAGGTCGCCCAGACCGGCAAGCCCTTCCTGATCATCGCCGAGGACGTCGAAGGGGAAGCGCTCGCCACCCTGGTGGTTAACAAGCTGCGCGGTACCCTCAACGTCGCTGCCGTCAAGGCCCCCGGCTTCGGGGATCGCCGCAAGGTGATGCTCAAGGATATCGCGGCGGTCACCGGCGGCGAGATGATCAGCGAAGAGCTGGGTCATAAGCTCGAGAACACCACTCTTCGCCAGCTTGGTCGCGCCAAGCGCGTGCGTATCAGCAAGGATGAAACCACCATCATCGAGGGGCTGGGGGAGCCGTCGGCCATCGAGGCCCGCGTCAGGGGCATCAAGACCGAGATCGACACTACTGATAGCGACTACGCCCGCGAGAAGCTGCAGGAGAGGCTGGCCAAACTCGCCGGCGGCGTTGCCGTGATTCGCGTGGGTGCCGCTACCGAAACCGAGCTCAAGGAGAAGAAGCACCGTTTCGAGGACGCCCTGTCCACCGCGCGTTCCGCCGTGGAGGAAGGTATCGTCGCCGGCGGTGGCGTGACCCTCATCCATGTTCTGAGTGACGTCCAGAAGGTGGCGGACGACCTTACTGGCGACGAACGTACCGGCGCTCTCATCCTCATGCGCGCCCTGGAAGAGCCGGCCCGCCAGATCGCCAACAACGCCGGCGCCGAAGGCAGCGTGGTGGTGAACGCCATCAAGACCAACAACGATGGTCGTTACGGCTACAACGCCGAGACGGGCGAGTACGTCGATAACATGATTTCCGCCGGGATCGTCGATCCCGCCAAGGTTACTCGTACCGCCCTGCAGAACGCCGCCAGCATCGGCTCGCTGCTCCTCACCACCGAGGCGGTCATCGCCGACAAGCCGGAGAAGGAGGAAAAGGCCCCTCCGATGCCGGGCGGTGACATGGGCGGCATGGACTTCTAGAGTCCTGAACTCCATTCAAGCTTGATAACGAGCGGCCCGCGGGCCGCTCGTTGCTTGAGATGGCAAGTCCCTCTCTCCGGAAATCTCTGTTCAGCGTCAGTCGGGGCTCTGGTAGAATCGGTGGGTGGCTCGTTACGAGAAGTTGCTGCTCCGAATTCTCCGAGGTGGGAGCGATGCCAACATAGGCTTCGATGAGCTGCGACAGGTTCTTCTGATTCTGGGATTCTAAGAGAGGGTCCGCGGGAGCCACCACATTTTTGTGAGGCCTGGTGTGGAGGAGCTGGTCAACTTGCAGAGGTCGGGCGGCAAAGCCAAGCCGTATCAGGTTCGGCAGGTACGAACGGTAATCACGCGTTATGGTCTCTGGAGCGAGGAGTAATGCACAGGTACGAGGTCATCATTTACTGGAGCAAAGACGACGATATCTTCGTGGCAGAGGTTCCTGAACTACCCGGTTGCGCCGCGCACGGTGACACGCCGGTTGCGGCACTGGCTAGTTGCCACGAAGCCATCAGCCTTTGGCTGGACACGGCAAGAGAGTTCGGTCGACCCGTCCCAGAACCCAAGGGGCGGCGTCTTCAGTTAGCCTGACAGCGGGCCGTCGTAGAATCGGTGATCCTGGCGGACTGTGCTGAGGCGCGGTCGCGCAATCTATACAATCCCCGAGTTGGGGAGGTGAAGGGTTGGGAAACGGTGCATATGATCCAACGAACCATCTACGTCCTAGCGGTTCCGGACCTCACTGCCTCCGCCTCGTTCTACGGTGAGGTGCTGGGATTCGAGGTCCACGACCTCGGGGACCCCGGCTGGCGCATGTTCGTCCGCGACGACTGCCGCATCATGGCGGGACACTGTCCCGACGCCATTCCTCCCGGCGAGCTCGGGGATCATTCGTACTTCGGCTACTTCGTGGTGGATGACGTCGACGGCTACCATGAGACCGTGGTGGCGCGTGGGGCGGAGGTGGTGAAACCTCTCCGGGACGAACCCTGGGGGATGCGGGAGTTCGGGGTAAAGTCGATCGACGGGCATCGCATCATGATCGGCGAAGAACTGCGGCGTTACTGAATGAAGACCTGACGATTACGACAACCCTGGGGGCGGAAGCGAACCTCACGATCACGGTTCTTCGGTAGCGATCGACTCGAGCAGGAAGGGAACCGGTAGCGGCGTTCCCACCCGCAGTGCCAGGGCGATCGTCTGAGCCTCCTCGAGGCTGGCGAGACCGCTGATCACGCCGGCATCCCTAATGCCTGCCCGGATGACGGGACTAGACAGTATGGCGCCGTCCACCACGATTGCCAGACGCCGGCCTATATGTGCTGCGGTGAACGAGGCAAAGGCGTCCCGATGCTCGAGCTCGATGGTGAAGTTCAGCGCCGGTTCCCCCAGGAAGGCGTCCTCGGGGATGACCTCGACCTGGGCGATGATGCCGCCGTCGAAGCTGATCGACTCGAGATCGTCCGCACCAAGGTCGTCTGCGGCCTTCTGCTCCGCGCTGGGTGCGACCAGCTGGAAGGTCAGTCGAGCCGGTCGCTGCATGAGCGCGAGCGCCTGCTCGAGCGTCTCATTCGAAGTGGGAACGGGAAGCACCACCACGAGTCGGCGGTCCGCGGGTCGCGTTTCGACCTGGGCCGTCAGGCCGAGCGCGCGCAGGCGTTCCTGGATCACGGCTCCGGCGACCTCGAGATCCTGCGGGGAAATGTCGGAGGTGTCGGCGAGAAGTTCGATGCGGAGGATCTGCGCAGGGGGGACGGGACTGGAGGGGTTAGTGGCGCCACGGTCTTCGGGACCGCACAGTCCTAAGACGGCGCTGAGAAGGGCTGCCAGAACACCCAACATAAAGGAGCCCGGAGGATTGGCCGCCATTACGTTTGGGGACCGACTAGCTGAATTAGACTCCTTCCTGAACTTCCGGGGTGCTCACGAGCCCGAGCGCACGTCCTCCAGGGTGCTGCTTTGCAGGGTGAGCCCGTCGAAGCGCGTCGTGCAGCCCATGCCCGTCGGTGACTGGGCCAGAAGCCCGTAGCACAGCGGCCCCGGATCAGCCAGCGCGAAGTGGCGCACCAGGGCCCAGCGGTGGCCGTCGCTGGAGGCGTGGAAGGCGAAGGCGGCACCCAAGCGCGAGATGCGCAGCCAGCTCTCCGCGCGGGGTAGCGCCCAGCTGTTGGCGTCATCGGACGATTCCCGGGTCACCACCGTCACCAGCGTCGGGCGGCCCGCGGGATCGCGCTCGAGCGCCAACTTCGCCCAGTTTTCCGCGTCACGCCACAACAGCAGTGCGCCGGCATCGAAGAGGCTTCGCAGGTCGGCTTGGAGGTGAGCCAGGAACTGGAGGTCACCCTCTTGCGGCGGCAGCAGCAGGCGCAGGGCGTTGATGATCCGCTCTCCACCTCCGGGCGGGTGGAACAGGTCGCTGCGTTGGGAAGCGTGAAGGACTATCTTGTCTCCCTGGAGTTCCGCGCTGCCGTCGCCGCTGCTCTCGAAAGGAACAGTGAAAGCCGGGTGCGTGAGGGTCATGTCCCAAGCTTACCCCTGATTCCCTCCCTGGTGAACTTCATGGCGCTCCGGTAAGCTTCCCTTCCCGGCTTTGATCGGCGGGTATGATCGGGTTCATGCCGATACCCGAATTCGTGTTGAGCCTCCGCAAGAGAGTAGGTCACGAGCTGTTGTTCCTGCCGGGCGTGGCCGCCATCGTTCCGGATGAGCAGGGGAGAATCCTGTGCCTGCGTCGCAGCGATACCGGCCGTTGGAGTTTCCCCTCCGGAATCGTGGAACCCGGTGAGAATCCCTCTTACACTATAGTCCGGGAGATCTTCGAGGAGACGGGCTTAAGAGCCCTGCCCGAACGCCTTCTCAGCGTCTTCTGGGGACCCCGTGTTCACTACGCCAACGGCGATGAATCGGAGTACACCACTACCCTGTTCCTCTGCCGCATTCGCGACGGTACGCTGGAAGCCCGCGATGGCGAAGCCCTCGAGCTTCGCTTCTTCCCGGCGGATCAGCTGCCGAGCATTCCGCTGCTCGAGCTGTTTCCTTGTCCCCTTGCCGAGCTTATCACCACTCGGGAAGCCGTGTTTCCCTGGAGTGATGATTGGTTGGATGCTCTGGAGTAATCGATGGCAACGTGAGCCTAGAGGAGGTTGACTACATGCTCGAATTGGGCGCGTCCGACATCAAGCCGTTCATCGGCTCCCGTGACTTCGAGATGTCTCGCGACTTCTATGTCGCCCTCGGCTGGCGACTGAATTTCGAGACGGGAAACCTGGCCGAGCTTGAACTTGGCGGCTGTCGCTTCTACTTGCAAAGGTACTATCAGAGAAAGTGGTGCGAGAATTCGATGCTTCACATAACTGTCGAGAACGCCGAGGCGTGGCACCGGCATGTGACGGCGGTTCTCGAGGCTCGGTCATACGGTGCGGCGCGCGTCGATGCTCCGAAGCAGGAGAGCTACGGCGCCCTGGTAACTTACGTCTGGGATCCGGTCGGCGTTCTTCTGCACTTCGCTCAACCGCTTGGCGGCTGATAAGCGGCGGAACCTCATAGTATGCTATGAATTCCCGCGGCAGCGCCCACCGATTTGTCGATTCCTACGCTCTTCACTCAGCTGGTAACTACGACTGGAAGTCATATGAACTGGTTCTCCAAGCGGAGCAATGAAGCGGAGTTAAAGCAGCTTCGTCAGCGCGTCCTGGAACTGGAACGCGACCTGGCGCGCTACCGCGAGATGCCGCAAGAAGACCAACGGGCCCGGCAGGAGAATGCCGTGCTGCGCTACGAGTTGCAAAAGTGCCGGCGCGACCGCCAGGTGCTGGAGTGGCACCACAGCTCGGCGCGCCGTGAACTGCAGATGACCTACGCGCTCTTGAAGCGCTATGAGGGAACGACGAGCCCGAAGGAACAGGTTCTGCCGGAAGCCATACTTTTCTGGCTGGCGGAGCTGCGCGCCTTCGGGGTCGTGACCTCAGGGTTGGACCTGACGGCACTCGAGCTGCGCGCGCGCCAGTATTGGGAGGCGTCGAGCGGCCGGAGCTGGCATCTGGATCCCAGGCACCTTATGGCCTTGCGCGCCACGGGCCTGCTCGCCGCCTTCGAGCAGCACTATCGGACGGCGCTGAATGAAGATGAGAAGGCGAGCGACGCCCTGGCCGGGCTCGAGCCCGAGTTGGTGGCGTTACGTGAAGCGCTTGCCAAGGTTGCCGGGAGGCTGAGTGTAGCTCCCGAGGGAGATTCTTGAGTTTTTCCCGGTGAGGCTCGAGCCTGGGGCGACGGGCCGCAAACAACACCGAAAACACCGGAGGCGGTTATAATGTTGGTAGTGGGGATGGAGTCCCCCTGACAAACACGCCCGTGGGGCTGATGACTCCTATTACGCTGGTGCTTGCGGTGATGGGGTTTTTCGCCTCCGCACCCTGTCTTGGGGAGTGTTTGTCGATGATTTTTCACAGTATCCTCTTCGAAAATGAAGACGGCCTGCTCTAAGATGTAAGGCCTCCCGAATTTCTAGCCGACCTGAATCTCGATCAGGTCATCGATACCATCACTGCCGGCAGGGAGACTTACGATCTAAAACCATTTTTTTACACCCCCCTGAAGGATATCGGTGCCATCGAGTACCGTCATGAAATCATGCAGGACCTCGAAAACGACGTTCTGTTCGAGAACGTAATCTCGTTCTCACGCAAGATGCGCGCCATGCGCAAACACCTTGCCAGGGTGAAAAAACTCCACTACAAGTATCAACAGGAAAGCTGGTTCTTGGATGCGGTGACGATATATTGCGATGCCGTTCATTGTCTGACCCGTGATCTATCGCCGACAAATTTACGATCGCGCGGCTTTCTGGCCTTCCGTGAATACCTGGCTAATTATATCGACTCCGATCGTTTTACCTCACTGCTGGCGGAAACGGAAAAACTCAAAGCCGAGCTGTCCGCCGTAAGATATCGTCTGCTCATAAGGGGTAATCGCGTCAGGGTCGGTAGATACGAATCCGAAGTCGATTACAGCACCGAGGTGGTGGAGACCTTCGAGAAATTCAAGCAGGGAGTGGTGAAAGATTACCGGGTCGAGTTTTCCGAATCGGACATGAACCACGTCGAAGCCAAGGTACTGGATCTGGTGGCCCAACTGTATCCCGAAACATTTCGTGATCTCGACGACTTTTGTGTCAATAACAGCGATTATCTAGACGAAAAGATCGGTGTCTTCGATAGGGAAATACAGTTCTATCTCGCTTATCTGCAGTACCTTGCCGTGTTCAGGCGAGCGGGCTTGAAGTTCTGTTATCCGCGGATTGCCAGGGATAAGGAAGTCCGTGATTACGAGGGCTTCGATCTGGCTCTGGCCTATAAACTCATCACTGAAGGATCAGCCGTTGTCTGCAACGACTTCCACCTGAAAGGTAGCGAGCGCCTTTTGGTGGTGTCCGGTCCTAACCAGGGGGGTAAGACGACCTTCGCCCGTACCTTCGGACAGCTGCACTATCTGGCCGCTCTGGGTTGTCCCGTGCCGGGTAGCGAGGCGCGGCTTTTCCTGTTCGACAACCTCTTCACCCATTTCGAAAGGGAGGAGAATATCAAGGAGCTGCGCGGCAAATTGCAGGACGACCTGATCAGGATTCACGACATTATCGAACAGGCTACCCCCGACAGCATCATCATCATGAACGAAATCTTCTCCTCCACCACCCTGAAAGACGCGATCTTCCTGAGCAGGAAGGTCTTGGAGGAGATCCTGTGCTTGGATTCGCTGGGCGTTTGCGTCACCTTCATAGATGAGCTGTCCTCGTTGAGCGAGAAAACCGTAAGCATGGTCAGTACCGTGGTTCCCGAGAATCCGGTCTTGCGAACCTACAGGATCGTGCGAAAGCCTGCCGACGGACTGGCCTACG
>Ga0114931_10007537_pt1 | contig 13300 bp, 11 predicted proteins | sample 2SBtaG_FD_89579 | JGI IMG/M metagenome (GOLD analysis project Ga0114931, IMG submission 89579) | Deep subsurface microbial communities from Kolumbo volcano to uncover new lineages of life (NeLLi) - 2SBTROV14_V59a metaG | ecosystem: Environmental > Aquatic > Marine > Volcanic | place: Kolumbo... | reverse complement strand
TGGACATTTTGTTTTTCTGGGTCGCACGTATGATTATGATGGGTTTGAAGTTCACAGGCCAAGCACCTTTTCGCGACGTCTACATTCATGCATTGGTCCGCGATGCTGAAGGCCAAAAGATGAGCAAGTCGAAAGGGAATGTCATTGATCCCTTAACCAAGATGTCACAATACGGCACGGATGCCTTGCGATTCACGCTTACCTCCATGGCATCACCAGGGCGCGACATAAAACTGTCAGAAGAGCGCATCGAAGGCTATCGTAATTTTACGAATAAAATTTGGAATGCCGCACGATTTATCCTCATGAACGCGGATGGCAAAACTGAAGCACTCCCCTTCCCTGATCGTCCATTGATCGATCGTTGGATCTTGACTCGGCTCAATCAAGTAACCGAGTCTGTCAATACCAATTTGGAAAATTATCGGTTTGATCAAGCTGCCAGCCAGCTCTACCATTTCATTTGGCACGAATACTGCGATTGGTATTTGGAGCTGATCAAACCCGCGCTCCAATCCGGAGAGACACCCGAAGGCCAATCAACACGGCACACGCTTCTCGAAACGTGTGAAATTGTGCAGCGACTACTGCATCCGTTCATGCCGTTTTTAACTGAAGAAATTTGGCAGGCCATCCCGCATGAAGGCGCAAGTATCGTCATCCAGCCCTACCCGACGCCAAATACTGAGTGGGCAGATACCAACGTGGAAAAGGCCTTCCGAATCATCGAGCAAGTGGTAACGATCACTCGGACGGGTCGGGCACTGCTAGAATACGTGCCTTCGAAAAAACCGACTCTGTATGCAACGGCAAAAGATCCCACAGATGTTTCTCAACTTCACACACTGAAACCTCACATAGAAGGTTTGGGACGTGGAGAAATGCGCGTCACAGAACAGGATGATTGGCCAACGGATCGTGTCCTGCGACTCGTCGCTGGGAGCTTCATCGTCGGTATCCACATTGAAGGTGATGTTGATCTTAAGAAAGCTCTGGATCGCATTCGTAAGCAAACACAAGCTAAAGAAAAGGAAGCGACACGCCTTGACAAACGATTGGCTTCCGCTGACTTTACGGCCAAAGCTTCTCCTGAAGTGATTCAAGCATCTCAGGAGCGACTTCAGTCTCTAACCACTGAACTCTCCTTACTTTCAAGCAGTGAGCAGCAACTCCAAAAGATGGTCTCGTGAGGGATCATGTTAAATACCCCCCTATCTTCTTTTGACCTCGATTCCATCGTGACGCGAGCTATCGAAGAAGACATTTCGCATGGGGATATCACGACCAACCTCCTCATACCACCTGAGGTTCAAACTCACGCGACTATTCTTGCCAAACAACCCCTCACGGTTGCAGGCATTCTTGTCCTTCGAAAAGTTTTTGAGACTATCGATTCTTCAGTTTCCATTCACATGGAATGTGGAGACGGAACCGATGCTGAGCCAGGCCAGGCCATTGCTGCCCTAGAAGGTCCATCTCAATCGATTCTCACGGGGGAACGTGTTGCCCTCAACTTCCTGCAACATTTGTCGGGCATCGCAACCCTCACCAAACAGTTTTGTGAAGTCATTCGTGAATATCCCACCAAAATTTTGGACACTCGAAAAACTACGCCCGGACTTCGAGCGTTGGAAAAATGGGCCGTGACTTGTGGCGGAGGAACGAATCATCGCATGTCCTTGAACGATGGCATTCTCATCAAAGATAATCATCTGGCCCTTCTCAGCACACAAGGCATCGACATCACCGTAGCTTGCCGCATGGCCAAAGCCAATGCCCCGCAAGGCTTGCGGGTTTGCGTGGAAATAGAATCCCTTGATGACATCAAACACGCACTGGCAGGACAAGCAGATGTTCTTTTGCTCGATAACATGACGCCTGATTTAGTCCATAAAGCCGTGAGCCAGATTAAAGGCCAAGCGGTCGTTGAAGTGTCGGGTGGGATCACTCTCAAGAATGTTCGCGAGTTTGCGGCCGCTGGTGCGGATTATATTTCTGTCGGGGCACTCACGCATTCAGCCCCTTCGGTAGACATCAGTTTGGACATACAACCACTACCAACATCCTAAATCTCCTTAGGCTTTATGCGCGTTCAACCCAATTTCGACGCTTTGAATACCACCGTTATTCAATCAGGGCTTACGACTCAAGCTCTTGGGCAATCCATTCACATCCTTACGGAAACGGCTTCGACGAACTCTCTAGGCATGACCCTTGCCGAATCAGGTGACCCTCACGGGACCGTCATTCTGGCTGAACAGCAAACTGCTGGAAAAGGACGATTGGGGCGTTCTTGGGTGTCTCCACCCAGGAAAAATATTTATTGTTCCATCATTCTAAGAGACCCATGCCTTCAGAAACATCTGACCTGGATTCCTCTCGCCACTGGTCTTGCCTTATCCGAAGCGATTCAAAAGACTCAAACGATCACCTCGTCACTCAAATGGCCAAACGACATTTTGATTCGGAATAAAAAACTCGCCGGAATTCTTTGCCAAAGCACTAGTCGAGGACAATCAGCCGGGGGGGTAATCGTAGGTTTTGGGGTAAACGTCAATGCTGGGCCAGAAGACTTTCCTGCTGATCTTCAAACCACATCCACATCCCTTTTTCAAGAATCTGGACAACTATGCCATCGAAACACATTGCTTGCGTCGATGTTCAACCACTTGGAAAGATGGTATGATCAACTCGCGTCACACAATATTGACACAGTAAAGTCAGCGTATTCCGCAGCTTGTTCAACTCTCGGAATGGATGTGCGTTGTACCCTCAAGGAATCGAAAGAAATTCGTGGGCATGCCACTGCAATAGGAATTGACGGATCACTTCAGGTTATCCCCTTTGACCAAGGCGCAAAGCATCCCATCGAAATCCATTCCGCAGACGTGACTCATGTTAGGTAAGGATCCGGCGCCATGCTACTCACCATAGACATCGGCAACTCACAAATCGCCTTTGGAGTTTTTGACAACGGCATCCTTCGCTACTCTTGGCGGCTTGCCACCAATACCACGAAGACCTCAGATGAATATGGATCGCTGTTTGTTTCCCTCATGCGAGAAAGAGATATTCAGCCAGAACACCTTGATGGCACCATTATCTCAAGCGTAGTGCCTCCGGTCACACCTGTTATTGAACAGGTGATCGAAACCTATTTCCATCATTGTCCACTACTCGTGACCTCAGACTTTCCCTTTCACCTCACGATCCAATACTCCAACCCTCAAGAAATCGGCACGGACCGGCTGGTGAATGCCGCGGCGGCCTACGCACAATACCAAACAGGCCTTACCATTGTGGATTTCGGAACCGCGACTACATTTTGTACTGTCACGCCAGATGGACGATATATCGGAGGTGCCATTGCCCCGGGCCTCAAAAGTTCAGCCAATGCCCTGCATTCGCACACCGCCAAGCTTCCAAACGTGGAATTAGTCCTGCCTAAGAGTGTTATTGGGACTGATACGGTCAGCAGCATCCAATCTGGTCTAATTTTTGGTTATACTGGCTTGGTTGATGAGCTGGTGAGCCGGATTCAACATGAAATTGGGTACTCCACCCGAGTCATTGCCACAGGAGGCTTGGCTCAAATTCTCGCTCCTATTTCACACACCATCCAAGACGTCTGTCCCTACTTGACCCTTGAAGGCCTACACCTACTCTACCATCGAGTCAAGAGCAACTAGCGCTTTACAAAAGTTATCCACAACCCTAAATGATTTTCTCTATTTTTTTTCTCCCTTTGGGTTGACTTCCCTTCTCTAGTGCCTATCTAAACAGAGGCCTTTATATATAGCAGGTAAAGAGGCTTTTGTGGCTTGGATCAATATTCCATTTGTCATAATAGCCTTGTTGAGGCAAAATTTTTCATGGTTCAGTGTTTTAGCCTGCCAGTGCATCACCTTTTAAGGAAAAGATTTAAGGGCCAACTTGAAAGACCTCCAATTTTTGAAAAATTTAGGTTTTGGACGATCAGCGAAGGAAGAGACTGTGGAACATTCAGAAGAACAGCCAAAAGGTCCTGAAGAGACATTGGCCTCGTCAGAATCCGAAGCCCCCGAGATCACAACCGGAGACGAAATCCCCACGGTATTGCAGTCCGAACTTACAGCAAAAGAATCCGAACTCCAGGCGATGAATGATAAATATCTTCGATTAGCGGCGGAGTTTGAAAATTACAAGCGCCGGGCACAACGTGATCAAGGGGATACCGTTCGTTTTGCGAATGAAAAATTATTGAAAGACTTAATCCCCACGGTCGACAACCTCGAACGAGCTCTTCATTGCAGCAAAGAACAATCCGACAGTGAAGGATTCCTTCAAGGGGTCGAACTCACGTACAAGCAATTTCTTGATACATTAGAAAAATGTGGGGTCACTCAAGTCACCAGTGTCGGTGAACCCTTTGATCCGGCGAAGCACCAGGCGGTTGGTCAAGTAGAATCTTCGACGATAGCTGAAAATTGTGTGGTTGATGAATATCAGAAAGGCTATTTTCTCCAGGACCGAATTTTGCGTCCATCGATGGTCACGGTGGCCAAAGCTGCCACGAACGGCGATTTTGCCGAGCCACAAGATGAAAATAGCCCCTTGCAGAACAAAGAAGGAGAATAGGAATGAGTAAAATTATTGGAATTGATCTTGGAACGACTAATTCATGCGTGGCAATTATGAGCGGGGGCGACCCGGAGGTTATTGCGAATTCCGAAGGGGCACGCACTACACCATCGGTCGTAGCGGTCAACGATAAAGGGGAGCGATTGGTCGGACAAATTGCCAAACGCCAAGCCATCACCAATCCAGAAAACACGATTTTTTCCGTCAAACGGTTGATGGGACGAAAATTTTCGGCTCGAGAAGTCCAAGAGGCCATGAAACGCCTTCCCTATAAAATTCAAAAAGCTGATAATGACGATGCACATGTGGTCATTCGTGGCAAAACCTACAGTCCTCCAGAAGTCTCCGCCATGATCCTGACCAAAATCAAACAGACAGCCGAGGATTACCTTGGAGAAAAAGTGACCGATGCCGTTATCACCGTTCCGGCCTATTTTGATGACAGCCAGCGGCAAGCCACCAAAGACGCCGGACAAATCGCTGGACTGAATGTTCTCCGAATCATTAATGAACCAACCGCTGCCTCGCTAGCCTACGGATTGGACAAAAAGAAAGAAGAACGGATTGCTGTCTACGATCTTGGAGGCGGAACCTTTGATGTGTCTATATTGGAAATTGGCGATGGTGTTTTTGAAGTCAAATCGACCAATGGTGATACCTTCCTCGGAGGTGATGACTTTGACGAGAGAGTTATTGATTGGCTCGTTGCTGAATTCAAAAAGGATCAAGGGATTGATCTCAAGAACGATCGCATGGCCTTGCAAAGACTCAAAGAAGCGGCTGAACGTGCGAAAATCGAATTATCTTCCGCGCAAGAGACCGAAATCAATTTACCCTTTGTGACTGCCGATGCCACTGGGCCCAAACATTTGGTTCTTAAATTATCTCGCTCCAAATTAGAACAACTTGTGGACGATTTGATTGATCGTTCGATCCAACCCTGCAAAAAAGCTCTCGCCGATGCGGGAGTCTCAGCCAACGAAATTAATGAAGTCGTCCTCGTGGGTGGGATGACACGGATGCCCAAAGTTATTCAACGGGTGAAAGAGTTTTTTGGAAAAGACCCCCATCGTGGCGTCAATCCGGATGAAGTCGTCGCCATTGGCGCCGGCATTCAAGGCGGCGTGCTCCGAGGCGATGTCAAGGATGTCTTACTGTTGGATGTCACCCCTCTGTCACTTGGAATCGAAACCTTAGGTGGAGTATTTACGCGACTTATCGATCGCAATACGACGATCCCAACAAAGAAAAGCCAAGTCTTTTCCACTGCAGCCGACAGTCAAACGGCCGTCACCATTCGCGTATTCCAGGGGGAACGCGAAATGGCGAATGACAATAAATTACTCGGACAATTCGATCTTGTGGGTATTCCCCCTGCTCCACGTGGCATGCCACAGATTGAAGTCTCCTTTGACATTGATGCCAACGGCATTGTCCACGTCAATGCCAAGGATATGGCCACCCAAAAAGAGCAATCCATTAAAATTACCGCATCGAGCGGCCTGAGTAAGGAAGAAGTGGATCAATTGGTTAAGGACGCGCAAGTGCATTCCGAAGAAGATAAAAAACGACGAGAAACAGTCGAAATTAAGAATCAAGCCGATACGTTAATCTACGGAACGGAAAAGAACCTTCAGGAAAATGGCGATAAAATAGCCGATGAAGAAAAAACAAAAATTCAAGAAGCCGTTGCCGCCATGAAGACCGCCATGGAAGGTGACGATATCGAAGCCATGAAGACGGCCATGCAAAACTTGCAAACGGCCTCTCATAAACTCGCCGAAGAAATGTATAAATCAGCTTCTGCGGAAGGCGCTCCTCCCCCTGAGAATGGTGACGCGGGTCCGGATGGCTCTGCGGGTAGTACGAATGGTAATGAAGAAAAAGTCGTAGACGCAGAATTTGAAGAAGTCGATAAAGAAAAATAATTGACTGAAGTACATGCGCCCCATGAGTTAAAGCGTTTGTCTCAACTCATGGGGCACAGATATCCACCCATGAATCCAGATCAACAAAGATGGCACCTGTGACCAAACGAGATTATTACGACGTCCTTGGCGTGGGTCGAGAGGCCTCTGAGGACGAAATCAAAAAAGCCTTTCGGAAGATTGCCCGACAACATCACCCTGACCTGCAAACCGACACCCAGGATAAGAAAAAAGCTGAGGAAAAGTTTAAAGAAGCAGGTGAGGCCTATGAAGTTCTCAGCAATGCCGAAAACCGAAAACGCTATGACATGTTCGGGCATTCCGGTGGGCCTCAAGGGTTCGGTGGAGCTGGAGGATTTAGTGGTGCCGGTGGTGGATTTGGCGACATTTTTGGAGATATTTTCGAAGATTTTTTTGGCGGTGGACGTGGCGGACGATCTCGGGCTGAACAAGGCAACGACCTTCAATATAATTTAGAACTGACATTCGAAGAAGCCGTCTATGGCAAAGAAGCCAAACTGAAGATTCCCCGCTGGGAAACGTGCGAACCTTGTAAAGGCTCTGGTGCGAAATCAAGCACCTCAGTCAAATCCTGCCCAGGCTGTGGAGGCTCAGGGCAAATTCGATTGCAGCAAGGATTTTTCACAATCAATCGAACCTGCGGTCAATGCCAAGGCGCCGGACAAACCATTTCAGACCCCTGCCCCACCTGCCGTGGTCAACGACGAGTCTACAAAGAACGCAATCTTTCAGTGACCATCCCCGCCGGAATTGAAACTGGCATGCGCCTTCGCCTCTCTCACGAAGGAGAGCATGGGATGAACGGTGGCCCGCCAGGTGATTTGTATGTGGCCGTCTCCGTTAGAGCACACCCGGTGTTTACACGGAAAGGCAATGACATCCTAGTTGACTTGCCTATTCACTTTGTGACCGCGACACTTGGTGGTAAAGTCGAAGTTCCGACCTTAAAAGGGAAAACCTCCGTGAAGATTCCGGAAGGCACTCAGCATGATCGAACACTGCGACTCAAAGGCATTGGAGCCCCAGCCTTGAAAGGCCATCACACTGGAGATCAACTTGTCCGTGTAAAGATACAAATCCCCACAAAATTATCAACGCGTCAACGTGACTTGCTTGAGGCGTTTGCAAAAGAGAGTGATCTTGCCGGGGAAACCAATGGAGAAGGAATTTTTGACAAGGTCAAGAACATGTTTGATTAACATTTTCCCTTTCTAATACTGCCCGAACGCCCTTTTCATGCCAGTCTTCTTTGTCTCGACCCATAGCATCTCAGCTAACAACATCACGATTGATGGCCCACTCTTCGGGCACCTTATCAAAAGTCTTCGATTCCGAGAGGGTGATAATTTAGTAGTCTGTGATGAAACTCGGAACCGGTACTACCTCAAGATTCAAACCGTAACCAAGAATCAACTTGAAGGAGAAATTCTCAAATTCGAACACGGACCACCCCTCCCCGGAACTAAAATCGTTCTTGGCCAAGCCATACTCAAAGGCGAACACATGACCTGGGCCATCCAGAAGACCACAGAGCTTGGGGTATCGACCATCGTCCCGTTACTCACGAAACGGGTCATCATTCGGCCAAAAGCCGGTCGCTACCAATCCCTTCAAGAACGCTATTCCCGCATTGCCCTAGATGCCGCACAACAATCAGAACGATGGGAAGTTCCTGAGGTCTTGCCCCCGACGCCCTGGCATAACTTTCTGGAGAAATTTGGCCAAGCAACAATATGCTGCATTCTAATAGAGCGGGAAACCTTGCCCGGGTTGAACAGTCTTCCCTTGGATAACGATTCTAAAGGAACAGTGGTTTTGGCAGTAGGTCCAGAAGGAGGATGGACAACTGATGAACAAGAACAGGGTCAACAATTCAACCTCACGCCTATTTCGTTAGGCACATCCGTACTTCGGGGAGAAACTGCCCCTCTGGCAGCTTTAAGCATTCTTCAGTCTCGTTTAGGGAAATTGGGTTGAGCAGGTACCAAATTATGAACCGGCAGAGGATATTTTAAGGATGGTGCCTTGATCACCCACGGCCCAGCCGGTGTGTGGTTCGGGGAAGGTTAAGCCATAGAGGGAAAATGGCTTAGGCAATTCAGGTTCACTCCAATTGAAGCCTGCATCCGTGGTATTGAGGAATGCACCACGCTCTCCAATAATCCAACCATTGCGGAAACCAGTAAAATGAATTTTTAAAAAGTCAGAGGGGCGAATACAGGGGGATCCACAGGGCCGAGTTTTATCTTCCCATTGCTCCCCGCCCGTAACCGTACGATAAATAGAACCCTGAGTTCCCACAACCCATCCCACCTGTTTGTCTACAAATTGAATATCAAAAAAGGTAGCGGAGCTATCGGTGAATTGCTGTACCCAATGCTGGCCTCCATCAGTCGTGGTGAGAATCATGCCTAATGCCCCAACAGCCCATCCTTGTTTTTCATCAAGAAATTGTACACCAAACAGGTCTGCCGAAGTCCCACTTGGCTGATCTTCCCAAGATTGACCTCCATCTTCAGTGTGTAAGATTGTGCCTCTGGCACCCACAATCCAGCCATGAGTTGGATCTCTGAAAAACAATCCATACAACGGGGAGGAGGTGCCACTAGTCTGAGGCCACCATTTCACCCCGCCATCGCGTGAATGGAGTATCGTTCCATTTTGACCAATCACCCAACCGTGTTTATCGTCGGAGAAAGAGATGCTCATGAGTAAGGCTGGCGTTCGACGCGGAACGGCATCCCAATGGGCTCCTCCGTCCTCAGTGCGCAACATGGTCCCCCCCGCCCCAACGGCCCATCCTCTTTTCGTGTCAAGAAAAAAGGTATCCAGGAGGGTGACCTTGGTCCCACTCTCCTGAAGTATGGGAGTGATAACTGGTTCAGAAGCTACAGCCAATGATGGCAGTGCGACTCCTAACGATAGGCCCAATAGGGAAAGAACTATCACTCTACAAGTGATTTGGGGTATTGAAATCATGAACAAATTCAAACCTTAGTTATCCATTGTGTAATCATAAAAGTAATCTTTGTGTGGAAGACCGCGAGGAAGGATTGTGAATTGTCCGGCCACTGCACTCACCCAACTCTTGGGCTTGCAGCACTTTCCATCTTTGTTCAAATCCCACGACCCCCGACGAACTACAATCTCGCCTTTGGTTGGATGCTCGTAAAACCCACCAGGGTAACCAAATCCAAACACATGTCGACGCGGCACGCGAACCTTGATTTCATCATGTTTCCAGGACACCACAACGGTCGCCACACCATTGATCATGACCTGGCTCCGAGACACGTCAGAGCCCAACTCATAATTTTCCCAGTTGTGAGCATGACGATGCAATTCAATCCGACTATCTTCAGCAATTTTCAAAAAGTCTCCAAACCCACTGCCTTTAATAGTCACGATTTCATCGAGCCCGGCTTCATGGGGTGAGTAAGAGGTCACGGTGGGTGTCAACACGTTAAATTGGCCAACATTCAAGGTTACCTCACCCCTTTCTGCACAACAGGTCCCATCGGTTTTAGGAGTCAAGGCCCCCCGTTTGACGACAATTGGTCCGCTTTTCGCACTAAAAGGTACCCAGACGTTAATCTCATTATCCTGCCACCGATAAATCACGCCAGGGACTCCACCAATCTCTACACTGTTTTGCACAGGTGCAAAATCAAAGGCATAGGCGGTCGATCCGGATTCCGAAAATACACCAAAATTTTCCCCTTTAATTTGAATCAACGTTCCAATAGGTCCCTCCAGAGGAAACACCTTAGCCACCTGAGGTTCCACCACATCAAACGTCCCCAGACTTCTGGTCTTTGATCCACGTTGAAGAGTTACCTCTCCGCTTGTTCCATTCAGCGGAACATGCACCACAATATTGCGGTTAGACCACTGTGCAACGATCGCAGGCTTTCCATCAAAAAACACCATATCCGAGGAAGCTTTCGTATCACCAAAATCTTGACCGCTTAATACCACTTTACTCCCGATCGGACCCTTCACCGGCAAAAAGGAAACGGGTGGAATGAGGGTCACCGGCACGCGGTTGCTTTCGACATATTTAACAGGGGCGCAACATGACCCATCGGGCAATGGATCGGATGAGGCCAATTGCACCACAACATCACCCGACTTGGAATTCGTCGGAATAGTCACTTCTAATTTATTGGGACGCCATTTACGGACTTGCGCTTTCACACCATTGATCAACACATTATTCACGCCGAACATGGTATTTGGATCTCGCGAACCAGCGGTATTGCCAAAATTTTCACCTTCAATAATCAACACCGAACCAGGTTCTGCTTCGGCGGGACTGATCTTTGAAATTTTTACCTGTCGAATGTAAAACTCACCCATGGAACTCTTCTTGGTTCCACTAATGACGATCACGGAACCAGTTTTGGCTTCAAGAGGAACTTTCACCATCACGAGATCTTTTTCCCACAATTGAATTAAGGCAGGCACCCCATTGAATTCCACTCGATTTTCACTCGTGGAAACGAATTGGCCGAAATCTTCGCCTCCAATCGTCACCGTGGTACCAGGAGGACCGGAATCAGGGAAAAGCTCCGCATGAACCGGAGCACAGACTCCAAGGACAATTGAAAACATCACTGCGAAAGATGGTACCTGTCTCATTTGAAATACAACCTTTCTGAGGTTACACGATAAGAAAACTCTAGAGGGGAAACACAACGAAAGGGTTTTGGGCCTCGCGGATTTACAAAAATATTGGGTCCTCTGGGCGTCTAATTAAATGCTAATGAACGCTAAATTCACTTTAACAATGAGAAATTTTTATTGTCAAATGAAGGGGGAAAGAAGGCTATTGGGGGAAAGTCGACAACACCTTCATGGTGTGTCGAGCGGCTGAACGCACTTCCACTCGTTGGGTGTGTTGGCTCAGATCATCGAGAAATGGGAGGGCGTCAGTGACCCTAAAGTCCCCAAACGCCTCAATGCTTCGCACCTGCACATTCACATCCGGGTAATGCACCATGGCCTTGAGAATCGGGACGAGACAAAAATCCTTGTCGGTCACAAGCTCATCGATGGTCCGGCGTACAGCCACCGAGGCATACTGATTCTTATCCAAACGCATCGAATGCTGTGGACGTCGGGAATGATCCATAACCGATTCAGCTTCTTCGACATTCTGAAGGCGAGTGACATCCGCCAACAATGAATCAATAAGAATTTCGTGGGGGTCTTGAGTGCCGTGAATTTCACCCCACACAATTTCACCAAGATAATGATAGTACGGATTGGTCAAAAAGTTATGCAGCACATCCAGATAGGGAGGGGTCCCGATCACTGTGGGTTCGGAGGTTTCTCGAATGTGAATATTAAACAACGGTCCTTCCATGTGATGACTGATTTGAAACGTCCCCTCAATCGCCGTTCCAAAACGATTCACTGCAAAGGCTTGCCCCTTTGATTCCACATAATCCACCGTCACTGTTAAGGCATGCGGATCGCTTTTGTTCCTAACTAATTCGAAGCCAGCGTCTCGCAACTTCGCGAGCAAAGAGCCCTCAACATCCCAATACATCACTCCCCTGGTTTTCCAAGTAGATGCATTCACTTCAATATAAATCGATTGAGCCCCGCGCGCATTGGAAAACGCCTGGGCATCACCCATATGTTGGACTTGGCCAGAAGCTAAGGCCAAGCTGGGCAGCCACGCCAGACACCCTAGGAAAACCATCATCGTGCTTTTAGGCAAAATGAAACTCGGAAGAGGCAGGTAGTATTTCAACAATGAGCTCAAGCTCCACAGGAACACCAAGGGGCAATTCCGCAACCCCGACAGCCACCCGAGCATGGCGACCAACATCGCCAAAAATTTCAACGAGCAGGTCCGAGGCTCCATTAATAACGGCGGGTTGTTCAGAAAACCCGTCATGGGAAGCCACATAGCCAGTCATTTTCACAATGCGCTTCACACGATTCAGCGAATCTACCGCAAGCCGAATATTCGCAAGCGCATTGAGTAAGGTAAGTTTTGTCGCCTCATAGCCTTCTTGTTTGGAATATTCCCGGCCCAATTTCCCTTGGTATGCAATTTGGCCATCACGACTGGGAACGACGCCACTCAGAAACAATAAATTCCCAACTTGGGCATAGGGCACATACGTAGCCACAGGTTTGGGGGGGTTGGGTAGAGTCAGGCCGAGTTCAATGAGCCGTTGTTCAAATGACATGATGGTTGGAATTTACGAAGATTGCCGTCGTAGTTGCAACTGATATTTTTTTACGGCCGAATTATGTTCGGCCAAGGTTGCGGAAAATTCATGGCTCCCATCGTTCCGGGAGACAAAGTACAGGTCGTTGGTGGGGACGGGATACAAGGCAGCTCGAATAGAAGCCTCACCGGGATTGGCAATAGGCCCTGGGGGTAATCCTCGAAACCGATAGGTATTGTAAGGGCTGTCCACTGTCAAGTCTTTTTTTCTCAAATTTCCGTCAAAATGAGCCAGCGCATAAATGACCGTCGGATCACTTTGAAGAGGAATTTTCTTGCGCAGCCGATTGTGGAACACGCCAGAAATCAAACCACGTTCCTTTGGAAGCCCGGTTTCCTTTTCAATGACAGACGCCAACGTCACAATTTGATGAACGGACATGTCCAGTTCAGCAGCTCGTGCATACAGATCAGCCGTCCATGACTTTTTAAACCGGGAAACCATAGCCTGAACAATGGCTTCGGGTGTCATGTCACGAGTGAG
>Ga0114931_10007536_pt1 | contig 13300 bp, 8 predicted proteins | sample 2SBtaG_FD_89579 | JGI IMG/M metagenome (GOLD analysis project Ga0114931, IMG submission 89579) | Deep subsurface microbial communities from Kolumbo volcano to uncover new lineages of life (NeLLi) - 2SBTROV14_V59a metaG | ecosystem: Environmental > Aquatic > Marine > Volcanic | place: Kolumbo... | reverse complement strand
TGTTCTTAGTTTTTGCTTTGAAAACAAGAGTTATGTTGATATAATGACTGTTTTCAAAGTGAAAAATAAGGACAAAAGAAGTAGCCAAGAAGCTTGATTTATTTTTTCACCGTTCCTAAGAATGATAAATAACGCACAGGACATCAACGATTTGAGACTACCTCCCGGAAACAAGTTAGAAAAACTCAAGGGAGATTTAAGCGATTATCACAGCATCAGAATCGATAACCAATGGAGAATAATTTTCAAATGGTTGGGCAGTGATGCATATGGAGTACAAATAATTGATTACCACTAATTTAATTCAGGACATGAAAAAATTACCCAATATTCATCCCGGAGAAGTTTTACTGAAAGAATTTCTGATTCCGATGCAAATAAGCCAATATAGGCTTGCTAAAGATTTAAGTATTCCTCAAACCAGAATCAGTCAAATAGTCAAAGGAAATAGAGCAGTTACCGCAGATACCGCCTTGCGATTAAGCAAGTATTTTGGGACATCTGCCAAATTTTGGCTCGGGTTGCAAGATGATTATGACCTTGAAGAATACAACAACAAATTGCTCGATGAATTAAATAGAATTCCAAAAGCCCCTCGTTCGGATTTCCAAGCTGTTTCCCAAAATCAATAATCTTCCTCCTTCGTCTAACATCAAAAGTCTGTTAATCAACTTTTCCTGCAAATGAAAACAACTTCCTCGCGGTCCAATCTGCATTTTTCAATCACGGCATTGGACAAGCTTTTTGCAAAAGCATCTACTTCCACTTCAAACCCTACCGAAGCAATCCGGTCGGGAAAATCTTTTCCGAACAGTCGCCAACGGTCGCTTTGTCCGTAAGCTTTTTCTCTTTCCTCCGAAGAAAATACCGCCTCTTTTTCGAGTGTGTGCGGAATGTCCACAGGTTTGTCCAACACGATCATATAACCGCCCGCTTGGAGGATGCGAAAAAGTTCCCGGAGTGCTTGCCGGTCGTCCCGGACATGCGCCAGAACATGAGAGCAAAAAATCACCGAAAAGGAAGCATCGGGATGGGGAATGTCCATGATGTCGAACTGCTGCATCGCAAGCGAAGAATTGAGGTCGGCGCTGAGGTATTCGATATTGGGTTGGCGTTTGAGATGGGCTTGGGTGCTGTATTCAGGGGCAAAGTAGAGTACCCGGTGAGGCAGGTCGTAGAGGTCAGTCCGGGCTTTCAAAAAAAGCAGCAACAGCCGGTGTCGTTCCACGACCCCGCATCCCGGGCAAACGACCTCCGGGCGGGCAAAAGAACCTTCTTTCCTTGGCAAAAAGACCCGGTAATTTTTGTCGCAACAGGGGCAATGATATTTGCTGCCGCGGTACCAATACCCTCGCAGTTGGAGGAAGCGTTTCCGCAATTCCCAACGAAAAGAAGCAGGCAGCAGGCTTTTGAAGATGCGTTTCATTGCAAGCGGATTGAGGGTTTACAAGAAGTTCTTACCGATGGTTACGGGGCGAAAATATCGCAAAATTTGGTGGGAGCGAAAAAATACCGCTACTTTGTGACGATGCCTGCAAAAGCCGAATATCGCCTGTTTTGCAAAGCCCGCGAGGATCTGCCCCTCTTCGCACAAGATTGGTATTTGGATGCCGTCTGCGAAGGGGGAAATTGGCAGGTGGCGATGGTAAAAGAGGGCGGGAACATCGTGGCGACCCTACCCTATTTTTTGAAAAAAAAAGGCCTCTTCCAGTACAGCGCCATGCCGCTGCACGTCAAACATTTAGGTCCCTATTTGATTCCCGAAAAGCGAATTTTGAAGTTGGAACACAAACTTTATGATGCCTTAATCGCGCAACTTCCGAAACTCGATTATTTTCTTCAGGATTTCCACCCCTCCGTCACCAATTGGCTTCCTTTTTTCTGGGAGGGTTTTCAACAAACCACTCGCTACACCTACCTGTTGGAGGATTTGACCGATTTGGAAAGGGTGCATTCCCACTTCAACCGGAACATCCGGCGGAATATTAAAAAAGCTGAAAAGCAGCTTCACATCACTTCCCATTTTTCGTTGGAGGCATTTTACGAAATCAATAAAATGAGCTTTGAACGGCAAGGCATCCCCATCTATTTCACCTTCGAACAGCTTCAAAAACAAGACGAAGCATTGGCAAAACACCAAGCCCGAAAACTGTTTTTCGCCATAGATGACAAGTATCAAATCCATGCGGCTTCGTATTTAATTTGGGACAAGCAACGCAGCTATTATCACCTCGCCGGAGAAAATCCCGCTTTTCGGGGAAGCGGCGCGAGCATCTTGCTCACCTGGAAAGCCGTCCAATTCACGGCGAAAGAATTAGGCTTGCAAGTCTTTGATTTTGAAGGAAGCATATTGCAGCCAATTGAAAGAATACGCCGGCAGTTTGGAGGAGTGCAGCAAGCTTATTTTCGCGTTTGGAAGTATAATTCCAGCTTATTTCGGCTGATAAATTTGCTAAAAACAACTCTCTAATTTTCAAAAGAGGCTAATGTAGCCAAAATGGATTTTTGGGTTTCTAAAATCCAAAGCGTTCCCCTGCTGACTGCCCACGGCCATGCTTATTCCAAAAATCCCTGCGCTAGTTTCGAAGGAAGTTCCTAAGCCGAAGCCGAATGGTTTGTCGAAGTCGCGTTTGGTGACGGTTCGGTTTTCGGTGTAGGCAAAGTCGCCGAAGAGGTAGAAAAAGGAATTGGTGTCGAGCAAAAAGCGATATTCGAGGGTGAAGACCGTGAAGAGGGTTGAAAAGATAGATTCCTCGTCGAAGCCGCGCAGGAGGCGATTCCCGCCGATTCGATATTGTTCGTTCTGATAAATGGGTTTTTCTGAAATGATGACCCCTCCCTGCAAGGCAGTTTTGATGGTACTTCTTTTCATCAAGGGGAAATAATGCGCCAGCCGCCCGTCAATTTTGTATTGAAAGGTTTTTAAATTGAGGGTATCGTAAAAACTTTCATTGACCTTCAGAATACTTTGGTTGCGGCGGATTTTCTTAAATCCTGCGCCACTGCGCAGAAAAATACTCCAACCCCGGCGCGGATTGAAACGATAGTCCAATTTCTGCCACGAAAATTCCAAACCAAAGGAAGAATTGCTGACGTCGAGAGTCGAAGGGAATTTGCCTCGTTTGATGGCCGTGGTATCTACCGTCAGCACATTAGTGAAGGCATTGTTCCAAAAGGCTTTCAAATAATTTCCCCCTTCAAAAAGGTATTGGACGCCAAAGTCAAAAGCCACGTTGGAATAGGTGGAGTCGAGTTTGAATTGATTGAATTTCAGGTCAACACCAAAGGGGAGATTCAAAAGGTAGGGGTAGGCAAATTGCAACTGCAATTCCTGTGTTTCGGGTCGCAGGTGGTCAAAGGAGAAGTAAATCTTTTCGCCTAGACCGAATTGATTGTGCATCTCGGCTTTGAGGTTGCCGGAGAGGAGAAGGCTGCTTTGGTCGCTGCCCCGGTTGCCCGGCAAGACGCCAATCAGGAAATCAAAACGGCTCGCTTTTTTCTTTTCCAGATAAAGGTTGACTGTCGCTTTATCTTCTTTGAAAGTGATGTTGGCGTTGCGGGTTTCTTTCAAAAAAGGGAGTTCCCGAAGGCGGTTTTTCACTTTTAGCACCTTGCTTTTGCTGTAAAGCGAACCTTCTTTCAGTCCCAGATAATTTTTCAGATAGGTCTTTGATATTTTAGCTTCCCCCTCAATGTGGAGGCTGTCGAGGAATACCGGTTTGCCCTTTGTCATAAAAATTTGTGCGCCAATGGTTTGTCCATTAATTTGCAAATTATCCAGCCACACGGAGGCAAAAGGGAAACCGTTATTTTCGCTGTAATCCAACAATTTTTCCTGTAATTCTCTGACTTCCAGATAATTGAAAGGTTTTTTTTGATAAAGCCGTTCCCGGAAACCTACTTGGTCGAGGAAAGCCGGTTCGATATTTCCATTGGTCAGATTTGCCCATTTGTACTGCTTGCCCACGAATATAAAGGCGGTCATCAAACTATCTTTTTTGGCGAGGCTGTCAAGGGAGGCTTCGAGGTAGGCTTTGCCCTGTAATTGGAGAAGGATGCTTTTTAATTCGCCGGTCAAACTAACCGAATCGGGGAAGGCGCTTTTGAATTTGAGATTTTTTTTAAGAAAGGATGCTTCTTTGTCGATGGGTTGTAATTTCAAAAAAAAGAAATTTTGCCCGATGCCTTTTTGAAAAAATAAAAGGCAGCATAAAAGGAGAACCAAACGAAAGTTGACATGCCAATCGCCCGCGAAAAATGGAAGCGGAGAAGGAATATTCCTTCCACAACGTCCTTTCCGATTTTTGTAAAAGTGCATCATGCTGATATTTCAAACGCAATGATCGCACTTTTCCATGCAAACGAGGGGCTTTGTTAAGGAACGAATTCTAAAGGTAAGGGTATTGGCAAAAACAAGCTGCCCTTTTTTAACCCACTAATTGTCGGTGTGACTTCAAGTCACGCCGACAATGGGGTACAGCCACGCGCTACAAATGCCGTTCGGCATGATAAGAGGACCGAACAAGCGGGCCGCTTTCGACAAAATCAAAGCCCTTTTCCAGACCAATCGCTTTGTATTCGGCGAACTTTTCAGGAGGAAGGAACTCGGCTACTTCGAGGTGCATTTTTGTCGGTTGCAAATACTGTCCGATGGTCAGAACGTCGCAGCCATGGGCTTTCAGGTCATCCATGATTTGCCAAACTTCCTCCTCCGTTTCACCAAGCCCAAGCATGAGACCGGATTTGGTGCGTTTGCCGAATTTTTTGGTGCGGCTGATTTGTTCGAGGCTGCGGTGGTATTTCGCCTGCGGGCGTACCTTGCGATAAAGTCGCTCCACCGTTTCCATGTTGTGGGAAACAACTTCCTGCCCCGCGCTAATCATGCGTTCCAAAGCCGGCCAAGTGGCTTTCACGTCGGGGATGAGGGTTTCGATAGTCGTTTCGGGAGAAAGTTCTTTGACGGCACCTACGGTTTGGTGCCAAATTTCAGCGCCCCGGTCTTTCAATTCGTCCCGGTTGACAGAGGTGATAACGGCATGTTTGACGCGCATCAATCGGATGGCTTCGGCTACCCGCCGGGGTTCGTCTTCGTCGTATTCGGGAGGGCGGCCGGTTTTCACGGCACAGAAGGAACACGAACGGGTGCAGGTGTTGCCCAATATCATAAAAGTAGCCGTTCCGGCACCCCAACATTCACCCATATTCGGGCAACTCCCGCTTTGACAAATCGTGTGCAGATGGTATTTGTCAACGAGAGAGCGAACCTTTTTAAAGTCCTCCCCAATCGGCAATTTCACGCGCAGCCAATCGGGTTTTCTCCGCCTCGGTTCTTTTTTTTCTAAAACAGGAAGGTCAATCATGTCGCAATAGGATTTAAGCCCGGTCAATAATTTGCGAAAAGCAGCTTCTGATGAAAATCGTGCAAATTTAGTGGATTGGAGGGGAATAGGCAAGCGGCTTAGTAACGCTTTCCAAACTGAATATTCACGAAAAAATTGATGAAGTAGGGATTGTTTTCAATATCATCCACTTCGACCATGATGGGAACTTTTTCTGTAAAAAAATCCAACATGACCCCGACTTCAAGGGCCTTCAAATATTCGTCGAAAGCCCCCCAATCGAAATGAACAGCCAACGAACCGTGAATGCCAGGCACAGGGGAGAGTTCGCTCAAACCTTTTGTAAAACCGGAAGCGCCGTAAATTTGAAAAATATCGGTGAAGCGGTAGTGGTTCTCTTTGGAATATTTGGTGCTGACCGGCAGGCTGTTGGGCGAACCATCAACCGGGAACAATTCGAGGTAGTAGGGCTTCAAAAGCCCGAGGGAAAATCCTCCTTCATAAGTAATGCCAATAGCGGCACCTTTGCGTTTGGCCTTTTCCGAAAAATAGCGTTTCTTGCCCAATCCGGCTCTCAGAACGTAAAAATTGTTGCGTTTTCCAAATTTGAATGCTTTGGATACCTTGCCGGTAATGGTACTTGGAAAATCGAAACTTTGGCGGGTTTCTTTAGGATGGTGGATTTCACCGATGTCGAAGTGGAGGAAGGTAGTTTTATTATACGATTTCAATTTCCCCAAATCAAGCCCGATGGCGAATCCATTGGTATGTATTTTGACACCAATTGCAAATTCCTGGTTATAAATAATGCCTTTATTTCCACTATCCACGGAATGTGGCTGAAACTCGTTTTGTGCTGAAAGAAAAACAACACCTGAAATCAGAAGGGCAATGGTGTAGATTATTTTAACCATAATTTTTTGTCTTGAAAAGGTAACAGGCTGGTTCCTCCTTAATATTCACATAAATTTAAGAAATTATGAGGACAAATGACAACCATACCGCAAATTAACAACTAAAAGTTATCCAAATGTTGAATCAGAACCCTTGCTTTGTTATTGTTTTGACAATAATGCTGCAATGCTACAATGCTACAATGATTTAATGTCGAAAAAGCAGCTAAATTTGTGAAATCGAGTAGGCAATTTACCATTTTTTCAAAAAAGCATACCCCTCGACTTCAGTATGTGTTGGAGGTGTTGATAGGGCAACTATTGGGTTGGGATTTTCAATTTGTCAGCCACCGGGATGAGTTTCTGAATGCCGCCACGCCCAAAATAAGTTACGGAGATGAAAAGGTTTCGAATGGCACATTCCGCATTCCAGCGCATTCGCTTTTATTCGAAAACGGAATCACCAATCAGGAGGTCTGTTTTTTTGAGCATTTGGGTTTGCCGGTCTTCTTTAAAGTAGAGGCGGAAGCGTCCGATTTGCCGTTCGACCTTTTTGCAGTCTGTTTCTTCCTGATTAGCCGCTACGAAGAGTATTTACCGTTTGAAAAAGACCGACACGGGCGATTCACCGCTCAACAAAGTGAAGCCTTCCGCGGCGGCTTTCTCCGGCAGCCTTTGGTAAATCAGTGGGCAGAAAAACTGAAGGAACTTCTGCGGGCCAAATTTCCCAATTTGACCTTCCCAACCTCTGAGCATGCTTTCCAACCCACCTACGATGTGGACTATGCGTGGGCTTACCGCAACAAGGGCCTCCTCCGAACCATTGGCGGCTATTTAATGAATGTTAAACGATTAGATTTCAAAACCTTAGCTGAACGATGGAAGGTGCATTTTTTTAAAAAAACAGACCCATTTTTTACCTTCGATTATTTGGATGAATTACACTTGAAATACCAATTGAAGCCGTTGTATTTTTTCTTGCTGGGAGATTATGGAAAATGGGATAAAAACATTCCGCACACCAATCCTCTTTTTAGAAAATTGATTTATCGGATTCATCAAAACCAAGCGGTTGGCATTCACCCCTCTTATGGGTCAAATTATCGAAAGGAAGGAATCCAAAAAGAAAAAGAACGGCTGGAAAACATCACGGGGGAGAAGGTCACCCGAAGCAGGCAGCATTTTCTGAAATTGAGCTTCCCGACGACCTGCCGGAAACTTCTTGCTGCGGGAATCAGGGAAGATTTTACGATGGGCTATGCTTCTGAAATTGGGTTTCGCGCAAGCATCGCCATGCCCTATTTTTGGTATGATTTGGAAGAGGAAAAAAGAACGGATTTGCTGATTCATCCTTTTCAAGTGTTGGATGTTGCCTTGCAGCAATATTTGAAACTTTCGCCGCAGGAAGCGGTGGCGGAAGTGTTGCCCATTATCGAAATAGTAAAAAAAGCAGGTGGTGTCTTTTCAACAATTTGGCACAACAGTTCACTTTCTGATGAGAAAGAGTGGGATGGTTGGAAAGCGGTCTATGAAACCATAGTTGAGGCGGCTAACAATTCGTGACATAAGTCCTTGAAAGGGATATTTCCATTTTTGCGGGATTTTCCTTTAGATTACTTCTTTTTATTTTACATTTCTTCGGAATTGAATTTCAAAAAAAAAATTTCAAAATGAAAATCTTCCTAACCGGGGCATCGGGTTTCATCGGTGGCGCAGTTGCCGAAAAGTTACAAGAAAAGCACGAAATATATGGCATGGCGCGCTCTGAAAAATCTGTGGAAAAGCTCAAGTCAATGGGCATCCGGCCTGTGCGCACTGCTCTGAATGAAGTGAAAATCGAAAATATTAAAGGTTGTAAAGCGGTTATCCACTGCGCCGCTTTTGTAGAACAATGGGGTTCGCGGGAACAATTTTGGAAAACAAATGTAGAAGGCACTCGTCAACTTTTGGAGGTTGCGAGGGCTGCCGGCGTAAAGCGTTTCATTCACCTTGGAACGGAAGCCGCTTTTTTTTACGGGCAGGACATGATTGATATTGATGAAACCTATCCTTACCCGAAACGCTCCCCTTTTTTGTATTCTGAGACGAAAAGAGAAGCGGAGAAACTCGTCCTCGCAGCGAACCGGGAAGGCATCTTCGAAACCATTTCCGTACGGCCGCGAATGGTGTGGGGACCCGGCGACCAAACCTTTTTGCCGGAGTTGAAAAAAGCCATTCAAAAAGGAGGCTTCCTGTGGATTGACGGGGGAAAAGCAAAAACAAGCAGCGTTTACATTGACAATTTAGTGGTGGGAATCGAGTTGGCCTTGGATAAAGGAAAAAGGGGAAACGCTTATTTCATCACCGACGACGAGATTCTTACTTTCAGAGAATTCTTCACCCAATATCTTGGAACACAAGGAATTACACCACCCAACAAAAATATTCCCGGTTGGTTGGCCAGAAGTATCGCGTTCGCTTTGGAAAGCATTTGGAGAACCTTTGGCATTAAATCAGCCCCGCCAATTACGCGCTTTGCCGCCAACGTCACTTCCCGGATTGGCACCATCAGCATCGAAAAAGCGAAAAGGGAGTTAGGGTATCAGCCCCTACTAACGGTTCAACAAGGCATGGAAGCGATACGGAAGGAATAGGCATCCACTTTCTTTTAAACCAATTTACAGATTCAGCCAATAGGTCACCTTTGCCACGATGGCGCGGTTTTTCGCCTTCAAGCCATCCGGGAAGTAGTTGTCGGTATAGACGATGAAGAAATCGGACACGGGCTTGAATCGCCATTGCAAGCGGGTGTTGATGTTGATGTTATCAATTTGGTTATTGTATTGAATGAAGGTAGTGAGGAACAGTTTTTTGGAAAACGTCAGGTCCATGCGGGGACCGACGAGGATGATGGAGGCAGATTTGAAGGGGTCATCGAGTTTGATGTAATTATAATTGTAACTCACCGCAATGGAACCAAAAGGTTGGTAACGATAGGTAAAACTACCCTGCATGCCCAACCGGTAGCCATTGAAAAATTGGCCGACGTTGGGGTTGATGTTAAAGAAGAATTTTTTGCGGCGGTCGGAACTGTAAAAGCCATTCAGGCTAGTGTAGTGGTAATCCGTTCCGGCTGCGAGAAAAACTGAATCGGCTTGTTTTCGCGTCGGGTCAAAGTCATTGAAAAGAAAGATGTAATTGTTTTGGAGGGTAATGCGGGCACGAGCGTTGTCCTGAAATCGAAAGTCCCAGAAAAGTTGAAAAAACTGGTCAGACCGGCCGAAGTTTGACCGAAATTCATTGTCCTCTTCGCCGACTTTTAGGGTAAGCCGGTATCGGAAACCCGGTCCGTGGCGGTTAATTTTTCCTTTCTTGGGGTAGAAGAATAATTGTCCTTCCGGCCCCATTTGAACAAAATCTTTTCTGGGAACAAAACCGACTTCGGCATCGAAGCCATTGCCCACGTATGTATGCCGCCATTCGAAGCGATATTTGCGCCGGGTATATTGAAGTTCAAGACCTTGAGAAAACTTTTGGTTTTTGTTTTCAGTGGTAAAAGCGCGGTAAACGAAAGTCTTGCCTGTCCAACGATTATCAGCCGAAGCAAGGCGATATTCCAGCCCCGCGACCCGGTTGTAGGAATTGAATAGATCGCTATTTTCTTCCGAATTGACAGCTTGTTTGTTGACAAAAAGAAAAGATAGCGCCGAATGGTCGAACACTTTTTGTTGCAATGCCAGCACAGAATAGTTGAAACTCGGCAAGCCCGCGCTTCCATCTTTTGCGGTCTGCATATTCATCAAGCCGATACGCAGATTGTCGTTAATTTTTCCACTCAGCCGGGCCCCGCCGAGAATGGTGTTTTGGATGTTTTGCCCCGTCGAGGTATCCACCGCTACGCCGATGCGGCGGGAAAAGAAAGGATTGACTCGCCGCTGCCCAAAACCGCCGAAGAGGTCTGCATTTTCGAGAAAGAATTGTCGCCGTTCGGGAAAGAAAATTTCAAAGCGGGAAAGGTTCGTCACTTGTTGGTCCACCTCCACTTGCGAAAAATCAGGATTGACGGTCAGGTCGAGATTCAGCCCGGAGGTGACGGCGATTTTGGCATCACCTCCCAACTGAAAGTCATAGTTTGGCGAGTGCTCGTTTTCATTTTGAAAATCTCGAACTGATGCACTCGACATGAAAGGAATGATGGAGATGTTTTTTCCTGGTTTTTTCAAGGGTTCTTCCCAAACCATGTCTCCCATGTAGGAGAGGTCCATGATAATTTGATTCTTGGGGATATTTATCCAAGTAGTCATTTCGTTGGTTTGCGTATCGTTGCGATAGCAATTGAAGCGCCAATTCGTACTTCCCTCCTTGAACCGAAGGGTTTTGAAAGGAATAGCAAACTCGGCTTCCCAATGATTGCCGAGGATTTTGGCTTCCCCGTACCATTTATTGTCCCAGGAACCGGAGTAATCTTGCCGTTGTTTTCCGCCACCTGAAATCAAAGCCTCCCGCCGGACGCCAAAAGGATTTAGCCCGAACAGAAAAGCGTTCGTTTTATCGTTGTAGGTATCAAATAATAGACTGACGTTGTCGCTGCCGGAAAAGCCGTAGTCCCTCCGCAGGGAAGGCGTCACATAATTGTCGCCGATGGAAAAGCATTTAACCCCCACGTACAAATAGTTGTCGTCATAGGTCATGTAAATTTCTGTCTGACTTTGAGCGTGGAGGCTGTCGTAGGGAAAATATTCCCAAAATTGTTTGGCAGGAACTCCTTTAAACCAAGCGGCTTCATTTACGAGTCCATCGAGCTTAATTACATCCGCCGTTCTTTTTAAATGCACAAACGGAGCCTTTTCCCTACTGCCGTGGTCCAATTCATTGGAACCGGGAGAAGAAGATTGGGCTTGAAGATTCCAACTGATAAAAAGCAAATAAAGTAGTGTTAGGGTCAATTGCTTCATAACGGGTGCAAAGGTATTACTTTTAAGCGGCTAAGGCTTTTAGAACCTTCCGGTTTTAACAGTAAATTAAGGCCTTGGCTTCTTTCCTATCGAAATCAAGTTGGTGAACAAACGGAATGCCCCCGGCACCCCCGCCGGCAATTCCCGAAACCAAGAGTAGCCGGTGTAGATGTAATAACCTTCGCCGTATTTGGCGACTAAAAGTCCTCCATCTTTCGGTGATTCACCAGGGTCATTACAAGAGAGAATGGCTTCAAAATGCTCATCCCATTCGTTTGGAAAATACAAGCCGCGCTCTTGCACCCAACCTTCAAAATCTTTCTCCGTTATCTTGTTCGGAGAATTCAGAACTTCGTGTTCGGGCTTCAAAAAGCGTACTTCGGCTTCCTCGACGGTCACCCGGTCTCTTGAAATTTTCATAGGGTAGGGGGCTATTTCTTCCATGGGGACTTTCAGGCGGAAGTTTTTATTGTATTGCGCAATCAGCGTGCCACCCTGTGCGACGTATTCCATCAATTCGGGCTGATAAAACTTCATCCTGTCCAACACATTGTACACCCTCACCCCCAAAATGACGGCGTCGTATTTTTTCAAGTTATCGAGGTTGATTTCTCGCCCCTTCAATACATCTACTTGGTAACCGATTTCGGACAAACTCACCGGAATATTGTCGCCGGTTCCCATGATGTAGGCGACTTTTTCTCCTGCTTTTTGCAAATCTATTCGCACCACCTTGGCTGCCGCATCAAGAACCATCGTTTGAACGGGAATGTGCTCGTATTCTATGCTGACGAGCTTTTTGGAGTAGGTCTTATCGCCGATTCGGACGATGGGCTTTATCCAATTTTCGTCCTGTTGTTCTGGTGGATAGAGTTCGAAATTGACTAATTTTTCTTCTCCTTTACTATTGAGCTGAAAATCAATTTTTTCTGGCGCCACTTTCCAACCTTCGGGATGGTTTAAAGCTACTGTTCCTGCGATTTTAGGCGCGCCCGATTTCAGAAGGATTTGGATGGTTCTTGGCGATTGATTGGCGAAAACATAGACGTCTTCTTTGATGTTGGCAAAAACCGGCGGCGTAATTTCAAATGGGCGATACACCTCCCCTTTAACGGGGTCGCTCTTTTTGAAAACGACGTCTTTCACAACTGTAACCCGCACGCCATCTAGCTCAAGATGAAAGGCAACTTTTAATGACCGTGGGGTTTCAGGCAAGCCTCTAAGCCGTTGGTCATCAACGGTATATAAACCCAATTTTGCTTTTTTGTTGAGCCAGTAGGCATTGGTGTATCCAATGTCTTGCGGCAAAGTGAGTCTTTTTTGAAATTTATAATCCTGGTTATTTTCCAAAACGAGGTTTAGGGAAGAGTCTAGTTGATTGGGTAGGTATTGAACCGATTTCAAAACAGTTTTGATAGGCGAGCGATTTATGGCTTCCATTTTCAATTCAATTTCCTGACCCGGGGTAGCTGAAAAGTCCGTTGCCACTGCTTCCACAAACATCCCCAAGCAGGCCGTGAGGACGTCTTTTATTTCTGCCAATTTCACGCGTTTCCAATAACCGTCAGGCAATGCTTTTATCAATTTGAAGGCTTCCAATAATTTTGGCACACTGGCCGAGGGGTTTTCATATTGAAAATCGGCATCTACTTCTTTCAAAATTTTACCGATAGGTTCCCCTCCTTTTACCCTCGTCCATGTCGTATTGATGCCTTCGAAAATGTCCCCTTTGTCGCGAGGCATGTCCCCTTTCAACAATTCCAAATATTCATCCTCCGAACCTCTCGAAGGAAGGCTCCCAAACCCCTGTGCCCGGTGCATGCTTCGGGCTTCAGCAGCAATTTCATTGTTCGATTTGCCTTTGATGGGATAATAAACACCCACATCTAGGTTCACCATGTTCGATTTATCCACTTGTTCAAACTTCTCCCTGCTGCCGTAAAACCACCAATGCGTATTGAAAAACAAGCGCTTGGGTTGCCAGGCTTCCACATATTCCAATTGGTTCGGAAAAGCATTTTTATCGGCTGCCAGGTCAAAGGCTTCGTAGGAAAGCATGGCAGAAGAAGTGTGGTGGCCATGGGTAGTTCCTGGCGTATCGTGCCGAAAGCGATTGATGATGACATCTGGATGA
>Ga0114931_10007535_pt1 | contig 13301 bp, 11 predicted proteins | sample 2SBtaG_FD_89579 | JGI IMG/M metagenome (GOLD analysis project Ga0114931, IMG submission 89579) | Deep subsurface microbial communities from Kolumbo volcano to uncover new lineages of life (NeLLi) - 2SBTROV14_V59a metaG | ecosystem: Environmental > Aquatic > Marine > Volcanic | place: Kolumbo... | reverse complement strand
ATTTGGTTAAGAACGGACGGCGCGACAACCGAAGTCCCGCGACAGCAAGCGATGGCACGGGACAGGACAGGTTCGACTGGAGAAACCGAAGGAATATACTGAATATAGACTTCAAACACGAAGTTTATACAAAATATAGTGACAGCTATGGTTAATTATGGTTAACTATTCTTTGATGGAGAGTGAAACGGCAATGGTTTCGTGTTATGCTTCAATACGTGTTTCGTCGCCGGAATCATGAGACACAATCGGTATTGTACTTCCGTGAAGTTGCACTTTGACGATAGCGGTCTGTTTTATCAGAGGCTTATATGACCAAACGCCCCATCAAAAAGCCCTTTTCGCTAAGCCGTTCTCTTATTGTCTGGATTTCGGGTGCGGTGCTCGGCTGGGCACTGGCGGTGGTGACTATTTATAACCTGCTGCGCTATCAGGGTCCCGAGGACAATGTGGCCCCGGCGGTGGCGACCGAGGATGCGGCGGACCATTTAAGTCCCGAGGAACTGGAAAAACTTATTGAAACCGCTCCTGCCGCCGGTGGCATCAAAAAGCCCGCCGGCGGGGCCGAAAAGGCCATCGGGAAGGACCGGACAGGTGAAAGCGCCGAGGATAGCGCGAACGACAAGCCTGAAGCGGAAAAGAAAAAAGAGGCGCAAAAGCCGCCCCAACCCTGATCCCTGCTTCATATCCTACAAATTGTTCTTTTTCAGCAGTTCCAGCAGATACCGGACCGGTACCGCGAAGGTAATACCGCTTGGGTCGCTAAGCACCTTTTCCTTGGTTTCCTTGACAAAAACGCTGCTGATCACCCCCAGAACCTGACCGCTGTCGGCCACATAAAGGGGGCTGCCGCTGTTGCCCGGATAGGCTGTCGCATCAAGCTGATAGACCCGAAACCGGTCCTGCAGGCGGCGGATCATGGCGACACTAAGCTGGCGCGGATTGGCCTGCGGAATGACAATTGGGGTGATCGCCGAGACAATCCCCCGGTGGGTGACCGGAAACAGGCCGTAAATGGCCCCGATAGGATAACCGGTGAAGGCGATCGGCGTACCCTCGGGCCTGAATTCCGCCGGGCCAAGCGACAGCGGCTTGAGGGGCGGGCCGCCAATCCGGATAACCGCCACGTCATGGCCGGCGTCGAAGGCCACCACTTCCCCCGTGATGACTGCCGGTTTTTCCCCCCGACCGGCCAGGACGACCAGCTGTTCACGCTCGTCCTGCTGCATCACCACGTGGTTGTTGGTCGCCACCAGCGAGCCGTCGCCAATGGCAAAGCCGGTACCGACCAGACGCACCGGCGGCCTGCCGAGCGGATTGCGAAAACCGATGCCGACAATCGCCGGCTTGATCCGTCTGACTGTTTCAATCAGCCCGTCGCCTTCGGCGGCGGCGGCCATCGGCGACAGGGACAGCACAATGGTCAGCGCCGCGAACAGGGCCGCCGCAACGCCGGGGCCGGTAAAACGCCAGCCCGCCATCAGGCGCTCAGCCGGAACGGAGCCCCGGCCCCGCTGGCGGTCCCGTTTGTTTGACGTACACATGATTCGAACATCAGCAATGCCCAAAGCGGCGAGCCATAATCCCGCCGGCCCGCCTGATGCTGGGCTATCATATCATCAAGCACCGCGTTATCAAAAATACCGCTGTCACGCAGATAGTCGCTGGTCAGGGCGGTTTTCAGGCGGGCCTTCAGCGGCCCCCGGAACCAGGCCGAAATCGGCACCGCGAAGCCCATCTTGTCGCGGTAAAGGATATCCGCCGGCAAATAGGGCTCCAGCGCCTTCTTGAACAAATATTTGCCTTGCCGCCCGCGCAGCCTGAGGCCAGCGCTTATACCGCTCGCCCATTCAACGAATTCATGATCGAGTATAGGCACCCGCACCTCAAGCGAATTGGCCATGCTGGCCCGGTCCACCTTGGTCAGGATGTCGCCCGGCAGATAGGTCATGAAGTCGGCATACTGAATGCGCGAAAGCTCGTCGTCGACGGGAGCGTCCCGCATATGCCGTTGCAGCACCTGGCGGGCTGAATACCCTTGCAGCGCCCCTTTCATCGCACCGGAAAAAAGCCGCTGCCGGGAACCGTCGTCCATAATCGAGACGCTGTTGAAATAGCCGTCCACGGCATCGAGGGCAAGGGACTGAAAGGTCGACTTGGCCCGTAATTTGCGCGGTCCCCAGTCCATTTTCGGATAAATGCGACCGAGGGTGCCGAACAGCGGGCCCCGCAAGAATTCCGGTACCCGGCGCCGTACCTGTTGCTCGTAATAATGCCAGCGGTGGCGGCGATAGCCGGCGAATAATTCGTCGCCGCCATCGCCCGACAGGGCCACGGTTACCGTTTCGCGGGCCAGGTTGCACACCCGATAGGTCGGCATTGCCGAGGAATCGGCGAACGGCTCGTCATACATGCCGGCCAGACGGTCGACCAGATCAAAGGACTGGGGGTTGACCTGGCGCACATTATGGTGGGCTCCGTATTTTTCCGCCACCTGCCCGGCATAGCGCGATTCATCGAACGCCTGGTCGGCGAAACCAATGGAACAGGTGTTGACCGGCTCGGACGACAGCCCGGCCATCATGGCGACCACCGCCGACGAATCGACACCGCCCGAAAGAAAGGCGCCCAGCGGCACCTCGGCCACCATGCGCAGTTGAACCGCCTCGCGCAGCCGCTCGATCAGCTCGGCCCCGGCATCGATACTGGTAACCGGCTTTTCGTGACGGAATGTCAGATGCCAGTACTGGCGGGGTTTCGCCTCGCCGGCCCGGCCGCGGTCGAATCTTATCCAGTGAGCCGGCGGCAATTTGTGGACCCCGGCGAACAGGGTCCGGGGATCGGGGATATAGCCATAGGCGAAATAGTCCTCGACCGCCCGCAGATCGAACTGGCGGGGAAACCCCGGATAGCACTGCAACGATTTCAGTTCGGAGCCGAAAAGCAGCGTACCGTCGGCCAGCAGCGAATAATAAAGCGGCTTGATACCCAGCCGGTCACGGGCCAGAAACAGGGTCTCGCTGTTGGCATCCCAGATGGCGAAGGCGAACATGCCGCGAAACCGCCTGACGCAGTCGGGGCCCCATTCTTCCCATGCATGGACAATGACCTCGGTATCGCAGCGGGTGCGAAAACGATGGCCAAGTCCCTCAAGCTGACTCTGCAGGGCCGGGTAATTATAGATTTCGCCGTTATAGGCCACCGCCACCGTGTGATCTTCGTTAAACAGCGGCTGCTGGCCGCTGGACAGGTCGATAATCGACAGCCGCCGGTGGCCAAGGGCCACCCCGGGGGCGAAATAGTCGCCGCCCTCGTCCGGGCCCCGGTGGTGCTGGCTGTCGTTCATCCGCCGCAGAATGTCGCGGTCGGGCGGCTTTTGCCCCCGGGTATCGAATATGCCGGTTATGCCGCACATGGTCGCCCTATTCCTGCTTGTTGCCGCCGGCTTGCCGGACAAAGCGGCTCAGCATGGCCTTTATATCGCCGGCCCGGTCGAGAAAGGCCTGAATTCCGGCAAAGCCTTCGGATAACTGGTCGGGATATTCCGTCGACAGGATAAGGACTACCGCCTGACCGCCACGACCGGAGATTTTCGATCTGAGGTGAAGCAGTTTTGCCACCCGGGCATCGGTCGTCACCACGCCGTCAATGAAATACCAGTAAACGGCGACCCGATTGCCCCTGCCGCTGATCATCCGTTCGTAGCGGCCCCGGATATCCGCCGAATTGATCCGGAACAGGTGACTGCCACCGGAGGCCCGCTGCCAGGGCCGCTCTCCGGTGATCCTGTTTACACTGCCAATGACTTCAGCCCCCTGACGCTGGCGGGGATAATAGCCGACAAAGGCATCGAGTCTGGCCTGACCCCTGGCGAAGCGCCCCTGCCAGGTCAGGCCGGCCCCCGGGAAGACCGGCTTCCAATTGCTCTGATCGCTGGCCACCTGCCAGCCGGGCGCCGCCAGTTCCGGCACCGCACCCGGGTTTACAGCGTCCGTCCCGCCGCCATCCAGCCAACCGGCCAGGGCTGGCGCCATGGTGGCCAGGACAACGACCGCCAGACTTGCCCGGACAACCGGGCCCTGGTTGCCCGGCACCACCGATGGCACCGCGCAGTCGGCAGCGACGGCATCATGGTCTGGGGAAAACGGGTCGCGATTGGCGAATCGCGATCCGACCCACAGCAGGACCAGGGTAATGACGGCGAAAAATCCCCAGCCGTAGACAATATGGTCGACCCCGACGGCGTATTTATTGTTGCTGTAATAGGCAATCAGCACGATGCCCAAAGCACGGATACCGTTGGCGACAATCGGCACCACGACGCAAAGAGCCATAAAGGCGCTGTTCCGTCGCCAGCCGCTGAAGCTGAGATGTGAAAAAAGCGCCCCAAGGGCTATGGTGGCGATCAGGAAACGGACCCCGGCGCAGGCTTCGGCAACCTCGAAATTGCCCGATGGGATGGAAATAAAGACCCCGTCGTGAAAAACCGGAATGCCGATGATACGCAACACCACGACAATGAACTGGGCCGTCAGGTCCTGCAAATGGGGGATCAGAAAATCGCCGACAGGCACGGCGAACAACAGATAGGCGATGGGAAAGGCGAGAAAACAGCCGATACGCCAGCCGACGAGGGAAATAATCGCCACCTGAAGGATCAGGACAAGGGCGAAATGCTGAACCAGCTGGACCTCGGCGATATTCCCCAGCAGCCAGATAACCCCAAGCAACGGCAGCGCCCACAGGCCTTTTAAAAAAGGTTCCGGGCTCATTTCGGCCAGCGCGCGGCGCTTTTCCCATACCAGGTAAAGGCTGATCGGGGCGATCAGAAAGCCATGATTATAGGTTCTTGAGGAAATCCACACGCGGACCATGCTGGCCAGGGTTTCGTGATAGGCCAGCATAATCAGCGCCAGCATCGCAACCAGGGCGACAAGGGTTCCCCGCCATGGCATGGCCGCGGTCACCGCTGGTCGCTTATTGCTGTCCGGCTGATCCATCATATTTCCTGTCGCGCGACCCTATGTCGGCGCTTACTCTGCCCGGCCAATCGTTTCATTCCCGTTACTTTCGCGGCCCTCTTGTGACCCTCCGTCGCCGAAGAATCCCGGTATTGCACCGAGACATTTTTGCCAGTCATAAGCGCTAATGATACGGCGTCTTGCGGCTTTTCCAATGGCGGCCCCGCCGCCGGCAATCAGATCGGCCACGGAATCGGCGAAAGCCGCCGCACTGTCCCTGACAATCAGTTCCCTGTCTGCGCTGTTTTCAATCCCCTCGGCGCCGGGCGGCGTGGTCACCGTCGGTCTGGCCATGGCCATCGCTTCAAGCACCTTGTTCTGGATTCCCCGGGCAATCCGTATCGGCGCCACCACCACCGCCGCGTGGGCGATATAGGGGCGGATATCGGCCACCCTTCCGGTGACATGGACCTGTGGCCGACCGGCCAGGGCGCGCACCCCGGCGGCGGGCTTTCCCCCGACAATATGGAACTGGGCGTCGGGACAGCGTTCAAGAAGGCGCGGAAAAACCGTGCCGGCGAACCAGCGGACCGCATCGACATTGGCCCAGTAATCCATCGCCCCGGTAAAAACGATGGCCTTCTGCCCCCCCCCGAAAGGGTTGGGATAGTCGCCCGCCGGGTCGAAGAAATGAAAATCGACCCCGTTATTGAAGTGGTGAACCTTGTTCGAGACCGCCGGCGCCAGTTGGCGAAACAGCGCCGCCTCGTCGGGAGAGACGAAAAGCGCGGCATCGCTGCGCGCCGCGACCTCTTTCTCCCAGGCCAGAAGAAGACGGCTTTCACGACGGTACACCGCACTCAGCGGCCAGTTTTTCGATTCCGCGTACTGGCGCCATTTGTCGGAATCGATATCGGCAAAATCCATCACCATGCGGATATCGTCGTGCTCGGGAACGAATTGCGCCATCGCCGAGGAAAAAACAAAAACCCGGGAAATGCCGGTGGCCAGTTTATCGGCCATCCAGGCGGACAGCGCCCGATTGCGATAATAATCAAGGCTTAAGGGGTGCCGACGGACCAGGCCGGTCAGGCTTTTGAAGCGGGACGCCAATGGCGTCAGGGCAAAAGGCAGGTACTGGCACAAACCGCGTCAAGCTGCGGGCGCCACCGCCAGTCGTCCTCGTCATCGACGAAGGTCCCCAAGTGCACCCGGTAGCGTTCGGCCAGAAACCGCAAGACGTTCCACGAACGGATCTTGTCCCCCTTGTTCGGTGGATAGGGGATACGGTGGGCCAGAAAGAGGATATCCTCCATCGCCCGTTACCCGAGATTCCGGGCAATCAGGGGGCCCAGCCGGTTGGCCACGGCAAGCGGCAGGCGGCGCCACATATCGATCATCAGGCGGTATTTGGGATTGTTCGGATTAATCTCCGGCAGGCTGTCAGCTCGGAAAAGTCTGGTTTCGTAAAAAAGCGGCAAGGGCTCGAAGCCCCAGTTTTTCTTGAACGCATAAGCCCCGGTACCAACCTTGCTACGCCCCCAGTCGAAGTGGCGAAGGCCGCTCTCGGCAGCTCTTCTCATCACTTCCCAATACATGAAATCATTGGCCGCAAGGTCACGCGCCAACATCCCGCCGCCGCCGTAATAGGGCAGTATCTGATCGCGGAAAATAAAGCTCATGACGGCGGCCACCGGCTTGCCATCCTTGTCCACCACCAGGACCTGACAGCGATCACCGAAAACCGCCTTGAGAGCAGCGAACCAACGTCGGGGAAAAACCGGGGTTCCCAGATTTCGAACGCTTTCCGCAAAGAGCGGAAAGAAGCGCTCTGTATCCTGGTCGATGACACTGGCAAGACCAAACGCGATGCCCTTCTTGATCATCTTGAACCGCCGACGGGGCATGGCCCGTCTGTTTTCTTCCTCATCGGCACTGATCGCCTTGGCGAAGGTGACGTAAAGGTCGCTGGCCGGCCAGTCGGGAAAGTGGCGACGCCGATGGCGTAATTCCAGAAAATCGACCTTCAGTTCCCGGGCCAGGGCCTCGGCGGCTTCCAGCAGCGCCTGCGAAGCCTCCTGGCTGTCACTCGCCAGCCCACCATAAACGCAAAAACCGTTGGAAATGAGGGCCCGCCCGAACAGCAGGCTGGAAATATGGGTAAGCGGAAGGATTGCCTTGATCTCCCCGTCTTCACGGGCAAAAAGGTAAGGACAGCGGTGGCCGAAGGTTTTCTCGATGGCGTGTCGCCAGCCGGCATAATGATAAAAGCTGGCGTCCGCGCAGTGATCGACGAACCGGTCCCAGGCGGCTTCGTCGGCTTCCGACAGGCTGTGTACGGTTATCGTCATGCGGGGTCCTCATTGATCGCGGCGGAAAACACTTCCCGCATCGGCGCCCAGGAAAAGTCGTTGAGGGCGCGGCGGATCTTGCCCTCCATGCCCCTGAGCCCGGTATAATGCCGCAGCCGCGACTTCAGGGGCGCCCCTTCGATGTGCGGCTGTCCGGGGTCGATTTCCCAGGGATGAAAATAAAAGATACAGGGCTGGTGGTCCCGCGCCGCCAGCCGGCGCCACGCCCAGCGGGACCAGACATAGGGAAAAATCCGGAAATAGCCCCCCCCGCCACAGGGCAGGTTCTGACCGAACAGGTGGATCGTGGTGCCGGGGAATTCATGCAAGGGCGTATCGTCAAGGGGCCGATAGGCGAAACGGGGGGCATCGGGAATGCCATAGATATCGTGCCTGATGGGATAAACGCTTGAGCTGTAGCGATACCCCGCCGCCGCCAGAATTCGGAACGCCCACTGGTTTTCACGGCCAATCGAAAAGCTGGGCGCCCGATAGCCCAGCACCGCTTCACCGGTCAGGTCTTCCAGAAGCTGTTTGGCTTTTTCGACATCGGCCCGAAACGCTTCGGGGGTCTGGGTGGTCGCCAGATAATGCATCTGACCGTGGCTGGCAACTTCGTGGCCGTCGGCGACGATACGGCGGATCAGCCGGGGGAACCGCTCGGCCACCGAGCCCAGAGTGAAAAAGGTTGCCCGCGCCCCGCAGGCGTCGAAAAGATCGAGGATGCGACCGGTGTTGTCTTCCACCCGCCAGTCATAATCGTTCCACCGCTCGCGCGGCACCAGACCGGAAAATGCCTCGACCTGAAAATAATCCTCGATGTCGACCGTCAGGGCGTTCACCCGACCCGGTCCGCCGTCGTCTCCGGGGGCGGCGCAAAATGGTTCGGTCATTCCCCAGACCCCTCCGGCTATTCTTCGTTCTCAAGCCAGCCGGCAAGAATATCGACGGTTTTGCGGATCATCCGGTCATGGGCAGAGACATATTTTTCCAGGGTATCGAGGCGGGCGATGATTTCGCTCAGTGCCGCCTCGCCGGCAGCCGTTGCCACTACCCCGTTCTGTTCCTCGTCCGCCTGGCTATTGCCCGCTGGCGTCTGCTCGCCAAGATGGCGGCGCGCCGCATTGCGCTTTTTCCGCAAGGGTGCGACAACCTCGTTGACCGAGGAATATTCACCTTCGATATCGGCGATAACGTCGTTCACCACCTTTTCGTCGATGGCGTGCAGTTCTTCCAGATAACCGAACAGCAGCAACCGCGAACAAAAGGTATTGATCCGCCGGGGCACCCCGTCGGTGTATTCGTAAATACGATTAAAGGCACCGTCATCGAAGGTCGGATCGGACCGCCATCCCACCAGTTGCAGGCGATGCATGACGTAAAGCTTCACTTCATCATAACCGGCCATCGGCTCCAGATGATAGGTGGCGATGGCGCGCTGGTTAAGCTGTTCCAGATCGGGGTCGACAGCCAGTCTTTCCCGAAATTGCGGCTGGCCAAGCAGAAAGCATTGCAACAGCGGCTTGTCGTTAAGCTGGAAGTTGGACAGCATACGCAATTCCTCCAGCGCCGCCGACGGCAAATTCTGCGCTTCGTCGACAATCAGCAAAACCCTTTTGCCGCGCCGGTGGCTGCTGTGCAGAAAACCCTCGATACTTTTCAGCAGCGATGCCTTGTCCCGCCCTTCCTGCGGCAGACCGAAAGCGGTTGCCACCATGCGCAAAATATTGTCGGCATCGAGATGGGTGGTGACAACATTGCCGGCGATAATCTTGTCGCGGTCCAGTTCATCGAGCAGATGGCCGACCAGGGTTGTCTTGCCGGCACCGATATCGCCGGTGATAATGATAAAGCCCTCGCCCTGGCCAAGGCCAAAAGTCAGGTAAGCCATGGCCTTCTTGTGACTGCGGGTGTCAAAATAAAACCGCGGATCCGGCGTCAACTGGAAAGGACGGCTGCTGAATTTGTAAAAGGCCGTGTACATGGCGCGCCTAGAACGACGCACGCAGGCTTAGGCTGACCGCATTTTCATTGATGTCATTCAGCGCGGTGGTCGAATTGCGGAAACTGCCGATGTAGGAAAGCCGCGCACTGACAATTTTTGTCAGCTTGTAATCGACCGAAAAACGGCCGCTGTAGAACCGGTCCCGCCTCACCTGATCGGCAAAATCGAATCGTTGGTAGGAAAACGAGATATCGGCTGATGTTTTCCGGTTCAACTCACGCGAAATGCTCGCTGTCGCCCCCGATCCCTTTTCGGACTGGGTGGCGACCGCCCGCTCGCGCCTTTCGACGAACCCCTGGAGGGTGGCCGAAGTACGTCCCTTTCGCACGACAATCGAGGCCGTGAGCCGTTTTTGAAGAAACGCAATATCACTTAGATCGAAGGCTGCATCGGCAGGATTAAAGGGCAGGCCGGTCGTGACATCGACGAGATTACCGTCGGCGTCGATGGCGATATTACCCAGCAATAAACCGAGGCCGGATTGAACGGTCTGAAAATTTTCCGAATAATTGACCTGAAAAGACAGTCTCGGGGAAAAATCATAGCTCGCGTCGGCAAACCACGTCATGCCACCAAAGCGCTTGCCGTAGCGCACTTCGACATGGGACTTGGGGCCCGGTTGCAGGCGGGCGCCGAAATCCCAGATCGCGCTGTCGGGCAGGCCGATTGGCAGTAGGGGGTCCTCGAATTTTTCATAGCCGCCGCTGCCAACCAGCGAAAAATGCCGGTCGAGCACCAGTTCAAGATTTCCCTGCGCCGTTTTCGAACGAAATTTTCCCCGGTTCTGGCTGCGATCGGTTTCGCTGAAACGGAACGACATATCCCATCTCAGACGATAGAAATTGTTACCGCTGCCAAGGGTGGCGACCGCGCTCTGGGTAAAGGACGGTGTCACGGTCGGGATATTGGGCTGGTTTTGGGTTCCCCGGTCGGCCTTGAAATATCCGAGGGCATAATTGGCCGAAAAATTGGCCCAGTCGCCGATCCGGTGAGTAACGGTCGGGCTGATAGTATACCCCTGCACGGTCTGGCGATTGCCGGTGAAATTGGCCCGCGACCCGGAAATTCCGCCGACCCGGGACAGGAACTGCTCGCTAATCGTCGCCTGGCCGGTCAATGAGAGAAAATCCGGCAGCACCTGATAGCTGAAGGCCCCCGCCAGATCATGCTGGAAGGTATCCTTGTCAAGGTCGGCGGCATAAAGATAGGTCAGGTCGTAACTGGCCGAGACCTGGCCCCTTGGGGTGGTCCCCAATATGGTCAGGCCGGGGCGCAACTGGGTGACGAAATCATCCATCTTGCCGACCGTTACCAGGGTGACATTGTCGGTATAGGTTTCCTCAACCTCGAACCTCGGCGTGATGCTCCAGTCGCCGGCATGGGCCGGCAAGACGGACAAAACCGGAAAGGCGACCAGAAAAAGGGCGCCCCGGAACCCGAGGACACTTAACCGAAACTCCCTATCCGCCTTTACTGGCATGATTTTTTCCCTGTCGGTTCCCGCGTGGCGCTGCTTACGCCTGTTTCCTCATGTCATCGGTATTGTAGTCATAATAATACTTGCCGAACATGCTGCCTTTTTCAGAATTCCGGTTCTTGTTGAGAATGATACTGACCGAAGGACAGGATTCCAGATGCATCAGGGCGTTCTTGATCTGAACGGTACTGGTCCGGTCGGCTTCGACCACGAACAAAACCTGTCCAACCAGCGAAGCCAGGGCTCCCGGCGCGCTGCTGGCCAGGGCCGGCGGAGAATCGAAGATAATGACCCGGTCGTTATAGCGCATCTTGATTTCATCGACGACCTGTCGCATGCGCTCGCTGGCCAGCAACTCGGTGGTCAGGTTGTGGCGGCGACCGGCCGGCAGCAAGACAAGATTTTCGACATTGGTCCGCATCAGACAATCGCCAACATCGATATTGTCGTCATCGATAACATCGACCAGTCCCTTGTCGCCCTTGATGCCCAATACTTTCAAAATACTGGGACGGGCGAAATCGGCATCCACCAGAAGAACCGTAAGATCGCGTTCGGCGGCGATACTCATCGCCAGATTGATCGCGCAGAATGTTTTCCCTTCACTGGGCTGGGCACTGTTGACAAGGATCAGATTGCCATCGCGGATCGCCGAGCCGTCGCGCCTGAAGGCATTATTCAGCAGGGCCCGCTTGATGATCCGGAACTCTTCGGCAATCTGGGTCGGTTCCTGATCCTTGGTGATAAAGCCACGGGCGCTAAGGCCCGCCAGATCGATATGGACCCTTTGGTGTTCACTGCCCGCGCCCCCTTTTCCGGGGTGCCCGGGGCGGCCCGGTTTTTCAGCCGGACGACGGTCATCGGCCCGGGGACCGGCAAGGGGCTTGTCCTCGATTTTGTCGGCGACGCGCTCGACAAGAGACTTGTCGGCGCTGCGCCGCAATTTCGAGGCGGCCTTTTCAATCAGATCCATGGTTCCGTTCCTCCTGGAGGTATCCCGAAATCAGGCATGGGGCACCAGTTCCATTGCGATCACTCCCCCGTAAGCCAGAAAGAGACCGGCGATTGTCACCCCGAATGTGGCTATTTCGAAACGCCGGCGTCTTCGGTCGGCTTCCGACACCAGCACCGTCACCGCCCCCAGCACCGGCACGGTAAACATTTCCCGCAAGGCCTGAACCGACGAAAAAGTGCCCTGAATCTGGCTCATGATGAAGGCCAGTGCGAGCCCCGATCCTATCGCCATTACCAGCACCAGGGTAAGGAACACGGGCCGGTTGGGGCTGCTCGGCTGCAATGGCACCTGTGGCGGTTCGATCAGGTTATAGGACACCCGTTCCGACTTGGTTTCAATGTTCTGTTCAATCCGGGCCTGTTCGCGACGGGCCAGCATCTGCTCATAATTCGCTTTAATGACACTGTAATCGCGGTTCATCTTGCTCATTTCCGCCTCGACCACCGGTATTGTCTGGGCACGGTTCTTCAGTTCATTGAGTTTTTGCAGTTTTGCCGCGACCCGCGGTCTGAGGACCGAAAGTTCGGCCTCAAGATCGAACAGATGAAGCTTGGTTTCCACATAAACCGGATTGGAAGCGGTCGCATTACCGGGCGCGAAAGCGGCGGCATCGCCCCCTTCTTCCTGACCGTTCCCGGCTTCGAGGGCCGCCATGAACTTGTCCCTCTCGGCGATCAGGGCATTCAGGTCCCGCTGCACACGGACCACATCCGGATGCTTGTCCGTAAACCGGCTGAGCAACCGTGAAAGAGTCTGCTGAGCCGTGGCGATGCGCTGGTTGATATTGCCCACCGGGTTCAGCGACACGGCCCGGGAGCTGGTCTCGGCCCCATCCGGCGCGGTCGAAATCGGTGGTCCGACCGGCGCTGTCACCGTCAGGTATTTTGGAATTCTGGTCAGTTGGCCGCTCACCATGTCATGGCGCGCCGTCAATTCTTCCAGTTCGCTCTTGGCATCCTCATAATCCTTTTTGGCACCGGCAACCTGCTCGAAATAGGACTTGTCGCCCGGCAGGGCCCCCATATTTTTGCGCTTGAAATCGGCCCGGCGCTGTTCGGCTGCCTCCAGTTCGAGTTCGTATTCCCTGATCTGCTCGTCGATAAATTTGCGCGCCCCCGCCAGGTCCTTGCGATTTCGCCCAAGGTTGTTTTCGATAAAAATCGAAACCACGGCCTGGACAATATTCTTGGCCAATTGCGGATCGGTGTCGTCGAAAGCAATGCGTACCAGATTGAACCCCTGGGACTGAACGACAAGTCTTTCTTCGAGGCTTTTTAACAGCTTTTCGGTCGTCTCCGGCGTATCGACCGTCAGGTCGAGGTCGGTCATCCGCATAACTTTTTCAAGATTGGGACGACTGACCAGAATACGTTTCATCACCTCGATCTGGCGGCGCACATCGACGTTCGGGGTCATTCCCTTCATCAGTGGCTTGAGCAAGGGGTCCGTATCGACAAAAACGCGGGCAAAGGATTCATACTTGTCCGGCATT
>Ga0114931_10007534_pt1 | contig 13301 bp, 18 predicted proteins | sample 2SBtaG_FD_89579 | JGI IMG/M metagenome (GOLD analysis project Ga0114931, IMG submission 89579) | Deep subsurface microbial communities from Kolumbo volcano to uncover new lineages of life (NeLLi) - 2SBTROV14_V59a metaG | ecosystem: Environmental > Aquatic > Marine > Volcanic | place: Kolumbo... | reverse complement strand
TACAACAATCTGGAGCATTGCGGTTTAAGTGGTAAGACCCCGAACGAGTTCCTGGCTGATTACAAGTTAATTAAACCGCCAAATGTCCTTGCCTAAAACACCCGGGGTAATGTGCAAGGACTTATGTCGGTTTTCCCCTAGAATGGGGGGATGGCGATATATACGGCGCAAACAAATTAAAGAAGAGAGGTTGAGATGGGTATTACCAATAGTGAAAGGGGGGACGCGGTTAGTAGATGTGGCTGTGGTATGCACACACAGCAATAAGGGGTCTGGAAAGATGGGCAGCGGCATACAAAAGGGGTGGAGAGAAAGCTTTGGAACCCAAAGCGACTATACCTAAGACTAGTCCAGAAGAGACACCGATCTGGATTATGTAATACTTGCTATAAAGCATTGCGGTTTAAAGGGTACCCCCCAACGAGCTCCTGGCTTATTACAAGTTAATTAAACCGCCAAATGCCCTTACCTAAAACAGGTTTAAGTTGGAATTATAAATAGTAAAACTAAACAAAAAAGGGAGCCGAAGCTCCCTTAGTTTGTATATATCTTTTATCCAGTTTCTCTTATGCAGTTAATTTCCTTCTTCTCATAACCATAAATCCTACTAAACCTAAAATGCTTGCCATGGTTATTAGACCCCATTCGGATAGAGTAGGGATGGGTCTTGGTTGCAATTCAAAAAATGCCAAACCATCCGCGCAATCAGGTAGCTGCCCTATAGAAGTAATATCCCCTGTATTTGTATTAAGCACTGTTAGTTCAGTTACAGGGAAATCGTTGAACGTCCCGAGAAATTCACCGGTAAACGGACTAAAAGTAGCTGAATTGAATATCGGTCCGCATGATCCTGCAATATTCGATAAAAATGTACCCACCCCAGTCTGGGGATTAATTGAATAATTTTTATTTGGACAGCCACCACTGCTGAATAAGGTGCCGTTGCTGCTGATTGCAAGGGCGTTGCCGGCTAAATTAATAAATCCTGTTTCTCCTATTATTGTGCCTGCCCCGGTATCTGGGTCTATTGTAAGCAGCCTTACATCAAAATCGTTTGGTGCACTGTCACATTGGATTCCTGTAGCATAAAGAGTATCGGTCGCGGGATCGTATGTTAAGTCGTTGATTCTTCCGCAGCCTGCTCCATTGGAACTACCGCTAGTCCCGATCAAACTACCCTGTCCGGTACGGGGGTTAATCTCGATGAGTATAGAGATTTTATCTCCGTTGGCGTCAGCACGTGCAGCTGCGACCAATCTCCCGTCCCCTATCTGCGCTAATGCCCCAACTCCGTTAAATCCTATCGGGCCTATCTCCTGAAATGCAGCTGTATCAGGATCTACCCTGTACAATCTGGCATCGGACGAACCCGTTCCTTCAACACACACATCGTTAGCAGTAACAAGTAGCTCCTGCGCACTTGAAACGCCATAGGACATCATAAAAATAAAAACAGCTGAAATTGTTATTCTCAATATATTCATACCACTACCTCCTTTAGCTATGAAAATCATATCTACATTAACATACTGAGACAGAAATTAATAGTTTTTTCCTCACTGTCTTAGTCAACCGGCATTTAACAAGCCCTCATCTGGATTCTTTTGATATTCCTTTTCTGCCTGAATCGGTGTGCGGTATCCAAGAGCAGAATGAAGGGAACCACACCGAGTTTTACCAGCTTAATTCTACTATGTTCTTAACGGGGGGCAGTATAAAAGCACCGATTCCGACCTTTAAAACAAGAGTGAAAGTACCAGCTATCCGGTTTACTTACATTTAAAATTACTCAGAAACCCGGTTGACACGGAAGTGCGATTTACCTATTCTTCAAATAGTTATGGAAACCGCCTACAGGGATTACAGAGAGAAGGAGCCGTTTTTCCCTCCGGGCCCGAAAGGTCTGCCGTTTGCGGGCTCGATGTTTGACTATTTCAGGGACATGCTCGGATTCCTGCTCAGAGTTAAAGATGAATACGGGGATATAGCCTATTATAAGCTCGGCACGCGAAAGATGTACTTACTCAGCAACCCCGAGCATATAAAAGACGTGCTGATCACAAACAGCCGGAATTTTACGAAAAGCAGGGCTCTTCAGAGGAGTAAGATTGTGCTCGGAGAAGGGCTCTTAACGAACGAAGGCTCCCCTCATATTAAACAGAGAAAAATCATTCAGCCGATATTTCACCAGAAGAGGATACGGGGCTACGGGGATACGATGGCCGAGTATTCGCGGCACTTGACGAAGAGTTGGGAGAACGGAGCCGTGCTGGATATACACAAAGAGATGATGCGTCTTACACTGGCTATTGTAAGCAAGACCCTATTTGACGCTGATGCGGGGTCAGAGTCGGGCGAGATCGGAAAATCGCTCACAAACCTGGTAAACCTATTCCCGCGGCTTTTATTTCCTTATTCCGAGTACTTAGACAAGCTGCCTCTTCCTGGGAACAAAAGATGCAACGAAGCGATAGAGCACCTGGATAACATAATCTACGGACTGATAGAGGAGAGACGAAGCGGGGGGATGGAGAGAGAAGACCTGCTCACGATGCTGCTGGAAGCTCAGGACGATGACGGAAGCGGCCCCGCTATGAGTAATAAGCAGCTAAGAGACGAGGCGATTACGCTGTTTTTGGCCGGACAGGAAAGCACGGCTAACTCTCTTACATGGACTTTTTATCTTATATCTCAGCACCCTGAAGTTGAAAAGAAGGTGCATGAGGAGATTGTGAGTGTTCTCTGCGGCAGGCTGCCGGCGCTTGAGGACCTGGGAAAGCTCTCATACACCCAAAGGGTTTTCAAGGAGGCCCTGAGGCTTTATCCCCCCGCTTGGGCTGTTGTCAGAAGGGCTGTGGAGGACTACATGGTGGAGGGATATTTCGTACCAGCGGGGACCGATATATTCATGAGCCAATACGTCGTGCACCGCGACCCGCGATTCTATAGGGAACCCCTCAGGTACGATCCGGACAGATGGACTTCTGAATTTGAATCCTCGCTTCCGAAATTCGCCTACTTCCCATTCGGCGGAGGCCCGAGGCGCTGTATCGGGGAGCCCTTTGCGTGGATGGAAGGGGTGATCATAATCGCTTCAATAATGTCCGATTGGAAGATCAGGCTCGTACCCAATCAGAAGATCGTGCCGGACGCATTAATCACTATACGCCCTAAAAACGGGATGAAGATGATACTTGAGAAGAGAGCCTGACTACTCCCTGTTTTCATTCATATAGATAAAGTAATCGAGCAAGTTGTCGAGATCAGCCTCTGAGAGACCGGGGTGGTCGGGCATATAGGTGTAGCGGCATTGGGGGGGGGGGTGTTTTATAAGCTCTTTTATCATAAATTCTGAGCGGTAAGTAATGATGCCCCGGGGCGCGTTCAGGTCGGGGCCTACCTTGCCGCCTTGTCTATTCATAGCGTGACACCTGACGCACTGGGCTTTGAAAATCTCATAGCCGGAGTAAGCCCCCGAAGTAACTTCGGCGCCGGCCGGGTATACACCCGGGAACGCGTCTTTAAACCTGAGGAGGTTTACCCCGGCTAATTGCCAGGGCCAGGGATATCCATTTTGGGTTGTCTGCTCCTCTCCGGTCCATACGAGATAAAAGGGCCCCGGGTCCTGCTGCTTCTTGCCTATCGGCTCCCAGCCGCTTGAGTCGAGGGCTCTGAATACTATAATGCCCCCGGGTTCTTTTATTTTCGATATATCGGATACAGCTTCATAACCGTCGAGCGCTATAAACGCAATATCCGTATAATCCGGTCTCCTCCATTTACCGCCGAAGCCAAGCTCAATCACATCGCGAAGAGAAAACCCCTCATATCTTTTCTTCTTCCCGTACATAGGATCGACAAACTCAATCTCGTGAGCTTTAAGCTTAGATTTCATTTCGGAGAGGGACAATTGCTTAACCTGGCGATTCGACACTTGAAAAATGAGCGACGGGTCTTGCTCCTCAGCAGTCACTATGGGAGCGAATGAGAATATAAGCAGCAAAGCCACATAGAGACGATATGTCATTTCTTTAGTGAGCATTATGAAAATCAATTTACCAAGTTATTTGCTCGAATAGAGCCGATAAGGTACGCACTCTCATCCGCATAGCCGACGCTCCGCGCAAGCTCCGCACTCTCAGAATCAGAAGTGGGTTCCTCACGTCCGCCGGTAACACAGTTTCTTACCAATAGCGCCAGCATGATGACAGCTATCATTACGAGTAAAAAACTTGCTATATTTTTAGGGTCGCGGGATCTTTGCTTTTTGCCGGTTTCGCTTGGTTCGGTCACTGATTATCCTCTTTAATCATTAAGCTTGGGCACAAGTATTATATCGGTATTTGGGTGGAAACAAAGACAATGATCGATATAGCATAACCGGCTCTCCAAGACATGAGGCTGCACCCTTTCGGTATTTATTGAAGCTTTGCCGGAACGGGCGGTAGCCCCGGGGGACGCACAGGCTTCTTAAAATCTCGCCCTTTTCTTAGAGAGGACAAGAAAAGCTTTGAATAAAAATAAAACTTCCGCATAATACTCTCTACTAACTAGAATTCTAATCATAGTATGAAACTTAAGGATAAAAGAGCGATAATAACCGGGGGGCGGGGCGGGTATCGGAAGAGCGACGGCGCTTCTGTTCGCACGGGAAGGGGCGAGTGTGGTTATTACCGGGAGAACTGAAAAAACCCTGGCCGAAGCTGCTGGTGAGGCCGAAAAAGAGAACCTCAAGATAAATTATCTTGTATCCGACATATCAAAAGAAGAAGACTGTAAAGACGCCATTGACTACATGATCGAGGGCTTCGGAGGCGTGGATATTCTCTTTAACAACGCGGGCGTAATCCACCAGGCCAAGACCCATGAAACGCAGACACGGGAATGGGACGAGACATTCGATGTAAACGTGAAGGGAGCGTACTTAATGTCTAAGCACGCAATTGCGCATATGCTCGAGAATAGCTACGGCTGTATAGTCAACAATTCATCAATATTGGGCCTTAAAGCATCCTCCGGAGGATTTGCAGCGTACTGCGCATCAAAAGGCGCAATTAATCAATTAACGCGAAGTATGGCTCTCGAATACGCGGATAAGGGACTGAGAATAAACGCTATCTGCCCTGGCACGACCTATACGCCCATGGTAGAGGATATGTTCGAAGTAGTAGGCGGAGGAGATAAAGAGGCGGCAGAGAAGCTTTATATATCGGTGCATCCCGTCGGGAGGCTTGCTCAGCCCGAGGAGATTGCGCACGCCGTGCTATTTCTCTGTGACGATAATGTCGGTTTTATGACAGGGACAATGCTCTCAGTAGACGGTGGGCTGAGCGCGAAGTAGCTGTACTGCGAATAGTCTTTAGACATACTTATGTATTAATACTTTAGTTTTATGTTGTACAGAACTCTCAACCTTTTTTAGTGTAGGAAATTAAATCTTGATAAGGTAATATAGAATCGACTAATATAATACCAGAGAGCAGGAAATGAAAAAAAGTTACGGCTATTCAGATATAGTACTGTATTCGACTATAATCGCGGGGCTAGTCCTCATTTTGTTTTCTTAGCTTAAGTAAATTTTGGCTTAACTACATCTTGCTTTTTGCTTCTCTTAACCCTCCTACTTCCTCCTCAGGATTTAGGAGGGTTTTTTTATTGGTCTTTAAGCCACTCATCCCTGAGCATCGAATAAACGACATGATCCAGGAAATGGTCATAGAGCCATTCCACCTGCCGCAGAACGCCTTCTTCTTTAAAACCGAGTCTCTCGGGAATTGCGCGGCTTTTGTAATTACCGGGCGCACACCTGATCTCTACCCGGTTAAGTCCCATAGCGTTAAAAGCGTAATCCACGAGAGCACGGCAGGACCTGGTAATAAGCCCCTTACCCTGATAGGGTTCGCCTAACCAATACCCGATATGCGTAGAACGGTTCGGCCAGTCAAAGCGGTGAAGGCTGATAATGCCGGCAATTGTACCATTGATGCAGACTGCCAAGTTCAGAGATACGTCGTCACTGTATTGTTTCTTCGAGAGCGTAATGAAATCCAGGGTGTTTTGAAGGTATTTGTTGTTGTCGAGCCACGGAAGCCATTCGCGGAGATATTCCCTGTTCGCATCGATTAAACCGAACAATTCTCCGGCTCGGCTCTCATCCACAAAACTAAGCTCCAGAGTGTCATCAATTTTCAGATCAAATTCACCTTTCATAATAATTCCGCCTTATAGCGTTAACTCACCACAGAGGGCGCTTGAAAAGGATCGCCTGTACTTAAGCGGGTCTGAGAATACAGGTCTCTGTAGACGTGGACAGATGCTATGAGCACTACCGGGAAAGCGACTAAAAAACCCACAAATATCAGAAGCATGCCGATCAGGATTATCAACCCTATCAACAGATCAAAGAAGAACAGATGCCACTTAACGCCCTTTGTAATTTCCGCACTCATGTTAAATGCCGGAACCACATCCATATTTTTATCAACAACTAGGTAGAGCACGAACTGATATTTAACCATGAAGTAGAAGCCCGGAATGATAAAGAGTATCAGGCCGGCTGCCACGATAAGATAATACAGCACATTAGCGAGCAAGAACTTGAAGAATAACGGTAGGGAAAGGGACAATATGTCTTGTATGAGCCCCCTGTCACCGTCATATATATTTAAGGCAACCCTTATATAAACGATGCTCATAAAAATACTGAACAAGACAGAGCCGATGTTGAAAATTAAGGAAAGACTCGGAAGCTTCTCTTCGAATAAACCCGCAAAACTGCTAAAGAAAAAGCTTATCATAAATGCAATTAATATGAGCGCGATGAAAAACCCGAGATTCCCCGTCATTTTCCTCCATCCGAACCCAAGCGCTTCATCTATTGAAAATCTCTTTTCATTCATGTCAATTCTCCTCTTGTATTAAAGTCCCCTATTCGGGCTTGTGCGCTGAAAAAAATATGCGGTTATACGGATAAAAAACAGGGGAACCGGGGTAAGCTTTCTTTAGCTTATCACCAAGTGCTCCGAGGAACGATTCATGCAACTCCACAGGCAGGCGCTCCAAATAGGGCAAAACCGCCGTACCCGAAAGCCAATCCAGTACTGCGTATGAATCTGGGAGAACATGGGGATATATCTTCTCGAATACAACTATGCCCTCCCCTCCGGTCTCAAATAAGAGCCCTGCGTATTCCCGAATAGTAAGTACCGAATAGCTCCTCGACCACCCTTTTAAAGCACTGGCGTAGGGCTCCTCTCTGCCGGTCTCCAGAATGAAATTTTGCGTAGGGTGGTTATGGTTTGAGGGTATCTGAACACTGAGCTGACCGCCCGGACGGATATGGGAAAAAAGTTTGGGAATGAGCTTTCTGTGCTCGGAGACCCATTGAATTGCCGCGTTTGAGAAGATTAAATCCCACTCACCTTCTATATCCATGATAGAACGGAGCTCGAAGCTTAGCCCCGGAGCCGACTTGATATTTGCGTGCTCCAGCATTTCAGGTGAAGAATCTATGCCCAATACGCGGCTCTCCGGCAGCTTCTCAGACAGCCTTTTTGTGAGCTCTCCCGTGCCGCAGCCCAGGTCAATGACCGACATTCCCTCTTTGGCGGTAATTAAATCTGCAAGATTGTGAAACGGCGCAAACCGCTCTTCCTGAAATTTAAGATAAAGCTCGGGGTTCCATGACATTGGCTACTCCTATATTAAACACCGGGTAAAAATACTTTATACATAATATTATTTCCACTCACGACAGAAAGAAATAATATGTTATCATTTTCTGCCCGTAGGAAGTTCATATTTTAATATGGGAGATTACATGTTCAGTCTCGTATACATCGCCATCGGAGGCGCCGCAGGGGCGCTGCTTAGATATTCAGTGTCGGGGATAACTTACAAGTACTTTGACGGCTTTTTACCATGGGGTACGCTGGCTGTAAATATGATAGGGTGCTTTGCCATCGGGTTTCTATGGCAGATATTTGAAGTAATAGGAGGCTCGCCTAATGCCAGGGCGTTCATATTTATCGGGATTCTTGGGGCTTTTACGACCTTTTCGACATTCGGGCTTGAGAGCTTTAACCTCTTTAGAGAGGGGCAGGCCGGGTATGCGCTTATAAACATGGTACTGAGCAACGTCCTGGGTTTGGGACTTGTTTTTGCAGGGTTTATATTATCAAGGTATATAACAAACCTCATAAGATAGGAGATAAGAGCATGGAGACTCGGGAAAAGGGTAAGCTGCTTAGAATATTTATCGGCGAGACGGACCGGGCGGGGGGAAAAGCGCTCTATGAGCTAATCGTGCTTAAAGCTAAGGAGCTCCACCTGGCCTCAGTGAGCGTTACGAGGGGCATTATGGGCTACGGGGCGGACAGCGAGATACACACTGCCAAGATTCTAAGGCTCTCGGACGACATGCCGATTATAGTCGAAATCATAGACACGGAAGAGAATCTGGAAACTATACTTCCGTACCTAGATGAGTGGGTTAAAGACGGATTCGCAACCCTGGAAAAAGTCGAGGTTATTAAATACGGAGACAGGTAATCCTGCGAGAGATCTTCTTGCAGGGGTAGGGCATCTGATTTAAACTATCGGAACAAGCAATATTAAGTTGAGGGGAATAAATGAAGATAGCAGTCGGGAGTGACAAGCGCACGCATCTGACGGATTTTGTAATCGATGAGCTTGAGAGAAGAGGTATTGAGATCGAGCTGTACGGACCTCTTAACGGTGAGGATATAGAGTGGACGGACGTTGCCGAAAAGGTGTCCGAAAGGGTAAAAGACGGGGAATGCGGGCAGGGAGTATTGTTTTGCTGGACGGGAACGGGTGTTTGCATCGCGGCCAACAAGGTGCCGGGAGTGAGAGCGGCTCTTTGTGTTGACGCGAAAACAGCCGAGGGGGCGCGGAAATGGAACGATGCTAACGTTCTCGCGATGAGTCTCCGGATGACCTCGCCTACGGTTGCGGCTGAGATAATAGAGTCCTGGCTAAGTGCCGAGCCCGAAGAAGAGGAGCTTGAGAACATAGAGAAAGTAGGAAAAATTGAGGAAAAGTACTTTAAGAAGTAGCGGATGAATCACTGGAGACATGTATGAAAAGCGAAGGTTACAACGTCGCTATAGTAGGCGCCACCGGGGCGGTTGGTGAGGAAATGATAGACATACTTAGGGAAAGGGATTTCCCTGTAAAAGAGCTGAGACCTCTTGCATCTGAAAGATCGGCCGGAAAGAAAATAAAGTTCTGCAGTGAAAGCATCGAAGTAAAAAAGCTCGATGAGAATTCTTTTGAGGGAATAGACATCGCACTCTTTTAGGCAGGCGGCGGGAGGAGTAGGGAATTCGCTCCCATTGCGGCCCGGGCGGGAGCAGTGGTTATAGACAACAGCTCGGCCTACAGAATGGACGAGGACGTGCCTCTGGTTATTCCGGAAATTAATCCCGAGGCGATGGAGGGATACCGAAAAAAGGGGATAATCGCCAACCCTAACTGTACGACCGCCGTTACGGTTATGGCGCTTAAGCCTCTTCACGATATAGGGAGGATCAAAAGGGTGGTTGCCGCGAGTTATCAGGCGGTCTCTGGAGCCGGGGCTCAGGCGATTGAGGAGCTGCGCTCACAGACCCTTGCCTGGGCGAACGGCGAGAGCATAGAGGCCAGGACGTTTCCGCACCAGATAGCGTTTAACCTGCTGCCGCATATAGACAGCTTTATGGAAAACGGTTATACGAAAGAGGAGATGAAGCTCCATAACGAAACGCGGAAGATACTTTCGGACGATACGATTGCGCTTACGGCTACGACTGTAAGAGTGCCTGTTTTCAGGGCGCACTCCGTAGCTGTGAACATTGAAACGGAGAGAAAAATCTCGATTACAGAGGCAAAAGAGGCACTGGACAGCTTCCCTGGAGTAAGGGTAGTGGATGAGCCTCAGAACCTAAAATATCCTATGCCGATTGACGCTTCGGGAAAGGACGACTGCATGGTCGGGAGGCTTAGGGAGGATTTTACGGTAGAATCGGGACTGAGCTTTTGGGTAGTGGGCGACCAGCTTAGAAAAGGAGCTGCGCTTAATGCGGTGCAAATTGCCGAACTGTTGATAGAGGAGTATATTTGATGGCAATAGGAAGTGTGATAAAGACCCTTGTAAATAATCTTGTTACTCGTAATTACACAGAGATTCCCGAGAGGATTCAAACGGGGCTCAATAAATATTTAAATGATAACGAGGAGATACTAGTTACTCTCCTTAATTACAGAGCCATATACAAAGCACCCAGATGGCTCGATAGCAATACGTTTTTTAATTCCTGGTTCGTGCTAACTAACCACAGGGTTATCATTGCGCGTAACTCATCCCACTTTAAAAGATTCCGCGATATCCCGCTTAACGAGATATCGCAGATTTTTTATGAGCTGGATGATTATGAGGGTCGGATTTCGATAACCTGCCCGGGCAAAGAGGACATAGTCGAATTTTCAAAAGGGACACAGCCCTATTACGAGAGTCTGGAGATAGAGCTTAACAAAGCACATCAGAACGCAAAGGAATTAAAAAGGCTTGATAAGGACTCGGAGTCAATCTTATGCACCAAATGCGGAAGCAAGATAGACAGCGAAAGCAAATTTTGCCCGGAATGCGGAGCACGCTTAGGCGGTTTTTAAAAATTATATTTCAGGTTAGGAAGTTCCAAGGAGATTAACTAATGATTCACGGCTCTCTTGTCGCAATCGTAACGCCCTTTAAGAACGGGGAAATAGACGAAGAAACGCTGATAAATTTGATAGAATTCCAGATAGAGAACGGCACACACGGTATCGTCCCGTGTGGTACTACGGGAGAGTCCCCTACCCTTTCGCACGAAGAGCACGAGCATATAATAGAGCTCACAGTGAAAACCGTAAACAAGAGAGTGCCCGTGATTGCCGGCACGGGCTCGAACAGCACCAAAGAAGCTATCAGGCTGACCAGGTTTGCGGAGCAGGCCGGGGCCGACGCCGCTCTACTCGTGGCACCTTACTATAATAAACCGACCCAGGAAGGGCTTTATCTTCATTTTAAACACATAGCCGCTCAAGCGGATATACCGATTATCCTCTATAATATTCCTGGAAGAGCGGGTGTTAACATGGCTCCTGAAACAATAGCCAGGCTGGCGGGGGAATGTAAGAATATAGCCGGGGTAAAAGAGGCTTCGGGGTCACTGTCTCAAGCAAGCAAGATACTACACCTCTGCGGGATGGATTTTCTGCTGCTTTCCGGAGAAGACGCGCTTAACTTCCCTTTACTGGCAATAGGCGCAAGGGGCTTTATCACGGTTACGGCCAATGTGGCGCCTGCGGATGTAGCCGGGCTTTATAGCTCATTTGCCGCAGGAGACTTTGAAAAGGCTAAGGAACTACACTATAAGCTCCTGCCCTTGAATGAGGCGCTATTTATCGAGACTAACCCAATACCTGTTAAGGCCGCGCTCAGCATGATGGATAAAATTAAGTACGAGTACCGCTACCCGCTGTGTGAGATGTCCCCTTCAAATTACGGCGAGCTAAGAGACGCTCTTTTAAGTTATGGATTAATCAGCTAAATTCTAGGGTCATGCAGTAAGGACTTCTTGGAGGATCCGCAACATGAGTCCGCCTGACCTATATATAGAAAATTCTATTTGGGCGAAGGGAAAGACACCTGCGGGTGTAGACGAGGCGGGAAGAGGACCGCTCGCGGGGCCCGTTGTCGCGGCGTGCGTAATACTTCCGATGGACTGTGAAATCAGGGGTCTGAACGACTCGAAAAAGCTCTCTGAGAAACAAAGAAGAGAGATACTTAGAGAAATAAAAAGAAAGGCCGTAGCCTTGGCCGTGGGGATAGTGGAGCCCGGAGAAATCGACAGAATCAACATATTGAGGGCGGCTCTATTGGCTATGGAAATATCGGTTACTAATCTACATGACAGGCCCGATTACCTCCTTATAGACGGGAACCAAAGAACTACCCTACATATACCCCAGGAAACTGTAGTAAAGGGAGACTCGAAGTGCGGGTCAATTGCTGCAGCGTCTGTGCTGGCAAAAGTGATAAGGGATTATATAATGGAGAAATATCACGCCATGTATCCCGCTTATAATTTCAAAAAACATAAAGGCTATCCTACAAAAGATCACCTTCAAGCAATTAGGCAACACGGCCCCTGCCCTATCCACCGCAGAAGCTTCAGGGGGGTAGTGTAAAATAATATGATCTTATAATAATAGAATTGACTCAACAATTGGTACTTCTGCAGTAGGCGCTATCTCTACTCGAACACCAACAGTCGCCATCATCATCACATATAGGTCTTTCATCACAATCACAACATAGTCTATCTCCATCACCGTCCGTCACACAGCCTCCGCAATGGCCGGTGTATGTTTCATAGACCTGTAGGTGCTGTTTTTCTTCAGCGCTTATATAAATTGTGTTTAATGCTATCGGATTATCGACCCCGAATTTATATCCGACATTATCTGGTAAGCATTTAAGTGGGTTATCCAGGTCAAAACTATCATTTAACGTTTTTACTTCCCCGGATGATACTTCTAATTGAAACAGGATTAAAAATGATATTACAAAAAGAACCGGTAGAGTAATACTAAAAACTAAATTTCTCATAAATCACCTCCCAGTATTTTATTATTTTTAATTATAGGCGGTATTATATGTAATAGATAGTCTAAATAATAGTCTTATAGTTTGGATATGTGAATAGGACTTTTATAGGACTCTTGCTCGATAAATAGGGAAATACAATACGGATTTACTGGTAGCAATATCCCGAGAGCGAGCCTGGATTTATTGATAGCTTTAGATCTCTATATTATTGCCTCTCATTTAAAAGTTGGACTTAGTGCCTTTAGATATTACTGACTTGCTCATTCCACAACGGCGACAGATTTGATGATGGGGACTTCTTCAGGGACATCGCCGGGGAACCGACTTTGACTACGGCGATCTCGTCCGCCACGTCCCGCCCTATTCACAGAAGGAGTTTCAGGGGGGTGGGAAAGAGGGTATACATTTATCTCGGGAATCCTAGATGAGCAATCGTTAATCTAAATTAACGTGAGTGATAGTCTATGGCCGACTGCTCTTATCAACCGGGCCAGATACTTAAATATATCCCCCGATGTCAATTTATCTGTAATCTTCCCCAAAAAGTAGACAAGCAATAAGTAGAACTTTCTGGCAAAATAAGGTAGTCAGGAGGTTTAAATGAAGAAGTCACGATTCAGCGAATCACAGATAGTAGGGATACTAAAGG
>Ga0114931_10007533_pt1 | contig 13303 bp, 13 predicted proteins | sample 2SBtaG_FD_89579 | JGI IMG/M metagenome (GOLD analysis project Ga0114931, IMG submission 89579) | Deep subsurface microbial communities from Kolumbo volcano to uncover new lineages of life (NeLLi) - 2SBTROV14_V59a metaG | ecosystem: Environmental > Aquatic > Marine > Volcanic | place: Kolumbo... | reverse complement strand
TTCAGGGATGAACCGCCATTTTCGACGGCTGTAAGCCGTTGAAAATGAAGAAACCGGGAAATCGCATTTTCCGGTTTCGTCTTGCAAAACTGCCATGGAAGGCAGTTTTGCAAGTACCTCACTCTTTTACTATAGCCTCGATCAGGCGCTGACAAACGAAGCCAGATCAATTTCTCTCGAATTATCGACAGCGCACCGGCAACTGGAATCACACTAATTTTCGATGACTGCAAGTCGTTGCAAATGTGAGCGCTAGTCAGTGTGGCGGCGCAAACCGACCATCCCCAGCAGGCCCAGTACCGGACCGGGAAGCAACAACCAGGCGACCTCGGCGCCCAAGGAGTCGAAACTTGCGGTCGCGATCCGGATCGACGCGACGGTTATAAAGAAACCGATGCTGTTCTGAATCGCCAATGCGCCGCCCACCAACTCCTTCGGACAGGCGGCGACCGAGAGGGCCGAGAACTGCGGGGAATCCGCCACCACGGCCACTCCCCAGATCAACAGCAGAACGACCCGCACAGCGCCCGGCAATCCCTCGGAGAGGGGGTAGAAAAGACAGAGCGAACCGGAGATCGCCAGCGCCACCGCGGCGACCGGGGCGCTACCGAAACGGCGACTCAGCCGGCCGCCCGCGACGCATCCCAAGCCGCCGAGCCCGATCACCGCGAACGACAGCAAGGCCACCGGCGCAGCGCCGTTGACCACCCGTGCGGCCAGCAGCGGTGTCACCGTCCAAAAGGCGTACAACTCCCACATGTGCCCGAAATAGCCAAACGCCGCGGCACGGAATCGCGGCAAGCGAAATACGCTCAGCACGTTGCCGGTGGTGCCGGTGGCGGGCGGCGGAAGATGCGGACCGTCGCCGAGCAACCCGATCAGCAAAGCGGCCACCACCGCCATTAGCGAGGAGGTCAGCACCACCGCCTGCCAAGTCCAGTCGGCGCCTAGGCCACGGACCAAGTGCGGCAGTGCGGTGCCGATCGTGAGCATTCCGACCAACCAGCCCAGCGCGTGGCCGATGGCGCGCGGCGCCCAGCCCACGATCAGCTTCATCCCGAGCGGATAGATCCCGGCGAGCGAGACCCCGGTGACAAAACGAAACCACAGCCCGGCGCTCAACCCATCGGCAACCAACGCAAATCCCGCGTTCGCCACCGCCCCGAGCAGCGCCGCAAAGGCGAAAATCCGGCTGGCCGCGAAACGTTCGGCCAACCCGCTCAGCGACACCCCGAGCGTACCGAGGATGAAACCGGCCTGGACCGCGTTGGTGAGTTCCCCCAGGCCGCCGGCGTCGAGTCCCCAGATACGCGCCAGATCGGCGGCCGCGCTGTTGGCGCTGAACCACAGCGAGGTCCCGAAGAGTTGCGCCAGGACGATGACGAAAACCGGGTTGAGAAACCGCGGGAGCCGCCGTCGCGTGCCCGCCCCGATCAAATCACCGCCGATCCGTGCACCTATTGCATCGCCGAAGTCGCCGCTTTACCGAACTTGGCAAGCGCGCCGGTGATCTTGCCGAGCACCTTCTTGCAACCCGGTATCCGGTGGCGTTTCGCGAGGTAGGCGGGATCGTTATACGCAAGCCACACCCGACCCTCGGCATCTTCCCACGCCAACGCCTTTTGCGGGAGGTCGATCGCGACGCTCTGCGCGCACTGCATGAGCGGGGTACCGATCTTCGGGTTGCCGAAGATCAGCAGTTCGGTGGGCCGCAGTTTCATCCCCACATCGTGCGCCCCGCGGGCGTGATCAACGCGCAGGAACACTTTGAGATGTTTCGCGCGCAGCACCCCCTCGAGCCGATCCATGGTGGTCTTGACGTCGTAACTGCTGCGCACACGCACCAAGCCGTCGCTCGCGGCTTGCGCGGAACTCGAAACCACGGCGATTAGGGTGACCAGACTGAAAACCAAACGATGCATGCTCATTGTCTCCTTGACGGCTACGGTATGGGAAGGGTCTTCACCGGTTACCCGTTGCGCTCGCTGCGCACCACGGACGGGCGTAGCAAGCGTAGGCACACCACGGCGATCAGGACCAGCGGCAGGCTGATGATCAACACCTTGATCAGCTCGATAGCCGCGGCGTAAAAGGCCTGTTGCACGGTGAAGTGGGTCGGGAAAAATGACTTGAGGTAATGGATCTCACCGAGTGAATGCCACCCCACAGCGGTTACCGCCGCAACGCTCGCAATTAGCGCAAGCGCCAGCAACAACCGAGACAATTTCGGGAAATCAATAGGCACGAATTGCAGTCACGACCGACAACGACTGGCGGATTCTACTCCAGGCAGCGCTCGGCGCCACCCCGAAGGGGGATCTGTCAATATTAATCATTGACGAATTAAATATTCGATGCTGCTTGCTTTGTGTTTTCATGGTGTTCGGATAATTGGTGCCCGTCCGGAAAGATGGGCACGAGCTCCGGTGCGGGGACGCACCGGCATCTTCGACGACTGCACGTCGTCGACGGAACCGGGATCACCGCAAGGCGCCCCAGTCTGGAGGAAATCGATGAAGGTTTGCGTAGTCGGGGCCGGAGCCATCGGCGGCCTGCTCGGCGTCAGACTAGCGCTCGCGGGCGAAGAGGTGAGCCTGATCGCACGTGGACCGCATCTTGCGGCGATACGCTCGCGCGGGCTCGAGTTGATCATGAATGACGGGTCGCATCATTTGGCCCGCGATGTCACCGCCACCGCCCGGATGCGCGAGTGTGGCCCCCAGGACCTTGTGATCCTGGCGCTCAAGGCCCATCAAATCGAACCGGTAGTAAGAGAAATCCGCTCCCTTTTCGGACCCAAGACTATCGTCCTCTCGGTCCAAAACGGGATCCCGTGGTGGTATTTCCAGCGTCACGGTGGCGAGCATGACGGCACGATCTTGCGCGCGGTGGATCCCGATGGGGTGATAACGCAAGCCATCGACTCCCACCGCATTCTCGGTTGTATCGCCTACCCGGCAGCCGAAATCACCCGCCCCGGTGTGATTCGCCACATCGAGGGGATGCGCTTCCCGCTCGGCGAACTCGACGGCGCCGCCAGCGAGCGCGCCGACCGGGTGGCGAAGACGCTGGTCAAGGCCGGATTCAAAGCCCCGGTGCTCGAGGATATCCGCTCCGAGATTTGGCTCAAGGCGTGGGGCAATCTGACCTTCAACCCGATCAGCGCCCTGACCCACGCGACCCTGGTCGACATCTGTCAACACCCGCGGGGACGCGAACTCGCCACTCACATGATGCGCGAGGCCCAGGCCATCGCGGACCAACTCGGGATAAGTTTCCGCGTTTCCATCGAAAAACGTATCGCCGGCGCCGAGCGGGTCGGCCGGCACAAGACTTCGATGCTCCAGGACGTAGAGGCCGGCAAGCCACTGGAAACCGAAGCATTGATCGGGGCGGTGGTCGAGCTTGCCGAAATCACCGGCACACCGGCGCCTACCATCCGGGCGGTGTACGCGGCGGTAGAATTACTCGGCTCGACGATCGAGCACGAAGGGGTCCGGATCTGCGCGCAACCGCTTGGCGGTCACGAGCACCCGCGGCAACGCGTCGCGGGCTGACTCGCGCCCGCACGGGGGTTTGCCCGCCACCACGTGCCTCGCTACAGTGACCAGGTGAATACTCTGGAAACGATGCGGGTGTGATCAGTCCCCCGCTACCGCGGGCCGGCGACCGGATCCGGGTGATTGCCCCCAGCGGCGCCTTCGACGCCGAGGAATTCGAGCGCGGCCTCGCGTGGCTGCGCGGTCTCGGCCTGCAACCCGTCTTCTCCGCTGACGTGCACGAGCGCGCCGCGTACTTGGCGGGAAGTGACGCACGCCGCGGACGCGAACTGGGCGCCGCCATCGCCGATCCCGATGCGGTCGGGGTGTGGTGCGCGCGCGGTGGCTACGGCAGCGCGCGGCTACTTCCCGCCCACCCGCCCCGAGCCCTCACCGCACGACCGAAGTGGCTGTTCGGCTTTTCCGATGCGACCGCTCTGCACGCCTTGTGGCGCCGCGCCGGGGTCGCCTCACTGTACGCAGCCAATGTGACCACTTTGAGCAAGTGGGAAGCCGCCGGTCGCGAGTGCCTGCGCGAATGGCTCGCGAGTGGCGCCATGGCGCCACTCAAGGGTATCACGGTCTACGGCTCCCGCGTGGTCCACGGCGCGGTTGCGGGTGGCAATCTCAGTGTCCTCGCGTCGCTCGCCGGAACCGGTTACCTTCCGTCCTTTCGCGGCGCCCTGCTATTCATCGAAGACGTCAACGAACAACCCTATCGCCTCGACCGTTGCCTCACCCAGCTACTCCAGGCCGGCGCATTCGACGGCGTCCGTGGTTTGCTGATAGGCCAACTCACGGCATGCGGCCGAGCGGATCCGGAGGAAAATTCGGAAATCGCGCTGAAGACCCTGTGCCGCCTGCTTGAGCCGCTCGAGCTGCCGCTGCTCGCCGGCCTGCCGGTCGGCCACGAGATGAACGCCATGCCCCTGCCCTTCGGCATCCCGGCGGTTCTCGATCCTGCCACCGGCCAACTGCGGGTCGAGGCTCTCGCGCCGGCCACGGCGCGCGCCGGCCAACCCACGGATGACTCCCGTTCGCCCGCTGAAATGGTGGCGGATCATGAATTGCGAAGCCGATCAGGCGCGGATTGAATGCGGGAGGAAATGACGGGTACGCTGTGGGTCACCTCCCGGATCGATGGCTACGACCGCTATTTCGGCATGCGCTCCAGCGGTTGTCGGAGACGGTTCGGGTTTGATCGCGCGGCGCTAGCCCCCGCAATCGTGTCCTTGTGTGTACCCATGCCAACGTACTTGCTAAACTTCTTCATGACCTGTCCTCCTCGATGATGGATCTGCGCCAGGGTTTCCAACCTCCTAGCGTAACCCACGCCTTCGAGGTTGGGCAGGTCAATACATGATGTCTAGGTTCAACGAGGCACTCTGGGAATCTCCTGCCGCTTGTTCCCCGGCGACGGTTGAATTCGGCCGGCGCCGGGCCTAAAGCTAAGGAATCCTTACCAGAAGGAGCACGCTCGCATGCTCGCCAAGATCACCGCCAAGAATCAACTCACGCTTCCCAAGAGAATTACCAACGAACTCGGGGCGGTGGAGTATTTCGAGGTCGAGATCCGGAACGGCCAAGTGGTTCTGACTCCGGTCCGCATTCAGCGCGCCGACGCGGTGCGAGCGAAGCTAGCGGAGTTGAACCTCACCGAGCAGGACGTGAGCGATGCTGTCGCCTGGGCACGAGAGACGCCGCCTAAGACCCGGGCGAACGGAAAGAACACCTGAGCCTTCTGTAAGGTGGCTAGTACGCACCCGACCCAAGCACCGCCACGGGCGGTGCTTGACACCAATCTGGTGCTTTCGGCGCTCGTGTTTAGCGGTGGCGCCCTGGTTGCCCTGCGGCGCGGCTGGCACAGTCAGCGCTTTACGCCCCTGATCTCGAAGGCGACGGCGGCCGAGTTGATCCGCGTGATCGCCTACTCCAAGTTCCGTTTGAGCAACGCGGAGCGTGCGGATTTGCTATCGGATTACCTGCCCCTCTGCGAGAGCGTCCAGGTGCCGATTCCGCTGCCGCCCACGCCGCACTGCCGCGACCCGTTCGACGTGCCGTTCCTCGAACTGGCGCTGGCGGGCGAGGCGAATTTCCTGGTGACCGGCGACCACGACCTTCTGAGCCTCGCCTCGGAGTTTCCTTGTCCGATCGTGAAAGCGGACGGTTTCCTGAAGCATCTCGAATCCAACTGAGCCTCTTGCAATACTCTGAGTGGATGAATGGCAATCCCACTTCGAGTCCGTTTTCGAGCTGGGATGGGCTGCATCGTTGTTCCATGGAGCGAATTCCAGCTCGGAAAGGGGCCGAAACGGGGCAGCCGATCGCCACTCACGAGTTTTGCAAGAGGCTCAACTGACCGAGCGTTTCCCATGAGCAATGTCACCCACGATATCGTCGCCAAGCTGTGGGATCTGTGCTCAAAAACGACGGGGGCACCTATCACCCGTACGTCACCGAGCTGACTTATCTGCTGTTCCTCAAGATGGCAAAGGAGACCGACACCGAGGACCAGATCCCTGCCGATTACCGATGGGATGACCTTGAGCAACTCGCGGCACCGGATCGCTTCGAAGCCTACTAGATTCAACCGTCCCCGCTGCGAATGATGAACTATGCTGTTGCCGAGCAAACTCTCGGGGGAACTCCATCCATCTTGATCCGGGAGGCGGATCGAACTGATCGAAACGGGCGGTGCGCAGGCGGAGGATCGCGAGGGAATGAAAGCGTTACGTCAGATCGCCGTAAACCAGCGGCTGCGGGGTGAGACCACGTGGCGGTTGCTCGCCGCGGGTAATGCCCCGGTGGTGCTCGGTCTGCTCCAGGCGCACCTGCTGGAGCGTGAGCGACGTCTGCCCAGTTCGATACTCCACGAGCGCATCGAGCGTGATCTGGAACTGCTGCGTGCCGAGGGGCGCGATCTGCCCCAAAGCGTACGCGCCTACGTCGCGCAGTGGCTACGCGACGGTTATCTGGAGCGCTCCTACCAACCGGGGGCCAGTGAAGAAGAGTACGAGCTTGGCCCCGCGGCCGTGCAGGCTATCCGCTTCGTGCAGGCGCTCGGCGAGCGCCGCGCGGTGGCCACCGAGAGCCGTCTGTCGCTGGTGATCCGCCAACTCGCGCTGCTCGCCGAACAGACCGAGACGGATCCGGTCTCGCGCATCGAGCACCTGGAGCGCGAACGGCGGCGGATTGAGGCCGCGATCGAAGCGGTGCAGGCCGGTCGCGTGGAGGCGCTGCCCGATGAACGGGCGCTCGAACGGGTGCGCGAGATCGTGGCGCTGGCCGACGAACTGGCGGCCGACTTCCAACGCGTGCGCGCCGAGTTCGGGCAGCTCAACCGCGAGCTGCGCGAACGCATCGTGGAAGGCGAAGGCAGCCGCGGCGAGGTCCTCGCGGCGCTGTTCGAGGGCGTTGATCTGATCGCCGAAAGCGACGCGGGCCGGACCTTCAAGGCCTTCTGGCGCCTGCTTACCGACCCTGAGCAGAGCCTCGAACTCGAGGCCGCGCTCGACCAGGTGCTGGCGCGCGACTTCGCGCAACGCCTGGAACGCGACGAAAGGCGCTTCCTGCTGCGCCTGACCAAGTTGCTGCTCGAGCGCGGTGCCGACGTGCACGACGTTCTGCAGCGCTTCGCGCGCAGCTTAAAACAGTTCGTGCAGAGCCGCGAGTATCTGGAGCAGCGCCGCCTCACCCGACTGCTCCGGGAGGCGCAGCGCGGCGCGCTTGAAATCAAGGACCGGCTACGCCCGGCCGATGACATCGGACACGAGCTGGATCTCACCAGCAGCGCGATCCGCTCGGTCTCGCAGCTTGGTCTGCACGACCCGAGCCTCGATGCGGTCGAAGCCGGCATCGCGCTCGCCGAGCCCGCGGCGATCTCGCTGGAGGCGGTCGGCGAACTCGTCGCCCACTCCGAGATCGACTTTCGTCGCCTCAAGCAGCACATTCGCGCCGCGCTCGGGGAACGCGATCAGATCTCGATCTCGGCGGTTCTGAGCCGCTACCCCGCCGAGCAGGGTCTCGGCAGCGTGGTCGGCTACCTGGCCCTCGGCTCACGCCACGGGGTGGTCTCGGAGCGCAGTGAGACGGTGGCTTGGGAGGGCTTGGACGGCGTCGCGCGGCAGGCTCGCATTCCCTGTGTGTATTTCGTCAGGGAGCGCCGCGATGAACTCGCATGAAGAGTCCGCCGCGCCTCCCGAGCAGGAAAGCACAGCCGACGATCAGCGCGCTGCGGGGCTCTACCCGGGCGATGCCGGCGAGCTGCCCGAAGACGCGCGCCGGGTGTTGGTTCAGTTACTCGCCGGCCCGTCGCTCGACGCCCGGCGCCACAGCCGCTTGTGGCCGCAACTGCTGCGCCACCGGGATGTGGTGCGCGCACGGCTTGCGGATCTGTTTCTGGAACTGGTGCTGGATGCCGACAGCGGCGTGGCGTTCACCCGCCAAGCCGACACCGCGGACCTCGAGGCCCCGCGCCTGCTGCGGCGCAGCCCGTTGACCTTCATCGAATCGGTGCTGCTCCTCTATCTCCGCCAGCTCCTCGCCGAGGCCGAGACCCAGGCGCGGCGTGCGGTGGTCTCGGAGGCCGAGATGGTCGAACAGATGCGGCTCTATGAGCACACCCAGAGCACCGACCGGGCGGGTTTCGAGCGCCGCGTCAAGGCGGCGATCGAAAAGATCAAGCGCAACAGCCTGGTGAGCGCGATCCGTGGCAGCGAGGGGCGTTACGAGATCTCGCCAACGCTCAAGCTGCTGTTCAGCGCCGAGCAGGTGGCCGCGCTCCGGGAGCGCTTCGCGCGCTATCGCGCGGAACACACGGAGGTCGGCAACTGATGGGCCAGGAGGATCTGTTCGTCGATGTCGAGAGCATGCTGCGCGCGCGCCAATTCCGCATGCGCCGCTTGCAGGTGCTGAACTGGGGCACCTTCTCGGGTCTCCACGACGTTCCTGTTGCGCGCGACGGATTCCTCATCGTGGGGCGCTCGGGATCCGGCAAGTCGACGCTGCTCGACGCGATCGCCGCGCTGCTGGTGCCACCGATGTGGCTCGGCTTCAATGCCGCGGCCCGCGAGGGTGACAAAGGCCGTCACGACCGCAACCTGGTGTCCTACATTCGCGGCGCATGGGCGGATCGGAAAGATACCGGCTCGGGCGAGATCGCGACCCGCTACCTGCGCACCGGGAGCACGTGGTCAGCGGTCGCCCTGGAACTCGCCAACGATGCCGGCCAAACGGTAAGCTTGGCGCAGATTTACTGGCTGCGGGGCACCGCCAGCGGCATGAGCGACGTGCGTCGCCACTTCGTTATCGCCGAGCGGCCTTTCTCGCTGGCCACCGAACTCGGGCACTTCGACCTCGACCTGCGGCGCCTCAAGCAGCGTCTCGCCGATGTCCACCACTACGACAAATTCCGGCCCTACGCCGAACGCTTCCGGCGGCTGCTCGAAATCGAGTCGGCGATGGCGCTCAAGCTCCTGCACAAGACCCAGTCGGCCAAGAACCTCGGGGATCTGAATATTTTCCTCCGCGAATTCATGCTCGATCGACCACCGACTTTCGACGTCGCCGGGCGTCTGGTCGACGAGTTCGCGGAACTCGATGCCGCCCACCGCGCGGTGGTCACCGCGCGCGAACAGGTCGAGTCGCTGCGCCCAGCGCGCGATGCGCTCGAGCGCCACCGGCGGGCGGAGCAGAAACTCACCGAGATCGAGCGGCTACTCGGGGGCGTCGACGCCTACCGTGACCACTGCCTGCTGGAGTTGCTCGGCGCCGAGATCGAGCGTCTGAATACCCGCCAGCAGGGGCTCGCAGGCGAGCAGCGTGGGCTCGAAGCACGGGTCGCCGATGAGCGTGAACGGCTCGCCGCCCTCGAGGCGAGGCATCGCGCCGAGGGTGGCGGCCGTATCGAAGAACTCGCTCGCCGGCGCGTCGATCGGGAGCGCCTGCGCGGCGTGCGTCTCACCAAGCGCGAGCAGATGAGCGCGGCGTGCACACGTTTGGAGTGGACGCTGCCCGACACACCCAAGGCCTATGCCGAGTTCCAGGCACAGGCGCGCGCGCGGATCGAAGGCTGGACCGAGCGCAGCGCCGCGACCGAGCGCCAACGCGACGCCCTGCGCGACCGGCGCCGCCGCGCGGCCGACGAATTCGGCGCGGTGCGCCGCGAGATCGAGGCGATGCGCCGCCAGCCTTCCCTGATCCCCGCGCAGATGCTCGATCTACGCGCCACGCTGACCGGGGCGCTGGGGCTGGCCGAGCCGGATCTACCCTTTGTCGGCGAGTTGATCGAGGTGCGCGACGAGGCCGGCGAGTGGCGCGGCGCCATCGAACGGGTGCTGCATGGCTTCGCCCTGTCGATGCTGGTCGCCGATCGCCACTACGCGACGGTGTCGAGGTACGTGAACGAGACCCCGTTGGGATTGCGCCTCGTCTACTACCGGGTGGCCGAGGCGATCGACTTCCCGGCGCACGCGCCGCGACCCGGATCACTGGTGGCCAAGCTCACGCTCGCCGATTCGTCCTATCGCGCGTGGCTCGATGCCGAGCTGCGGCGGCGCTTCGACTACGCCTGCGTCGATAGTCTCGCCGCGTTTCGGCGTCATGAGCGGGCGCTGACCCGCGAGGGACAGGTGCGCCACAGTCGTGCCCGCCACGAAAAAGACGATCGCCATCGTATCGACGACCGGCGCCGCTGGGTGCTCGGCTTCGATAATCGCGACAAGCTCGAGGCGTTCACGGCCCGCGGGCGCGCCCTTGCCACGGAGATCAGCCGCCTCGACGCCGAGCTGCGGCGCATCGAGGAAGCGCGCGGCGTCGAGCGCGAGCGGATGCTCGACTGTCAGACCGTGGTCAATTCGACCTGGGAGGAGATCGACGTGGCCGGCGTACTTGACGCGATCGCCGCGATCGATCGCGAACTGGCCGAGCTGCGCGCCGCGAGCCGTGCCTTGCTCGAGCTCGGCGAGCGGGTCGAGCAGCAGCGCCGCGCGGTGCGCGCGGCCGAGCAGGCGCTGCGCGACGTCGACAAGGAACTCGGCAAACTGAGCGATCGCATCGCCGCACACCGGCACGAGCACGCGGGGCTCGTGTCGCGGGTCGCGCAGGCGGCGCTCGCCACGCCACTGCGTGCCGCGCTCGCGACCCGCTTCGAGGCCGACCGAGCCCTGACGCTCGCCAACCTCGAGGCGCGCCGCACCCGGGTCGAGCGCGCGCTGGTCGCCGAGCAACGCGCGCTCGGTGACGAGCGCGGCGTGCTGTTGCGCCGCATCGAGCATTACTTCGAACGCTTCAAGCGCGCGTGGCCCGCGGAGGGCGCGGCACTCGACGCGACGCTCGCCTCGGCGCCCGAATTCATGACCCTGCTCAAACGCCTCGAGCACGACGGTCTGCCCCGCCATGAGCAGCGTTTCTTCGATATGCTCAAGGAGCAAAGCAGCGAGAATCTCGCCGCGCTCAGCACCCACCTCACCCAGGCGCGCAAGGAGATCCGCGAGCGCATGGAACTGGTCAACGAGAGCCTCTCGACGGCCGAGTTCAACCCCGGCACCCACCTCCGGATCGAGATCGGGGACCGCCACCTGCCGGATGTGCGCGAGTTCCGGGAGCGGATCAAGGGGATCCTCGAACACGCCTGGACGCTCGAGCGCGAGCAGGCCGAGGCGCGCTTCGAAGGGCTGCGCGAGCTCGTGGGTCGGCTGGCCGGCGAAGATCCCGAGGCGCAGCGCTGGCGCGAGCGGGTACTCGATGTACGCCGGCACGTGGAGTTCATCGGCCGCGAGATCGATGTCGGCGGTGCCGAGATCGAGGTCTACCGCTCGGGGGCCGGCAAGTCCGGGGGCCAGCGCGAGAAGCTTGCCACCACCTGCCTGGCCGCGGCGCTGCGCTATCAGCTCGGCGGCAGCGAGGGCGAGTTGCCGGCCTACGCGGCGGTGGTCATCGACGAGGCGTTCGCCAAGGCCGACAACGAATTCACCGAGCTGGCGATGCGGATTTTCGAGACCTTCGGCTTCCAGATGATCGTGGCCACCCCACTCAAGTCGGTCATGACCCTGGAGCCGTTCATCGGCGGCGCCTGTTTTGTCGATATCGCGGATCGCAAACGCTCGGCGACCCTGTCCATCGAGTACGATCACGAGCGTCGGCGACTCGACCTGCCCGAGGCCCTGCGTGGCGTAGCCGTCGCTGCTCGGGCCTGAGGAGGTCACCCACCGGCTGCGGCGGCGCTACCGCAACCGGCGCCGCGAATGGCTCGCCGGGGATGGGTCATGGCCGCTGAGCATCGCGCTCGGGACCCCCACCGAGCGCGCGGCCGGCGAGCACGCCGCCGCGGTGCAAGCGTGGCTGCGTGCCTGGGCCGAGTGGCGCGGTCCCGGCGAGATCGAGTGGTGCGACCGGCGCTGGCCGCGACTCGGTACCCAGCGCCTGCCGATACGACTGATACTCGCCGATCCGATTGCGGTGGCGGAGTGGATCGGCGAGCGCGCCGAGTGGCAGCGGGCGCGCGCTCGCCGCGCCACCCTCATCGAGCGTTGGCCACAACTCGAGGTCGCGGTAGCGCGTCACCTCGATGTGTTGTCGGCGCAGGCGGAGGGCGACTTCCGGCGCCTGCTGGCGATGCTCGAATGGCTCGCCGCGCACCCGGCATCCGGCCTCTACCTGCGCCAACTCCCGGTGCCGGGGCTCGACAGCAAGTGGCTGGAGGGACACCGGGCGCTGGTCGCCGAGTTGATCGGGGATATTCTCGGTTGCAGCGGAGGCGGCGATTTGTTCGCGGTCGCGGGCCTGCGCCGCGAGCCACGCCTGATGCGCCTGCGGATCCTCGATCCCGAGTTGCGCGCGCGTGTCGGTGGGCTGGAAGACTTTGTCGCTCCGGCCCGGCAAATCGGTCGCCTGGCGTGGTCGGTTCGCCAAGTGTATATCGTTGAGAACGTGCGCTGCGGGCTCGCGTTTACCGACCTCGAGGGCGCGCTGGTGGTAATGGGCCTGGGTTACGCGGTGGACGTCGTCGACGCCATTGCTTGGCTGCGCAAGCTGCCCTGCACGTACTGGGGAGACATCGATACGCACGGCTTCGCGATCCTCGATCGCCTGCGTCGCTACCTGCCCGAGGCGCGCTCGGTGCTGATGGACGAGGCCACGCTGCTTGCCCACCGTGATCTGTGGGGCGAGGAAAGCCGCCCCGCCGCGGTCACCGGGTTCGCGCGGCTCACGCCGAGCGAGCAGCGCCTCTATCAGGACTTGCGGGCGCAGCGTTTCGGCACGCGGGTTCGCCTGGAGCAAGAGCGCATCGCGTGGGACTACGCTTGGGAGCGTTTGACGCCGGACGCGCACCGGTCGGGGGCCGACGGGGCTGCCTTCCGAGACGGGGCCGGTGACTCGCCATGAACCGGCAACGCCGGGCCGGGCGCTGGTGGGACTTCAGTGAGTGATTGCGAAGCGGTCGAGAACGATATGAGCGGCGCGATCCGGGTCGGGGTCAGCAGTTGCCTGCTCGGTGAGAAGGTACGGTTCGACGGCGGCCACAAGCGCGATGCCTACGTCAGCGACACGTTGGCACGGTATTTCGAGTTCGTGCCGCTGTGCCCGGAGATGGCGATCGGTCTGGGTCAGCCGCGGGAGCCGATCCGGCTGATTCGGGTCGCGGGTGAGGTTCGGGTCCGGGGCGTGCGCACCGCCGACCTCGACGTCACCGAGCCGCTTCGCGATTACGGGCGCCGGATCGCCGGGCGGCTGCGCGGTCTCAGCGGCTTCATCTTCAACCTAGA
>Ga0114931_10007532_pt1 | contig 13304 bp, 10 predicted proteins | sample 2SBtaG_FD_89579 | JGI IMG/M metagenome (GOLD analysis project Ga0114931, IMG submission 89579) | Deep subsurface microbial communities from Kolumbo volcano to uncover new lineages of life (NeLLi) - 2SBTROV14_V59a metaG | ecosystem: Environmental > Aquatic > Marine > Volcanic | place: Kolumbo... | reverse complement strand
TTTTTCTTGCCATGATCGTTTCTCCTCTCGGATCTTTGTGGTTATCGTGCCGCCGGGCATCCGGCACAGCGACGCGTGCCCGCCCCGGTTGTCATCGCCGGGGCATCAACAGCGCACCGGTTGGTCCGGTGCGTACTCCCACCGCCCGCATTCCGTGCTTACGGTATGGATTTTGGTCCTGTTGGATTGTACTCCGCCTGAGGGGAGCAGCCAACGTAATTTTAAATTACGTCGCATGACAGCGGTTTTCCTTACAGACTCTTTTCTGGGAGTGCAGCTCATTTTTAGACGCTGAAAACAAGTGCCAAGAAGAGTGACGCATCGGCAACTGCCAGCAGACAGCACCGTTTTCCTACTGCCATTACCGGAAAAAAGCGAGCGACAAGCCAATGCGATTGCACATCGATGTCGCGCCCATCGTATCTGGTGCCGCTAATCAGCAGTAAACACTTCCGTCTGCGGATGAAACGCATACCAGGCGAACCAGAAGGTGACGACGCCGGGCAGCTCCCGCCCGCTGGCATTGGCGATCGAGGCACGCCGGTGCTCCTTGTCGAAAACGATGTGCAGCGCCTGTCCTGCAAAAGTGTCCTCGAACGCACCGCCGGTTTTGCCGAGCTCGATGAACGGGAAGGCCTTGAAGCGTCCATCGATCTCGATGCCCATCACCTGCTCCTTCGGGTGATAGCGTCTGCTTGAGTGGCTGACCGGAAACCAGATCGACCGGCTGTGCAGATATTCTTCGTATGGGTTGCGAGAATAGTCGCGGGCGTAGCCGGTCTCCGGGGAAAGGGCCAGTGTATCGGGGTGGCGCGTTTGCCACTCCTGCCAAGTAGTATGGGACAACGGCAGGCTGTTGAGTCGGGTTCCTTTCATCGGCCCGCTCACCGCCTGCGCCATCAGCTGGGACCACAGCGATTCGGTCTGTCGATCGTAAAGCAGAACGTCGCTGTTGTACAGCAGCCCGGAAACGCCGAAGGTATAGGTACGGCCGTCGATCTTCGCCGAATAGGCCATGCCGCTGCCGCACAGAGGACAGAATGTCACCACGACATTCTCGCCGTCGAAGCGGTCGTTGACGACCTCATGCAGGTTGAGAATGGCGAGCGGATAGGCTTTGGCGACGCCGTTGCGGGCGATGCCGAGCACCGGATCGGTCGGCTGAATATGGTGCGCCTTGCCGGCTGGAAGGAATTTCGGCTCATCGATCGCCGGGATGCCGTCGCGCGGCGGACCGCCGCTCAAGATCTCGTTTGCCGGGATCAGCGCACCGTCGAGATCGAAGCCGTTTTTGCTTTCTGCGGGCGCCGTACCGACCCATGCGATCAGCAAAACTGCCATTGCCCATACCGCAAGCTTTTTGAGAACAGCTTCGCAGCATCGGCCGGCAACAGCCGGTCTTGACCCTATGCCGACAACCATCAAGTCCTTATGGCCGCAGCCAGTTAGGCAAGTATCGTACATCGGTTTTTTCATCACACTCTCCTCGATCAACTCCAGCCGATTGGTCGTGTGAACACGGCACTCCTTACACCTTCAGCCAATCGAAGCATCAGGCACTGCTCAATTGGAAGTCGTTACGCAATGAAGCCGGCGCTTCGCCCTGCTTCAGGAGGCAGCCCGTCGTCAAAGGGGGATAAATCTCGTCGTAACGACGGATTGCCGTCTGACTGACGCGCCGATAAATATAGGAGCGATCCAGTTCCTCAGGGCCTGGCAACCCTGCCGCAGCCAAAATCTCGGCGACGCTCTTGACCGTTGCCGCATGAAAATTGGCGACCCGGCTGATCTTGTCCGCAACCACCAGCCCTTTGGCCAGCGCCGGGTTCTGCGTAGTAATTCCCGTCGGGCAGGTGTTGGCGTTGCATTGCAGCGACTGAATGCATCCCATCGCCAGCATCATGCCCCGAGCACTGTTGCACAAATCCGCCCCGAGGCTGAGACGTTTGACGATATGAAATCCGGTAAAAATCTTTCCCGAAGCGATGAGCTTGATCTCTTTCTTCAGGTCGTAGCCGATGAGGGTGTCAGCGACAAAGGCCAAGGCATCGGTCAACGGCATACCAATGGAATTGCTGTACTCCAATGGGGCCGCACCGGTGCCGCCCTCGCTGCCGTCGACAGTAATGAAATCCGGTCTGATTCCGGTGTCGAGCATGGCTTGGCACAAAGCAATGAACTCTTTTTTCATGCCGATGCACAGATTGAAGCCAACCGGCTTGCCGGAGGAAAGAGTACGCAATGTCCGGATAAACTGCATCAACCCTGCCGGACTGGAAAAAGCAAAATGGGTTGCGGGGGAGTCGACCGTCGTGTAAGGCTCCAGGCCTCTGATTCGTGCGATTTCAGGCGTGTTCTTACAGGCGGGAAGAACACCGCCATGTCCGGGTTTGGCCCCCTGCGACAGCTTGATCTCGATCATTTTCACCTGTGCATGGGCTGCTTTGTCCTTAAACAGGGCTTCATCGAATCCCCCTTTTGCGTCCCGACAGCCGAAATAGCCGGTGCCGATCTGCCAGATCAGGTCACCACCGTTTTCAAGATGGTAATGGCTCAAGCCGCCTTCCCCGGTATTATGGGCGAACCCGCCACGTTTGGCCCCGCCGTTCAAAGCGAGGATCGCATTGCCGCTCAACGCGCCGAAACTCATTGCGGAGATGTTGAGAAGACTGGCGCTGTAAGGCTGTTTGCACTCGGGACCGCCGATTGTCACGCGCAGATCGGGGTCAACCGCGCCGGGGTCGCGGGCAGCCAACGAATGACCGATCCATTCGTAGCCGACCCGATAGACATCGAATTTGGTTCCGTAGGGAACCGTGTCCAGTTCACGTTTGGCCCGTTGATAGACGACCGAGCGAAAGACCCGGTTCACCGGTGCGTCACCGATATCCGATTCGATGAAATACTGCCTGATCATCGGGCGCAGACGCTCCATCAACCAACGGCCATGCCCGATCACGGGAAAATTGCGCCACAGCGTATGTTTGGTTTGCGCCATGTCGGAAAATCCGAGCACAACAAGCGGCCCGACCAAAAGTAAAATCCACAAAACTACGGGGCGGAACACCGCCGCAAAGAAAACGATCGACAACGTCAATACAGCGGTTATGAAAAATCTTCTTCGCATATCGATCTCATCTGCCATTTAAGTAGGGTTTACACGGGATTGGTCTCCAACCCGAGACGATCCTTACACTGCGCGGCGCACCAATTGGAAACGCGGGAGCCTGACCGGTTCCAGGGTTTCGAAGGCGGTACAGCAGCAATACGGTCATTGGGAAGCCGTCCGTGCCTCGCTGTTGCAAGAGTTTCTAACACTTCGTTTCTGGTCGAAGCGAGCGTCCGGTTTCAGCTAGGAGCGGACATTCAAGCACAATGCGCGGCATCCTTAAAAAGACTGGAAAATAATGTTACGCTTACCCCGGATTTTCCAAAACAGGCCTGGTGGTTCAATAGGTCGGATCGTACATTTGCGCCGCAATATGTTCCCTGAGGGTTTCAGGTTGCGGCTCCCGTGCCAGACCGGCGTCATAGGACTTCCGCGCCACGGCTTCGGCGATGCGCAGCGATACGTTGCGAATATCAGTCAGCGGTGGATAGAGCGCTCCGGCGTCCAGGTCCTGCACGGTGACCATTTCTGCCACGGTTCGGGCGGCAGCCAAAAACATACTGTCGCTCAACCGACTCGTATTGCAGGTAATCGCTCCCAAACCCATACCCGGAAAAATATACGCATTATTGCCCTGACTCGGTCGAAGCACCTTGCCATTACAGCTTACCGGTTCGAAGGGACTGCCACTGGCGAAAATTGCTCTTCCTTCACTCCACTCATAGGCTTGTTGTGCGGTGCATTCGGCTTGTGATGTGGGGTTGGACAGAGCGAAAATCGCCGGCCGATCGTTGATGGATGCCATCAATTCAACAACTTCCTTGGTAAATGTTCCGGACGTGCCGGTCGCACCGATCAGGACGTGAGGCTTGATCGCTTTGACTGCCTCTGGAAAGCTCATCGGCTCATGCTCGTGGGCATACGGCAGATTATGGGCCATCAGGTCAGTACGCCGGGCAACCACCAATCCGTTCAGATCGACGAACCACAACCGCCTTCTGGCGTCTTGATCACTCATGCCCCGCTCTTTCAGGGCGGCGACCATAAGGTCCGCGATACCTGTCGCGGCCGATCCGGCCCCCAGGAATAGGATGCGCAAATCGGCGAAATCATGACCGGACAGGCGTGTCGAGGAATAAACGCCGGCTAATGTGACCGCCGCGGTACCTTGAATATCATCGTTGAAGCAGAGGGCTTTATTGCAATACCTCGCCAGCAACTGATAGGCATTGGGTGTCAAAAAGTCTTCGAATTGCACCAGAACCCGAGGAAATTTATCCTGTACTGCTGCCATGAATTCTTCGACGAGCTCCAAATACACCTGCCCGGTGATGCGCCTTTGCCGGCAGCCCAAATAGAGCGGGTCGGTCAAGAGTTCTTGGTTGTTCGTACCAACGTCCAACATAACCGGCAAACATTGGTGTGGCTGAATACCTGCACAAGCCACATACAGAGCCAGTTTACCGACCGGTATACCCATGCCGTTGGCGCCTAGGTCCCCCAAGCCAAGAATGCGCTCGCCATCGGTCACAACAATGACACGAACGTCTCGTTCCGGCCAGTTGTCCAATATTGTGCGGATATCGCCCTTATCGTTCGGTGTGATGTAAAAGCCTTTAGGGGTGCGAAAAATATGGGCGAATTCCTTGCACGCCTGTCCTACGGTAGGTGTATAAATCAGGGGCATGATCTCTTGAATGTTGTCGATGACCGTCCGATAAAACAGTCGTTCGTTGCGTTCCTGTAGTGCGGTTAGAAAAATATAGCGCTCGATATCGTAGGCTTTGCGCCTCAGATTTTCCATCACCCTCTGTTGCTGCGTATCTTGATTACAGATGCAAGCAGGCAATAAACCCCTCAGCCCAAGTTGCTCACGCTCTACTTCGGAAAAAGCCGTCGATTTATTCAATTGAGCGCTGCGGAGGATGTCGTAGCCTTTTTGCTTTTGGGAAATTTTCATTGTTTAGTGCTTCCGACCGTTCATTCTTGTTTGAACCCGGTATACGTTTGAGATGTTGGTCCGATGACCGGCATCAGAGTTGATAAGCTTGGATTTTATGACGCCTGCAGGTCAATTAAGCTTCAAATCGAGCCGACCTTCGCAGCCAGTTCATCGATGAGTACCCGCCGGTTCTCGGAGTAATCCACCGGAACCTCGACCAAGTGTACACCGCCCGCATTGAAACAGCGCTCCAGCAGCGGTGCGAAATCGGCGGCGGTCTCGACGCGGTGCCCCTCCGCGCCGTAGCTGTTCGCATACTGGACGAAGTCCGGATTGCCGAATTGAAGGCCCCAGTCTTCAAAGCCACCCACTGCCTGCTTCCAGCGGATCATGCCATAGGCATCATCGCGCAGGATCAATACCACCAGATCGAGCTCGAGGCGCACGACGGTCTCCACCTCCTGGCTGTTCATCATGAAACCGCCGTCACCGCAGATCGCCATGATCCGGCGACCCGGCTTGAGTATCGCAGCGGCCATTGCCGAGGGCAGGCCTGCCCCCATCGTCGCCAAGGCGTTGTCGAGCAGCACGCTGTTGGACCGATCGCTGCGGTAGTTGCGTGCAAACCAGATTTTGTACATGCCGTTGTCGAGCGCAATGATGCTATCGCTTGGCATAACCTTGCGCACATCCGCAACGATGCGTTGCGGAATTAATGGAACGCGAGGATCGTCGGCGCCTTCTTCTATGTGGGCCAGCACTTGCTCGCGAATAGCCATAAAGCCGGCGAAATCGTGATCCGTGCAAGGCCAAACCATTGCCGTCAGCCGCTCGAAGGTGGCGGCAATGTCCCCAACCAACTCGAGCTGCGGGAAATAAACCGCATCGACCGCCGCTGAGCTGAAGTTGACGTGGATCACCTTTTTACCGCCCGGTTCCATGAAAAACGGCGGCTTCTCCACTACGTCGTGACCCACATTGATGACCAGATCGGCCCGGTCGATGGCGCCATGCAGGTAATCCCCCGACGACAGTGCCGCCGTGCCGAGATACAGCGGATGATGGCCCCCGATCGCACCCTTGCCCATCTGCGTATTGAAGAACGGAATACCGCTCTTTTCGACGAATGCTTTGAGGGGTTCGCAAATGCGCTTGCGGTTCGCGCCGGCACCGATCAGCAGCAGCGGATGCCGGGCCGAGCGTATCATCTCCGCGGCAGATTCCAGAGCCTTTACGTCCGCCTGTGGCCGACATGTCCGGTTGCCCGAAAACAGGTGCGCGAACTCCGCGCGATCGGCAGCGATGTCTTCGGGAAGTTCCAGATGAACCGCGCCGGGCCGCTCTTCCTCCGCCAGACGGAAGGATTCGCGCACCAGTCCGGAAATCAGGCGGGCATCGACAATCTGCCGTGAAAATTTGGTGATCGGTGTCATCAAATCAACGACGTCCACGATCTGAAAGCGGCCCTTCTTGCTTTTCTTGATCGGTTTCTGGCCGGTGATCATCAGCATGGGCATGCCGCCAAGTTGCGCGTAGGCGGCAGCAGTCACCAGGTTCGTCGCCCCCGGACCGAGCGTTGCCAGACACACGCCCGGCTTTCCGGTCAGACGACCATAGGTGGCGGCCATAAATCCCGCGGCCTGCTCCTGCCGTGTCAGAATCAGTCGAATCGATGACTGCCGCAGGGACTCGACCAGATCGAGGTTCTCCTCACCGGGCAGACCGAAAACGCAGTCGACGCCTTCGTTTTCCAGCGCTTCGACGAATAGGTCCGACGCCTTGATATTCTCGAAAGATTTCATACCGATTGTGTCCTGTCGTGACTGTGGTCGTGCAAAAGTTCCGGCAACTGGGCAGCCTGGAAGCAAATATGTCGATTGGTCGTATGAAACGGCCAAACCCAACCCGTTGACTCGCAAAACCCTTACCACAATGCCGCGTGCTCAAAGAGGTTAACCACGAAAAACACGAACGGCACGAAAATGGCGATAAAGAACGCTTTCGTGATTTTCGCGGCTTTCGTGGTTCTGTAATGCTTTTCCTGTGGATGAAGCGTTGACAGAGCGGAGCGTTGTCTGCCAGAATCCGGTGTCCACCCCGTCTGTAAGGAACGGGCCCGGACCGCGACTAAGCTCTGAATCATTTCAGATTCTATGAAGGCCGATTCTTCCAATGCGAGGATAACGCTTCACTTGTTTTCCCAACCAGATAATCATGAGGAGTCCAAAATGAACAACCACCATTCCCAGCGCGCCGCATCCGCCGTCGCACTCGCGGCCGCCCTCGGCACGGCCTTGTCGATTGCGGCCGCCCCTGCAGCGGCGCAATCCACCCCCCAGGAAAAATGCTTCGGTGTCGCCCTCAAGGGCAAGAACGACTGCGCTGCCGGACCCGGCACGACCTGCGCCGGTACGGCGAAAGTCGACTACCAGGGCAACGCCTGGAAGTTCGTGCCGAAGGGCACATGCGAGAGCACCGCATCGCCCAAATCGCCGACTGGATTCGGGCAGCTTCAGGCGTTCAAGGAAAAAAAGGCCTGAGCCAGGCCATGCACGCAACGGAGCACTTGTCGATGAAGCCGACATCCGCCCCGGGTATCCGCACGACGAGTGCTCCGCTGCAATCGTGCCGCCTGCCGACCGGCGTGGGCGTCGGCCTCAAATTGCAGCATTACGAGACGGTGCTCGCCGGATCGCCGGCGGTCGATTTCTTCGAAGTCCACGCCGAGAACTACATGGGAGCGGGCGGGCCGCCGCACCACTACCTCTCCCGCATCCGAGAGGCGTATCCCCTGTCCGTGCACGGCGTCGGTCTGTCGATCGGCGCCGAAGCGGCGATCGACGAGGCCCATCTCGATCGTCTGGCCGACCTGCTCCAGCGCTACCAGCCGGCATCGTTCTCCGAACATCTGGCCTGGTCGAGCCATGGCGGCGCCTATTTCAACGATCTGCTGCCGGTGCCCTATGACCGGAAAACGCTGCGGCGCGTCTGCACGCACATCGACCGGGTGCAGGAGCGGCTGCAGCGGCAGATGCTGCTGGAAAACCCTTCAACGTATATCGAGTTCGCGGACAACAGCTTGTCCGAACCGCAATTCATCTCGGAGGTGCTGAAGCGCACCGGCTGCGGACTGCTGCTGGACGTCACCAACGTATTCGTCTCCTGCACCAACCATCATAAGGATCCGCAGGACTACATCGATGCCCTGCCGCTGTCACAGGTCGGAGAGATCCATCTGGCCGGCTTCACCGCTGATCACGACGCGGCCGGTGCACCATTGCTGATCGACGCGCATGGCAGCCCGGTCGCCGACGCGGTACGGGAGCTCTATCGCTATGCGCTCGAACGCACCGGGCCGGTGGCGACCCTCATCGAATGGGACAACGACGTTCCATCTTTCGAACGGCTCATCGAGGAGGCGAAGCGCGCACGTCAATGCCTGATGCCGACAGCCGGGGGTGTCTGCGCATGAACGGGCAGGCCGAATTCGCCGCCGCCCTGCTCGATGCCGAGCATCCCTGCCCGGCGGGTCTGACAGCATGGAACGGGTCCGACCTGGGCAAACGTTTCGCGGTGTACCGCAACAACGTGGTCACTTCGCTGCTCGAAGCGTTGACCGACAGCTTTCCAGTGACCCGCGAACTGGTCGGCGACGCGTTCTTCCACGCAATGGCGCACGCCTTCATCGCATCGACCCCGCCCCGATCCCCGGTTCTGGCCGTTTACGGGCTGGCGTTTCCGGCCTTCATCGATCATTTCGAGCCGGCCGCCAGCGTTCCGTACCTGGCGGACGTTGCCCGACTCGAAGCGCATCGCGTCAGTGCCTATCACGCGGCCGATGCCCAACCGCTGGCCGAGGAGGGCTTCCGACAAGCGCTGGCTCACGTCGATGCGCTGCCTGCCGCCCGCCTGCGGCTGCATCCTTCGACGGGGGTACAGCGTTCGTCCCATGCCGTGTTCTCACTCTGGGCAGCTCACCAGGGGGCGCTCGACATCCGCACGGTCGACCCCTACCGAGCCGAGGAGGTACTGATCGTGCGCCCCCATCTCGAAGTTTTGGTTACCCCGCTGCGCCCCGGTGCCGGTCTCTTCCTGCAGCAGCTTGGCGATGGCGTGCCCTTCGGCGAAAGCACACTGACCGCAAGTGAAGAGGCGCCCGGCTTCGACCTCGGCGGCACGCTCGCCGACCTGATCCGTGCGGGCGCCGTCATCGCGTTTGACTTTGAAAAGGAGATGCCATCATGACCCCACCCCGATCCTTCCGCACCGAGCCTGCAGCCACCAGCACCTGGGCCACTCGCCTGATACGAAGCGTAAACGGGTACTTCGGGCGGATTCCGGATTCCCTGATCGCCGCGCTGGGCCGTTTTTCCATTGCGGCGGTGTTCTGGAAATCCGGTCAAACCAAGATCGAAGGCTTCGCGCTCGACATCGTGGACGGCACCTTCCAGTTCGGCATGCCGCACCTGTCGGACTCGGCGCTCATGCTGTTTCGCGAAGAGTATCGACTGCCCTTTGTGAGCCCGGAACTCGCCGCACCGCTGACGACGCTGGCCGAACACCTGTTCCCGGCGCTGCTGTTGATCGGTCTGGCGACACGTTTGTCGGCCACGGCCCTGTTCCTGATGACCCTGATGATCGAGATTTTCGTCTATCCGAGCGCGTATCCAACCCACGGCGTGTGGGCGACGGTACTGTTGTACCTGATGGCGCAGGGCGGCGGCACCTTTTCGATCGACCATTGGATCGCGCTCAAAGCACAGCCGGCGCGCACGGATACGAATTGAACCTGCCGATGTCGAAAATCAGCCAAGGATGGCGATCCGGATAATCTGGTTTTCTACACCAAGCACAGCCGGTGAAGAGAGATCCGCTATGAACCAAACATCCTATCCCGATTACTGGCCCGATATCGACACCGCGCTGTTCGCCCGCTCGGCCAAATGGTTCGGCTCGGTGAAGACACTGCTGGGCGTCAAGATCAATCTGCATGCCGAATCGCAAATCCATCAGGGCGATATCTTTGTCTTCAACCACTTCTCCCGCTTCGAGACCTTCATTCCGCAGTATCTGATCCATGAAACGACCGGCGCATACAGCGGCGCCATCGCCGCCGGAGAGTTCTTTCGTTCGGACACGACGCTCTCGCGCTTCCTGAGGAAAGCGGGGGTCATTCCCCACGATCATCCACGCCTGTTCCCGCTGCTGGCGGCGCAGATTTTGCGCGGGCGCAAAGTCATCATTTTTCCTGAAGGAGGCATGGTGAAGGACCGCCGGGTGGTGGACAAGCGCGGTCGCTACAGCATCTTCTCCCGGATCACCGGGCAGCGGCGCAAGCATCACACCGGCACGGCCGTTTTGGCACAGGGGATCGAGCTGTTCAAATCAGCGATCCGAAACGCCTATGTCCATCAGGATGACGAGCGCTTGATGCAATGGAAAGAGCACTTGCAACTCGACAGCCTCGATCAGTTGTTGACCGCTGCGCTGAAGCCCACCCTGATCGTTCCCGGCAATATCACCTTTTATCCCATCCGCTCGTCGGAAAATCTGCTGCAGAAAGGGGTCGAGCTGTTCGCCGACAACGTGACGCTGCGCCAGAACGAAGAACTGCTCATCGAAGGCAACATCATCCTCAAGGATACCGACATGGATATCCGCCTGGCCGCTCCCCTGGCGGCCCTGCCTCCCCGGAGCTGGTGGCAGCGGCGCCTGCTGGCGTCGGCAGCCTCCGACATCGACGCCCTGGACGATCTGTTCACCCTCGCCGCGTCCCCAAAAAGCTGGAAACAGCGCCGGCTGGCCCGGTATTTCCGCAACAATGCCGCCGCAGTGCGCGATCGCTTCATGGAAAGCATCTATGCCAACGTCACCATCAACCTGAGTCATCTGGCTTCCAGCCTGATCATGTATTCCCTCGAACAGGGACAGCGGCAGATTGAAAAAATGCGCTTTTACACCACCCTCTACATAGCGGTGAAACATTTACAGGACAGGCCCTCGATCCACCTGCACCGGAGCCTTCTCGACCCCGACGAGTACGGTGACTTGCCGGAAGGGACGGGTCGTCGCTTCGAACAGTTCATCTGCATCGCAAAAGAGCTCGATCTCTTGGCCGAAAACCAGGCTTGCTACCGCTTCCTGCCGAAACTGTGCGAAGACTACGCATTCGACACGATCCGACTGGACAATCCGATTGCCGTCTACAACAATGAAGCCGCACCCATCGCGCTGGTAGGCGAAACCCTGACGGCAGCTCTGGACGAATGCGAAGCCGACGATCAGCGTTGTCTGACAGCCTGGCGCTTCGACGATGAGCACCGCGCTTTGGCATGGGAGCAGCACTATTATTCCGACCCGCGCTTCGACGACATCAACCGACTGGAGATCGCCGATACCGATCCCTCGCCGTTTTTCCTGCAGCCGCAACAGCCCAACGGCTGCGGAGTATTGCTGGTGCATGGCCTGCTGGCCGGCCCGGCCGAAGTGCGGAGCTATGGAGAGCACTTGTCGGCACAGGGCTATACGGTCCTGGGCGTCCGCCTCAAAGGCCACGGCACCTCACCCCATGCCTTGCGTGATCAGAGTTGGGAAGACTGGTACGGTCCGGTGCGGCGGGGATTCGATATCCTCCGAAGCCTCGTTCAACAGGTCATCGCGATCGGCTTCTCGACCGGCGGCGCCTTGGCGCTGAAACTGGCCTCCGAGCAGCGTCCGGAACTGCTTGGCGTCGTTGCCGTCAGCGTGCCGGTAAAGTTCAACAACCCCGCTTTCATGCTGGTGCCATTGTTGCATGGGACCAACCGGCTGATCCGCTGGGCTTCATCCTTCGAAGGCGTCAAACCCTTTATCGACAACGTCCCGGAGCACTCAAACATCAACTATCGCAATACGCCGATCCGAGCCCTCTACGAACTTCGCCGCCTGATCCAGGAAATGGACCATTTCCTGGATCAGGTCGACGTTCCCACCTTGATTCTTTACGCCGACCAGGATCCGGTGGTATCTCCGCAAAGCGCGCCCGATCTCGTCAGCAAGCTTGGCAGCACAGATAAGCGGCTGGCGATGATCGAATCGGATCGCCACGGAATTCTGCTGGAGAATATCGGCGGAACCTGGGGCCTCATCGACGACTTTCTTGGACACTTGCCCGCTGATTGAGAAACGACTTCATCACTCCGAACCCCGATCCACAGGCATTGTACAAGTCGGCAGCCCGGCCAGCCACGTGCGCAACCGACGGCGGGCATCGTCCACCAACATGGCAAAACCCGATACAGCCCCGGCGGCATCGGCACTGGCTGTGCTGCGGCTGAGGTGAAACGCCTTCTCGTACACCGGCCGCACTGCGCCCGGCGGCTGCACCCGGGCAAGAAAACCCATCACCACGCGGGCCGATTGCGGCCGATCGAAGATCTGCTCGAACGCCTTCAGTCGAATCCGCAGCCGGCATCTTCCCACGCCGCTACCCGCGGTGAGGCGCTGCGCCAGCAGCATCGGCGGCGGCGCCAGCCAGCGATCCAGGGCGTAGGAACGCACCTGGGTAGGATCCGCATAAAGCAGGCGGTAGTGAATGCGATTGTTCTGCAGCCATTCGGGGGCTTCGACGACCAGCTGTGATGCGTATCCGGCGGCTCTCTCCCCGGGCGGGTCGATCACCGGCCCGAAATCATGCGCGGCCGGTTGCGATGGCCGCTCGGGCGCAAGGCCAACGCTGCAGCCCGATCCGAACGTTGCCCAACTGAGTAACAAGATCGTCACGGTGAGGACCGGGCGCATCAGGGTTCCACCTTGAAACCCGGCTCGCCCGGTCCCGGCGACAAGGGCTGAGATCCCAGCAACAGGGCTTGCGGATCATTTTCGACCAGACTGGCGAGCCGACCGACCAGCGCAACCGTGACCTGAAAATCCTTGAGCAATGCATTCAGCTGCGGCAGTGTCGTCGTTGTCACAGCGTCGCCGAGCGCCTTGCCGGAGGCCGCCGCTGACCGGGCCGTCGCCGTAAATGCACCGATCTGTTTCGATAAATGATGGAGGTCCCTGGTGAGCCTGTCGACATTGGCAAGGGTCCGGCGTGCATCCGCAGTCAGAACGGGCAACCCGACCAATGTCTCATTGAGCCGATCTTCCAGATTCACCATCCGCTGGGCAGCGGTCTCGGCGCTCGCCAGAATGTGCTGCACCCGGATCACATTTTTCTCGTTCAGCAGGCTGTTGACACGATGCGTGATCTGCAGCAACTGTTCGAGGATT